>Ga0172380_10000444_pt1 | contig 82072 bp, 72 predicted proteins | sample Leawe162metaG_FD_119747 | JGI IMG/M metagenome (GOLD analysis project Ga0172380, IMG submission 119747) | Leachate microbial communities from a municipal landfill in Southern Ontario, Canada - Leachate well 162 metaG | ecosystem: Engineered > Solid waste > Landfill > Unclassified | place... | reverse complement strand
GTCCGTTTTTAGTTGTTTGTGTTGCAACTTAAAACTAAAACCGGACACCCTTTTCGGCAAGACACCATGACAGATATACGGCCGCACTTAGGCAAAGAGTGTGGCAAGTAACATCCCCCGACTGTTTTTTCTTTTTTCCGCTCTATGGCTTTATATAGTAAACTCCTGCAACTATAAAAACTAATAGACCGAGAAAAAAAGGGGAGGCTAGTCAGCCACCCCCTTAAAAGCCCTTGCCTAGCTCGTTAGCAGAATAGGTGCATATACACGCATTATGCATAACGAACTAGGTAGGGTTTTTCGCTTGCCTCTGGCTTGCTTCTGCGCTTACTTCTGTGCAGCAGGCTTGCGGGTGCGCGCGGCAGCCTTAGGGGCCGGCTTTGTCGAAGTCTTGGGCGCAGTCTTGCTCTTGGCCTTGGCCCGAGCAACAGCACTGCGCTTGATGCCTTCAACTTCCACCGGAGCGGCGAGAATCTCGTCAGCAAAGCCGTCAGCGACAGCTTCCTTGGCGGTCAACCACCAGTCGAAGCGATAAGCCTTGCGCTTCACTTCCGCCACCGTCAGGAACGAACGGAAGGCGAGGATGTGCGCCAGCTTGTCCCAGTTGGCCTTGAAGTTCTCGACGTCATCGTCCATCTTCTGAACGTTGCCCGAGGTGCCAGCCGAGACTTCGTGGATGAGCACACGCGAGCTGACGCCGATGACGCGCTTGTCACCAGCCTGCAGCAGAATGCCACCCATCGAAGCAGCCTGACCGAGCACAACCACGGTGACGTGATGGCCATCGGCACGCAGCTTGAGGATAAAGTCGTAGAGCGCCAGACCGTGGGTGACAGCGCCGCCAGGCGAGTTCAGGATCAGGGTCATGGCCTGACCGGGGAAGCGACGGCTCCAGCGCGAGAGGTCGATGACACAGGCCTTCATGCTGTCGCTGGTGACGCCGTCCCAGATCGTGTAAGTGAGATGCTCTTCCGCGCCAGAGATTTCGCGCGAAGCATCGCGGCGCTTCTTGGCCAGATCGAGCTCGGCCGATTCGGCCTGAGCCAGAGCGGTGCGCAGCTTGGCGTTGGCTTCGTCCAGTTCGCTGGACTTGAGCTTCTTGGCCTTGCCGACGCGCAGGTTGATCTCGGCAATCTGAGCGGTCTTGAGCTGCTCGTCGAGGGTGAGCGGCTTCTTGGTCGTGTCTTTGGTGTCGACTGCAATCGGGTCAGCGAGATTGGCAGTATCGGTCTTCGCAGGGGTCTTGTCGGTATTCATGATGTTGTCTTTCTTTAGATTTGACGGACATGCCGTCGTTTTTAAAAGAGAAATAGAAAAGTGGCTCTAGCTTGAGAGAGCCGCGACAACCTTTTCGAGCACCATTTCTTTGGTCATCGAATTGGTTGGAACAATCAAAGCAAAGACACCGGGGGCGGTGCTGCTTTTGTAGTAAGAGCTGAGCGGTGCCGACTCTTGCCTGTAGGTCTCCAAACGAAAGCGAATGGCGTCTGGTGCATCGTCTTTGCGCTGAAAGAGAGAGCTGTTGCAAGCGTCACAATGACCAGCAACCTTCGGCGGTTCGAATGTAAGGTGGTAAGAGCGGCCGCAAGTCTGGCTCGAACAAGTGCGACGCAAAGACAGGCGCTCAATCAAGTCAGCCTCAGTCAGCTCCAACCAAACGGCTTTCTCAAGAGCGACGCCCCAAGAAGCCAGTAGTTGGTCGAGCATCTGAGCTTGAGCCAGAGTGCGGGGGAAGCCATCCAGAATGACACCACGACTATTAGCAGGAGACTTGAGGGCGCGGGTGAGAATTTGCATGACGAGATGATCGGGAGCGAGTGCGCCCTTTTCAATCAAGTCTTTGACCTGCTTGCCGAACTCTGTGCCTTGAGCAATCTCGTTGCGAATCAGGGCACCGGTGCTGAGATGGGTGAGGCCAAGAGCAGGAGCCAGTTGACTTGCAACTGTGCCTTTACCAGCTCCAGGACCGCCAAGAAGAGTGATAAATCGCGGTTTGCGAAAAGGCCAGACAAAAGTCTGCGTCAGCCAAAAGCGCAAATCGGCTATACCGAAGTGTTTCATGCTTTACCTCCAGGTGGATCAAAGCTTCCGTTCAAACAATCTGCCTGGGTGTACACACATCACTCTCCCCGTACAAACAATAAGTTTGCTCAAAGGAGAGGGATAGGTAGGGGACTGGCAGGGTTATGGAATTAAAGCGATGGTTTTAAATTTTAATGAGAAGAAGTAGTTGATAGCTCATACCCTAGTGAACGGCTTAGCTCAAATGCAATCGCTGAAATCAACTCTGACACCACAAACCGACGGGAAGCAAAAACAAAGGCAGCAAAAACACTTCACCGAACGAAGTTGCCAAGAGCTCAACTCTGCTCCAGAAATCCCGTAGAGCAGGCTCTATTGCCAGACTTATTGTTTAGCGCAGGCTCACTCACTTCGCCCAAAATAGCTGGCGAAAGCAGCACTGGTTGCCAAGGTTTGCTAGCTAGTTGATTTGCGATCTATCAGATAGGCCATAGACCGGTGCAGAACTCTAGTGATCATCAAGAGCTTATTGCTAGGTTGAAATTAGCTCTCATCAAAAAAATCAAAATAAAACTCCAAGGAAACACTCAGTCACCCGGCAATCTCTTTACAGTTCATGCTTTACTTATCAAAATGACGCATGAGACTGGGTCTTGGTGCAGAGCTACTTACTAGTTACTTCTAAAATCTAACACTCCAACAAAGGAACTATCATGACCACAAATCTCCTTTCCCGCGGAGAAGTGCCCCACCGCAGCCAGGCAAAGACCGAACTGACCTGGGACCTCACTCCTGTATTTCCGTCTGAAGCCGCCTGGGAAGCCGACCTCACTCGTGCTGCCGACCTCGTCAAGACTCTTCCGCAGTTCAAGGGCAAGCTCAAGCGCTCTGGCAAACAGCTGCTCGCCTACTTCCAGTTGCGCGACAGCGTGGCCCAATTGGTAGAAAAGCTCTATGTCTACTCGCACCTCAAGGCCGATGAAGACAAGGGCAACAGCCACTATCAGGCCATGAACGAACGCGCTCTGGCACTCTACACTCAGTTCGGCGAAGCCATTTCTTGGGCTGACCCTGAACTGCTTTCGGCCAAGCCAGAGCGCATCGAAAGCTTCGTCGCCAAGACCAAGGGTCTCGAACTCTACAGCCACAAGCTCGCCGAGCTCATGCTCCGTCGCGACCATGTGCGCAACCCCGAAGTGGAAGAGCTGCTGGCACAGTATTCGCAGGTCTCCCAGGGCCCGAGCAACACTTTCTCGATGCTCGACAATGCTGACCTCAAACTGCCGATGGTCAAGAACGAAGAGGGTGTTGAAGTTCAGCTCACTCACGGCAACTACATTGTCTTCTTGCAGAGCCGCAACCCCGAAGTACGCAAAGCGGCCTATCTCGGCATGATGAGCGCCTTCGACGGCATGCGCAACACCATCGCCGCCAACTACTCCAACAAGGTCAAGGGCAACATCTTCGAGGCCCGTGCTCGCAAGTACCCCTCGGCTCTGGCTGCCGCTCTCGGCCCAGACAACGTGCCCCTTTCGGTTTACAAAAACCTGGTGGCAACCGCTCACGAATATCTGCCCGTGCTGCGGCGCTACCTCGATCTGCGCAAGAAAGAGCTGGCCCAGCGCAATGAACTGATCGACGGCAAGCTGCACATGTGGGATCTCTACGTTCCCATTGTCGGCGATGTGGACTATCAGATCGATTACCCGGCAGCTCAGAAGCAGATTCTCAAAGCTGTGGCACCACTCGGTAGCGAGTACGTGCAGGCTCTCGATGGCGGCTTCAACTCGCGTTGGGTCGACGTGCACGAGAACAAGGGCAAACGCTCCGGCGCCTACAGCTCTGGCTGCTACGGCACCCCGCCGTATATGCTGATGAACTGGCAGGACAACCTCGAGAACATGTTCACCCTGGCACACGAAGCTGGGCACTCCATGCACTCCTGGTTCACTCGCAAGAATCAGCCCTACACCTACGGCGACTACACCATCTTCGTAGCTGAGGTGGCCTCCACCTGCAACGAAGCTCTGCTGGCTCATCACCTGCTGTCGGTAGAGAAGAGCGCTGATGTGCGCCGCTATCTGATCAACCATCAGCTGGAAGCGTTCCGCACGACTTTCTTCCGCCAGACGCTCTTCGCTGAATTCGAGATGATTGCCCATGAGGCCGCCGAAAAAGGCGAGGCTCTGACGGCAGACAAGCTCAACGAAATCTTCCTCGACTTGAACCGTAAGTACTACGGTGATGTCGTCGACGACAACGATGCAGTAAAAGTGGAGTGGGCACGCATCCCCCACTTCTACAACAGCTTCTACGTCTACAAGTATGCCACCGGCATCTCGGCTGCTACGGCTCTGGCTAGCCAGATTCTCAGCGAAGGTGCGCCGGCGGTGAAGCGCTATGTCGGCTTCCTCTCCAGCGGTAGCTCGAAGTACAGCATCGACCTGCTCAAGGGTGCGGGAGTTGATCTCTCTAGCCCGAAGGCAATCAAGTCGGCCCTCGATGTTTTCAAAGACTACCTCGACCAATTCGAGCAATTGCTTGACTCGAACTCGTTGAAGTAGTAGCAAAGGCGACAGCCTAAGCGCTTTTAGGGAGGGCAGCTACGGCTGCTCTCCTTTTTTTTCGCACTTATTATACAGATTAGTATACAAATCAAAGCCATCAAGTCCATTTTTCTCGCAATCCAAAACAGTCATATTTTTTTGAGAAAATATGACTGTTTTGGACAAAGAAAAAAGACAGAGAAAGTCTAAACTCGAGAAACTTGAAGTCAGCGGTAAAATTGTACTTGGCGATATCTTCTCGCGAAATACCGAACTTGCCCCGAGCATTGTCGTTAAATTCTTTGGTTAAGAACTTGAAATTCTTGAGCATGTGCTGCACATCGTCTTTCTGCACTTCGTCCAAATTAGGATTCTGAGCCGCTTTCTTCAAGCTTTCCCTTGTGACAAAACCGTCCTGATTGGCAAGCAAACCAAAAGTGCTGGCCTCAATTCGATTAAAGCCAGGTGGCAGACTATCTAGCCCCCGAGCCATTAGATGTACCCTGCCCCACCCCTGCCAAATCTCAAGAACTTACTATTTCTTGGCTGTCCAGAAGCCATAGAGCAAAATCAAGACGCGACCAAATAAGCGAGCCAACATAACAGCGACTGACAGTGAGAGCCTAAACAGGCGCAACAAAATCTCAAACGCAAAAGCGCTAATCGTCTGTAGTCCATCCGCTAATATGACTCCTACAGCGCCACCAGCACTACCCATAATCGAACCTAGTATTGCCACTATCATCAGTGGCAACATCAGGGCATTGAGAATGCCACTAAGAAATCCCCAAATGAGTCCAGCATGTGTTTCTAACATATCCAATACCTCACAAAAAAATAAAATAAAGTAAACTGATTCGAACTGAACTAGAGCTGAACTACAACAGAACTACAGCTAGACGGCGCCAAGCTCTCCCCTCTTTCAAAAAGAAAGAAACAATTTCTCAAAAAAAAGAAATAGCCTGGGTTAGGAGTAAAAACCTATGAAAACGTTGGCGCCAGTAGTTAAGCCCCACACTAGAAAAATTGATTGATACAAGCCAAGGCCTGCCGCCAAATTTTTAGTCAGCGAAAAACGGATTTGCAATATTTCACCGGCTTTTTAGGGTGAAACCACTAAGTAGTGGTTTTATTAAAAGGCTGGCGGTGCTCTTGAAAACACGGTAGCCAACAGGCTTTGATAAAACGGTTTGACAAATATGTTGCATTTTCATAGATAGGCTTTTCTAGTAGGCAGTCACCACCACATCTATCAAGAAAAGGCAGTGGCGCCAGTGAAGAACCTATTGACTAGCTTATATCCCACGCCAGCGAAAGCCAGTCACCTCTTTTAAACTTGTAAACTTGCTCAAAATCCTGTTTAGTTACAGTCAGAGATTTTAGATCAGCATCCAACTCCGAAAGAAAAAATCATTGGCATGAATTACGAGGAAGCATTGGCATTTCTACAGGCGTTTCCAGACATGGAAAGAGCCACATTTGGCGCCCGCGGACCGACCATGGGCCTGCCTTCGATGAAATCTTTGCTCAATCGCATGGGTGACCCGCATAAAGGCATTCCCACTATTCATGTTACTGGGTCTAAAGGCAAAGGCTCTACCTGCACCTACCTCGCCTCTATCCTCAAAGCTGGCGGACAGCGTGTAGCGTTGTACACCAGCCCTCATCTGCATGATTACACTGAGCGTATCGCTTTCGATCTAGTGTCAATATCCGAAGAAGAGTTTGCTCAAGGTGTAGCCGAAATTAAGAGTAGCGTTGAAGCCGAGCGCGACGCCGGTAACGACACTATTTCTACTTTTGGCATTCTCACTGCGCTATTTTTCCACCTGGCTAAATCAGCCCCCACACCAGTTCAGTGGCAAATCGTAGAAGTTGGCCTTGGGGGCCGCTATGATGTCACCAATGTCTTCGACGCCAAAGTGGCAGCAGTAATCACGCCAATAAGCCTTGAACACGCTGAAATTTTAGGCAGCACACAAACCGAGATTGCCGCCAATAAGGCCGGAATTGTTGTACCCCATTGTTTGACCGTTCTCGCCGCTCAAAAAGATGCCGGAGCGCGTACAGCCGTAGGTCGACGCTGCCATGAAGCAGATTCTGAACTAATTGACGTGGGCAAGAAGTACAAGATCAAGCCAATCTCGCAAGATTTAGAAGGGCAGACTTTCTCTATGGAAGGCCTAGGTGCGAACCTTGAGCTGCGCATCAAGATGCTCGGCGCGCACCAAATCAACAATGCCGCTACTGCGGTCGCTACTGTTCTTGGTTTGCGCCACCGCGGCGAACTAGAAATCAGCGACGAAGCTATTATCAAAGGCCTTTCCACAGCTGTTATTCGCGGCCGTCTAGAAATTCTCTCTCATCCAATCTCTGAGTCAAACAAAGGTCCAGTTATTATCGCCGATGGCGCTCATAATCACGAATCAGCAGCATCCTTGGCTCAAGCGATAAAGCATGTTTTCAACAAAAAGCACTGCATTTTTATCGTAGGCGTCAACACTGACAAGAATATTTCAGCTATCTGGAAAGAACTTGCAGCCATGAGCAAACTGGTGATTACCACAAAGAGCACCAATCCAAGATCGATGGATCCAAACCAAATTGCTGACTTGCTCAACGTCTTTGAAATCGATAGGCCAGAAGTAGCCGTCACTCAATCGGTAGCTGAGGCCATAGACAAGGCCTTAGCAGTGGCTGAAGCTGATGATTTGATTTGCATAACTGGCTCACTGTATGTGGTGGCTGAAGCTCGTGAACACGTGCTCGAAATGGAGAGCGCTAAGAGATCTGCGGCCTCTTTCTATTAACGAGCAAGAAAAACTTTCACTCTCTATTGGAAGCACGAGCTTCAAAGCTCGCTCACCTTGCGCTCGCTCTTGACAGCTGGTTATTCCAAGGCGCGCTAACCTCCGCCATCAACTAACTCCTCTTGGCATCCGTTCTTGAGATAGCGCTCACCTGCCCGCTTTCGCCAGATATTCTTAGTTTTCCCCTTCGAAAATTGTCCAATTTCCCCCTTGAAAACCTCACGCTTTTTGAAAAATCAGCACCGAGCCTGGCTGATGAGCTTTAAATTAAAGCTCAAGAGAAGTTATCGACTATGAGTCTAGATTTATATACGGGTCCATTATTTTTCTAAAGCAAAAATCTCACTAGATCTTTGATTTCATTAATTTGAACTTCATGACTTCTAGTCACTAGGTTCAGTTGTTACCCTAATTTTCTTCTTCAGTATTTTCAACCAAAGCAAACAAACACGCCACGCACCGATAGAGCCATAGCAACTCACCGACACCTCGGTCGAATTGACACACCATGGCGCTCTTTCATCGGTGATCGGCTGCGTTTGCTCTGAGCGAAACAACTTTCTAACTAGTTCTTATAAACCGGCCGCATCAGCCTAGGCGCTCAAACATGTCCACTGCATCCACTGCGGACCTGTCTGAGCCTCTAGCTGCAGCCATTTCTATCAACCTTGCTAACCAGCGAGTGTATTCGAAAAAAATCGAGAATCGAGAAATGACATGAACATCAAACCGCCCCTCGCCCCTCCGGCGAAAACGGCTGGCACTTTTGGCCGCCTTTTTTCCGGAGTTTTCCTCGGAGGTTTCAACCTCCTCCTTCTGCTCGTCGCGCTGGCACTCTATGTGCTGCCGATGCAAGAGCAGGTCACCCCCGTAGAGCTTTACCACCGCACCTGGCAAACCGCCGCAGAAAACGCCTACGACACCGCCAAGCTGAAAGACTGGGCAGCCTGGGAACACAAGTACGACAGCCAGATCAAGACCGACGAAGACGCCATCAAGTTCGCCAACGAGATGCTCGAGTCGACCGGTGATCACTATGCTTCGCTGCTCCCCCCTGAGGCTGTCAAAGCCGAAGGAGAACGCTCATCTGGCGAATTCGCCGGAATTGGCGTTGCCGTCGAAGCGAAGACAGATGCAGACGGTAAGCCTGTGATGGCAGCGGACCCCAAAGACGGCCCTCTCATGCTCACCGATGACAGCGGCTACCCGCTGATCAAAGATGTCAAAATCGGCGGACCGGCCATGCAAGCCGGGATGCGCAATGGCGATGCCATTGTTTCAATCAATGGCGTCTCTGCCAAAGATGCCACAATCAAGGCCATGGTCGCGCAAATGCGTGGCAAGGTCGGCGAAGAGGTAACCGTTGTCGTCACCCGTGGTGGCAAGAACGTCACCCTCAAGATTGTGCGTGGCACCGTCAAGACAGAAGTGGTCTCTTCGAAGATGCTGACTGCTGCCAACGGCAAGCAGGTCGGCTACATTCGCCTGGAACACTTCATGGAGGAAGATGCTGCCGCTGAAATGGCAGACGCCATCAGCAAACTCGGTGCTACCGACAAGCTGATCATCGACCTGCGCTTCAACCCCGGCGGCAACGTCATGGTCTGCTTGCAGTTGGCCAACCTGTTCATCAACGATGGCAAGTTGGTTTCAATTCGCGAGCGTGACACTGGCAGCGGCCACAGCCTCAGCACCTTTTCTGTCACCCCGAAAGACATGGTGATCAGCGTCAAAGACGAAACCTCTGGTCGCGTCAAAGAGCGCCACGTCAACCGACTGGCAGCTGTTGCAGCCAACAAGGAAATCGTCATTCTGGTGAACGGTCATTCCGCTTCGGCGTCTGAAATGTTCACTGGTGCCCTGAAAGACAATGGTCGCGCCACCGTAGTTGGTGAGCGTACCTTCGGCAAGGGCATCGGCCAGTCTGTCATTCCGATGCCCAACGGCACCAGTCTGCACATCACCAGCCTGCGTTACTTCACCCCCAGCGGCAAGTGGCTCGGCGATGGAGGCAACTCCAGCGAGAGCTACGGCATCGAGCCCGACCATGAGGTCAAACTCGTGGAAACTCCGAAGACTCGTCTGGGTTCGCCCAACGACAACCAGCTTTCTTTCGCCCTCGACCTCATTTCCAAGTGAGTCCGAAGACAAATTCTCAACTCTAGAAATCCAAAACCAGCAGGCTGAGCCAATCTAGTGCCCCTCCAAACAAAGAGGAGCTAGATTGGCCAGTCGGCATTAGGAGAAAAATCATGAACACGAACAACACTGTTGAAAGCCTCGGCTTCGAGAAGATCGAAGAAATCGATGGCATCGTCGAGTATCGCCACAAGGGCAACGGCCTCAAGGTTCTCTTGATCGAGAACCACGCCGCACCGGTGGTCACCAGCATGGTGGTCTACAAGGTCGGCTCCCGCAACGAAGCGGTGGGCTACACCGGTTCCACCCACTTCCTTGAGCACATGATGTTCAAGGGCACCCCGAACTACAACCTTGTGGAAAGCCTGAAGCCGCTCGGCGCGGACTTCAACGCCACCACCTCGTACGACCGCACCAACTACTTCGAGAAGGTGCCGAGCCGCTACCTGCGTGAGCTGATCACCATGGAAGCGGACCGCATGCGCAACCTCTCGCTGCGCCAGTCTGATCGCGACAGCGAGATGACCGTGGTGCGCAACGAGTTCGAAATCTCGAAGAACGACCCCAACTCGCTGCTGCACGAACACCTGATGGCCACCGCCTTCCAGGAACACCCCTACCACCACCCGATCATCGGCTGGCTGGATGACGTGCAGAACGTGCCGCTCGACCGCATGAAGCAGTTCTACGACACTTTCTACTGGCCCAACAACGCCACCCTGATGGTCACCGGCGACTTCGACAGCATCGAGTGCCTGAGCATCATCCAGGAGACCTACGGCCAGATTCCGCGCTCCCAGCATGAGATCCCCCAGGTCTACACCGCCGAACCCCCGCAGTCGGGTGAGCGCCGCTTCAAGATCGTCAAGCCGAGCACCAAGCCGGCCTCGGTCATGATCGGCTTCCATGTGCCTGAGGCCATGCACGAAGACTCGTACGCCCTCTCGGCCCTCGGCCGCGTGCTCGGTGGTTCACGTCAGCGTGCCAGCCGCCTCTACAAGGCCCTGATCGAGACCCGCCTGGCAGTGTCGTGCGGTGCCGGTTCGTCCGACATGCTCGACCCTGGCCTGTTCATCATGAACGCCACCTGTGCTCCGGGCGTCAAGCCTGAAGTGGTGGAGGCGATTCTGCTCAAGGTCATGGCCAGCATGGCTACCGAGCTCGTCAGCGACGAAGAGCTGAACCGCTGCAAGCAGGCCAACCGCAAGGGCACCGCCCTCGGTTCTGACAACCAGATGGCCCTGCTCGGCCAGCTCTGCCACGCCGAAGTCGTCGGCACCTGGAAGGAGTACATCGACTACGACAACAAGTTCGATGCAGTCACACCGCAAATGGTGCGTGACGTTGCCGCTCGCTACTTCAGCGAGAACAACCGCACTGTCGGTACGTTCATTCCCCAGGTCGCCCCGGTGGCTGCCACCTCTCCCGCTGGCCAGGTGCACGACCTCACGGCCGTGCCTCAGGCTGACGGTGACGACGGTGCCAGCTACGAAGAGGCGGCCGCAACCAAGGAGGAAGCCGTGTCTTTCAAGTCCCAGACCAGTGAAAAGGTCTTCGCCAATGGTGTTGCCGTGCAGGTGATGCCGATGACTGGCGCCAAGACCGTGGCCGTCACCCTCAAGGTGCGCGCCGGCGACTGCTACAGCCCCGAAGGCAAGTCGCTCGTTGCTACCCTCGCTGCCATGCTGCTCAACAAGGGCAGCGCCAAGGCGAGCAAGTCTCAGATTGCCGAGATGCTCGAAGAAATGAGCGCTCGCATGGAGTTCGGCAGCGACACCTACAACTCGAACCTGAGCGGCAAAGTGGTGACCTCTGACTTCGGCGTCTACATCGCCCTGGTCGGTGACGCGCTGCGCAACCCGCTCTTCCCCGAAGTCGAGCTGGAGCAGGCCAAGCTGCAGCTGCAGTCGTACTTCGAAGAGGCCATGTCCGACACCGACGAGCTCGCTTCGCAGAAGCTCTCGGCGGCGCTCTATCCGGCCAATGCCGTGCACCACGCCAAGCCTCATGCCCAGATGCTGGCTGAGCTGGCGACGATCACCATGGACGACATCAAGGCTTTCCACGGCCAGTTCTACAGCCCGAAGAGCACGATCATCACCATCGCTGGTGGCATCGCCGCTGACGAGGCTTTCCGTCTGGTCGACCTGGCTTTCGGCAGCTGGGCTCCCGAGCATGCTCTCGAGCCCCAGGCCATCCCTGTGGTGGCGGCAGTTGCTCCCGAGAAGGCCATCAAGCATGTTGTGCATGTCCCTGACATGACCAGCGTCTCGATTGTGATTGGCATGCCCAGCGCGGTCAAGTTCGGCACCCCCGAGTTCTATACCGCCAAGGTGGCTAACGCCGCCCTCGGTGAGTCGACTCTGTCTTCCCGCCTCGGCGACGTGCTGCGCAAAGAGCACGGCCTTACCTACGGCATCCGCTCGGGCTTCAACAACCCGATGTTCGGCGACGGCCACTTCGAAATCAGCATCACGGTCAACCCCACCAATGTCGACAAGGCTCTCAAGCTGATCGACGAAGTGGTGGCCAAGTACGTGGCTGAAGGCATCAACGACCGTGAGTTCGACGAAGCAATCAAGGGCGCCGTCGGTGCCTTTGTTGTCCGCCTCGACTCGCCCAATGTCATCGCCAGCACGATCAGCACTTACACCTTCGCCGGTGTCGGTGTCGAGCTGATGGACAAGCAAGCTGCCAACTACCAGGCGGTCACCAAGGAAGCGGTCAACGCTTTCATCCGTGCCAACTTCGACCTGTCGAAGGCGGTGACGGTGGTGGTCGGCACTGTCTAAGGCGGCGAAATAGCTAGGGCTACCCTCAGAAATGGGGGTAGCCCTTCTTGCTAGGCAAGTTTCTTTTCAGCACTTCCACCATTGCTACTACGACTTTGTTTTGGCTTGGCACTTGGCTCAGACAAATCAGATGAAACCTCCTTACCAAGAGGTTCCTTTCTGATGCCAAGCAAACTAAAATTCAGTAAGGAGATTTCAAATGAACAAACCCCTCTACAAACTCACGGCTTCCCCGAGACCAGCTCTCGCCCCCGACTTCTTCGCCGGTCGGCGCAAGGAGTTTCTCAAGCGTCTGCCGATGGGCTCAGTGGCGGTGATCGTCACCAACCCCGAGCGCACTCGCAGCAACGACACCGAGTATGCCTACCGGCCGTCGTCTGACATGCTCTATCTGAGCAATTTCCCTGAGCCCGAAGCAGTGCTCGTCTTCGTCAAGGCGAAGAGCAAGAGCCGCGTCATCATGTTCGTTCGGCCCAAGGATCGCACCCGCGAAATCTGGACCGGCGTTCGCTTCGGACCCGAAGGCGCGATCAATCAGTTCGGTGCCGACGAAGCGCACACTATCGATGAGTTCGACACGGTCATGCGTCCGCTCTTGGCTGAAGCCGAGCAGGTCTTCTACCGCTTCGACCGCAACGAGCACTTCGACCAGCAGTTCCGCGCTCTCTGGGGCAAGACCCAGAAGCCGCTGGCCAACCCCGAAGAGATCATCCACGAGATGCGCCTCTTCAAGTCGCCGGCTGAAATTGCCATCATGCGTCACGCTGGTGCCATCTCGGCATCGGCCCACGTCGAGGCCATGCGCCTCACTCGGCCTGGCATGATGGAGTACCAGGTGCAGTCTTCCCTCGAAGCCATCTTCAAGTGGAACGGCGCCAGCTACCCGGCCTACACCAGCATCGTCGGCGGTGGCAGCAATGCTACCTGCTTGCACTACATCGAGAACAAGGCCGTGCTCAATGACGGTGACCTGCTCTTGATTGACGCGGCTTGCGAGTTCGATGGCTTCGCCTCCGACATCACCCGCACCTTCCCCGTCAACGGCAAGTTCAGCCCCGCTCAGCGCGAACTCTATGAGATCGTGCTTGCCGCTGAAAAGGCAGGCATCGCCATGGCTCGCCCTGGTGTTTGCCTGGCCGATGTGCACGAGAAGGCTTGCAACACACTGCGCGCTGGCTTGGTGAAGTTGGGCCTGTTGCCGAAGACTCACCTCACCGCCGCCGGTGAAAAGAAAGTGGTCGACGCCTGGAAGAAGAAGGCCGAAGCGGCCAGCAAGTCTTCCAACAAAAGCGCCAGCAAGTCTTCAAACAAAAAGGCAAGCGCTGACAAGGGTCCGATCACCCTGTTCGACTTCTTCATGCACGGCACCAGTCACTGGATTGGTCTCGATGTGCACGACGTCGGCACCTACGGCACCCGCAGCCTGGTTGGCAAAAAGCGTCCGCTCAAAGTGGGCATGGCCTTCACCGTCGAGCCTGGCATCTATGTCATGGCTGACGAGACCCGCGTGCCGGCGAAGTACCGCGGCATCGGCATCCGCATCGAAGACGATGTCGTGATCACGGCCAAGGGCAACGAAGTGCTCACCGCTGGCGTCGCCAAAGAAGTTGACGAAATCGAAGCGATCATGGCCGCTGGCCGTGCTCACAACGAGGCCGTCGACAGTCACTTCAATCAGCTCAGCGCCGAGCTGCAGCCGGTTGCTTTCGCTCGCGGACGCAAACCGGCCACCAAAGCCAAACGGAAGGCCAAGTAAAGCCAGCCGTCAGGTAGGCTAACGAGAGAAATACTCGTTGTAAATGACAGATAAATAAATGAGGGGGTCTACTGATGTAGACCCCTTCTCTAATTTCAACCCAGAGGAGCGCAGCTTTGTGCTCCTCGTCTTGTTAATGGAAAAAGCTATGCCAGATACAGCCCTGCTTCAAGACTTGCTTATAGTCTTCGGGCTGGGGGTAGCAATGGTGGTGATCTTTCACCGCTTCAACCTGCCTTCAGTCTTAGGTTTTCTCATCACCGGTGTGGTCTTAGGACCGCACGCTTTCGCCCTCGTTGGCGAAACTCATGCCATCGAAGGATTGGCGGAAATCGGCTTGGTGCTGCTTCTTTTCGAGGCTGGCATTGAGTTCTCTGTCACCACTTTCATGCGCCTGAAAAAGTTTCTGTTGATTGCAGGAACGGCTCAGATCGCTCTAACAATCGCTGCCACAGCGGCACTGGTAAACGCAATCGGGATGCCGCTCAACAGCGCTATCTTCATTGGTATGCTGGTGTCGCTCTCAAGCACGGCTCTAGTAATCCGCATCTTGGAGTACCGCGGCGAATTGGAGTCAACCCACGGCCGAGCGGTAATGAGCATCCTGATTTTCCAGGACCTCTGTATCGTTCCCATGGTGCTGTTCACGCCCTACCTGGCGGGAATCGGAGGCAGCCTGTTAGATGTGGCTCTCACCACCGGCAAGGCTCTGCTCTTCGTTGCCCTAGCAGGAACAGCCGCACGCTTCCTCATTCCCTGGCTGCTCAACCACGTGGCCCGCATCAAAAAGCGTGAAGCGTTTGTGCTCAGCATCATTTTGCTCTGCCTCGGCACAGCCTTCGCTACTTCGCACTTCGGCCTCTCCATGGCTCTGGGTGCCTTCATCGCCGGCCTGGTCATTTCTGACTCTAAGTTCAGTCATCAGGCCTTGGCTGAAGTTCTGCCCATCCGTGAGATTCTCAACTGCTTGGTCTTCGTCTCCATCGGCATGCTCTTCGACTGGCGTGTGCTAGTCGATCAGCCGCTCCTGATCCTAGGCTTGGTGGTGGCGCTGATGTCAATCAAAACGCTGGTTGCTTTTATCGCTACCTTTGCCATGGGTCATTCCTGGCGAGTAGCACTGCTCACCGGCGTCACCTTGGCACAAGCCAGCGAGTTCTCCTTCGTGCTCTCCAAGCTCGGCTTCAACGCTGGCATTCTCGACAGTCGCGTCAATCAACTGGTTTTGGCCGTGGCCATTCTCTCGATGTTCCTCACCCCCTCGGTGATTACCTTGGGCGAGAAATTTCAGAAAATGCTCGACCGCTTCATTCCGGTGTCGTGGGGCGCAGGTCGCATGGGCAACGGAGCCGACAGCAAGAAAATTGACGATCACACCATCGTGGTTGGATACGGCATGGCTGGCCGCAACCTAGTGAGAGCCTTGACCCAGCGCGGCATTGCTTTCATGGTCGTGGAATATGACCCGCTGGTAGTACGGCAAGAAAAGCGTGCTGGTTTGAACATCATCTACGGTGATGCTAGCAGACCAGAGGTGCTTACCCACGCAGGACTATCGCGAGCACGCAGCATCGTCTTCACCCTCTCTGACCCAGAGGTTTTGTTGGCAGCAGTGGAAATGGCTCACCGCCTTAACCCTGCAGTCACAATCATTGCCCGCGCCCGCCGCAGCAGCCAAATCGATGGCCTGAAAGAGCGGGGAGCGCGTTCCATCATCACCGAAGAAATCTCTGGTAGCGTGGCAATCAGCACCGAGGTTTTGACACTATATTCGGTGCCAGCTTCTGACGTCGAAGTGACAGTCGGAAGTATCCACAACAGTAACTAAGGAAAAACTATGAAATGCAACAACTGCGCAGGCGGTATGGGTCTCCCGGCCATGGGCAATTGCTCTGGCTGCGGTGCCATGATCGGCCAGATGAGCGACAAGTACTGCGCTCAGTGCAGCAAGACCAAGAACGCCTGTCAGACCTGCGGCACTCCGCTCACCCCGACCAACAGCCAGGCTGACAGCGACAACGTTGACAGCACCAGCGACGACGGCAGCGAGCGCTCGTAAGGGCTAGCGCTAAAAGAATGAGTACGGAACCGCTCAGTGTCCACAAGACCTGAGCGGTTCTTTTCTGCCAAGCCCACCAAGGGCAGCTCTAAAAAGGTCTAACCATGATAAAAGCCATCAAAAATAGACTTGACCGCTACCTGGCCTGGCCAGCAAAGCGCTTTTTCATCGTCTACGCCAGTGTCGCCGTTGTTTTCGCTCTCTACTCTGGTCTGACAGTGGCACTACCTGGCGCTTCGGCACCAGAAATGACACTAGGCACAAGACTGGGAGTAGCATGCCTGCTTTCACTGGTCACCCTTTTTGCTGCGGCGATCTTTTACCTTGAGATAGCCTATCTCTATCGTGTCATTCTCGAAGTCATCGCCGGCTTGAAAAAGCTCCGCGCCTGGCTTCCTGGTGCTATCACCAGGACAAAAGCAGGATTGCTTAGTGCTGGCCAGGCGATTGCCGCGGCGTTCAGATTTCTGCGCGGCCTACCGGCGGAAACCCTACCAATGATTCAGCGACTGCTTCAGCGCCTGCGTCTTCCCACTGGCGGCGAGCTTTTCTTCGCCTTAATGATGGCCTCAGGCTTCGCCATTGCTGGGCTAATTGGTTATCTCTTCTGGCCGCTGGCTAGCAAGATTGCCCTAGGCATGCCGACCTGGCTGCCTGGTTCGGCCACAGACAGCAGCGATTTCTTCGAGATTCTGCTCGTCGACGTTGCGCTCTCCTGCCTGCCTTACGCCATCGCCCTGTCACTCTGGTCAACTCTGATCATTGCCGTGGCACGTCGCTGCAAAAGCAAAAAGTAGGTGCCATGCCAGAGCATCAGCTCAAGGCCTGCACCTTAAACCCAATTTTTCCCTTGCAAAAAAGGAAACCCAATGAGAATCACTCTCGACCCCAAGAACCCGCCCAAGCGCGAAACCCTCAGCTCGGGCGAACTGCGACAGCGCATCGCTGACCGCCTGATTGTCATGTCTGACGACGAATTTCGCAATCTCTGCGACGACACTGGCATCACGGCAGCGGCCTTCTTCGATCGCAATCGCTGCGACCTGAAGCAAAACCCCGACGGCAGCTACGAGCTGACCACCTACCACCCTGCGCCCGTTCCGGCGCCTGTGTAGGTCAAGAGCGCTGTAACTGTCAATCAGCAAGAGGTCTAACATGCCAGCGCAATGTACGCGCTGGCCGTCTTTTTAACCAGTAAAAAAGGTAAATGAATATGTCTACACTACAACCGCTGATCGGAATCGTGGCCATTCTCGGCTTGGCCTACCTGCTCTCCAACAACCGCAAGGCAATCGTCTGGCGATCCACTATCGCTGGACTGATCACCACTGTGGTGGTTTGCCTCCTCATTCTCAAAGTGCCCGGCACCCGCGACGCCTTCGCCCTGCTCGGCCAAGGCATCAACAAGCTGCTCGACTATGCTGTTGATGGTGCTGCTTTCGTGGTCGGCGATGAACTTGCTCATGGCAAGTTTCTTTTCGTTATCCGCGTCGGCTCCAGCATCATCTTCATCTCAGCGCTCAGTTCGCTACTCTTCTATTGGGGCGTTCTGCAGTTCGTGATCTCAAAATTGTCCAAGGTGCTGATGAAGACTATGGGTATCAGCAGCTGCGAAGCCCTCTCTAGCACGGCGGCAATTTTCGTCGGGCAAGTGGAATCGCAAACTCTGATTCGTCCGTACATGAGCAAGCTCTCTTCTTCAGAGCTGTTCACCTCCATGGCCGCAGCGATGGCGACCATCTCAGGCTCTGCTCTGGTGGCCTACACCTCAATGGGCATGCCAGCGCCCTGGCTTCTCGCTGCCTCCATCATGTCTGCTCCGGCTGGCATTCTCATCGCCAAAATCATGTGGCCTGAGACCGACAAGCGCGTGCTCTCAGGTGAAGTAACACTGAGTGAAGAGGTGAAGGCAGCCAATGCTTTTGATGCCATCGCCAAAGGTGCCATGACTGGTTGGGAAATTGCCGTGAACGTCATGGTGATGGTGATGGTGGCAGTGGCCTTCGTCGCCCTAATCAACGGCATGCTCGGCGCCACTCTCTCTTTCGGCGGCCAGGCATTGCAGATCCAAGACATCTTCGGTTACCTCTTCATGCCGCTGGCCTGGTTGCTCGGTGTTCCCTGGCATGAATGTTTCCATGTTGGTCGTCTGGTGGCCACCGAAATTCTCGTCAACGAATTCGTCAGCTATGGCGAACTGGCCAATGTCATGAAAGGTGCAGGCAACTATCAACTGGCTGTTCACACCCAGCTGATTGCCACTGTTGCTCTTTGTGGCTTTGCCAATCTTAGCTCGATTGGCATTAACATCGGCGGTCTTGGTGCCATGGCTCCAGAGCGTCGTGGTGAGATTGCTCGTATGGGTATGCGCGCACTACTCGCTGCAAACATGGGCACCTGGCTCACCGCAGCAATCGCTGGCCTGATCGCCTAAGTCGAATTGGCTTGGCTCAATTACTTAGGCCTGATTGCTTGGGCTTAGCCCCAATAATTCCAAATAAAGGATAAACACTATGTCGCAATATATCGCGGCCAGCGAATACGCGGCCCGAAGAGAACGGCTGTTTGCCGCTCTTCCGGCCGGTTCGCTCGCCATAATCTGCTCTAACCCGGAGGTCTTGCGCAACGGCAGTGACAACACGTTCAGCTACCGTGCCTCCTCAGACATTCTTTACCTGACCGGTTTTACCGAGGCCAACTGCTTGTTGGTCTTTGACAAGACCGGGATTGGCTCTAGCTCTGACAAGAGCCAAAATCGCTTCGTCATGTTCGTTCAGCCGCACAACCCTGCCGAAGAGATTTGGCATGGCAAGCGCGCTGGCGTCAGTGGTGCAGCAAATGACTTCGGTGCAGACAGAGCCTACAAAATCGGCTCGGCCAAGATGGTGCTATCTCGCTTGGCGAAGAAGGCCTCAGCCATCTACTTCAAGAGCGGCACCAATGCCAAGCTCGATGGCGTCGTCGCCAGCGCTTTGGCAGCAAAGCCCATGCGCCATCTCGACCCCCACGCCATCGTCGCCGAACAGCGCTTGGTCAAGTCGGCGGCAGAACTGGCAATCATGCGCCGCAGCGGTCAGGTCGGCAGCGTTGCCCACCGGGCCGCCATGAGTCATTGTCTGGCAGGCAGAAGCGAGTTCGCTCTCAAGGGTGTACTCGAATTTGTCTTCGCCACCAATGGCGGTGTGGCCTCCTACGACACCATCGTCGCGGCCGGAGTCAACGGTCTGTGCTTGCACTATCCCGCTGGCTTGAGCGTGCTCAATGACGGCGACATGGTGCTGATTGACGCGGGCAGCGAAATCGCTGGCTACGCCTCTGACATCAGCCGTACTTTCCCGGTGTCTGGGCGCTTCACTGTGGCCCAGAAAGAGCTGTACGAAGTGGTTCTGGCCAGTCAATTGGCTGCCATTGCCGCCATCAAGCCGGGCGTGACCTGGGGCCAGCTCGAAAAGATCTGCGAAGATGTGCTCGTTAACGGCCTCAACTCACTGGGCTTCCCCATGGGCAAAGGCGGCCTCAGCATGAGCGACGTCATGCCGCACGGACTGGGCCATTGGCTTGGTCTGGACGTACATGATGTCGGCAAGTATCGGACGCGCAGTCTGGCCAAAGCGGCAAATAAGCGCGGCAAAGATGTTGACAGGCCTTTCCTTGCAGGAATGGTTTTGACCATCGAGCCTGGCGTCTACTTGTCGCTGACCGACAAGCGCATTCCCGAGCCCTATCGTGGCATCTGCATTCGCATCGAAGACAACATCGAGGTCACCGCTACTGGTGCCTATGTTCAAACCGATGCGCCTAAGTCGGTGCAAGAGATCGAAGAGTTCATGAACTACGCCCGCAACGTTCGCGCCGAATGTGGCGAGAACGCCCTGGGCATTTACATCAAACTTGAAGACTGATTAAGGTGCAGAGGGTAGCGATAGGCAACGGCTTGAAAAGCTGCTGTTGTACTGGCTGCCCTCCGCCATCTTTTGCTGGTCTTCAGAAAGAGGTTTCAATGAAAATCTTACTAATTGAAGACAGCGTTTCGATGGGTAAAGCCATCAAAGCGTTGCTCGAAGCGCAAGGCCACGTCGTCCAATGGATCGTCGGCCTGCGTAGTGTCTCGGCGGATTCTAGCAATGCCATCGGCATTGACGAAGCCGACGAAGACGACCAGGTGACACCCCAAGAAATTGACGTTGCCTTTGTAGACGGACAGCTAGCGGGCGAGTTTACTGGCCCCCAGGTTGTCTCTTTTCTTGCGGCCAACTCTGTGCCTTGCCTCGGCATCAGCACGCAGTCTGACCTCAATCAAGAAATGGTTGCCCTCGGCGCTAAGCTCGGCTTGAAGAAGCCTGTTGCTTTTGTCGCTCTGGTCGCTGGTTTGCTCACTCCTGAGCTTCTGCTCAGTGTCTTCTCGCCAATACAAAAAACGCGAGGCAAGAGGGCTAACGCTCTCAAGTTGCAGCATATTCTTTCGATGGAAACGAAGCTGCTCACCACTGAATTCGCTACCATAAGAAAGCAAGCTGATGAGTATTTCCGGCCCTTCCTCATGGAAGAGTTTAAGTGATGGCAATGGCTCAAGCAGTCGACAAGAACTGTCAGCCAAACCCCTTGCTTATGAACAAAATTGTGTTGGCCTCGGGCCCATGCAGTTTTGTTTTTCCATTTTTCTACTACATTCTATAATATGCAATCAAGTAGTAATACCACTATACTAATGCTCCTAGTAGAAAAATTCAAAAATTTGAGAGTGCGGAAAATTTGAACAAAAAAAGATAGGGAAGAAGGAGCCTTGCGACTCCCTCTTCCCATAAACTTTGAAACTTCGCCTAAGAGACTATCTCACTATCAAAAGTGCCCTAACTGTTCAGAGGTCATTGGGCGCCTTGAGCAGCGGAGCGACGTTGGGATGCGCTGCCAACAGCGAAGCGTAATCGGCGAAATGCGAGTAGGTGATGCCATGAGCACTGGGCCCCGCAATCGTCTTGGCCGTAGGGCAGCAACTCCAGAGCAAGGTAGCCCACTGACCGTCAGGCTTGCCGCGGAAGTACTTGACCGCACCATTCATGACGCAGAAAAACGTTGCAGATGCGGCGTTAGCACCGATCATCTCAACCCAATAACCTGCAGCCGGCAGCCGTGCCAACTGCTTCTCGCTGAATTCCTTGAGCACGCCAGACTTCTTGCGCGCAGGTGGCAGAGCCGGTCCCGGAGGAGCAGATGAGGCTTGCACCAGTTTGCAGCTGGCACGCAGCTCACACCAATAGACGTGACCCTCGTACTCACCGCCTTCGATGGCGAATTTGACGACGACGGTGTTGATGCCGTTGCGCTTCTTGGGCGGTGCGACAATCTCGAGGCGAGTGCCGATGCCAACACCTTTACCGCCGTTCAAGAAGCCACCAGCTTCAGCAGTCACTGTGACATAAGCGGCGTTGGCATGGTCGGGACTAGCGCCAGCCACACCTTTTTTGATTTGGAATACTTCGACGATGGCGCCTTTGATCGTCTCTTCCTTCTTGAGCATGACAGTTCCTTCTCTCATAGTTGTTGTTGAAGGTTGTTGAAGGTTGTTGAAAATCCTGCCTCAAGCCGAACTAGGCAGCAGCTTTGGCCTGAGCCGGAACGGCAACACCACTTTCAGAGTCAATGTCAACAGTCAACCCGTTCTCCAGTCCGTCCACCAGGGTGGTGCACAAGAAAGAAGCCAGCTCGGGTCCACTGCGCACATTGTTCTGGGTGGCAGAGACGCCAACGACCAAATGTTCAATGCCATGCACTTCCACCACCTGCGGTGCGAAGAAGTGTTCCCGCAAATTGGGAATGGCGGCAATCAGAGTGCAGGGGTCGTAGAGATTGAATGTCTGCACGATGTCCCAGATCGAGTCAGTGGCAGCACGGTCATTGCCTTGTCCACCACAAAAAGCCGAACAGAACCAGGCCTTGTCGCAACGTGCGGGTAGACCCTGACGAGCAGCAGCATCGGCCGGCATGCAAGCACGAGCCCACAGCTCTTGGATGGCCAACTTCTGAGCCGCTAGAAGGCGCACGCCAACCGGGTGGCCAGTGGCCGCCATGTCGTCGTAGATTGCCCGCGGCACCTTGCCAGCGACGGCAGCGTGGCGCGAAAGCACGGTGATCGGAATCTGCAGATCTTGCAGTTGACGATAGAGAAACTCGGTCGACTCCTTATCGAACGAGTGATTCTGAGCAGTCATGTCGGGCACCATACGACCTTCGCTGTCGAGCACTGGCAGATCGTCTTTACTGACGACTCCACCCATGATCACGACTCGCCGCACTTTCGAGGAGAACAGATGCATGTGATCTTTGAGCACGGCGGCAGCATCGGTCATGCCCGAAATCAAAAGCAGCACGATGCCCTTGGGTTTGGCATCTTTCAGAGTGCGCAGAATCAGCTCTTTGCCGTCCTGAATTTCGCCGGCATCGGAGAGATAGCCGACGTTGAACTGGTATTCCAAACCGTCATCATCGGGCTGTTTGCAGCTTGAGCCTTGGCCCACAGCAATAGCGGTCTGACCGAGCTGGTGGAGGGTGCCTTTGGCCAGCCGAGCACGTTCCAGAGAGGGGGCAAGGTTTGCCACCACACCGAGAACGCTGAGAATTTCCAGGCGGATGAAACGGTTGATACCGACCAGCACGTCCTCGTCGTCTTGATCACGACCGGGGTCCATGATCACGAAGAGGTCACTGAAGAGTGGCACTGGCAGTGGAAGTTTTTGACTCATTTTGTTTTTCTCGTTTTCAGGTTGGAATTGAAGTACGCCATCGACGATTGCGAGAAGCGTCGAATTTACTGAGGTTTCGTTGGCTGAGGGGGCCAGAGCTGGAACTCCTGAAAGGGCACGGTGCCCTGAGAATTGTCCAGCAAGTTTATGGCAGCACTGACCTGATGAAAAAGTTCGCTGGCGGAGCGCACGCCCTGAGGCAATCTGCCCAGGAGCAAGTGATATTCCCAGCCAGGGTCGCAGCCACCCTGCTCTTCCACAGCCAGAAGCCAATCATTGGCAGCGACAGCGATGGGCAGAATGAAAAGACCGCGTTCTTCTAGGGCGGAGCGATCATATGGCGGGCTGAATTGACGCTCACGACCAGCAAAAACTGGAGCCAGCAGGGTGACGATACCGGCGCGCGAGGCGATCAGACGGCTAAAGTAACCGCCAGAGATACCACTGCCTCGCACTTGGCGAGACTGACCCTCAGCGATGATGTGCAGGGTCGAGATCTCGTTGCCGTAGGAGCAGGCCGTGGGGAGCGTGGGAAGAGTAATAGCAGAACGCTTTGTCATGGGTGTCTCGTTGGGTTAGAACAAGCGGCACCGGGTGTCACCACCAACGGTGCCGCTTGCGGTTTGGCAGCTGGCTCAGGCCGCCAGATACTTCTGGTAGAGCGCGTAGGCGACGATGGTCTTGGCGTCGGCGATGGTGATCAAGTCGTCGAGGGGGACGATCTTGAGAGTGATTTGCTCACCCTCGGCGATCAGCCCGGTGCAACGACCGTTCATGGAGGCCATTTCTTCTTCGGTCACTTCGCGAGTGAAAGAAAAGAAACGCAAGGTCTCGTCGGAAGCACCAGGAGAGAGGTAGACGCCCTGGTTGCAGCCAGCCAGGCCACTGAGATCGGTGAGGTCCTTTTCCGAAATCTTGATGCCCAGCTCTTCTTCCAGCTCCTTGGCGGCGACGCCAGCGAAGTTGCCAGAGCCATCGAGCATGCCAGCGGGAATCTCGACAAAGTCAAAGCGGCCAGTGGGAACGCGCGGTTGCACGGTCATCACCGAATACTTTTTGCCCTTGCAAGTGAGCACAGCGAGAATGCCGACCGAGCCGCCGCGCATGAAAACGATGCCGGGGATGACCTTGCCGCCTTTGTCGACGACGTCGGCCTTGAACTTGATGAAGCCGATCTTGGTCGGACCGAACATGTCGACCGACTGAAAGTGCACCGAGCGAATCTGGAACTTGGCGGTATCGACCTGAGTCAGCCAGTTCTGGAACTGCGCAGACTGAACGGCTTTATCGAGGGCGATGCCCGCTTCGGCCGTGAAAATTGGCTGAGTGGCAGCTACGGAAGCCGCTTGAGCCGGCGCTTGAGTTGTTTGATTTTCGGACATGGATGTTCCTATTTTGAGTGGTTGAGTTAGAGAACGAGAAAGAGGGGATGGTGGCACCGGCACTTATGCAGATGCTCCCACCCCCTCATGACCAGAGCCTCGATACAAGGCCCGACAAACTACTTCTTGGTCTGATTCCAGGCCTTGTTGATGGCAGCCATGGCGCTCTCCCACGACTCGTCCCAGGTCTGGGACAAACGCCGCCAAACCGGAACGAACGAGGCTTCAAGACGCTTGTAGACCACCAGGAACTGCGTCCAGACCTTGGCGACGAAGCCAAAGAAGAAGTCGTAGACGCCGCCGACGACAGGCAGCAACCAGCTCATACCGCGCACGGCATTGACCAGTGCCCGGAAGAGCACATAGAGCACGGGGAAGACCACCGCAGCAGTGAGACCAGCAGCCACAGCGAACGACGGAATGGCGTACCAGTAGTTCTGCCCTTGATGCGCGAAGACCTCGACACCGACGAAGACGCCCACTGCCAGGCCGACGATACCACCAATCAGGTGGTTACCGTAGCGCAACAGCAGCTTGCCGAGGAAGAGATAGGCGAACACCACTGTGGCAATTGGCATCACCAAAGCCATCCAACCGCCGATGGCAAGGGTGGCAAGCAGCAGGTTGACAGCGAAGAAGCCGGCAACTGCAGCAGTGATGTTGACTAGATGCGCGAACAGCGTCTCGAACCCGGTCTTGTCCGAATATGTATTGCTGTTGGCACTGAGCAGCTCACGGCGCAGCGAGCGATGCAAGTTGGTCAGGGGCTCGGAGAGCCAACTAGCCAGAAGCGGATTGGCGACGAACTTGACGGCACGGTAGGCCAAAGGAATGACCACCAGGCCAGCCAGAAGCGCAGTCAAAACGGCCTGGACGCCAACAAAGAACCAGCCACTGAACACTTGCAGTGACGGCTCCAGAACGACAGCTGCCGCTGCAGCAATCGAGCCAGCAACACCGATGAACATGTTGCTCACCTGGCTGACGATCGAGCCGATGGCCAGATAGCCGATCAGGGCAACGACAGCGGTCAAGGCCACAGCAGCAGGCAGGCCGAAGCTCGCCGACCAGCCGTAGACATAGGAGCCGACACCGTATGTGATGGCAATGCCGACCACTTGGTGCAAGAAGTTGACGTACTTGCTGTCATGGTCGTTGTAGAAGCCGTCGAGGAAACGACCGAAGGCATCGAAGAAACCGTTGATAAAGCGTTCGATGAGCGGGCCGATGTACTTGCCCACGAAGTTCAATCCACGGCTAATGGCCACATGCGCCAAGGGGAAGACGTAACTGGCCACGACGAACACCACTGCCGCTTGCAGCGCATAGGTGAGGGAGTGGGGCAGTTCGTACTGTTGCACCAGTGCCGCCAGAGCGCCATCGTACCACCAGGCCAAAGCCGCACCACTGGCAACAGCCAAAGCGGGCATGCCTACCTGGGTGATGATGGTGATGACGACAAAGCCGGTGATCCAGGCAGCACCACCGCCGACAACCACACTGATGGCGAATGCCACCACACTGCCGAGGGCGCTGCTCCAAGCAAGCCAAGCATAGAGCGCGTTGCCGATCGTCCAGGCCTCATACAGACAGCAAAGAACGGTGGCGGCAATGGCAGCGACATTGAGCAGCTGACTGAACCACACCGGATTGCTGGTGCTGCGAGAATCGGAGGCGTTGGGTACGTTGCGCCACAAGAAGCGACTAGACTGGAAAGCCCAGCGGAAAATCGCCATGTAGAGCGCCGGCCAGAGGTAATAGTAGGTTGCCACCACAGAGGCAAGTGCGAGTGGAACCCAGGTGGTGATAGCAGCCTTGGCCAACCAGAGGGGATAGCCCGTGGCGATGCCGGCAGCCATAGAGGCCAAGATGCCGAAGAACCAGGCCGGACCGCCAGTGGAAGGCTGGTCATAGACCTGGCGCTTGAGATACTGAGCCGGTTTGATGAAGATCATTGCCACGAAGGCAACAGCGAACATGACACCAGTCAACATTTTCTGGAGAAATCCAGTGTTGTTGTTGCCGGTAGATGAATCAGGTGAATTGCCTTGATTCTCAGACGAGTCGTTTGGCGAAGAGTCGGGTTTCATATGAGCCTTTTTGTTGTCATAAATGACAAGGTTGACTGAGGTTGGAAGCAGGCGCAGGTTCCAGAAGACTCTAGCGAGCAGTCTAGGAACGTGAGCCAATGGATCCCGGCATGTCTTCAACAGCAAGTTACACCTAAGCTTGAGCGAACAGCACGGTCTCCCACACTAGCCTGAGGAACAGACTTGATAGTGAAAGATGCTTATTTGCAGGCGCTTGTGATGTTTATTGCTCGGGTGAAGAAGAAAAGGGGATAAATGAACCCTAGGCGGAACTATACCTCCACTTCAAAGGGTTGTTTACAAAGCTTCGTTCAGATTCCTCTTAGAAACCCTCAAAACCCTCTAGAGACGAAGCTAGCCCGCTAGCGCAAGCCTCGCTATCAGGCCACTTTTATTACTTCACACGAACCTGTTACAGCTCAAAGGTCTCGACTAAAACAGCCACCATCTGTGGGTAAACAAGTGAACCAAGCAGATTGAGCCAGTAACAAGAAATGAAATCGACTTGATCTCAGGCATCCAGTGAGAGAAAGCGCCCTTGCTCACGAATGAAAGAGAAAGAAGGCAAATAGCAAAGCTAAAAATCCAGGAAATTGCAGCGACACAAACAATGGCACTGAGTGCTGGGCTAAGTGCCATTGTTTGTGTCACTGAATTTAGCGATGTATAAAGTGGTTCCATTTTCTACTATCCCCCAGAAGCCCCTAACGCCAAAGCCTTTCAGCTCGCCCCAACACTTCGATCGTATCGAGAACCGCTAAATCGGTAAATTGGCGAAAGTGCATACGCGAAAGTGTGTACGACCAGCCGAGACTTAGCACTAGAGAGCACGATTATGAACTTGCGCTAATCTGCGCTAGATGTTTCTCGCTTAAATCATGGTGAGGCTACGAACTAAAAAGCTCTAAATCTGTTCTCAAAGAGCTTTGTATAGGCTTTTCTTATTGCTTTACACAAGCTGAGAAACTGATCATAAACGAGTTCTCTTTTATTTCTTCCAACACCAAGGCTTCTTCCAACAAAAACAGCCTCAAGCAACCATCACCCGACTTTCCTTTTAGATCTGTGATCTTTTTGGTAGGCCGGGTGTATGTGCATGTCTGTCGATTGAGACCAGAAGTAGACGAGAACAAGCCCTCCATCTGTATCAAACCTGTCTTAAAACCCCTCAACTTGAAACGGAGATTACGATGCAACACCGTCACATCGCTTTCGACTGGCGCGCCACCATGGGCCTCTCCAGCACCAGCAAGACTGAAGCTCCCGCCGACATCGCCGCCTATCTCGACCTGGTCAGCGACCTCTGTCAGGACGACGGCTCCTATCTCTACCGCACCGCCAATCGCCACAGCTGTGCTTGCGATGACCCCATCGTCATGCTGCACCACGTCCGCCTCAACCAGCTCTGCGCCACCCCGGCCGACCACCGCCTCTTCGACAAGGCAGTGAGGTTCGTGCGGGCCAACAAACCCATGTACTTCAGCGACTCCGAGATCGAACGCCGCATGAAGAACGCCGACGGCGACTGCCCCATGTGCGGTTTCCGCCCGAGCTTCAACGGTCCCGATCACGAAAACCGCCGCAGCATGATCACCCGTTGCAATCACATCATGAACTACAGCGTCGACGGCGACACCGATGCTTTCCTGCGGCGGGCCCGTGCCTGGGAAGGAAAGAGCTGGCCGTATGCCTGGATGCAGGGTCACAAGATCACCGCCGGTGTCAATGGCGAAAAGGTCTTGCAACTGAACGGCAGCGCACCCTGTCAGGGATGCCTGGAGCTGGAAGCCATGGAAGCCATGGAACATGCCATCTTCAAGCTGATCGAAACGGGCAACCAGCCGCAGTTCACCAAGCCCGGCTGGAGCGTTCCCACCAGCTACTACTGCGAAGGCAGCACCGACCAACAGCTGATGCGGGTGAAGAAGGCCGTGGCCGATGCTCACGACTACTTCAACGGCTCCAAGGAGATTCGGCTCAACGGCGCCGGTCTCAAGCTCTTCATCTCTCCGGTGAGGAGTGGCATGCGCATTGGTGAGGTCAACTTCGGCCTGCGCGTGGGCGGCGACCAAGTGAAGGACTACCCGGGCTTCCAAGAGTTTGCTCACAAGCTCTTCGAAGAGTTGGGGGTGCCGACTTCAACCTAAACCGAGCTTCGCGCTCAAGGAGATCAACATGACAAAAGCTACACTCAGTCTTGCAATCTTGAGCGCCAGCCAGCTCTACCAGCGCACTCGCACCGAGCCATCCAATCGCGACCTGTTCAAAGTGCGCGTTGTGGACGGCAAGGAGGTCAAACGGCTGCACTACCTCTGCAGCAGAGAATACGAGAAGCAGGTGCATGTAGTGCTCTCGCTGGGGCAACGCATCATCGGCATCGGTGGCTTGCAAGTCAACCCTTACGATACTGAAATGTACTGGGTGCAACATGTCACGGTGGAAGACAAACATCGTGGCAAGGGCTACGCTCGCATGATCATCGAAGCCATCTACGCCTACGCCGTCGAGCAAGGCAAAGTGGTTTCGCCCAGTGGTTTCTCGACACTGGGACAGCGCCTCAAGCCCATCTTCGCCCGAATGAATGAGCAGTTTCCCGCTGCTTGTTCGGGCGAGGCTTTTCGCGACCACCTCCACTGAAGAGGCGAAACACAGCCAAAAGGAAGTAAAACATGCGATACAGACTCGACGCGCCATTCGACCAATGGGCGGGACAGAGTGCGGTGCAAGCGCAAGCTCGTGCCTTTCTCTGCTCACACATTGAAGGTGGCGAAAAACTCGTGGCCAATCTTGAAGTGCCGTTCTTCGGCAGCAGGCTGATGAACTTCAAGGTGATCGAGGCCATGAACCAGCTCTTCTGGCAGTGCGAAGAGGAGCTGATGCAAGCGGCTGTTTTCTCCCGGGGCGACTTCAATGCCCTGGCGATGCAGCCTGACCCCGAGTGGCGCAAGGTCGTGCCGATACTCGCCTTCGCTCTGGGCTTCCGCCCAGAAGACGTGGGCAGTCAAGCTCCGACCGGAAAGCCACAACTCCTGCCTGATTGAAAGTCTCGACTTTCTTCCAAGCAGACAACCATCCAACAGCCATAGGCTATCAGCCTAAACCAAGGAAAATCATGAAATCCAGTAAATTGCGTAACTTCGCTCTGCCCCTCCTCCTGCTCGGCACTCTCGCCCTGAGCGGTTGCGCTGGCATGCACGTCGGCCCTGGCACCACCACCGGTGCAGTGATCGGCGGAGCGGCCAGCATCCTCAATGGCGACGGCGGGCGTGCGGCAGTGATCGGTACCGGCATCGGTGCTGCTGTCGACATCCTCAACGGCGAACAGCCGGTGACGGTGGAACCCTACCGCGATGGTCGCATCTACCGCGACGACCGCCGTTACCGCGATGACGACCGCTACTACCGCGACGACCGCCGCTATCGCCCGGCACCGCCGCCGCCCGTGCGTCGCCACCAGCCCCGTCGTTTCTACGACGAGCGCTGCGGCTGCTACTACTACCGTTAAGCACTGGCGGCAGTAGAAACTTGTCTGGCATGAACAGCTAGACAAGACATCAACAAGGCCCCGGCTAGGAGTAGGCAGTGGCAACACTGCACTCCTCTGCCGGGGCCACTTTGAACTGAATTTGACTACCAAGGACATCGATGCGAACTCATCTCTCATCCAACCAACTGGCCGTGCTCGCCTACTGCGCTGAAGAGTGCCAACGGCTGAAAAGCGGGGCGCTCTCTGTCTTCACCATGATCACCGCCTACGGCTTCCTCTACCTGTATCGCGACTCGGGCAGCAAGCAGCCGCGACTGACCGACGAATTTTCGCAGCACCACCTCAGCGTGGTCCACAGCTGCGCCAAGGCCTGCCAACGCCGCCAACACGGCGAGATGGCAGCCTACTGGCTGACCCTGGCCTCAGAGCGCGTGGCTCAGTTTCGCGGCTTCGACTACCCCCGGCCGCCGCTGACAGTCGAGTTGGTGCACGAGCTCTTCAAGCTGGTGCAACCTGAAGAGAACAAGAACGGCTTCACCAACCAAACGGCGTTGGCAGAGCTGCAGGCTCTCCTGAGCGAGCAAGAAACCATCTTGCCGGCCCACTTTCTGCAGCGCTTCGTCAAGCTGCAGCTCTGCACCACCGGCAACAGCCGCGTCGGCTGGCTGCTCTTCAACTACCTGGAGACTTCGACTTTCGTCCTCGATCGTTAGCTCCGCTTATCTTTCAACTGAAGAAACGCTCAAACGAGCAAGGAGTATCTCATGAGAACACTCTTGTCACTGAGCCAGATAGGTGTGGTCGCCTACTGCGCCGATGAGTGCCGCCGCCAAAAAAGCGGTGAACTTTCGGTGTGGTGGATGATCAATGCCTACCAACATCTGGCGACCTTCATGACCGACCGCACCGCCGATGCCACCAAGCCCAAGCTCACCGCCGCCCTGGTGGAAGAGCTCTACAGCGAGGTGGAACCGCGCGTCAACAAGGGCGGCTTCCGCCTCACCAATGTCGTCGTCGGCGGCAAGGTCATCGGTTGGCAGCACATCCGCCAGCAGATGGGCAACCTCATCGCCGCTCAAGACGACCTTTCGCCGGTGGAGTTCTACCGCGAGTTCGAAGAGATTCACGCAGGCTCGGACGGCAACGGCCGGGTGGGCTCGCTGCTCTTCAACTACCTGCAGGACACTCTGGCCTTGCCGGTTGCACCGCCGGATGTCTTCGCAGTTGGTGGCGAAAATGGCCTCGGAGAGGGCAATGAGTAGCGCCTCGGGCGCTGAGCCAGACGGTACTTTGGTGGTTGTCGACATGCAATGGTTCTTCGTCAAGGGCTGCGAAAATGTCGACTTGCTGGCCAACGTCATTGCCGAAATCAAAACGGCGATGGCGAAAGGCTGGGCCATCATCCTTCTGGAAGTGACGCCCTGGCGCCTCGACCACACCATGGAAGAAATCACCAAGGTGGTCGAAGGCTACCAGCGCTGTCTGCAGAAAACCAAGGCCAAACCCGACGGTTCAAGCGAAGTGATCGATGTTTGCCTTGAAGAAGGCTTCTCGACCACCAACTTCAAAGTCGTTGGTGTTTGGATTGACGCTTGCGTCGAACAAACCGCCGTCTCGCTGGTGGAGCGGCTTTCCAACTGCGTCGTCAACGTGGTGAAGAAGGCCTGCTCGACCAACTGGGACGAGAAAGGAGCCTGGCAAGCATTTCGCCAACGTCATCGTCTGCTGGTGGCCTAACGTGCATCAGCAGTCTTTTTAGCAAAACCTGTTTTAAGGAAACCAACATGAATCTGAAGAAAATCACCAGAGAAGGCCTGATCACTCGCCAGCCCGATGGCTCGCATGTGGTCATGGTCAAAGGTGCAAGCTACGTCGCCGCACTGGCAGGCGTGAGCTGCATCAACCCCGATGCGGCCGAAGCGGAGCGGGTCTACAGAAAGACCTTCTCCCAGAAGCCCATCTACATGCCCCATGAGTACGAACGGGCAGTGCGTGAGAACCTCAAGGGCACCGACGTGATCGTGCTGGGCATGAACGGCTACAGCTCACTCACCGACCAGAAGTGTCGCGAATGGGGAGTGGCGCCTGGTGCCTACGAGGCTGCCTGCGCTGGCATTCTCGAAAGCATCATCATCGGACTGGAAAACGCTTACCAGGGCGTCGACGTCCGCCTCGCCCATGGTGCCTCAGGCCTGGGTGTGGATGGCGTCATCTTGGCGGTGGCGGCGAAGCTGAACAAGAAACAGCTTGGTCATTCCTGCCCGCGCTTCATGTTCTACGTCGAGGACGATGAGGTTCCGGTTTACGTGGCCAAAACCCAGGCCGACTACGCCAACTCCTTCATCGACTCTCTGGCAGTGCTCATCGCCGCTAACGGCCGTGAGCAAGCGTTCAAGCACGACATCAACGCCGTGTTCGACAAAGGTCGCCACGTCATTCCTGTCAATGTGCTGAAGAGCATCTCAACTGTTGGTGGTCCTCCGGCCGTAAACGCCGACGGCAAAATCGAAGATGCTGTCGCCTACTTTGAACAGCGGGTGCATCTCATGTACCAGGTCTTCAATGGCACAGGTGACCACTACGTCGACATCGTCAACCACGTCGTCGGCCAGGTGCGCAAGATCAGCCGGCTGCTGATTTCGCCCGAGCGTGCCTTCAGCGCAGAAAGCATTGCCAATCTGCGCAAGGGCTAAATTCCAATTCAACCAAGGAGAAAGACCATGACTGCTTCCCTCGCCATTGCCCTGAGCGCCTTGCTGGCTCTGGTTCTCGGAGTTCCCAGATACAGCGACCAGAGGCACTGCACCCCGGCCGCACCGCCGCCAAAGCGCACCACCGGCCGTTCTAAGCTGCCGCAGTAGCAACAGTAGCAACAACAAGCACTTCTCTTACCAATCGCTGTACATCGAAAAAGGAAACTCACTATGTACACCATCGCACTCTTTACTGCCATTGGCGCCATCATCGGCAGCTTCATCGCCGGCATCTTCGGCGCTATCGTCGGAGCCTTGATCGGCGCCGTAGTCGGACTGATCGTTGCCTGCACCATCATCAGCGAGTTGGTGCCCATGAAGAACGTGGTCTCCAAGTCCATCAAGCTCGTGGCCATGCGCAGCTCCGACGGCATCTCCGGAACCTTCATCTGGGGCTCCGGCGCCATGAGCAACCGCACCACCTACAACTTCATGCAGCTCGTGGAAGACGGCAGCATGGTACCGGGTTGGCTGCCAGCCAATCACCTGGTGCACCTGATCGAAGATGCGGAGTTGAAGAACACCGGTTCGTGGTGCACCACCACCCGCGAAGCCGACAAAACTTCGTCGCTGTACCGCTGGGCCATCGGCAGCAGCGACCGGACAGAGACGGTGCGCCAGGAATTCCGCGTGCCCGTCGGCACCGTGGTGCAGCAGTTCAGCGTCAAGTAAGCGGCCTGTAGTCTCAGCTTCAGCCATCAGCTGTCTTTCTTCATAGCAATTCTCAGAAAGTCCAAGTTCTGCCCCCCAACACCTAGAAGGAAACAACCATGTTTGCTTTCATCACCACTTCCCTTGCTGTTTCGTTGCTCCTGGCCTACTTCGCGGCCCGCAACCTCGACGCCGGCTGCACGCCCACGGCCAAGTCGCTCACCCTCGGCCTGGCACTGCCTCTGGTGGCAATCGCCATCTTGGGCAAGAGCCTGGGCATCCACGATCTGTCCATCGCTTCGATGATGCTCTCGGCCATCGCCATCACAGTGGCCGCGGTCAGCACCAAGGCGCGCATGCAGCCCGCCCGCATCGCAGCGTCTTCGCGCTCGCGCCGTCGGCCGTTTTAACTTTATCCACCAGCCAGCACCGAAAGTGCTAATCTAGCTTTCAGTCAGGAGAAAGAAGCATGACAAAAGCCAAAGGCTACTGGCTGACTCTCATGCGAGAGCTCGGTCTGAAACAATCTCAGTGGCAGCCATTCTGGTCGGAGCTGGAAAAGCTCTACCGGGAGAAACACCGCGCGTATCATAGGCTCAAGCACATCGGGCAGTTTCTGGACCACCTGCATCAGTATTGCAGGAGTACCCCAGGCGGTGCCCCCAGTCCGGCGCTGCGCATCGCGGTGTTTTTTCATGACGCCATTTACGACCCGACTCGAAAGGACAACGAGTACAGGTCCTGGCTTCTGGCCAAGACCTTTATCGAGTCGGTGGTGGACGAGGAGTCGTTGAAGGCCTTGCTCCTGCGCGATGTGGAGGCTTTTATCATGGCCACCGCCTCGCATGTGGACAAGCACACTGTCTTCGGCGTCAACCAGGAAGAACTCTACCTTTTCCTCGATTGCGACCTCCTCATTCTGGCTTCAAGCCCTCGTGCCTACGAGGTTTACTGTCGCCAGATTCGTTTTGAGTACGCGCACTTCAGTGACGACGACTACAGAGCCGGGCGCAAGGCCTTCCTCAGCAAATTCGTGGAGGTGCCGGTGCTTTTCCGTACTACCGGGGTCAAGGCTTTCGCAGATGGACGCGCTCGCGACAACATGCGGCGTGAACTGAAGAAGCTGTGCCCTTAAGTGAGACCTGATGCGACTGGCAAGATCGTCTGGATTCCATGTCCAGACTCGTCTTGCCGGTCGCTTTCTTCTTTTTGGAATTGTTTTTGGGGTCCTGCCAGTACATCTCAACCAATCTTATCCAAAAATCGCTCATATACTATATAGCTGACTAGACCCGGCCAAAAAACAAAAAAAATGAAGCTCTACCCGTCAGACATTCGCTCTAAGAGCGATACTGTCTGACGGGAGAGCCACACTAACTCACTGCTCAGCTTCACTTGCCAGCAGGTGTCACCTTGGTCGTCTTCTTTCCAGAACGGCGGCGTGGCTTCACCATATTGCCAACAACTGCCTGAGCAAAATCACTGGTAGAGAGCTTCGTCGACGTCTTCATGAAGCGAGCGAGGTCGCCAGTGACAGTGCGAGCCTTGATCGTCTTCTGGACAGACTTGGTAGCAATCTCTGCTGCTTCCGTCCAACCCAGATACTCGAGCATCATCACGCCCGAGAGCAGAAGCGAACAAGGGTTAGCGATGCCCTTACCGGCGATATCGGGTGCGGTGCCGTGAGTGGCTTCGAAGAGGGCACAGCTGTCACCGATGTTGGCACCAGGCGCGATACCGAGACCACCGACTTGGGCAGCGGCAGCATCCGAGATGTAATCGCCGTTCAAGTTCATGGTGGCAATCACCGAGAACTTGTTGGCCCTGGTCAGAAGCTCAAAGAAGGTGGCATCAGCGATGCGGTGGTTGAGCAGAATCTTGCCCTCAGGCAAAACGCCGCCATGCTTGCTCCACAGGTCATCTTCTGAGACCATGATTTCAGCAAACTCTTCGGCTGCCAATTCCAGGCCCCACTTGAGGAATGCTCCCTCAGTGAACTTCTGAATATTGCCCTTGTGCACAATCGTCACCACCTTGCGCTGCTGTTCGATGGCAAACTGAATTGCCGCACGAACCAACCGCCGAGTTCCAGTGCGCGACATGATCTTGATGCCGACGCCGGTATCCTCGCGAATGTCATAGCCTTCTTCCGCAAGCAGTGCCAAAATCTTCTTGGCCAACGGCGAGCCCATTTCGAACTCGATGCCGGCGTAGACATCTTCGGCGTTCTCGCGAAAGATGACGACATCCAGATCTTGAGGCCGCTTCACCACGGAAGGAACCCCACTGAAGTAACGCACAGGTCGCACGCAACTGTAGAGGTCGAAGTGCTGGCGCATGGTGACGTTGAGACTGCGCATGCCACCACCAGTGGGGGTGTTGAGCGGCCCCTTGATCGAGACTCCGAAGTGCCGCAAAGCAGCCAGGGTATCATCGGGTAGGGCCTTGCCGAACTGCTGCCTGGCCTTGTCGCCAGCGAAGACTTCAAACCAGTTGATGCGCCGAGCGCTGCCATAAGCAAGGCTTACAGCAGCGTCGAGCACCAAGCGGGTGGCATCCGAGATTTCCGGACCGATGCCATCACCCTCGATGAAGGGAATGATCGGTTGATTGGGGGTAATCGGCTTGCCGTCCTTGAACTGGACGACTTCTCCAGCAGGTGGGCAGAGGCCATTGAACAGTCTGACAGCTTGAGCGTTCGCCGGGCTGTCAGACACAGATGTATCGTTCATAAACATGGTCCTATGTTGTTTTATTAGGCTTGAGGTTAAATCAGATCGAAAGTCTGGCCGCGCGAAGGCACGACAACAGACCAACCGAGAGCAACCTCGATGTGCTGCTGAAACTTCTCCAGCGAACCACCATCCCCGTGAACGAGGAAGGTCTTTTTCGGCTTGCTTTCGAACTGCTTCATCCAGGCAATGATTTCCTCATAGTCAGCGTGACCAGAGTAGTCAGACATGTATTCGATGGTCGCTCTCACCGGGAGAGTCTTGCCATGAACACGAACCTGGCTGGGCTTGTTGTTGACCAAATCAAAGCCGAGCGCGCCCGAACCCTGATAGCCAACGAAGAGCACTGTGCTGTTCTTCTGGGGCAGACGCTTCTCCATGTGGGTAAGAATCTTGCCACCAGCAGCCATACCAGACGAACCAACCACGATGATCGGCTCGCTTGCTTTTTCATACAAGCGATTGGACATCTCAGGCTTGCTGCATTCCAGGTAACGGGGCGGGCTGAAGGGGTCTTCGCCACGGGCGAAGATCTTGCGCGTCTCATCATTGTAGAGGCTGGCCCACTTGCGGTGAACCTTGGTTGCCTCAATGGCCATCTTGCTATCGAGGAAGACAGCAATGTCCGGAATGCGCTTGGCCAGCATCAAGGTGCGCAAGTCGAAAAGCACAGCCTGAACGCGACCGACAGCAAAGGCCGGAATAAGAATGACACCGCTGCCACTATCGCGCTCTTTCACTTTGGCGCGAGCATAGGCTTTGTTGACGATGTCAGCGAGCACGTTCAGACGGTCGCGCTTCTGGTGCAGCTTGTTGCCGTAGGTCGACTCCGAAATCACGTAGTCGGCAAACTTGACCGGCGCAAGCTCTTTCAATAGCGGCGTATTGGGACGACCGACGTTGCCAGTGAAGCAAACGGTACGGGCTTCCTCGCCTGTGCCAATCGTCAGAGTGACAACGGCAGCGCCAAGAATGTGGCTGGCTTCAGTGAAGCGCATTGCCACACCATCAGCGATGTTATAGAGCTGGTTGTAGTTGACCGACTTGATCAGCGGGAAGCACTTAACAGCGTCCTCGGCGCGATAGAGCGGCTCGACCAAAGCGACAGCCTTACCCTTTGATTTCACACTTGAGGCAGCCTGCTGGCGGGCAGCGATGCGCTTGTTGCTGCGAGCTGCCGCCATTTCCTGCAAGCGACCAGAGTCGGCGAGCAAAAACTGCAACAGGTCTTTGGTCGCCGGATGGGTATAAACCGAGCCAGCGAAGCCGTCCTTCACCAGAGCCGGCAACCAACCAGAGTGGTCGATGTGGGCATGACTGATGATGACGAAGTTGATATCAGAAGCTGTCAGACCCTTAGGCAAGCGCTTCTCGTGGTTGATGCTTTCATGTTCTTGGTGCAGACCACATTCCAAAAGGAAGCGAATGGTCTTGCCTGCAGCATCGGTATATTCAAAGAAAAAAAGTGAGCCAGAAACGTCACCGGCTGACCCCAGGATATGCATTTTTATGCGCTGGCTGGGAACCGAACGCTTCTGTTTGTTATGTTTCATCGTGAGTCCTTCAAGCCGGGGCTGATGAGCTACCAACCAACTTAGTTGGCGGCAGCTCATCAGCAGGCGGCTTATTATTGTTCTAAGAAGAGCAAAGGCCAGAGTGTTGCCACTACTGCTTTGTGCTTTGTTCTTCTAATCGCGCAAGGCAAATAGATCGAAGTGACGCGCAAAATGCACGCAAAATAGAACCAGATCTACTTGCACAGAGGTGCTAATGCCTTGCGCTTTCTGTTGTTATTGAGTGAGAGAAAATTACTTGCTCGAAGCAGCGGGCAGAGCCAGGGCAGCAGCACGTGCCGCTATCCAGTCTTTGATCACCTGATCGTGCAGAGGAAATGCGATTTCGCTCGGCAGGGCGTCGAAGGGGTAGACACCCACTTCCAACGCGTCCGAACCGGCCTTGAGTGCGCCGCCGACAACCTTGGCCTCGTAGAAAATCAGAAACTGATTGCCACCAGGCACAGGCAGCTCAGCCAATGTCCGCACGATTTCCACGACAAGACCGGTTTCTTCCAGGCCTTCGCGGGTACCGGCTTGACGAGGGCCTTCGCCTTTGTTGATGAAGCCAGCGGGCAGAGCATACTTACCTGCCCGCGGCGCCACTTTGCGCTTGACGAAGACGATGCCACCATCCATGGGGATGAGCAACACCGAGACACCCTTGGGGTTGTCGTAGTGGGTGAACTTCTTGCAGCCATGGCAGTGGGGGAAGGTAGTACCTTCCTCCACAATTTCACCAAGGCCGGTGCCACAGAGCGGGCAAAATTTGTAGTCTGAAGACATTCGTTGACTCTTTCTTGAAGAGAAGAGGGCTGCGCGCTAAGCACTCAATTCCAGACTGGAAGTGATTAGGCGCAGCCTTCTCCGGCGTTGCAGCTACTCGCTGTCCTTGCTCTTGCCGATCGGCAGCCAGTCGTAGATCTGGTAGAGACCGAGACCGGCGTAGAGCAGGTAGAGAGCCCAGACAACCATGCGCAGGGCCGGGCTGAAGGGCATGATGAAGGGCGCGGCCATGAGCATGACCGTGGCGAAGATGACGCAGAAGGCAGCTTTCTTGATGCTGGCTTCGTGCTTGAACATCTTGCTCAGCACGTGCACAACGACGAGCCAGACTTTGCGGGCGCCGAGGGCGATGATGAGGGTGAAGAGAAGACCGACGATACCGAAGGTGTTCATGGTAGTTTCCTTTTAGGTTGGACGAAAGAGAGGGGAGAAAATTTTGGCAGTTTCAATCGCTAAGCTGAGGGCTTTAGAACCAAGCAGCGAAGAGATTGAGGAAGGCCACCTTGTTAAAGAGCACCCAGGCCAGACCAGAAGCCAAGCCAATGTGAGCTGCCAATATCAAGATCTTGGTACTAGCCGAAACGGCGTAGTAGCTGGGCGTGACCGAGCGCTGAATCTCGCGCTGACCGATAGCCTGATAGGCCTGCTGGCCAATCAAGAAGCCGATGATCAAGTTGAAGAGATTGGCACCGGCTACGAAAATCAGCACGTAGGCAAACAAAGCAGCACCGGGAATCCAGAACCACTTGCTGACCGCCTGACTCATGCCGCCACCATCCAAGGGGTCAAGCGGAATCAGGTTGAAGAGATTGAGGAAGACGCCGAAGACGCCAACCTGGATCATCATGCCACTGCCCATGGCGGCACCAACCACCATTGTGATCAAGCTCACCAAGCCACCGAGGAAGGGGCCAGCGAACTTGACATACGCTTCGTCACTGGCCGAACGGCAATTCTCAGTGCGAACAAAGGCGCCGAAAGGGGTGAAAGTAGGCATGGACACGCTCAAGCCCTTTTGCTTGGCGGCGATGACGTGGCCCATTTCGTGGACGAAAATCAGGGCGAAGAAGCCCAGCGCCATCTCAATGGAGCCGAGCAGGAGCCACCAGAGACCGAGGCTGAGTGCAAACATCACTAGCTGGTTGGTGGAAATTTTTGTGTTCATCATTGTCTTGTTACTCCAGACTTCTTTTTCTGAAATGAAAAGCCGGTGGCGGCACCCAATCCTCCCGATCAGGGAAAACTGAGACCACCACCGGCTGTTTCCGTTAGCTGTAGCAAAATCGCAGCGACCAATAGCTGCGACAATTTGCAGCAACAACCCACAGCAACATTTCGTCGCCATGGGCTGCCGCAGCGGTTCACAGGCCCTGCTTCTTCAAGCTGGCCTGCATCTGGCCCAGGGCCATGACCACCATCGATTGAGTCCAAGCCAGAGGCTCGTTGGCATCGATCACCCATTCACGGGTGTTGACGTCCACGATCCAGGCCTCGGGAATGAGACCACTGGTGGGGATGGAAGCGATGGTGCGGTTGAAGTGGAAGAGCTGCTTCTCGAAGTACTTCGAGTCGCCGGTGCGCTGGAACAACTCACCGTAGATGTAAGACATCTGCGGCGAACCATGGCACCACTGCGCTTCCTCGTTGGGGCCGAGGTCGTAGCGGTTGATGCGGCCATCCCAAACGTCCTTGGTGTAGCGACGGATGCCGAGAGGCCCCATGAGTTCCTTCTCGATGTTCTCGAGCACAGCCACGGTGTTGGCGTCATCGAGCACAGGCTTGCCTGCCACCGCCGCCAGAAGCAACGGGTTGATCTGAGCCAGGTCAGCACTGCGCTGGTCGCCGTTGTCAGAGCTGATGAACTCGCGGATGCCGAGTTCACGCAGCTTGGTCTCACACTTCTCGATCAACTCCTTGACGCCATGGTCGCGTACCCAGTAGTCGACGCTGTCCTTGGTGTAGCGCATGGCGCCATCAGGAAAGAGCACGGCGTACTGTTCACGCAAGCTAACTAGAGCACAGGCGATGGACGACCAGTGCTGAGCCACCTTATCTTCCCAAGCGCCCAGGTCCTGGTCTTCCCAGACGTGGATGGTCCAGAGGTAGGCGTGCAGCAGGGTGGCAAAAGCCGTTGCCTGCGTGCCAACCTCATCGGACCACTGCACACGGTTGGTCTTCAAACCGTGGAAGAGAAGGAAGTTGATGAACGACAGCGAGTCGTTCTGCCCATGGCCCCAAGGGTCACCGACTTCACAGAGGGAGATCGGGTTGTAGCGGATGTGCGGCCGACGGAAATAGTCCTTGGGAAAGCCAGAAGCCCGCCCGTGGATGACATCGAGGAACCGGCCTTCGCCCTTGCGATGGTGCATGATGCTCGCTGCCAGACCACGCTTCCAGTTGTTCTTGGGAACGTTGAGGCCGGCGTTGAGCGAGTCGTTCTCGGCGAGCATCAGCTCAGCGAGACACTGCATGATGTTGTCGCGGTCCCACATGAAGATCAGCAGACCATCGATGCTGTTCTCCAGGGTATCGGCGTTGAGGACGGTAACGGCCGAGTGGCCACCGCTCTTGTAGCGCTTCAAATCAAGCGTGCGCAGCTTGACGAGAGCGGAACGGACAGATTCGAGATCGTTGCTGCTGTAGCTGGCGCGGATCAGTTTGGCGAGATCGGCATTCTGCGGTTGGAGCTGGCCGATCTTCGTGTCAGAAATTTGAGTTTGCGTTGACATAAAAAAGCCTCCTGGACGCGCGGCTGCCTTGCAAGCACAGCCAGCGTCCGGTTTTTGTGTTAGTGAATTGGAATCAAGACTGGACGTCAGCGCCAGTCAAATCAGGGATAGAGAGCAGAGTTGCAAACAAATAGGCGCTATCAACGCCAATGTGCTTACAACTTGAGAACCCCATCCCCGACCGGTGAAAGGCGGTTGATGGTAGGATCTCGATGTAGAAAAAACGCTAACGAGGTAGCCTGGCAAAATGGATCCGAGTCACGAAGACCGCCCATGGGGCAGTTTCGACGTACTAGTTGACCAGACCAACACCAAAGTCAAACGACTCTTGGTTAATCCTGGCCAACGACTCAGCCTACAGAGCCACAAGTTGCGTGACGAACATTGGGTGATTGTAAAAGGCACTGCACAGATTACTCTCGACGATGAAACCATCGAGAAAACCTATGGCCAACACGTCTTCATCAAGCGCGGCACCAAGCATAGAATTGCTTGCGCTGGTTCCGAAGCCGTGGAAATCATCGAAGTGCAAGTGGGCGACGGCTTCCCTGAAGAAGATATCGTCCGCTACGCCGATGACTACCACCGCGTCGGATAGAGGCTTAAGCTGAGCTTAGGCCTGCCTGAGAATGAGCGCAATCACGATCATGCTGTTGTTGAGCACGTGAGCAATGACAGGCACCACAAGACTGCCTGAGCGCCGATACGCCTCAGCGTAGACTGCACCAAGAACCATGTAGAACGGCAGAGCCGGAAGGTTCATGTGCATGACGCCGAAGACAAAAGCGCTACCGACGACTGCAACCATGGTGGTCACTGCGCCAGGGCCCATCTTCTTGCTTACTGAGCCATTGATGACGTTGAAGAGAAATCCGCGGAAGATCACCTCTTCCATCACCGGCCCGATCATAGCCAGTGCGGCCATGAGGTAGAGTGCCGTGCCACCAAGCGTCTTGATGAAGTCAGCCGTGGGGTCGGAGCTAGGCACGGTGTAGACAAGACCCATCAACTGTTCAGCCCCAAGGCCGACAGCGAAGGTCAAGACTCCCAAGCCAACAGCTTTTACCCAAGAACCTTGCAAACTCTTGAGGTTGAAGGAAATGACATCAAGCAGTTTCAAGCCTTCTTTGTTGAATGCTCGACTGACGCAAAAGAGCTGCAGACCGAAGCCACAGGCGAAAGTAGCCAGCGACATGACAGTGAGAACAATCCCTTCAGCTCCAGGAGCCATAAGCAGCCTAGTGACGAAGGAATCACCAGTCGGCATAAAGCGCAGTGCAAGCAGAAAGAGACTCACCGGCAGAGCGGAGCCGACGACGAAGAAGACAAGGCTCAAAGCGTAGAGCTTGAGCGAACGACCAGGTGCAAAGGGAAAATCGGCAGAGAGACGAACAGTCGGGTTAACGAGAGTGTTCCATGCGCTCCTGAAAAATTTGTTTGAGTGTGACATATAACCTCCTTTGGCACGCCAAAGTGGAGTACCTGAATCAAATTCAGGTCGATACAATCGGCATGAGCGCTATGCTCACGAAGAAAGGTTGAAAGCTATGATTGGTTTTGTTGGTCCAGTAAGTTTTTAAGAAAAGAAAGAAAATGTAGACCTTTAGACCTACCTTACGCACCCGTAGCAAAGCAACCTTGTCAAGGAGTAGCTGATCTCATTGGTTTAACCCTGTAAAAGCTCATCTAGTAAGTCTTAAGTAGAGATGTCGAGATAGAAGAGCTTAACCCCTTTTCTTTTTTAGATTTTTAACATGTAAAAGCCCACGGGCACGTAACACTTAGCGCAAGACGCGACAAGCCAGTAAAAAAGCTTGCACAACTGCGCCACATAGGCCCATTGTCTCCATAACTGGTCGTCGATGGTCAGAGGGCCTGTTCAGACGAATCACTACATGCCTCAGACCCGATAACCTGAGGGATATGTAATGCCCTGCCTCTTGCTCTTGAAAGCCATTAGTTACTAAGTTCAACGAGTCTTTCTGCTACCAATAACTTCTCACCAAACTTTTCTTCTTCCAAAGCCAAAAGCTTTTCTCTAACAACAAGACTTTCCCAAGACACACCAGTGTTCCAGCCTCTGCGGAACGCTCTTTTGTCTTGCACTCCGAAACATAGGAAAGTCTACAAAGGAGCCTCAAATGACAAACAGCACTCACAGCGGATTTACCGCTCACAGTCACGAAAGCTCAGCCTGCTGCGGACACCTTCACTGGTGGCGGCACCTGAGCAATTCCTCATCTACGGCAGCTCGCAAGCCTTTCGCTCTGCCTGGCACCGCCAGGCAGTACGCCCCCGACCTCACCGCCCACGTGCACCACACCAAGCTCGTGATCGCTGTCGACCCGGTGGCCAAGACTCTCGTCGGCAACTGCCTCACCACCATCGAGCCGATTTACGAAAATCAGCCGATCTCGACCATCTTCTTCGAAGCCACTGACCTGCACATCGACAGCGTTCGGGTTCTGGGCGAAACTGATGCTGACAGTGTCTCACTCAAGTTCGACATCATGGACAAGGGCATTCTCGTGCACCTGGCCAAGGTCTTGAACAAGGGCGAACGGCTCGTCATCGACATCAAGTACAACACCCTTTCTCCCAAGCTGGGCATCTACTTCACCGGCCCCACCTCGCTCTATCCCTCCAAGCCTTACCAGGTCTGGACCCAGAGCCAGGATGACGACGCTCACCACTGGTTCCCAGTGGCCGAAGCTGACCATCCCAATCACCGCATGACCTCCGAAGTGGTGGCCACTGTTCCCAATGGCTTCACCGCTCTATCCAACGGTCGGCTGGTGAGCGAAACGGTCAACCCGGTTGCAGCATCAGGTGAAGATGCCACCGAACTCGCCACCAAGACTTTCCATTGGTTGCATGACAAAGCGCACGTCACCTACCTGATGGCGCTTGTGGTTGGGGAATTCGTCAAGCTCGAAGAGAAGTACGACGACCTGCCCGTCGAAGCCTACGTTCACCCCAGCTTGCTGGAGCGTGCGCGCGAGTACTTCAAGGGCACGGCGGAACTGGTGCGTCTCTACTCTGACCTCTACGGCGTCAAGTACCCTTGGCCCGGCAAGTATGCCCAGGTCTTCGTGCAAGACTTCATCTTCGGTGGCATGGAAAATACCACCATCACCGTCATGACCGACCGCATCCTCGCCGATGTCGGTACCCGTGACGAACAGCGCCTGCAGGAAGTGCGTTTGAACGCGCACGAACTGAACCACCACTGGAACGGTGACCTGGTCACCTGCCGCGATTGGTCGCATGCCTGGCTCAATGAAGGCGGCGCAACCTTTGGCGAAGTGGAAGCCGTGGAGCACCTCTTCGGCGACAAAGCGCGCGACTACTACGCTCTCGGCTTGAGCAAGGTCTACTTCGGTGAAGACCGTCGCTATCGTCGTCCGCTGGTCTGCAACACCTTCCGCGAACCGATCGACTTGTTCGACCGCCACCTCTATCAGAAGGGCGGTTTGGTGCGTCACATGCTGCGCCACCTGCTCGGTCGCGAAGCTTACTACGCCTCGATCAAGACCTACTACGAAGACAACAAGTTCCAACCGGTGGAAACGATCGACATGATCAAGGCCATCGAGAAGACCACTGGCCGCAACATGCGCCAGTTCTTCGACCAGTGGGTGTTCGGCGCCGGCTACCCTGAGTTCAAGGTAGCCTACAGCTTCGACGACAAGCAGAAGCTGGCCACAGTCAAGGTCAGCCAGGTGCAGAAGCTGGAAGAGCTGACCGGGCTCTTCACGCTGCCCATCGACATCAGCTTCGGTTTTGCTGATGGCACGAGCAAAGACGTCACTATCAATGTCGAAGCGGCTGAGCATTCGTTCAGCTTCTCCCTCGACAAGAAGCCGTCGATGTTCCGCTTCGACCCGCACAACTTCATCTTGAAAAAGGTGGAGCTGAACGTGCCCAAGGGCATGTTGATCTATCAGCTGCGCAACGACCCAACTGTCATGGGCCGTATCTTCGCTGCTGAAACGCTGTCGAAGCTGGGAGGTGACGATGTTGTCGCCGAGCTGAGCGCAGCAGTAGATGCACCGTTCTTCTATGGTGTCGGCATCGAAGCTGCCACTCTCCTCGGTGGCATGAACACACCGGCGGCTCGGGAAGCACTGAAGAAGTTGATCGCCACCGAGCACCCCAAGGTGCGCCGTTCGGTGGTCAATGCCTTGGGCAGCCTGAAAGACTCTGGCAGCGGCACTGATGGCAGTGTCGCCAAGGTTCTGGCCAACTTGATCACGAGCGGCAAAGAAACCAGTCAGTTCGTTCTGGCTGACGCCTGCGTTGCTCTGGGCAAGACCAAAGACAAGAGCGCTCTCAAGGTGCTCACCAAGGCCAGCACGATGGACTCGTGGAACGAAATCATCCGCATCGGCGCCCTCAACGGCCTGGCCGAATTGGGTGATGCCAAAGGCGTGGCAGTGGCTCAGGGTCTCGCGGCCCCGGGTCAGCCTTTCGCCGCTCGTCCGGCCGCTCTCAGCTGCCTTGGTCAACTGGCCAAGCAGTCGAGCAAGGCTCGTGAAGCTCTGCACAAATTGGCTGACATGGAAGACAGCGCGCAGTTCACTCTGCGTATGTCGCTGGTGCAGGCCATCGGCGCGGGTGCTCACAAAGACTCGCTGCCAGTGCTGAGCCAGCTGGAGAAAACTTCGTTCGATGGTCGCATCAAGCGGCTGATCAGCGAAACCTCCAGCAATATCAGCGAAGCGAAAGCTGCCACCAAGAAACCAGCTGAAGACGCTGCAGCTGGTGGTGCAAACGAAGTCTCCGGCAAGCTCAGCAAGCTGGAAACCCAGGTGCAGGTGCTCACCGACGAGCTGGCTCAGATGCGTAAGCGTCGCAGCAGCCAGACGGCTCCGAAAAAGCGCACAACTCGCTCCAGCAAGAGCAAGTAATTACTTCTACAAAACCTGAAGCCTAGAACGCTCAGGCATGCAAACTCACGAACAAAGAGAAGCGGTGCCCTTAAAAGCACCGCTTCTCTAGTTCATTTAAGGAAGTCACTATGTCCACAAAACCCAAATCTGGTGCTCCGGCTGATTCTGGTCAGCCCGCCGCTGACTCAAGCCTGAGCCCGGCCGACAACGGCGAGATTGGCGAGCGCAGTTACACCATGATCGTGCGAGCGAAATTGCTACGCAACGGTCGCGGTGCACTGGCATCCTTCACAGCAGCAGTATCGAACGCTGGCGGCGACACTGGCGACATCGATGTCGTTCAGTCAACCACCGGCTACATGCTGCGCGATTTCAACATCGGTGCCCGCGACGTCAAACATGGCGAAGCGATCATCGAGGCCCTGAAGAAAGTTGCTGACGTCGAAATCATGCAAGTTTCTGATGTGGTCTTTCTCAAGCACCTGGGCGGCAAGATTTCGATTCAGCCCACCAGTGAAGTGAAGACCCGTATCGATCTCTGCCAGGTCTACACCCCCGAGGTTGCCCGGGTTTGCGAAGCAATCAAGGCCGACCCGGAAAAGGCCTTCAACTTGACGATCAAGGGCAAGATGGTAGCTGTCATCTCCGACGGCTCCCGCGTGCTTTCTCTGGGCAATATCGGCCCTCTGGCGGCCCTTCCTGTGATGGAAGGCAAGGCCATGCTCTTCAAGCGCTTTGCCAACGTCGACGCCTTCCCGATTTGTCTGGCCACCCAGAACGTCGATGAAATCGTCGCTGCCGTCACGGCCATCGCTCCCAACTTCGGCGCTATCAACCTGGAAGACATTCAGTCTCCCCAGTGCTACGAAGTAGAGCGCCGTCTGCGCGCAACCCTCGACATTCCCGTCTTCCACGACGACCAGCATGGCACGGCCATTGTTGTTGGCGCCGCGGCTATCAACGCCGCACGCTTCATCAAGAAGCCGCTCAACAAGCTGAAAGTAGTGGCAGTTGGCACTGGTGCAGCCGGTATGGCCTGCATCAAAATGCTGATTGACCTCGGCGTCCAAGACATCATCGCCTTCAATAAAGATGGTGCTGTCTACAAGGGCGCCAAGGGCCTGACGGAGACAGAAGAGTGGCTGGCCGAGCGCACCAACCTCGAAGGCTTCAACGGCACCTACAAAGATGCCCTGAAGAAGCGCGACATGTTCCTCGGTCTTTCGGTGGGCGGCTTGCTCACTGGCGACGACCTCAAGGTCATGAACAAGAAGGCCATCATCTTCGCCCTGGCCAACCCCAAGGCCGAAGTTGCCCCGGAAGAGGTGCCAGCCAACGTTGCTGTAATGGCGACGGGTAGCTCCAAGTACCCCAACCAGATCAACAACGCCCTGGCCTTCCCTGGTATCTTCCGTGGTGCACTCGAAGCACGCATTCCGCAGATCTCGGAAGAGATGTGCATCGCTGCCTCCCGCGCTCTGGCTGGCTTGATCAAGCCGAAAGAGCTCGACCCCGACTACATCATCCCGACGGTTTTCGATTCGCGCGTGGCCAAGGCCGTCGCCGATGCCGTCAAGCAAATTGCTACGGCAAACGGCACGGGCAAACGCGCTCTGCGCTAAGGCGTAGGCTGGGGGGCTTGGAGCTTTGAGCGCAAGCTCTGGCTTCAGGCCCGCCCTCCCGAAAAAAAGAAGAGAGGCCTCTATGGCAAGTTCTAAAAGCATCCGGAATGCCAGACGTCAGCGCAAGCACCCGAGACGCCACCCAGCTGGAACCACTCTAGTCTTGAGTGGCAAAGACTGGGTGGAGAAATTTCCTACCAGCAAAAGTGTTGCTGACCTTGACCCTACTTTTGGTGGCAATGTCAGCAAGTTTCTGGCCGCTCTTGCAGCAGCCGGAGCAAGCGTTTCTGTCAACGCCACATACCGCCCCAGAGAGCGCGCCTACCTGATGCACTATGCTTTTCGCATAGCGCGCCAGGGCCTCAGCCCGCTTGATGTGCCGGCTCTTGCTGGAGTCGAAATTGAATGGGCGCACAAAAGTGCCAGCGGCAAGCTCGACTTGACCGCATCGCGCAACGCCGCCGAAGAGATGGTTGATGCCTACGGCATTGCCTTCAAACCGGCACTGCGTTCGCAGCACACTCAGCGACTGGCAATCGACATGACAATTTCCTGGGCAGGCGATCTCAAAATCGCTGACGCCAAAGGAAAGGTTGTGACAATCGCCTCGCCGCGCACGGGTCAGAACAGCACATTGGTCAACGTGGGTGCCACCTACAAAGTGATCAAGCTGATTTCGGACCCACCGCACTGGTCGGTCGACGGTCACTAAAAACCATTGAAAAAGGGCGCCCTCACCGGTGCCCTTTTTCTCTTTCCCGGGATACTACTTAAATTAGTACAACACTGTTTCGACTTTAGTCAATCAACCACTGTTCTGCTTTGCGAGCAAATTAATAAAAGCCTTTCGTGGGGAAATCCCCGAAAAATAATCGACAGACTACTTGGCTCTGGCAATATTGGCCGCGTAGGTTGGGGATATCAATTCATTCACATTACCGCCCAATTCAGGACCCGCCAAACATCTGCAAAATCGCTCACATAGAGCAAGCATTCACTAAATCAAAGCTGCGAACACTCTAAACAAGAGCGGCATACATGGCCACTCTTCAGTGCTTCAGAAGCTCCGATTTCATCTATCAATTTCAATTCTCGTTGCCATTTTAGATCCCACGCAAATATCGGGAAGCGCTTTGCAGTTTCCTGCAGGAGTAGACATGAACACAAGAACAACCGAAACACTTTTGCTAGCCAACAGCTTACCGCTCGGTCAAATACAAATAAGTTGGCATTCGAGCAATCTAGACGGATGCCTAGAAGAGGCAGCGCAGGCAGCTTTCCATGAAGAGCTAGAAATTCTACTCGCGATGGAATTGGAAGGTCTGCTTTCTAAATCACAAATTGCCCAAATCCTTTCGGAGACCGCCAAGCTGGGTCGCTAAATCGGTACCGAAAATGTTCGCATCGCTACAGAAGACACAGAGCACAGGCACAGACCTGGCTCTTTTTTTTTCATTGGAGAGAAATCATGTACAAGAACAACCAAGATCAGGTATTCCAATCTATGACTGAAATAAACGCCTATAAAGTCGAGAAACTAAACGTACTAGACATCAAAATCACTCGCCATCTGATTTGTCAGATTCGCGAGGAAGGCCTGAAACAGCCAAGACTGCACGGCATACCATTCATCATTACGGCCCATGAGCTTCTCGGTAAAAGCGCCTTCGTGCGTATTTTCGGAGACGAACGCATGCCTTCACTTAAACAAACAATCGAAATCGCTGACAAACTAAATATGTTTGTCGAGATTCACGCTCGCTGTGCAGGAAACAAAGGTATCCCCCATCGATTGCTTGCTGAAGGAAAGCTGAGCCGCAAGGCCTTTATGACCCTTGTAGAACGTTTGGCGGTTGCGAGCGAAGAACGCCCGTGCGATGCCAGAGTCAGAAAATATCGCGCGGAGAAATTGAACTTACTGCGTCATAACAGTTCCAAAATTTGCTGGTTAACTTTAATTGGTTACTTTGCCGCCTGCGGATACGATTTCGATATTTGCCTTACTCCCAAAGACCAGCGGTCAGACTCTGACAAGTTAATCGCTCGCCTAGACTATCCAGTTTGAACACCTAGGTAATCAAATTCGCCTTCAGGCATGGCAGCCCGTATAGCACAGGCGGGGATTAAAACCCCCGCCTCGGGCATATTTTTCAAACCGCCAATATGCCACATAGAGTAGTAGCAATGGTGAAAAAAGGGGAACCATTGAGCAAAAGCCCTAATGGTCCCCCTTTGCGAAAGTTGCGATTGCTACTTTGCCAATTGCCCTATCGGCTATTTACTGATTTACTCTCGGCCAAAGGCGGCTCTTACTTCCAACCAAGACCTGACAGGATGCGGACAATCCAAATCTTCAGCCTGGCGACGAAACCGGGTTTGTCAGAGACACCACCAGCGGCGGCATCACCGGTCGAATCGCTAGGGGCGGCAGCAGCGCTACGCTCTACTGTTGTTGCCCTCGCATTGCCTGGTTCAGCAGCGCCCGTAACTTTGGTTGAGCAGCAAGATGGTGTTGCTTCTTGCTCGTGCTTGACGCGCACGAAGTTGAGGAAAGAGCCCTGAACAAACCAGTTGATCTGGTCAAGACCCATGCCATGGCTCAACTCCACGGCCTCGCTTGTGCCATCAGCATGAGTGATGGTGGCAATGACGTTCTGCTCAGGGGCAAGATTTTTCAATCCAGCCAAACTGAGGCGGTCACCGGCTTGAATCTTGTCGTAGTCTGCAGTCTCCACAAAAGTGAGAGCAAGCATGCCCTGCTTCCACAGATTGCTTCTGTGAATGCGAGCAAAGCTGCGGGCAATGATAGCGCGACCACCAAGATAGCGCGGGCTCATAGCGGCGTGTTCGCGGCTGCTACCCTCGCCATAGTTGCTATCGCCAATCACCACCCAGCCCAAACCAAGAGCCTTGTAATCGCGAGCGACTTGGCTCAGCGACTTATTCTCACCTGTCACCAAGTTCACACCAGTGCCAATAGCACCAGTGAAACTGTTGCTGACACGACTGAACATGTTGTCCGAAATGTTGTCCAAGTGCCCGCGGAAGCGCAGCCACTCAACACCAGCCGGAGAAATGTGATCAGTGGTGCACTTGCCCTTGGCCTTGAGCAACACTGGCAGGCTGGTCAGGTCATTGCCATCCCAGACAGGAAATGGCGCTAGCAACTGCAAGCGATGGCTCTTGGGCGAGACCTGCACTGCCAGCTGCACACCACTTGAAACTGGGGCATCGACAATGGCTTCAGCGTCGCCGACAAAACCATTGGGCGGCAGAGCATCAGCCGTCGGCGGCATCAGCCTGAACTCACTACCGTCAGCAGCCTTGAGCGTGTCTTTGAGCGGATTGAAAGCCAGGGTGCCAGCCAGGGCAAAGGCTGTGACAATTTCAGGACTGGCAATGAAGGCATGGGTAGCCGGGTTGTTGTCGTTACGCCCCTTAAACGGCCGATTGAACGAATTGATGATCGAGTTCGCCTCGCCATCTTTGACATCAGAGCGCTGCCATTGGCCGATGCACGGGCCGCAGGCATTGGCCAAAACTTGGGCACCGATGGCTTCGAAGTCTTGCAACTGACCATCACGCTCAATGGTATTGAAAATTTGCGTAGAGCCAGGAGTAACCAGAAAACCGCAGGCCACCTTGATGCCAGCTTGGGCTGCTTGTCTGGCAATGTGCGCCGCCCGACCCATGTCTTCGTAGCTCGAGTTGGTGCAACTGCCAATCAGAGCGTAGCTCAAATTGAGAGGATAGCCCTTTTCTTTGGCCTCCGCAGCAAACTCTGACAGCGGCCGGGCCAAGTCTGGAGTGAAGGGGCCGACAATGTGCGGCTCCAGTGTGCTCAAGTCGATTTCGATGACGCGGTCGAAGTACTTTTCAGGCTCGGCTTGCACTTCTGGGTCTGCATGCAGCAGATGCTCATACTTGCTGGCAGCAGCGGCCCAATCGGCCCGGTCAGTGGCCGCCAGATAGTCACCAGCTGCGGTGCTATAGGGAAAGACCGATGTGGTCGCGCCCAGTTCAGCGCCCATGTTGGCGATGGTAGCTTGACCAGTAGCACCAAGGCTCGCAGTGTCACCGAAATACTCGATGATGGCCGAAGTTCCGCCCGCCGCGCCAAGAATACCAGCGATCTTGAGGATGATGTCTTTCGGGGCAGTCCAGCCATTGAGCTTGCCAGTCAGCTTGACGCCAATCTGCAGCGGCCAGGTCAAGCCCCAGGGTTCGCCAGCCATGACTTCCACAGCATCGGCACCACCGACACCAATGGCAAGCATGCAGAGGCCGCCAGCATTGGGAGTGTGCGAGTCGGTGCCGACCATCAAGGCACCAGGAAAAGCCAGGTTTTCCAGAATAACCTGGTGAATAATGCCCTTACCCGGCGCACCAAAGGCGATACCGTGGGCAGCAGCAGCAGTTTTGAGGAAGTCGTAGACTTCGTTGTTCTGACCATAGGCGTCAACCAGGTCGAGCTTTGCTCCTGACTTGGCGCGAATCAAGTGGTCGCAGTGAATGCTGGTGGGCACGGCCACTTGGCCCAATCCTGCCTGCATATACTGCAACATGGCCATTTGCGCTGTGGCATCTTGCATGGCCACGCGGTCCGGCAAAAGGGCGACCTGAGTCTTGCCCCGCACTGGAAGCGGCCACGATGCCGACTGACTCTTGTCGAGCTGGCCCTTGTCGAAGAGGTGAGCGACCAGAATCTTCTCGGTCAATGTCAGCGGCCGCTGAAAGCGCTTGCGAGCCTCAGCAATAGCGGCTTCCATGGCCTGGTAAAAGTTATTGAGGGTGTTACCTGTTTGTGATTTCATGCGATTCTCCCGCTTAAGCGATGAGAAAGATGGCGCCCTAGATATTGAAAGAATTCTTGAAGCGCCATCTCTAAGTGATTGGGAAAGGACCTACAACAAAATTTCGGAAATTCCGCTTGTAAGTCCGGAATGCTATTACTCCGCTGGCATCTCGCCAGTGTAGAGCGAGAGCGGACGGAAGAGCTTGTTGCCAGCGATCTGTTCGGCGACGTGTTCGCCCCAACCAATGATGCGGCTGGTACAGAAAGTGGAGCTGAACAGTTCGCGCGGAATGCCCACGTGCTCAAGAACGACTGCCGTCCAGAACTCGACGTTGACACGCAGAGGACGAACGACCTTGCCGTCCACAGCCGCACGAGCGTTCTGCTTTTCGGTCAGCACGGTAAGTGCGGCCTGCTCGGTCACTTTGGCCAGTTCAATGCGCGGGCCGTTCTGCCGTTCAGCGACACGCTTGAGGGTGAGAGCACGGGGGTCATCGGTGCGATAGATGCGATGGCCGAAGCCCATCAAGCGAGCACCAGCAGCCAGCTGAGCACGCACCCAGGCGTCGGCTTTGTCATTACTGCCAATGGCGTCAAGCATGTCGAGCACCGGGCCGGGGGCACCACCATGCAGCGGACCAGAAAGGGTACCGATACCACTGGTGATGGCAGCACCGACATCGGCACCAGTCGAGGCAGTGACGCGAGATGCGAAAGTAGAAGCGTTGAGGCCGTGATCCATGGTGAGAATCAGGTAGGTCTCCACCGCCCGAACGTTCTCCGCCGACGGCTTGTTGCCAGTAACGCCCCAGAGATAACGCTCAGCGTAGCCGACATTACCGTTCTTGAGACGAGGGCGACGACCAGTGTGCAAGACTTCGACAATGCTCGGCGCCAGCGCACAGAGAGCGAGAATTTCTTCGACAGCTTCCTGCTTGGGTCGATTGAGCCAAGGCTGATAGCCGCGCCTGTTGGCGATGGCCGAAAGAGCAGTGCGGAAGGCCGAAAGCGGCTCGATGCCACGCAGCTTCTTGATCAAGTTGACTTCGTCGTTGGGAAGACGACCGAGAGTTTCAATCTTGTCTTTGAAGACAGCCAGTTCGCTCGCATCGGGCATGTGCCCTTCGTGCAAGAGAAACCAGACTTCTTCGATGGTGTTGTTCTCAGCCAATGCAACGGCATTGTGCCCAGCCAGAACAAGCTTGCCAGCAGCACCATCGACATGGCTCAGTCGAGTGCGGCAGGCGATGACCCCTTCGAGGCCAGCGGAAAATGTTTGAGTGTTCATAGGTCTTTTCTTTGTTTGTTTAGCCGCGCTCCGAGGAACTTTAGACAGTTCACAAGGGGCACTGCGGCGGTGTTCTAGCAAGTTAGCCTGACCCAAGCGCAGCAAGGACGCGCTAAAAGGGCTGGAGACTCGCTAGGTGGCAAGAAATTAGATGGAAGAAACTGAGATTGGAAGAATTATTTTGCTAGAAGAGAGTTTAGAAGAAAGGATACGCTCTTCTCACTAGCAGCTATATTGGGCTCTATTCCAATCTTGGCTACCTCATTGAGTTTTAGCTTTTACTAAACTTGGCAACCAACACCCCAGCGAGTGCCTAAAACAAGACACTTTCAACAAGTTGATTAATGCTCGCGTGAGTTCGCACCAACTCAAGGTTCAACCGGGCAAGTGGTTGGGAAGGGGACACCATCAGTAGGAAGAAGCGACTGCGGCATCAAAACTTGACGGGGATCGAGCGAATTTTCTGTGGTCTCCTCTGTAGGCATCCGATAGCCAAAATCACCGTACACTGTGTTGGTCTTGCCAGCAAGAAACTCACGAATAGACTCGCGCCGAGTCATAGAGGCGAGTGATGGAGCGCTGCGCTCACCAGAGTGCATTGGAGTTACTCCAGGGAACCTTGTGATTATTGGTGGACAAGTACTCTCCGAAACTGGCACTGCAACGCGTGATGGACACCTACGCTCGGAAGCGAGCATGACGAAAAGCAAGCCAAAGAGTACACAACCAATAGAATCTTTCAGCTTTATCAATGCGATTTTGCCTTCTATGTGAAATCAGTCATAATCAATGAACTTCGGAACAGCCAGCAGAAAGCAAAGCCCATGCTCAAAGCTAATTCAAACGAACGGTGAAGTCAAGTGGCTTTGCCCCCCCCCCAATCAGCCACCTGGATATTCATGGCGCAGTCGTTGGAAAAATCAGCCACAGAAAAGCTTCAACAGCTAAGCAGTTTGAGAGACTGGTTGTCATCCTTCAGCGTGGTGCTTCAGGCAATTGCCTCCACTCCGCTAGAGTCAAGTGTGTATCTACTACTCTTGAACCTGGAAGAATTTGGCCGCGTCAATTCACTTTCCGGCCTGGTTCAAGCGATGGCACTGTTCTACATCACGCGAAAAACTGTCCAACTTAGCTATCTCGAAATAATTCCAGCAGCGAAATCATTTCCGCTGCTGCTCCCAGCCAGTCCAATCGAAAGAATGGCCAGTGTCACCGGACTGTGGCTAATAGGATCAATCTACTTCAGCCTCTTTTTGATTGTGCCTGGTATCTGGTTCGCCATCGCTTCATGCCTGGCACAGCAATTTGTTGTTCTTGAAGGTACCAGAATGATCGCAGCCATCGATAAAAGCCAGGAACTAACCAAAGGTAATATCTGGACAACCACAAAATACCTCTGCCTATGGCCACTGATCACTGCCGCCATTGCTTTCGGAGTAATACAAAGCATCAATATTTTGCTAGATTTCTACAGCGCTACGTCTTCCTTTGAAAGTCGCAATGCCGAGTCTGCAATCCGCCTAGCAGGATCGGTTGGTTTCACAACAATTGGGTTGGCCACTCAAGTAATGGCCACTCGATTGTTTGTCTACCTCATGCATAAATCGGGACGCACCACAGCAATCGAAAAGAGAATTACCCAACAACTAGTGAGTAGCAAAACATGAATGAATTGCCGGCGGTCAACTCGACAGGCCAAGATATCGAACTCAGGTTTTTCCAAGATTGGAAGAAGTCTTACGCCTTGATTTTTCAGGCGATCAAAGAAGCTCCGATAGCCGCTAGCAGTGTGATAGTAGTAGCTTTTCTAGGCGTCATTTACCCTGCAGCAATACTTGGCTGGTCACTGCTTCAGACAATCGCCTGGCTGTTCCTCGCATCCAAACTCATGCGCCTCACCTACTGCCAAATTGTGCCACAAGCAAAAGATAGACCTGAGCTATTTCCAGCAAAACCCGAGTCAAATATGTTTGGCGGTAACTTTCTCTTCAATACGGGCACAATAGCCTGCGGCCTGCTCTTCATCCTGCCTGGCATTTGGTTTGCCGTTGCCCATTGCCTAGTGCAGCAGCTTGTGGTGCTCGAAAATTGCAAAGTCGGCGAAGCGTTCAAACGCAGTCGCGAACTAATGAAGGGAAATATCCTCAAACTTCTAGGCTACGTTATTCTTTGGCCCATAGTTGGCACAATCATTGCTTTTATAGGGACAATATTAGTTGGTATGATAGTATCCATTGTCTCATTACTGATTCACAATCCGTCGTTCCAAATATCGACCTTCACGCTCCAAATCTTTTTCACTTATTTCATCCTCGCCATTGCCCTCAGCTGCACCACCCTAATGGTCAGAGCTTACGTACAATTTACGCACAAGAGCGGAAGCCTTACAGCTATAGAGAAACAGCTTACTCCTGAAATCGCAGGGCAGTGATACCATTAACGAGGCATTAACTGCCAAGGTATTTAAGGTCAAGGTATTCAGGGTCTAAACTTTTATCTCAACCAAGGCAAATAGGTAAGTAGGCACCATATATGAACCAATTACCATCAGGTATTTCTTCCAGCCCAGCCGCAGAGCTAAACTTCGGGCCTGACTGGACTAAGTCGTTCAACATTGTGATTGAAGCAGCAACTACAGCTCCGATTCCCTTCGCCTGCGTAGCAGCAGCGATTCTTGGCCAAGCAATTTTGCCGTTTTTCGGTTTCGCCTGGGGCCTACTTCAACTTGTCGCCATGTTCTTTGTTCTAGCAAAACTTATTCAAACAACTTATAAAAACCTGTTTCCAGAAACACGCGCTCAAGACGAACTCTTTCCGGTCAAGCCAGAACTAAAAATGCTAGGCGCAGCAATACTAGTGAACATAGGCACCACTATTGGTGTGTTCTTTTTCATAGTGCCAGGTATATGGTTCGCCATAATTCATATGCTCACCCAAGAAATTATTGTACTCGAAGGCTGCGGCGTCATGGAAGCAATGAGCAGAAGCAGACAGCTAATGGCAGGAAATATCTGGCGCCTTGCTCCCTACTGTTTCTTCTGGCCGCTAGCAGTAGGAATTGGAGTTTCCATCGCCTTCGGCCTCCTCGCCGTAATCTGCTACGCCATGGCTGGTATGGTTTTCCACGGTGGTGCCGCTGGTAAAATGCTGACCCCCATTTTCGCTGCAGCTTTCACACTGATCTATTTTGCCTTAGGACTAACAATTAAAACCCTAACAGTGCGAGCCTACGTGCACCTGATGCATTCAAGCGGAAACCGCACGGTGATTGAGCAGCAACTTGGCAGCAACAGCATAGATATGGGTTAGGCTCGAATATGAGCAGCAACTAAGCTCTTGACTGGGCACATTTGATTTGGCCCTGCCGTCTAAAAACACATAACTGAATAAGGGCCGCCAAATCCCCCGGCGGCCCTTGTTCATTATTAGTAGAAAAAACGGGTATGAACTTAGCAAGGAAACATGGCATCCAACCCTAATTGAAGTAGGTGATTTATGTCATTGCCATTCTTCGGCAAAAAAAAGCAAATTGTTCAACAAATCAAAGAGCACCTGGGTTGCGACCCAGCCAGCCTGCCCATTCTTTCTGAAGAATTCGAAGTTTGGAATCATCCTAACCTACACCTGGCCCTAGAAGACTTCACCGGCCGCTCGGGGCGCACTGCCAAATTAATCGGCATTCAAGGCGGCATTCTCAGCTTTGGCGGAATCAGTCTAGCCGAAATAGTCACACCCAAAACCATGGCAGGTTTCGCCGGCCTAGGGGGCGCCAAAGAAGGCCCCGTGCAATATACCAATGTCGACTTGGCCGACGGCAAGAAGCTAGCCTGCGTGCAGGGCGCGCTCTACTTAGTCAGCGGCGAGCCCAAAATCGTCTTTCTCATGCGTCCAGCTGGTATGAAAATTGCCAGCAGCGGCGGCACAATGCTCGACATTCTAGCGGCCGACAAAGCCACGGCAGAGGCCGCCATGGCCGAGATTCGCAAGGCCGTAAACGAACACAACATCTACCGCGGCAAAATCTTGTCTATGACCAAGCAGGAAGTTCCAGGTGGGGCTAGCACAGTGGGTGGCATCAAATTTCATTCAGTGCCGACCATAGAGCGCAGCAAAATCATTTTGCCAGAGGGTCTGCTCAAGCGTATTGAACGTCAAACAATCGATGTAGGGCAATACAGCGAAGCCCTGCGCAACGCCAAACGCAAAATGAAACGCGGCATCTTGTTGCACGGCAAACCCGGCACAGGCAAGACCCTAACAGCGATGTATCTAGCATCAGCCATGAGCGATCGCACCGTGCTCTTAATGACAGGCAACGGCCTGGGCCTAATCGAAAGCTCCTGCTCTATCGCCCGCTGGCTACAACCTTCAATGGTAATTATCGAAGATGTGGATTTAATCGCCGAAGAACGCACAAACACCTCATCGAGCGGCCACGCTTTAATGTTTGAATTGCTCAACCAAATGGATGGCCTCAACGATGATTGCGATGTACTCTTTTTACTAACGACAAACCGACCTGAAGTATTAGAGCCAGCACTTGCATCACGACCCGGTCGCATCGATCAAGCTTACGAAGTGCCGCTTCCCGACAGCGAATGCAGAAGGCGTCTATTTGATTTGTATGCAGAGGGAATGACTGTTGAGCTTGAACATCTTGACACATATATAAAAAGAACCTCTGGTGCCAGCGGAGCATTCATCAACGAACTAATGCGCAAAGCCGCTCTATTTGCCGCTCCCGATGGCGACCCAATTGTCGTTAAAGACAAGCACATGGATGAAGCAATGCATGAGCTAGTGATCGTCGGCGGCTCATTAACCAAGAATTTGCTGGGCTTCAAAGACATAGGATTCTCACTGGGAGACAATTCACACTAGGTCGCGAAGAATCGTCTGCACAGTTAACTCTCAGTTGCTCCGCTTCTAGGTTAGTCCGTTTTTCAGAAAAAAAATGGTTTCCATGGAAACTAAATCAAAGACAAAAAAAGAGACCAGTGGCAAAGATTTTTGGTAACCATCACAGCCAAAATTTCGGTCAACGCTTTTCTTAAGACTACCATCAGCAGCTCAACTACCTCCGGTAGTAAAGGAGCTTAGAAGAAAAAAGAGCCGACCAGCATCACTGTGAAAGTGAATACTGGTCGGCCCACAACTAGCTCGCTATCGTCGCCGAGAGTTTACTCGACGCGATACTTGATGGCGTAGACCACCTTGGTCTTGCCGCCCTTGGGCACAGCCACCGTGAAGGTGCCGGAGCCCTGCGCCTGAACGAGGCCCTTGACGCCGTCGATGGGCTTGGTGAATTCGAGTTCGAAGGTCGGGAGCGAATCGGTGACCTGCACCTCGACGTCCTTGTCCTTGAAGTTCTCGACCACCAGCTCACGCTCTTCGCTGCAATAGCGCGGCTTCTTCTCAGGCTTCTTGGCCTTGGCAGCAGTCGGAACCGCAGCAGCGGACATCGACGGACCGGCAGTGAGCGACGGAGCGGCAACGGTACCGCTTTCATCGCCACCCTCCAGACCACCTTCTTCGACAGACGTCGGCGCGGGAGCTACGACCACCGGGTCGATCTTCTGCTTGGTCAGGCGACGCGTGGCCTTGATGTCTTTCGACGCCGTGCTCAGCTGCAGAGTGAAGCCTTCGCCAGCGGCGACGTGGCTGCCCAGGTTGCTGGAGTCAGTGCGCTGCAGAGCGCCCGAGCTGTCAGGTTCGAAGATGTTGACGGCACCGGACGGCAGAGCGAAGCCGAGGTTGCTTTCCTTGTCGTTGGCCACCTTGAGGCGGATGTAGACAGGCAGCTTGTCCTCGGGAACATCGCGCCGACCAGGCGTCAGGTAGTAACCGGTGTCTTGCAGGTAGTACTCCGGCTTGACAGGCACGCCTTCGGCCAGCACCAGCACGGTCTGCTTGGTCTCGCCGTTGTCGAGGGAGAGAGTGTCGGGCAGGGTGTAGAGCTTCTGCTCGCCGACGGTCTCGACCTCAGCGTTGTCGGCGGAGAACGATGCCGACTCGAGGCCGCCACCGAAATCAGCCGAAGCAGCCATGGCCATCATGCGTGCGCCGCCCTTGGGGCTGCGACCGCGATTGACCTGCTGGTAGCCGTTGTTGACTCCGGCGATCAGCTTGAACTTGGTATCGCCGATGGGGGCGCCGCTGTTGTTGGTGAGGTCGACCCAGCAGGCGAAACGCAGCATCTTCTCGGCCTTGGCGTCGTAGAAGACTTCGAAGCGACGGGCCCAGGAGAGACCATCGGCGGCGTACATGATGCCGATGCCGTACTTTCCTTCCTTCGACACAGTCGGTTCCATGACGAGGGAGGCCAGGTTGGTCAGACCCTTGAGGACGGAGGGGTCGACGCTGTAGCGGTTGCCCAGGGGAACGATCACGACCTTGCCGCTGGAGGCTTCCTCGATGACGGCCTGGTTGTGGATGACGTGCACGAGCTTGCCCGTGGTGCTGCGCTCGCCGAGATGGTCACGGTCGATCAGGGTGACGGTGGTACCGACGGCCTTCTCGAGAATGGCAGCGACGCTGAGGTTGGCGGGGCGATAGCTGAACGGGCCCAGCTTGAAGGCACCGTCGCCGGTGACACTGGTGATGGTCACCGAATTGGGAACGAGCTGTTCGGGCAAGCCGGCCAGCGAAACTTCACTCTTGCCCTCGGGCAAGTTGACGAGGCGATTCTCACGGACCAAGGCGGGTCCGCCAAGATAGACAGTCACTTCCGACGAATCGGGGGCGTCGGAGACAACGGGCTGCTTGTTTTGGGTGCTCATGATGATTTGCTTTTTCCTTGGTGCTCTGTTTGAGAGCGGGATTGTGCGCTTTTGGCGCGGGGGTGGTGGATAAGAACTACGGAGCTGCTGAGCATCACAGAATGACCTTCAGAAGAGGTCTAGACCGTGACTTTCAGACAATGTAAGTGCGAACGCCAGAACAGAGGCTTTTGACCACTGAAACGTTGATGGGCACAATTCGCAGCTTGTTGCCAGCAAAAAGGGCTTCACACTTAGCTAGGGGTAGTTTTGCAACGAGGGAAGCAGAGGGAAGTTCAGAGAGCTCACGATGGAGTACAACGAAGACAGTTCTCGTTGTCGCACTATAGTGAGGCATGTTGTTGTGGATGGCACTGGCCGGTCCGCGATAAAGTTCGCGACGCGAAGCAACGCAGACAGCCCAGCAAATTGCAGCAGCCACAGCGAGCAAGGCGAGAAAACCGAACATTGGGTGTTTTCCTTCTTTCTGTTTGAGCTTTCGCAGCGATCACACAATTGCGTCAATGCGAAAGTCCAGATCATTTTTCTCTTTCAATTCCGCCTCAAAAAACTGTGCTTGCGAACGGCTATCACTAGGTCAGCAAAGGCAGTCACCGATCAGCAGTTAACCTCCACAAAAATCCGCACAGTCAATCTCACAAACAACTTAAGAGCACTGCTGCTCAAAGGTTGAATGGCGAAAGATTGCACTGGTCGAATTAAATTGGTTTTGGCGAAAAAACTGCTGATTGGGAAGGGAAAGAGAGAGACAACAGACCCTATGAAGAAAAGAGGGCCAAATTCCAGCTATATGGCCCTCTGTTAAGCAGGTTCAATCTCGAGGCACGTTAAAAACCTCTTGGTTTCGCGAGAGTGCGCTAGCTCCGTCATACACTTAGTTCATGATAGAAGCCATAGGCTCAGTATCATTAGAAACCTATAGGCTTAGGCTAGATAAGAGTTATGGCTTTCTTGACATCGGGGAGCCTATAGTCAATTTACATATCTAACTCACTTACAAAGACCCGAGGCCTTCCCGAACCAACTTCCACCCAATCCCCCAGGAATTCCTCAGTCTCTTTGGCAGTCTGGTATGAGTCCGTTTTTCTAGTGCAGTCTGCAAATCATATTGGTAATTGCGAAATCTTGTGATTCTGTGACTTTGTAACTGCGCGTTCTAACCCCAGTTTTCGACCTGAGCAGCATGCCTTTCGGCGCTTCTCTTCAGTGTCGCGAACGTACTTGGAGAAATTCTCTATATGTTCCCACGAACTAATTTCGTTTCTTCGTAGAGAGCGGCTCATCAACCAGATGGGACGTTCTCCTCCACCCGCAGGAGCCAGTTGCGGCTAAAGGAAAAGTCCCATGAAAACCCAAAACACGAACATCCAGCAACTCCCCTGGTATGCGCTCTGGTGCATTCAGGCCCATGGCAATCAGAAGTACGGCAAGAAGCCCTACCGCGTTCACCTCGAGGCTGTTGCCAAACTTGCAGTTTGCTTCGGTTTTACCGACGAGCTGATCATCATGGTTTGCTGGCTCCACGATGTGCTCGAAGATTGCCCCAATGAATCAGTCGCTACGCTGCTTGCCGCTGGCTTCCCCGCCGAAGCTGTCGCTGCTGCCTATGCACTGAAAGACGAAGATGGCGCCACGCGTGACGAAAAGAAAGCCAAGACCTTGCCGAAGATTGCCGCTAACCGCGTCGCTCTCATCGTCAAGCTTTGCGACCGACTCGCCAACGTCACCATGAGCCGTCGCAACAACCAGAAGAAGTACAGCCGGTACCAGCATGAGCACGTTGCTTTCAAGGCAGCACTCTATCAGGCCGACGACCTCGAACTTCAGCCGATGTGGCAACGTCTTGAGCAGCTCCTTGCTGCTTAAGGCTCGCCCTCGGGCAGCTTTTCTAAGTTCTAAATTCTCGGCCTGCTGACCTACTCAGGCCCTCTACTCTGGGAGAATCCCATGTCAACACATTCTCAGAAGAAGAAGCCGGCTGTGGTACTCACCCTTGGTGGAGGTGCCAATCGCGGCGTCTCACACCTCGGGTTCCTGCAGTTCTTCGAAGAGCACGAAGTACCGATCAAGAGCATCACCGGGGTATCCATCGGCAGCATCGTGGCAACGATGTACCTGAACGGTGTTCCCCTCGATGCCATCAAACGCGCCTTCGTCGAAGACATCAGTTTCCCGCCGCTGTTCACAGCTGTGCGCGCCATTCTACCGTCGCTCAACCCGCTGCGAATTCTCGGAGTGGTTGACCTCATCCCCCTCATGAGTCACTTGGTGGAGAAGTACAACCTCAAGCCCCAGCCCGGATTGCGCATGACTGCGTATGACGTGCTCAGGCTCGAATCAGTTGTCTTCGAGGGCCTCGACTACGACCTCACCCTGGCCCTGGCAGCATCTTGCTCGGTGCCAGGTCTAATGCGGCCAGTGTACGTCAACAGAGACGGCAAGCGACGCTTGCTTGTCGATGGTGGCGTGCATCACCCGCACCCTGGCAGCCCCGGCGACATTAGCAAGGGTAGAGGCAAAGGCACCACGACAATTGTGAGCAAGCTCATCGGCGGCTCACTGGTCGATACGGTGTACCCCAACGGACCTCATGAGCATGTCGTCAGCGTCAGCAATGACGTCGACGATTTCTTCGGCAGGCTCAGCGAATCGGAAGTAGCCCGGCGTGCCAGCCTGGGCTACAGCCAGACCAAAGCTGCGCTGACAGTTAGCCCCAAGGGAGTTGTGCGACCGAGAAGCTAAAAAGCTTTCGGCTTCATAGCACTAGATACGTTTTAACTGCCACACGCGTGGCCCTTTTCGAAAGGAATTACCATGACCATCGAGCACAAACCAGGCACAAGCCTGATTGCTGTAAGCAGCAGCGTCATCGTACTTGATCCCTACACCCCGAGCCCGTCCGAAGATGCCTTCGTGCATCAGTTCGGCCGCAAAATCATCGGACAACCTGCCGCCGAGCAGATTGCCTCGATGGTGCACAACGCCTATACCAACCCCTTCCGCGACAAGACCAGGCCCATCGGCGTCTACTACCTGGTAGGCCCATCGCGCACTGGCAAGTCGTACACGGGTGAGGTTCTGGCTGAGCTCATGCACGGCACCCAGGAGGCGCTCACCCGCCTGCAGTGCGGCGACTATGAAGAAGACCACCAGGTCGCTGACCTGCGTGGAGCCCCTCCGGGCTACATCGGCTTCAAAGACATCGAGAAGCTCAAGCTCAAGGCCGATGACGAGGACCCGACCTCGCCAATCTCCAACCACAACTTGATGCGCTTGCGCATGCAGTCTGGCAAGGAAATCGACATCGTCCTGCTGGAGGAATTTGAGAAGTCGAGCTACGACTTCTACAAGTTCTGGATGGGTGCCTTCGACAAGGGCAAGGTCAAGCTCTCCGACGGTCGCATCGTCGACTTCACCAACACTGTCTTCATCCTCACCAGCAACCTGGGCATGGAACAGCTCGAGGATCTGGCCAAGGGCGGCATCGGCTTCACCACCGGTGGCCCCAAGGTAGTCACCGAGGGTGATGTCAAAGACGTGGTCGACGCTGAGATGAAGCGCCGCTACAAGCCGGAGTTCCGCAACCGCCTCGATGCCGTCGTCATCTTCCGGCCATTCTCGGCTGACGAGCTGGCCAAGATCGTCGTCACCGAACTGACTCGCATCCAGGATCGCATCGTCAAGCAGGCTCCGGCCGGCAAGCGATTCAAACTGGAGTGCGACGCTGGCGCTCGCAAACAGCTCCTGATTCAGACCGGCACCAATGTCGCCGAGCTGAAGCGGGTGATGCAGAAGGAGCTGCTGACGCCGCTGGGTCGACTGTTCAATCTGGGCAAACTGCCACCGGCTTGCACGGTGATCATCTCGTTCAATGCCCACCTGGAACGCTTCGACTTCAGCATGCTTCCCGGCACTGCCGCAGAAGTGAAGGCACAAGCAGAAGAAGCGGCGAAGGCAGCCAAGGCCGCCAAGCCGACTGACACCAAAGACGGTGCCAAGCCGCAGGCGCCACTCTTGCTCGAAGGTCCGAAGGACAACAAGACGCCCAAGGACCAGAAAGGCGACCCGAAGAAAGCGGCGCTCTTCCAGCCTCTCTCCGAGGGCAGCAAGGACCGCGGTCTGAATCGTTATTTGATTCAGGCTCAGGCCAAGTCGCTCCACGAAATCGACGATCGCGGCGAGGAAATCATGGACTATGTCCTCGAAACCCTCGACCTCGATGTCGAATACGAAGTGACGACGCACCGCGCACCCTTCCGCTTCGACGTGGTGGTGTACGCCAGCGAAGCGCAAATGAAGATGCTGAAGAAGCTCATGCCCTTCATCACCTACAGCCAGCGCGGCGAATGAGTGAATGCATGAACGAGCGGCAGGGGGCTCTCCAACACTCGCAAGAGCTTGGAGGGCCCCACAAGCTTCGTAAGCACCACCTTTCTTAGTTACTTGGCTTTGCCAAAAACCGCTTCATCAACAGTCAATCAGGAGTCACCATGACCCAAGCCATGCAACATCAGGCGATCGACAAGCGCGCTCGCCAGCGCATTCGTCAACAGATCGTGCATCCCAATGCCAATCTCCTTCCGCTTCTGCGCCAGGCTGATTGGAGCAACGACCTTGCCCCGGTGCTCGACATTGAAGGCGAGAGCTTCAACCATCCTTGGTCGTTCGACAAGTTCGTCGACTTCATCAACAAGCCCAACAGCAGCGCCACCATCGCAACCATCGCTGGTCGCGTCGTCGGCTACATGCTGATCGAACGCGAACGGACCAATGAAGTCACCGGCGAAGGCAGCGGCGAACGCCTGCACATCGCCCACATCGCTGTTAGCCCAGCCCATCGCGGCAACGGCACCGGCAGCACGATGGTGAACAGCCTCGAAGGCAATACCGTCACCCTCAATCTGCGCCGCTCCAACACCAAGGCGCAACGGCTCTACTACGAGCTGGGTTTCAAGATCGTGCGCACTTTGCCGCAGCACTACGCTGATGGCGAAGATGGCTTCTTCATGAGCAGCGCCGTTGCCTGAAAGGGCATCGAGCGCTCAGCACGAGCCAACTTAGAAACAATCAGTCTGGGCGTAACTCCCCGCGCTGATTGTTTTCTTTTTCCGCAGCACTCTGACATGATGTAGTATAAAATAATCCATTCACACAAAACCGTCGAGGACTTCAAGAGTGAAGTCAGCAGCATCAATTACAATATCAAACTGCAATCCAACAACACGATAACCACCGGCAACTTTGAAGAGATTCCATAACTCACCAAAGCTCACTTTTCCATCGTCACATCCGTCCATCTCAAGATCAAATGTGCTGGGCTCAATACTAAGCACATTAGTGAAGCGAAGAATAACCCCCACGACCAGACGTTGCTCTCCATCCTTAATCTTGCTCTCATCGAACTTTGGATGGAAAGTAAAAAGCGCTACTTCGACTTCAAATTCGACAGTTTTCCCGAACGTGGCCGCAGTAATACACGAGCAGTTCCAATCAAGGTTGGGCTGCATCAGGAAGAGTAGATTTTCAGTCTCTTTATTGATCACTCAATTTCCAGGTTCGAATTGCCCTATGGCCTACGGTAGTCGATTTCATCAGACTTCAGATTTTCCCAAAAGGGAAGATTTTTTCGAAAAATCTTCCCTTTTCGGAAAATCTATTCTTCATTGCAATTCGCTCTATTTAGCAGCTGGCTTCATCTCTTTCGACTCACCTTTGGCCTCTTCTTTTGGCAAAAGCGTAATCTCAAAACTATACTTTCCAGCAACCACCGGTGGCGCTGCATCTTCCTTACTAGCTTTGGCAGGGTCAACAGAAACACCATTTTTTAGTGCTATTACAAAGGCTTTTTGGCCATCACTTGACTTAAACATTTTGCCTTCGCTGTCATAGCCACGAATGAGAAAAGCACTCGAGGGCTGCACCTTTTCACCGATAATTTCACCACCAGGAATTATAGACAGACACTCAATTTGGCCAGGTAGCGGAGTTGTTGATTCATCTACAGCGAAAAGCGATTTGCTAGCTCTAAAGTCTTTCAATTTACTAACGAAAAGCTCATCAAATTTATCGACTTCATATGGTTTTGCTTCCACCACCGGCGCATTAATCTGATTAGTCAGGGGATTGACCCAATTGAAACTAGTGCTGCCAGCAACATTATCATTGGTGCTGGTGGGATATACATGGTCGTGGCTAGCGTAAAAGAAAGTACCGAAATTTGAGGTAGCCTGGATTTTATTTAAGATCAATCGGTCTTTCGACAAATCAGCGTAAAGGGCTACGCCATCAGGAAAAACAAAGCCAGAGGTCGTTTGCTTCAATGCCAATTTCTCTGACCCGCTATTGAAGAAACCACTCAAAGAAGAAGCTTCAGGCTCACCCTGAATATGAAAGACACTGGGTACGGTGGCACCATTAATGATATATTCACAGTCAGTAAGTGATTTAATACGCAGCTTTTTCTGACCATCGCTGGATATAAACTCTTTACCAACGAGATCGGCAGCAGCACTAACTGAAGCACGCGCATCAGAGCGTGAAATGGCCGCTGTTTTTGTCCACTCGTGAGCGACATACATAGAGCCAATTACTCCTAGCACCGCTACCAATACCGTTAGGGCCGGCAGCGGATTAAACGGTCGTCTATCTGCTTTGACACGCTTCGCGGCCTTAGCCAAGCGCTCGTCGCTTTTCGGACCTTCGCGCACAGGCTCCGCTTCTATAACAGCAGCTGGTTCAGGCCCTTCAACGGCGGGCAAAGCCACATCTGATTGGTCTCCGATGCGGGGCTTGCGCTTAAACATGTCAGTGGTCAAATGCACTTGTAAGTGCTTTTCGCCTTCATGGAAAGCACGATCATCAAGGTCGTTGAGATTGCCTATAGCACTCTGCGAATCGCTTGAGTCGCTGGCCTGCATATTACGGACTTGCCAACCACTTATTTCATCGGTCGCTCTTCTGACACGCAAATCATGGGCCTTTGAACTTAGATCTGGCTCTGTCCAGGCGCTCAGCGCAGTAATTAACTCTTCGGAAGTCTTAGATAAAACAACTGCGCTTCCAGGCTGCTCTGAATAACGGGCCACAATCTGACTATCGCTCAGTTCGTTAGGTAGAGCGTCCCACTGACCAGTTTTAGTCTCAGAAAAACCAAACTGTTCTCTTTTGATTTTCAAATCATCTAAACGTTCAGAACGATCTTGCGGACGATCAACATGCTTTTCCACAAGCAATTCAAATGAATCAAAAATTACACCAAAAAGAGCATGGCCATGGGGGATAGTCGTCTCTGCCAATTCAAGAATTAATTCGAAAGAGTTTAGCGCATCGTTTATTTCGTGCAATTTCTCTTGGCATGATGCCAATTTGAGAAGAGCAACCACCACCTGGGCGTCTGTTGCATCAGGGTTCTTTAAGCGGGCAACCGAGAGGCGCTCATAGAAACCTTTTGCCTCAAAATAACGCTTGAGGTGAAAGTAATTATCAGCCAGAACAGAAAGACATGAATAATATTCTGGACTGTCAAGAACACCGTGCAACTCAAACGCATCGAGAGCTTTGAGAAGTAAAGGTTCGGCAAGCTTGTAATTGCCGTTGTCATAAGCTGACTGGCCGGTACGCATGACAGCACCAGCTTCGCGCAAAGCCCTATCATTGGATGCTGCGGCATTACCTTGATTTTCGCTGTCCTTTTCGACCATTTCCCTCTTTAGCAAATCAATAGTAAGAGCGGATACTACAAATACGTGCCACAAAAAAAGATGCGGCAATCTCATTCAGACAAAAGTGTAGCGCATCCTCTGCATGAAGGGTTAGTTCATATCATTTTGGGGTATAACGCTATAGCATATAGTATTTAGAAAATCAAAAAATAGATCAAAAAGATTCAGGTGCACCAGCCTATTCAATTAACAGACCAGGCGCTCCTAAAATTCAATTTCAATCTAGTTAGAAAGAGCCTTGCGAATTACTGGAATCCACAAAGCATAACCCTTGGTGTTCATATGCAACCGGTCAGGGCCAAACAGTTCATGTTTTAAGCGTCCATCGTCCTCGCGCATCACCGGGGTAACATCAATGAAGTGGACATGCGCAGCTTTCTGACAATAATCGCGGATGCGCTTGTTGCCATCTCTGAACTCAGTGGCATTCTGAAGCCTAATTGGTGCCACACTAAGCGAAACGAAGTAGACATCGGTACGCGGCAACTTGCCGTGAACTATGCCCACGAATTTCTCAAAGTCCTGAGCGACCTGTTGGCCGGAATGGTTCAGTTCTCCAATGTCGTTAGTACCAGCGTAAAAGACAATGCGCTTCGGTTTGTATTTGAGAACGATACGATCGCTATAGTGATTGACCTCGGCAATGGTGGAGCCACCGAAGCCGCGATTAATAGCACCAAGATCTTTGAATTCGTGCTCTAAGGTAGTCCAATGAGCAAAGGTGGAACTACCAATAAAGACAGTGCCTCCTTGAGCAGGAGGCAGTTTTTGATCTTGCGCTTCGAAAGCACGAATGCTTTCTTCGAAACGATTGAGATCGACGGAACCGTGAGTGGCTTTAGCATTGGTCGAAGCCGGTTTTCCTTGGGCGGGCTTAGCTTCTGGGGGATTGGCGGCGAACGCTTTGCCAATCGACACCCGCACTGCTGAAAAAATCAGCAGCAATGCCCACAGAAGTGGAGACAGACGATTCATTTACGGCTCCTTCTTGTAGCCTCTGCAAGATTGCATACAGCCTCTAAAAGCTCGATGTGAAAGATGGTTATAGCAGAACTTAAAGGCAGAAAAAGTGAAAAAAGAAGGGGGGAGGAAGACTGAACATCTTACAATGTCAGCTTCCTCCCCCAAACTTTATCTAATTGCTAGCAGCCTAGCGACGGCCCTGGGGCCGGTAGCACTGGGACTTGCGCTCGGACTTGCTCTTGTCCTTGTTCTTGCGCTCGTCACCGTTTTCATCAACCTGATCCTTGACCAGACGGCGGATCTCACGACTGTTGGCCTGACGCTTGTGACAAGCGTAGAGACCGGGCCCCCAGGAGCGGTAGAACTCATTGCCCCAGGCGTACTTGATGTCATCAGCGAAGACGGCACGGCCGAGCACCACGTCGAAGGGACGCTCGCTCACCTCGTCACCGGGGATGGTGGCGAGGGTGACGACGAACCAGAGAGCATCGATGTTGACGAGCTTGTGATCGTTGTCGATGGTGACCATCTCGAAGCGGGGCTTGTTCTTCCAGCGCCGGCGGGGCTTGGTCGGGGAGAGGGTGAGGATGCCCGTCTCGGGATGGACGTAGAGCGTGTTGCCACCCAGGGAGTAACCGCGCTCGGTGATCAACTCGCCGTCGCTCTCGCGCACGCGGACGTTCAGCTCCACATCCCAATCGATGTAGTTGGTGAGGCGGTCCCCGTTGCTGACGACGCCCTGGAAGGTGTGGCAGACGTCGGAGTAGACGTCGTTCCAGGGACGGCCCACCTGCGCGCGCAAGTAGCGGCGCAGCGGGGCCAGGTGAATGCGCTTCTCCTTGCGGTTGTGCCGCCAGGGAGCGTTCATCGACTGATGCGTGTCGCTCTCGTTGAAATCGAGCGAGTCAGAGTCGTCATCGAGCATGAGCCCGCGGAGCGAGTTGAGGGGGAAGCGAGCGGCCTTGGGATGCACACGGGAGCGGCCATAACGGGCACGTTCGACGATCACGCTGGTGAAGTCATTCCTCATTCAGTTTCCTTTTTATTTTCGAAGTTCTGGTTTCGAAGTTTTTGTTTTTGTTGTGTACGCTGGCACCGAGACAGGCGCTAGGCCTGCCAGGTAACGAGCGTGACGATGGCCACAACCAGCGGCACGATGATGGCCGCCAGAGTAGAGTAGATAGCGCCGTACTTGGCACCGCGCAAGGCGTTGCCATTGGAGCGCTTGCCGATAGCCGCACCAAGAGCGGTGACAGCAACGACGGTGCCGACCATCAAGGGCCAGAACTGACCGATGATAGAAGCGAGAACCCCGCCCAGCAGATAGAGAAACACTGCGGCGTAGGCGAGAAATCCCAGCACGACGATGGCGACGATCGATCCGACCGACCACTTCATGGGGGTGGACCAGTTGGAAAATCGCAAGCCTGCCAAACTCGGCATTGAGGGAAGTTTCATGGGCTTTCCTAGTTGATATTAGACAAGGTGGACACAAGAAAGAAGGGGGTCGAAATCGACCCCCTTCTATTGACTTGCCGACTGTTTGAGCTCGCAAGCAACGAGCTTACGAACGTCTACCTGTCGCTAACTTTGCAAGAACGCTCTTCTTGTGACTACTTGCTCACCGCAGCCGGCAGCACCGCAGCGCTGTCGATCACCGCCACGCCATGGGCGACGAGATCGGCAGCAGCCGCATCGGCGTCACCGAAGGCGCGACAGCCGTCACGGATGATCCGTGTGGCGAAGGCTTTGCCCTTGTACTGCTCTTTGGCAGAATGCTTGGCAGTGAAAGCCGCGCAGATGTCGAAGGCCAGGCCGATGACATCGACAGCCACTTCATCAGCACCAGCAGCGGTGGCTTGAGCGATGATGTACTCAGCCAAGCCAGTGCTCTGGCCGAGGAAGGGATACTTGGCCTTGAGCTCGGCCGCGACATCCTTGCCGTTGTCGTAGAAGGCGCTGTACGAATCGACACCGGGGTGACGACCCTTCTGCACCGTCTTCTTCACCATCGAGCGATCAAGGTCGGCATGGAAGTCGGCATCTGGGGTGCCTTCTTCACAGTGATCGGTCCAGAGTTTCTGTTCGACGCCGCTCAGAATAACGGTGTCGACGAACGGCTTCTTGCCGGGGTATTGCGAAGCGAACGAACCGTGACCCTTGGGGTGGAAGTCTTGGCTGTCGATCACTTCATCGTATGCACCTTCGCGCGAGAGACGGTTGGCCACCGGCACGATCAAGTCGCCTCCGGGAATTGCCAGATTGCCGCCCGGGCAGAAGCCCTTCTGGATATCGACGCGCAGAAGCACGCGAAAGACTTTCGTAACCGCAAGCGCGAGGGGCGTTGCAGCAGTGGTGATTTCCTTGGTCATAGGAGTCCTTGAAGACTGATTGTTGGTTGCTTTGTCGGAGGCGGCATTTGCTGCCGTGGACTCCGGTTCTGTGCTTCCGCCGAGACCCTTGGCCCATTCCAGCCAAAGAGTGGCCTCAGCGTCGCTGGGCATGCGCCAGTCGCCGCGCGGAGACAAGCTTATCGAGCCGACCTTGGGGCCGTCCGGCAAGCACGAGCGCTTGAACTGAGCATTGAAGAAGCGGGTGAGGAAGAGCCTGAGCCACTTGTGCAACTGAGCGGTGCTGTACTTCGTTTCGAAGGTGGCGTGCTCAGCCAGGGCCAGAATCTTCTCAGGCCGCGTACCGTTGCGCAGCATGTGGTAGAGGAAGAAGTCGGTGAGCTCGTAAGGACCGACGACGCTTTCGGTTTTCTGAACGATCTTGCCATCCTTGTCGGTGGGCAAGAGTTCCGGTGAGATTTCAGTGTTGAAGATGTCGAGCAGGGTGACTCTGGTCTTACCTTCGAACTGATTGTTGGCAGCCCAGCGAACGAGCAGCTTGACCAGCGTCTTGGGAATGCTGCCGTTGACGCCGTACATGCTCATGTGGTCACCATTGTAGGTACACCAGCCGATGGCCAGCTCCGACAAGTCGCCGGTGCCGATGGTGAAGCCGTTGTCCATCAGAATTTTGGTACGAGCGCGAGCCTGCACGTTTTCGAAGTGCAAGTCTTTGAGCTCGGCACCAGTAGCCTGAAGAGCAATTAGCTTCTCGGTGAATTTCTTCACCAACATCTCGTTCGGGCTGGCAAGCGGCGCACCGACTGCAGTGGCACGAACCAGAGCCAGATACTCGACCTGCACCTCGGCATCGAGGGCAACCAAGTCGATGCCGAAAGGCTTGTGGCCTTCGGTGCGCATCTGTGCCAGGCACATTTCGCGAATGTCGACTTCTTGAGCAGTGATGCCCAACTCATTCATGAGCGAATGAGCATTGCCCTTGGTGCGGCTGGTGGTGCCAAATCCAGGAAGCGTGTAGCCCTTGATCTTGCGCCGGTCGATGCCGAGCAAGTCGAAGGCCTTAACGGTAACGAGCAGCGCCAGGGTCGAATCAAGGCCACCGGAAACACCAATGGTGACACCAGGCCAGCTCTCGCCAGCAGTGACGCCACCAATCTTTTCTAGACGCTTGGCCAAGCCAGCCACCTGGATGCTGAAGATGTCTTCGCAACGAGCCTTCAGCTTCGTGCCGTCCTTGGGCACGAAGGGCTGACCGTCGACGTAGGCGAGCAGGCCGATTTGGTCGGCCGACTTGGCTGTGCGCGAGAGGCGGAACATGCGCTTACGATACGGGAAAGCGCGAGCGAACTTGCGCTGAGATTCCGAGAAGCTGGTGTTGCCAATGCGAGCTACACGCAGCCGTTCGATGTCGAGGTCGGCCACAGTGAAGACAGCTTCGCGCGAGAAGCGCGGGCTCTCTTGCAAGAGCGTTCCATCGAGCGCAATCATGGCGTGACCGCCGAAGACCACGTCGGTGGTCGACTCATCGACACCGCTCGAAACGTAGGCGTAGCCAGCGATGAGGCGACCGGACTGACCGACCACCAAGTCGCGACGATACTCAGACTTGCCGACCAGTTCGTTGCTGGCCGAGAGGTTGACGATCAGAGTGGCCCCATTGAGCGCTGCCAAGGAGCTGGGCGGAATGACAGCCCAGAGGTCTTCGCAGACATCAACAGCAATAGAGAGACCCTCCACGCTATCGGTGTGGAAGAGCAGGTCGTTGCCGAACTGCACCGTGCGGCCGAGCACCTCAATTTCTTTGCTGTGAGCCACTTCAGCGCAGGCAAACCAGCGCTGTTCGTAGAACTCTTTGTAGCTCGGCAGATAACTCTTGGGCACGACACCAAGGACGATGCCACTCTTGATGGCAATGGCGCAGTTGTAGAGCTTGTCGTCGAGCACCAGCGGCGCACCGACGAAGACGATACCGTCGAACTGCTCGGAAGCATCGACGATAGCCTTGAGGCCTTCCTTGGCACCTTCAATCAGGGTAGTCTGATGGAAGAGGTCGGCACAGGTGTAACCTGTGATCGAAAGTTCTGGTGTCACCAGCACTTCCACATTATCAGCCTGTGCCCGTTTCATGGCGCTGATGATCTCGCCCACATTGAACTGGCAGTCGGCCACTTTCAAGCGGGGTGAAACAGTAGCCACCCGGACGAAACCCAGGGCCCTGTTTGAAATCTTTGCGAGCGCGGACTTGCCGGCGCCCTTTGATTGGTTATTTGCAGTCATATTGATTCCTCAGGCTCTTCAAGAATATTCCCAGATTTGGCATCAGACAAGCTGGTGCCTCCCCTTGGTAACCTTCTCGGCGAGCAGGTTGGCTATAGAGTTTACAACTAGAAACGGATTCTGCGTGGTGTCGGCGTCAGCGAGAAGTACGGCGCGGGGATGACTGTCGGTGACGACCACCTGACAGAACGCGGCGCTCTTCTGCAGCTTCTCTTTCGAGGAGCCAGGCAGAACACAGTGGGTGAGAATGGCAGCGACATCAGCCGCGCCCTTGGCACGATAGGCATTGGCTGCCTTGATCAAGCTGCCGCCAGTGCGCACCATGTCGTCGTAGATGATGACGAAAGCGCCATCGACGTCAGCCGAGATGTCACGCACCTCGGAGCTGCTGCCACTGGTGCGCCGCTTGATGATGAAGGCAGCAGAGGCATTGAGTCCGAGGCCGACCATCTCACGGGTGAGCGAATCGACCCAAGCAGAGCGGCCGACATCGGTGGAAGCGAAGACGAAAGGCTGAGCCAAGGCCGCGGCGATCGCTGCCTTGTCTTTGCTCTTGGCGCTCAAACCAGCACGCTGCAACAGCAGGCCCTTGACCGACTCGATCACCACCGACTTAGCGTAGATGTGACGAGTATGGGTGGGCCCTTCGAAGTAGTGCTGGGTGCCGATGGAATGGAGGTCCATCAGGAAGATGCTGTTACCCAAGCGAGCCTGGGGAATGGCGGAAAGCAACCGAGCGCGGAACTTCGCTTTGACTGCCTCACCCTCCTTGATGGCGCGCTCCATGGTCGAGTAGCCGAAGTAGGGGATGACGAGCTTGAGCTCGGACACCCCCATGTCGACCAGCAAGTTGCCGATGTCGAACAACTCCAGGGTTTCGCGATCATCGATGGTGCCGCCGAGCACGATTGCTTCGCGCCCGTCGACATCGGTGATCATGCGGTGATAGCGCTCCCCGTCAGGGAAAGGCTGGTCTGCCAGCACAGGCTCACCGCTGTCGCTGATGCCGCGTGCGAGAGAACCAGCAGTGAAAAGACCGCTCTTCATCATCGCTTCGCCCAGGTAGGCGTAGCTCGATGTCCAGAAGAGCAATGGTTTGATTTTCTTGGCCATAGATATATCTCCGGTTTTGTCTTGGTGAAAACTGAGTGAAACAGTTAGGCCTTGACCGGAGCTTTCTCGGTCGCAGCTTGCTTGCCTTGGTCAGGCTGGTTGGCGAAATAGGCAGCACGCTCTTGAGCGCGCATGCCGTTGTAGGTGTCGATGTGGCTCTGCAGCAGGGGCGACAACTCGAAGCGGGTGTACTTGCCCCAGGTTGCCTCGGCCCGCTTGCCTTGGTCGACGTACGACTCGTTGTAGACAATGCGACCATCTTTGACGAGCTGGACGAAGAGCGGCTCACCATCAACGACTTCGCTGACGTCAGCGATGTACATCACATCGCCCTTGCCGTAGACACGCACGTTGCCCGGAATAGAGGCCTTGCCCGGCGAGTTGCTGAACTTCATGTTGGGGTTGCCGTCCGACTCGCTGCGCTTGAACACAGCGGCGACGGTATCGCGGTGAACGCCCCGCCAGAAGTAACCGCCGGCACCAGGGAAGAGCTTGGTCGGCTCAGCACCAGTGGTGGCCGTGAAGATGCGGTCAACTTCGACGCACTTCTCCGGATTGACTTCGTCTTCGTAGACGGTGAGTCTCGGCACGATGCCTTCTTCCACCATGCGCTGATAGTACATGGCGCACTGCTTGGCGATGTCGCCAGAGTCGACCCGGGGGCCGGCTTCCGAAGCTTCGGGCACGGCCTTAAGGGCCTTGATGAAGTTCTCCAAACCGACGGTTTCGGCGTCGATCAGGTCGGTGAGAACGCGAGCGTTGGGAACTGCCTTGAGGGCGGCGATCATCATCTCCAACTCGCAATCGCTGAGATTGCGGTCGAGACGCTGATTGCTGCTCATGCCCTCGTGACCGAAGGTGCCGATGGCGTAGAACATCTCCGGCCACATCAGCTCGGCTGTGTCGTTCGAGGTGAGGATACGCTTGCCGCCAGCACCGACGAACAGTGCCAACAGCATCACCAGGTGATTGACCTCAAGGGCGGTGCGCAGGCCGAATTCAGCGAAGCGGCCCTTGGTGGCGATGTCCATCAAGCGGCCCTTGGTCGCTTGAATGACCGGCTGGAAGTAGTTGCACATGCGGGGCTCGAGGTAGGAGAGCACGCCGCCGTACTGGCCTTCGAAGGTCATCGAAGGCACACCGGCGAGGAAGGTCTGACCGCCGGGGAAGCCCCAGACATCCACCGGCAGGTGAATGTTCTGGCTGCCCTTCTGATCGGCCAGGAGCGCTTCCCACATCTCGGTGGGGAAGTAGGGCACCTTCGAGTTGTTGTGGGCGAAGTCGCGAGCGAGCAGGATGTCTGCACGCTTGAGCGGCTTGCGGAACCACTGTGCCAGCATCGCTTCGTGACCAGCCTGGATCAGCTGGTTGCCTGCACCCGGTTCACCCACGCCCTTGCGCATGGTCAAGTGATAGGCCGCCGGCTTCATGGCGAATTCGCGGAAAGCGTGGCCCATGGTGCGCTTGTAGGTGTCGGTGGCCGTGATCATGCCGCCGAGCAAGAAGAGGCGATCGAAGAACTCATCGACCATCTTCTGCCGCTTGGCCTGCACACGGGCTGCCAGGCGCTTGCTCTGCGCGGCGCTCAGCTTCTTCGGTTGAGCATTCGTGACATTGGTTTGGGAAGTGTGATTACTCATAGTTTGTATCTCCGACTAGCGGTGATGCCAGGCCGCGGTATGCGGTCTGGCGGGTTAAAAACAGAGAGGTGGCTTTTTAGTCCACAACTGTGCTCGCACTAGCGCTTGAAAGCGCCGGCTTAAGCTGGTTAAACGGTATCTGGTGAACAGAACCTGACGGGAAAACTAAATCGAAAAGCGATTACGCAGACTGCGAACCAGCCCGGCAACAAGGTTTCCGTATTTTTGGCAAGTGGTGCAGCGGCGTGGAGTCTTGTCACCACCGGTGGTGTAGAGACCGCGCTTGCGAATCATCTGCCAAACTTCCGGCAGAATCATGTACCAGACAGATTCACCACGACCGATGCGGTCACGGATCATGGTCGAGGAAACAGGGGGAGCGGGACAGAAAGCCAACACTTCAATGCGCGCTTCGGGAATGAGCTTGGCCCATTCTTCGATTTGCTCAGTGGTATGGCCAGGTCTGGCAAAGATGAGGAAGTGGGTGAGACGGAACAACTCTGCTGAGTCATGCCACTTGCTCAAATGCCAGGAATGAGTCGGCTCAAGATATTCAGAGCTGAGCATCAGAAACAGCTCAGTGCTTGGGCCGTATTGCTTGCTCAGAGCGCGAACAGTGTCGAGGGTATACGAGGGGCCAGAGCGCTTGAGCTCGATGTCGCAGGCCTCGAAGAAGCAATTGCGAAACAGAGCAGCTTCAACCATCTCATGACGAACACGGGCATCGGAGACACCAGTCTTCTTGTGAGGAGGGTTGGCGCTGGTAACGAAAAGCACCTTGTCGAGGTGGAAGGCCTCGCGAGTCATCTCAGCGCACATCAAGTGTCCCACGTGTGGAGGGTCAAACTTGCCGCCGTAGATGCCGACTCTCTGAGGTTGGCTGGTCTTCCACCAGTTCCAAAATTTGAGTTTGGCTAGGTTCATATATGGGTTTCCTTATGCAGCAGCATCCCCCGAAGGTCAGATACTGATGTTTAGTTGGCTGTGAAAGAGAACTTGTTGTGATCCCACCACCGGCACTGCGATGGTTAAGGTAAAGAGGAACCTAAAGTGTGTTGAGGTTTTGGTGTCTTTGAATCAGGAACAAGAAGAGAGTGTAAAAGCGATGATTTAATCTAAAAGTTATCAAGAGCCCAAGCAAGCAACTGTATCGGTTGATTACGTAGGACAACCAAAAATCGCTACCAAATCAGCTGAATACAGGGCTCTGCTTGACATTTCTGAACTAAGCGTAATTTCTTTTTGCCGCCCTAACGCTTAGCGCAGCTAGCGTCAGCCAGCCATCCGGGCCAAAGCGTAAGAAATTCCGACTGTTTTTCTTACGCTAATACTAAGCTCTATGCCGAGTGGTAAAAACTAAAAATTTCGGACTAACTAATTATTTAGTTTGCTTAGTCTTCGCCGCTGTCGCTGAAGCCGCCGCTCTATCTTGCTCCACCTTCTGCTCTAAGCGCTTTTCTTCTCTCTCAATTTCTTCTTCGGTGGGTGCACCTGGATGAGTAGCAAATCGTTGCCCCGGCCCCGGCGGATTTTGCGCTTGTTGGGCTATTTGAGTGAATTGAAAAACCTGATATCCAAGAGCGACAACAGCAAGGACCAAACAGATAATAAGAATTCGAGTCTTCATCAAAGCTCCAAAAAGAAAAGTGCGCCTACAGACCAGATGTTAGAGCGAAGTGAAAGCCAAACGAAAGCAGTAACTATCGGCCAATTTTATCAAATAGAAAGGTTATACTGCCGCAACTATCAGTAAGTAATTTTTGCCGTTAAGGTCAGATACAAAAGCCAATGAACATTTTGTTTGAAGCAAACAAAGATTCGGTCGAGCCGATTTTCATTCAATTGGCTAGTGCAATTGCTGCAATGATTGAAACTGGCAAATTAAAAGCAAAGAGCCGATTGCCTTCTAGTAGAGAACTCGCAAACACTCTTGGTCTATCAAGAGACACCGTGGTCAATGCCTATCGTGAATTAAATCGTCTGGCCTATATTAGTGGTGCCACCACTAAAGGCACATATGTCTTGCAGCACGAAGAGAGAGAACATCAATTAGAGCAGCTGTCGAGCAACCTAAATAGCACGAGCAGCGCCGCTGAACTAGACCATTCGAAACTCTCACACTTAGGAAGACAGATGCTGAATCAGTCATTTAAGCATCCTTCCACCCCAAGCTTTGCTGCCCTTAACTATGGAGCAGTGCCCCGTAGCGCTCTACCAATAAGGCGTTGGCGCGAATTGATGCAGCAGATGTGTGTGCCAGAAACCTTTCGCAAATTAGAATATGAGCCCAGTGTCTTAGGCCGGGCGGATCTGCGAAAAGCAATTGCTGCCTATCTTTTCCGCAGCAAGGGCATCGACTGCGATTGGCGACAAGTAGCAATTTTTTCACTCTCCGCTGGCATTATCAATATGATCTTCAAGCTTTTGCTTGAGCACGGAGACGTTGTCGCAGTAGAAGATCCAGGCTATGGTGCCGTAAAAAATATTGCTAAAAGTCATGGTATTAGACTGCTGCCAATACCTATTGACGATCAAGGTTTAAGCGTGGCAGCCTTGAAGCAATGCAAAGAGCAGGTGAAGATGGTCTATGTTACACCTAGTCACCACGATCCTTCGGGAATAATAATGTCGCTAGCACGAAGGCACGAGCTTCTAGCCTGGGCAGACGAAAATGATGCTTGGATCGTTGAAGATGACTACGACAGCACCTTCTACTATGGAGCGGCCCCACCTCAAACGCTATGGTCACTGCAACCGGAGTCACGAATTATCTACAGCTCGACATTTTGGCAGCTTCTCTATCCCCTTGCCACCATCGGCTATACGGTGGTGCCAAAGAATTTGATACCAGTATTCTCAGCCGCCAAAGACTTACAAACAGAAGGTATTGCCGATTTTACAGTGCAATTGACACTGACTAAAATGCTCGATGAAGGACACTTAGAAAAACACATACGCAAAATTCAAAAGACTTTTACAAAAAAGAGAATTGCTCTAATTTACGAATTAAAGCAGCAACTGGGCTCACAAATTGAAATTCGCAACGATAGTGCTGGCAATTATTTTGTTGTTTACTTGCGAAATTGGCCGCGAACCACGGTTGAAGCAGCTGCCCGGCAAGCTAACTTGCCACTGCTTTCGACGGCAACATACTACTTGCAAGACGCCAAAGCAGACGAATATTTGATCAATTTTTCACTGCTTAGTGAAGAAGAAATTGCCAACATAGTTTCTGTTTTTGCCAGCGCCCTTAATCAAGATTGACGGCATACCAATGCCTGCTTACAAGAAGCATACCAGAGCGCGCTACACCATACCAACAACACAAACCTAAAGCCATACCAATACAATCGCAGCTAGCTCAATCACAATAATATTAACTAATACAGCCTTTTCCGCTCGACAACCATTTTGATCTAGCCCATTTCTTGTGTTGAGATTAGTTTATCCACCCAATCTCAACCAACAAAAAAATAAAGAGGCAAACACAAGCTCGACGAAAGAATATCTAGCACTTAATTTCTCACGAAAGACTTATGGTCTTGTAGCGAGAAATATTCTTTCGACGGCCTCCGAGAATCAAAACTAGAAGCACAAGCGAAAGGTCTAAGACCATGTCCGCAGACAACGGTATCTACATTCTCAAAACTCTTTCTCAATCTGGCCGCAGCTCTGAATATCGCATCGGATACGCCGCAGCAATCGACAACATTACTCAGCTGGATCGCCACGAAGCTGACAAATGCACCCGCCAAATCTTCGGCCAAAGTATGGTGTTGAACACCTACAAAGGCGCTCTCTCTGTGGCAAAAGGCATTCACTATGACTTGGTAAAGAGCGGCATTTACATCGAATACGGTGTAGTGCTGATCGAGCTGAGCAAACCGTTTCCTTTGAGCCGCCGCTCCAGACGGCGCATAAAGGCAGGCCAACACAACACAAAATAGAAGTGAGGCATCATGTACACGATTACCACATCAATCTTGGCTTCATGCCTCGCCCTGCTGCTCTTCGGTTTTGTCGGACTAGCAGACTCAGAGATCGTCGACCTTCTCGTTCTCTGGGACCTTATCTTCGTGCCCTTTCTTGTGGCAGCCGCAATTGGCCTGGTGATTGGTTTCGCCATCGCCAAGGCCATAGGACGAACAATGCCATTTGTCGCCGAAGTGACTGAGACCTTTCAGCTTTCCTTCAGGCGAGGCGACAACCTCGGCGAAGTCGATTTCTATTGCGTCACATCCGACTTGGCTAGCGGCAAAAATGCCTTTCATGTCTACGCCGTCAGCGACAACAATCTCAGGCTGGTGAAATCACTCTGGGAAAATGACACAACAACCGTCGTCGAAGACGAAACTTTGAGCGACGCTGGCATCTGGAAAAAGACCAGATTGGTTCCAGACCAGTCCTCGGCGCTCTATCGCTGGGCCCTGGCTCGGCCAAAAGACTCACGCAACGAGCTCCACCTGCCACCAGAACTGGTGGCAAACGGCTAACGCAGAAACTAAGTAACCAAGCAACTAAGAAAGGAACTACAAAATGAACGACATCGTTATCAAATTCGACAGAGGGAAAAGTGAGAACAAGAATTCACTTCGAAAAATAGCCCGCGACAACGTGGTGCCCTTCCCGACAATGAACAATGTGCTTACTTTCCCCAAACGCTCCAGCAACACTGAAACAACAGCAGTGGAAGAAACTGCCGACACTACCATCGACAAGATCATGCTCTCGACAGCAACAGAGCCAATGTGTCGCGCCGATGGCGAGAAGATCATGAAACTGATTATCCTGCACAGTCATAGCCATGGCCTCAAGGTCGTACAGCTAGACGCCAAGCTGGTTTCACTCGCTCAATCTGAGCCCAAGTTCTACACCATCAGCTTCAGTATTCAAGGGCCAACCGCTAAGGTCTTGGCACTCGAAGCACTGGTAAAGAACCACAGCGGTAGCTCGAATTGCAGCTCAAACTCCAGCTCAATTTCTGCGACAGGATCGGAAAACGACAAAACAGAAAACAAGACTAACGACAAGGAAACCCAGTCATGACACCGCCCAGACCGGCCATCACAGTTATCTGCATCGCTCTTTCGTTTTTCCTCAGCTTCTTCATTTGCCTTGCCATCGGCAATTCTCCAGATACGGCGCTGTTAGGGGCGTGCGGTTCGGCAGTGCTCACTTGCTTTGGCATGTTGCTGCTGATCTGCTGCCCCCGGCGACGGCGCTGACTTTCTTTGCGCCACAGCCAGCCAGGCCGTGCCCTCCTTCTGCTCTTACTCAGGCTCCGGCTCAGGTTCAACTTCTTGCCCATCAGGTACTTCTTCTCCAGCCTCGTCCAAAATCTCAAAGGCTGCTGAAGTGGGCTCTGATGAAGGCATCTAGACAGCTGCAAATTGGGTGTCGCCCTAGAGGCCATGAACAACCTCAGGAGTGGTGCCGTAAATGGTGCCACTCTATGTCTTTTACAAATCAAGCTTAATATTATTTTGGTAAATATTCACTAGATAGCGTAATAGACGTTAAGTTTTACTGATCTAAAAATACGGGCTTCTAGCCTGTGGTGCGGGAGATCGAGAGCTTCTAGAATAGTCGTGTGCCTAAAACCGC
>Ga0172380_10000443_pt1 | contig 82140 bp, 78 predicted proteins | sample Leawe162metaG_FD_119747 | JGI IMG/M metagenome (GOLD analysis project Ga0172380, IMG submission 119747) | Leachate microbial communities from a municipal landfill in Southern Ontario, Canada - Leachate well 162 metaG | ecosystem: Engineered > Solid waste > Landfill > Unclassified | place... | reverse complement strand
TCGGCTACCCGCTGATGCTCAAGGCCAGCTGGGGCGGCGGCGGACGCGGCATGCGCGTGATCGAGACCGAAGCTGACCTCGGCCCGCTGATGGAAGTGGCCAAGCGCGAGGCGCTGGCGGCTTTCGGCAACGACGAGGTCTATCTGGAAAAGCTGGTGCGCCGTGCCCGCCACGTCGAAGTGCAGGTGCTCGGCGACACGCATGGCCAGCGCGTGCATCTCTTTGAGCGCGACTGCTCGGTACAGCGCCGCAACCAGAAGGTGGTCGAGCGCGCACCGGCGCCCTATCTGGACGACGTTACCCGCGCCGATCTGTGTGCTTCGGCCCTGAAACTGGCGGCCGCCGCCAACTACACCCACGCCGGCACCGTCGAATTCCTGATGGATGCCGATACCGGCAAGTTCTACTTCATCGAAGTGAACCCGCGTATCCAGGTCGAGCACACCGTGACCGAGCAAGTCACTGGCGTCGATATCGTCAAGGCGCAGATTCGCATTACCGAGGGCGCACGCATCGGCGCAGAAGATTCCTATGTGCCGCTGCAGGCCGACATCGCGCTCAAGGGCCATGCCCTGCAATGCCGCGTCACGACCGAAGATCCCGAGAACGCGTTCACGCCGGACTACGGCAAGATCGCCGTCTATCGCAGTGCGGCCGGCTTCGGCATCCGGCTCGATGCCGGCACCGCCTATTCCGGTGCGGTCATTACGCCGTTCTACGACTCGTTGCTGGTCAAGGTGACGTCCTGGGGCCATACCGCCGATGAGGCTGCAGCCCGCATGGATAGGGCCTTGCGCGAGTTCCGCGTGCGCGGGCTGACGACCAACCTGCAGTTCCTGGAAAACGTCATTGCCCACCCGCAGTTCCGTTCCGGCGAATGCATCACGCGCTTCATCGACGTTACGCCGGAGCTGTTCCAGTTCCAGAAGCGTCGTGATCGTGCGACGCGGCTCTTGAAGTTCCTCGGTGAAGTAGCGGTCAACGGCAACCCGGAGATGAAGGGGCGCAAGCTGCCAGAGCTGCCGCTCGGCCGTCCGATCAAGCCGGAGCTCAGCCTCTCCGCGCCGATCCCGAAGGGTTCGCGCGACCGGCTGAAGGAACTGGGCGCGACGAAGTTCTCGCAGTGGATGAAGGATCAGCCGCAGGTGCTGCTCACCGATACGACCATGCGTGATGCCCACCAGTCGCTGTTCGCTACACGCATGCGCAGCCACGACATGCTGGCCATCGCGCCGTACTATGCGCGCATGGCTTCCGGCCTGTTTTCGATGGAATGCTGGGGTGGTGCCACCTTCGACGTTTCACTGCGCTTCCTCAAGGAAGACCCGTGGGAACGCCTGGCGCGGTTACGTGAAGCCGTTCCGAACGTTCTCTTCCAGATGCTGCTGCGTGCGTCGAACGCCGTCGGCTACACCAACTACAGCGACAACGTCGTCCGCTACTTCGTGCAGCAGGCGGCGAAGGAGGGCGTCGATGTCTTCCGTGTCTTCGACTCGCTGAACTGGGTCGACAACATGCGCGTAGCGATGGATGCGGTGATCGACACCGGTGCGCTGTGCGAAGGCACGATCTGCTACACCGGCGACCTGTTCGATGCGAAGCGGCCGAAATACAACCTGAAGTACTACGTCGATCTGGCCAAGCAGCTGGAGAAGGCCGGTGCGCACATCATCGGCATCAAGGATATGGCCGGTGTCTGCAAGCCGCGTGCGGCGCGCGAACTGGTGCGGGCGCTGAAGCAGGAGGTCGGCTTGCCGCTGCACTTCCATACCCACGACACCAGCGGCATCGCCGCTGCCTCGGTACTGGCCGCCGTTGAAGCCGGCTGCGATGCGGTCGATGGCGCGCTCGACGCCATGAGCGGCCTGACCTCGCAGCCCAACCTCGGCTCGATTGCCGCTGCACTGCAGGGTTCGGAACGCGACCCCGGCGTCGACCTGCCGGCCCTCGAAGCTCTGTCGCATTACTGGGAAGGCGTGCGCCGCTACTACGCGCCCTTCGAGGCCGACATCCGCTCCGGCACCTCGGACGTCTACAACCACGAGATGCCCGGTGGTCAATACACCAACCTGCGCGAGCAGGCCCGCGCCATGGGCCTGGAGCACCGCTGGCCGGAAGTCTCGAAGGCCTACGCCGACGTGAACATCCTGTTCGGCGATATCGTCAAGGTCACGCCGACCTCGAAGGTGGTCGGTGATATGGCGCTGTTCATGGTTGCCAACGACCTGAAGCCGGATGAAGTGAAGAACCCGGCGCGTGAAGTTGCCTTTCCCGAGTCCGTCATCTCGCTGTTCAAGGGCGAACTCGGCTTCCCCGCTGATGGCTTCCCCAAGGACCTTGAAGCCAAGGTGCTCAAGGGCGAGAGGCCGCTGGCTGGACGTGCCGGCGATTTCCTGCCGGAAGTCGATCTCGAAGCAAAGCGTGCCGAAGCCGAGGCCGCCATCGGTCGCCGTGTGAACGACACCGATCTTGCCTCCTACCTGATGTACCCGAAGGTCTTCCGCGACTACGCTGAACACCGCCGCATCTACAGTGATATTTCCCTGTTGCCGACATCGCCCTTCTTCTACGGTCTGCGCGACCGCGAAGAGATCGCCGTCGACATTGACAAGGGCAAGACGCTGGTTATCCGCCAGACCGGGCGCTCCGACACGGTGGACGAAGAAGGCAAGGTCAAGGTCTTCTTCGAGCTCAATGGCCAGCCGCGCACGGTGCGCGTGCCCAAGGCCGGTCTGGCCGGCAGCGGCCGCTCGCGGCCGAAGGCCGAGGAGGGCAATGCCGCGCACGTTGGTGCGCCGATGCCGGGGGCGGTTGTCACGGTAGCGGTCAAGCCCGGACAGAAGGTGAAGAAGGGCGACCCGCTGCTGTCGATCGAGGCGATGAAGATGGAAACGATGTTGACCGCCGAGCGCGATGCCAGTGTTCTAACGGTGCATGTCAAACCCGGAGACGCTGTGAACGCAAAGGATTTGCTGCTTGAGCTAAGCTGACGCAGGCCCTAAGATCGCATAAAAATATCAGTGAGGAGACAGCGGCGATGAGCACCTTCCGGGAACTGTATGACTGGAACGAGAGAACGTTCTGGAATTCGCTGAGCAAGAAGCTTTCGAGCTTTCTCCTGCTCTTTGTCATCAATCTCGGCTATCTCTACGTCTACTTCGACAAGAAGCGTTTCATCGAAGCCGCCCTCACACAAGGACAGGCTTCGCCTGAACTGGCGGCCACCATCAACGGTGCGCTGGATGCCGGGCTGGTGACGATTCTGGGGCTGACCGTGCTCGGGTTGGCATGGACCATTGGGCAGGTGCTCTACCTGCGCTATTTGATCCTCAAGCCGGTACGCTCGGTGATCACCACTTTCAACGAAATCGCCGAAGGTGCCGGTGATTTTTCACGCGACCTGAAACCCATTTCGCACGACGAGTTTCGTGATCTGGCCGAGAGCTACAATCGCTTTGCCGAGAAGATGCGGCAGATCATCAGCGATATCCGCAAGGCCAGCATCGAGATCGCCCGCGAAGCGGTGCAGGTCAAGGTTCGTGTCGACGAAACCGGCAAGAGCGCGCGGCAGCAGGGTGAAATGACCGAGCTGGTATTTACTGCCAGCACCGAAGCGACCCAGGCGATCGACGAGGTTTCGCGCAGCACGCAGGTGATCTCCGATTCCACCAATACCAACCTCGACGGTGCCCGCGTCTCATTGCGCGAGATGCAGGAAATCTCCAGCAAGATCAACGTCGTCGGCGAAAAGGTGCTGCGCTTCAACCAGACTGTTGACGACCTTTCCCAGCGTTCAGCCTCGATCAATCAGATTGCCGCACTGATCCGCGAGGTGGCCGACCAGACCAATCTGCTGGCGCTGAATGCCGCGATCGAGGCGGCGCGCGCCGGCGAGGCCGGACGAGGCATCGCTGTGGTCGCCGACGAGGTGCGCAAACTGGCCGAGCGGGTGACGGTTGCTTCGGCCGAGATTACTGGCAACATCGACAAGATGCTGTCGCTGGTCGGCAACACGCGTACCGAGAACGAGGAGATTAACGCCGACGTGCAGCAGACGCGCGAGGTGGTCGGTCGTTCGGCAACGCATTTCGAGCAGATGGTGGTCGACTTCGAGAAAACCGGCGAGCAGTTGCTGCATATCGCCAGTGCCATGGAGGAACTGTCGTCAACCAACGGTCAGGTCCATGAAAATGTTTCGCAGATCCACCAGCTGTCCGGTGAAGTGGCTCGCTACATGGCCGACTCGGAAGAGCGCACGAATGCCCTGGCCGCCGCTACCGAGGGCGTTCAGGAACTGGTTTCGCGCTTCAAGACCGGCAGTGGCGCTTTCGATGCGGCGGTCGACAAGTCGCGCTTGTTGCGTGATGCCGTGCAGGCGCAGCTTACGGAGATGCAGCGTGCCGGAATCGATGTCTTTGATCGCAACTACGTTCCTGTGGGCAAGTGCACGCCGCCCAAATACAAGCTTGCCTGGGGCGAGGAATATGCCCGCCGCTGCCAGGGCCTGCTTGAGAAATGCCTGGGTGAGGTGCCGGGCTGCGCCTACGCCGTGGCGGTCAATATCGATGGCTATCTGTCGGCCCACAACCTCAAGTTTTCCAAGCCGCTGACTGGCGACCCGGCGGCGGATCTGGTTGGCAATCGCACTTGCCGCAAGTTTGAGAATCCCGGCGAGTTGCGTGCGGCCAAGAACACCCTGCCAGTACTGGTGCGCACCTATGTGCGCGATACCGGCGAGCTGCTCTGCGATATCGCCCTGCCGATCGAGGTGTCCGGGCGTCTATGGGGCAATGTCCGTGTGGGTACCGTCGCCGAGGCGCTGCTGGCGGAGTGAGTCTGGGCGCGGGATGCGCCGGTGGCGGAAATTCACTCCCGACCGGTGCCCCGGATTCGGTTGATCCACGTCAAGGCTGCGGGGCGCCGGCTGTCTTCTAATACGCCGTACCCCAAAACAAGGCATTCCCGATGTTCCGCATATCCCAGTACATGGCCGAAATCGCGTCACCGACGCCGATGGGCCCGAAGCGCAACCCCCCCGGCCCGGTGGTGATCTGGAACCTGATCCGCCGCTGCAACCTGACCTGCAAGCACTGCTACTCGATCTCCGCCGACAAGGATTTTCCTGGCGAGCTGAGCACCGAGGAAATCTACGGTGTGATGGACGACCTCAAGGGCTTCCGTGTGCCGGTGCTGATCCTCTCCGGCGGCGAGCCGCTGCTGCGGCCGGACATCTTCGACATTGCCAAGCGGGCCAAAGCCATGGGCTTTTACGTCGGCCTGTCGTCAAACGGCACGCTGATCGATGATAGCAACATCGACCAGATCGCCGAATGCGACTTCAACTATGTTGGCGTCTCACTCGATGGCATCAAGGAAACGCACGACAAGTTCCGGCGCATGGACGGTGCCTTTGAAGCGTCGCTGCAAGGCATCCGCCGCTGCCGCGACCTCGGTCTGAAGATCGGCGTCCGCTTCACGATGACGCAGGACAATGCCCACGACTTGCCGGGCCTCCTCAAGCTGGTCGAGGACGAAGGCATTGACCGTTTCTATTTCTCGCATCTGAACTACGCCGGCCGTGGCAACAAGAACCGCAAGGACGACGCGCAGCACAAGCTGACGCGCTGGGCCATGGACCTGTTGTTCGATACCTGCTGGGAATACCAGCAGCGCGGGCTGGAGAAGGAATTCACTACCGGCAATAACGATGCCGACGGCGTCTATTTCCTGCAATGGGTGCAGAAGCGCTTCCCCGACCGGGCAGCGCATGTGGAGGCCAAGCTGCGCCAGTGGGGTGGCAACTCCTCGGGTGTGAACGTCGCCAACATCGATAACCTGGGCAATGTGCATCCGGACACCATGTGGTGGCATTACACGCTGGGCAACGTGCGCCAGCGGCCGTTCTCGGCGATCTGGCCGGACACCTCCGACCCGTTGATGGCTGGCCTCAAGCAGCATCCACGGGCGGTCAAGGGGCGTTGTGGTGAGTGCCAGTACCTTGAAATCTGCAACGGCAACACCCGCGTGCGGGCGCAGCAGATGACCCAGGACCCGTGGGCCGAAGACCCGGGCTGCTACCTCGACGACGACGAAATCGGTGTTGTCTCCTCCGGCGAGCGGGTCACGGTGACGCCGTATGTGCGCATCAAGAGGAGCGATTCATGAACTGGCTGAATTTGAAAATCGGGGTCTCGGCAGCCTATCTGGCGGTTTTTCTTTTTGGCATGGCCTCGTTTGCCGAAGCGGCCGAAGCTGTCGATGCGCCAGCGCTCTACAAGGAACACTGCCTGTCCTGCCACGGCGAGAACCGCCTCGGTGGCGTCGGTCCGGCCTTGCTGCCGGAAAACCTTGAGCGTCTGCGCAAGCCGGAAGCCCTCAAGGTTATCCGCGAAAGCCGTCCGGCAACGCAGATGCCGCCCTTCGGCGACAAGCTGAAAGCCGAGGAAATCCAGGCGCTGGCTGATTTCATCTACACCAAGGTGACGCCGGCGCCGGTCTGGGGTGAGGCTGAAATCAAGGCCTCGCAGGTGGTCGACACGGCTGCCCTCGATCTGCCGAACAAGCCTTCTGCGGCACTCAAGGGCGCCGATCCGATGAACCTGTTCATTGTTGTCGAAACCGGCGACCACCACGTGTCGGTGCTCGATGGCGACAAGCTTGAGCGTATTCACCGCTTCCCCAGTCGCTATGCGCTGCATGGTGGCCCGAAGTATTCACCGGACGGCCGCTTCGTCTACTTTGCCTCGCGCGATGGCTGGATCACCAAGTACGACCTGTGGAACCTGACCGTCGTTGCCGAAACGCGCGCCGGCCTGAACACCCGCAATGCCGCCGTCTCCGGCGACGGCAAGTGGGTAATGGTCGCCAACTACCTGCCGCATACGCTGGTCGTACTCGATGCGAAGGATCTGTCGCTGACCAAGATCATCCCGGTGGTGAACGCCAAGGGTGACAAGACCTCGCGCGTTTCTGCCGTCTACGATGCCTCGCCGCGCAAGAGCTTCGTTGCTGCGCTGAAGGACGTGCCGGAAGTGTGGGAAATCAGCTACGACCCGAATGCCGAGCCGGTGGCTGAAGGGCTGGTCCATGACTTTCAGTACAAGGAAGGCGACTTCAAGCCTGGTTTCTTCTACCCACGGCGCACGTTGTTGAAGGATTACCTCGACGACTTCTTCTTCACCCAGAGCTACGACGAAATCCTCGGTGCCTCGCGCTCGGCGACCAAGGGCCAGGTGATCTACCTCGACGGCCGCAAGAAGGTGGCTGACCTCGATCTTCCGGGCATGCCGCACCTGGGGTCCGGCATTACCTGGAAATGGAAGGATGCAGCCGGCAAGGAGCGCCTGGTGATGGCCTCGCCGAACCTGAACGAGGGCCTGATCACCGTCATCGACCTGAAGACCTTCGAGAACGTGAAGCAGATCAGGACGCGCGGCCCCGGCTTTTTCATGCGCAGCCACGAGAACACACGCTACGCCTTCACCGACTCGATGATGAGCAAGGAGCACAAGAATAAGCTGCAGATCATCGACAAGCAGACGCTTGAGGTGGTCAAGGAAATCGAGGCGCCGGCGGGGCAGACGCTGGCCCACGTCGAATTCACCAAGGACGGCCGCTACGCGCTGGCCAGCCTGTGGGAGCTCGACGGTGCGCTGGTGGTCATCGACATGAAGACACTGACCGAAGTGAAACGCATCCCGGCCAAGAAACCGGTCGGCAAGTACAACGTGTGGAACAAGATCACGCGTTCGGAGGGCACCAGCCACTAAGCGTTAACCACGGCGGACACGGCGGGCACGGCGAGATCTTTGTCGTCGGTTTTCGCCGTGTCCGCCGTGCACGCCGTGGTGCATGCTTTTTCAATGTCCAGAATCGTCGTCCTCAACAAGCCCTACGGCTACCTCAGCCAGTTCACCCCGGAAGGCCGCTGGAAAGGGCTGGCCGAGCTGCTGTCCGTGCCCGGTGTCTACGTTGCCGGGCGGCTCGATGCTGACAGCGAGGGGCTGCTGATTCTCACCGACGATGGCAAGCTGCAGGCGCGTATTGCCGAACCGAAGCACAAGCTGCCGAAAACCTACTGGGTGCAGGTCGAAGGCGACCCCACCGAGGCGGCGCTGGACCAGTTGCGTCGCGGTGTGCGCTACGCCGATTTCACCACGCTACCCTGTGGCGTTCGCCGAATCGATGTGCCGGAAAATCTGTGGGAGCGTGATCCGCCGATCCGCTTTCGCCAGGCAATTCCCACGTCCTGGCTCGAACTGACCGTGTCCGAAGGCAAGAACCGTCAGATCCGACGCATGACAGCGCATGTAGGCTTTCCCACCTTGCGCCTGATCCGCTATGCTGTTGGCGCGTTGTCCATTGAAGGCATGGCGCCCGGTGACTGGCGCGAGTTCGTTGGCAACTACGCTGATCTGGCGGGGGCGGCAAACTCCGGGTAGCGAACGCTAATGGGCCAGGCTTGGCCGGTCTCTCACGAAAGCAAATATCCATGAAGAAATTCTTCCCGCTCGCTGTCGCAATCGTCTGCTCGGCTATGTTTGCCTCTGTCAGCGCCCATGCAGTGCCCAAGGCTGCAGAAACGGCGGACGGTACGGTCGTCAATGGTCAGGCCACAGCGCCGAAAGCCAAGGCCGCTGCGGCCAAGGCAGGAAAAAAGAAATCACCCCGGAAATCGTCCGGCAAAGCCAGTTAACCAGCGCTTTCGTGGGCAAAAGGCAGGGGGAGCCGGCCTTTTTCGTTATCGCTATTTTTTTGCAGGATGCGGGAGCCAAGCGTGCCGTCGATTCTTCGCCGTTTTTTTGTGCTGTGTGCGTTATTCACAGCGTCGACTCTTTTCGCCCAGACGGCATCGATGCCGCGTGTCGAGCTGACGGCTGGCTTTCACCGTATCGAGGCCGAGGTTGCTGCCAACCAGACTGATCGTTCGCAGGGTTTGATGCACCGGCGTGCCCTGGCCCCCAATCAGGGGATGATCTTCGCCTTTCCGCAGACCGCTACGCACTGCTTCTGGATGCGGAACACGCCTTTGCCCTTGTCGATTGCCTTCCTTGACGAGAAGGGAACGATCATCAGCATCGATGAAATGGCGCCGGAGACTGAAGACAATCATTGCCCCACCCGCCCGGCCCGTTTCGCGCTGGAAATGAATTCGGGCTGGTTCAAGGCCAAGGGCTTGCGGCCCGGCACGGTGATTGTCGGCGTCGACAGACTGCCGGCAGCGCGCTGAGAAAGCCTTGCTTATGCAGGTTTCAGGCTGGCGTTCTTGTTTGCCAGGGGGCGTGTTTGGTGCCGCCTTGCGAGGCTGGTTGCGAGAGCCGGGCTCGCTTACCGCGCGTCTGCAACGCCGTGGCCGTTTCCGTATCCGCCTGCTGTGGCAGCGTTTGCATCACGCCAATGCCGATGAATGCAGTGCGCTTGGTCTGATCCCGGGCAGCCGATGCTGGGTACGCGAAGTGGTTCTGTTTTGTGACGACGTGCCGGTAATCTTTGCCCATACCGTGCTGCCGGTAAGGCCGCGCGGTGTGCTGACTCGTTGGTTCGCCCGTCTTGGCAGCCGTTCGCTCGGTTCGCTGCTCTTCGCCCATCCCGGCTTTATTCGTAGCCATCTGGCATTTTCGCGCATCGATATGCGCCATCCGCTGCACGCTAGTGCGATGTCCACGCTTGGTGTGGATCCCGCTGGCGGCTTCCTTGCACGCCGTTGTACTCACCGCTTGCATGGGCAGACGGTACTCGTTACCGAGGTGTTTTCGCCGCGCCTGGAGAAGTCTGCCGCCGGTGCATGAATTGACCGCGCAGCAGACAAGCGCGGGTTAGAGGGTGTTGCCGCGCACCATCGCCATGATCTGCCCTGCATCGAGGCTGTTTGCCTTTTGCTGGATCTGAGGCAGGTACTGGTTCTGCAACTGTTTGGCCGGGCCCAGCAGATTCTGGAAGGTCTCCTGCAGCAACTGCGTGCTCATCTGCCGGTTGCCGGCGTAATAGCGTTTTGCCAGTTGGCCAAGGGCATAGGTGCTGGCGAACGAGAAGGCCATGCCGGTAGCCGCACGGCCGATACCGCCGAGCGTCTTGCCGGCAACTTTGCCGAGTAGTCCGCCGAGCAGCTTGCGGCCGAACTGTTCGAGGTACTGTGATGTCAGGCCGACGCCGACGGTGGCGAGAAATTCCTTGATGTGACCCTGGTCGAGCTCGTAACCGTAAGCCTGGCCGATGCGGTACACCAGCTTCACCTGCAGCGGGATGATGGCCACCGAAGCCCAGGATTGCGGCAGCAGTTCAAGGGCGCCGTTGAGAATGGCGTGGTTGAGGATCGACTGGTCGAGTTCGGCGTCGCTGATATTGGCTTGTGCGGCGACAATGGGAGGTGCTACCGGCGGCATAACGCCCGCTGGCATCTGCGCTGCAGCGTTGCCCCATGCGTTGGCCAGTGCGTCGGCCTGGCGTTCGTTTTCGGCGCTTTGTACGTCGCCTTCGAGGCCAAGCTGCGCTTTCAGTTCGCGCAGGAAGCGCTTTTCGGCATCGTTCTGGCGGCCGTCCGCGTCGCAGACGCAGACCGCCATTTCATAAGCAAATTGGCGTTGCCCCAGTTCGCTTAGTGCCTTGGTCGCATCGGCCAGGCCAACACGCTTGAACAATATGTCCTGGTAGAGGCGGGGAAGATCGGGGGCATCGCTCCCCAGCGTTTCGGTGAAGCGGCGGATGTGTTCGCGCTCGCGGTCGTCATTAGCGCCATCGGCAAAAGCGGCGAGCAGATTGATCGTCAGGATGGCGTTTTCCGGGGACATGAAATCTCCATTTCAGGTAATGGTATGGGCGGCGTATCCAGTGTCGGCGCTCAACGGCCAGGCATTTGCTTGCGGACGAAAAACGGGCACCGTCAGGGTGCCCGTTCTGCGCGGCAACTGTATTGCGCTCAGCCGAAGTTCTTGGCGGCGAAATCCCAGTTGGCGAGGTTGTTGAGGAAGGTCTCGACGAACTTCGGGCGCAGGTTGCGGAAGTCGATGTAGTAGGCGTGTTCCCACACGTCGATACACAGCAGAGCCTTGTCGCCGGTGGTCAGCGGGGTGCCGGCAGCGCCCATATTGACGATATCCACCGAACCGTCAGCCTTCTTCACCAGCCAGGTCCAGCCTGAACCGAAGTTGCCTACGGCGGAGGTCTGGAATGCCTTCTTGAATTCGTCGAACGAGCCCCACTTCTTGTTGATGGCATCGGCCAGCGCACCGCTCGGGGCGCCGCCACCATTCGGCTTCAGGCAGTTCCAGAAGAAGGTGTGGTTCCACACCTGCGCGGCGTTGTTGTAGACGCCGCCGGCCGGGGCCTTCTTGACGATGGCTTCAAGATCGAGGGCTTCGAATTCGGTGCCCTTGATCAGGTTGTTCAGGTTAACCACATACGCGTTGTGGTGCTTGGCGTAGTGGTATTCGAAAGTTTCCTTGCTCATGTGCGGCGCCAGGGCGTCCATGGCGAAGGGAAGTTGCGGCAGTTGATGTTCCATGGGTTTCTCTCTTTGGGTTTTTGTTGAAGGGTCTTGCAAACCGGTGCTCGTTATTCCGTGCGGCAGAACGTGAAATTATACGTCGCGCCCGTCGCTGCCCGGAATGGCCGAACTGTCAGTATTGGCCAGTGTTGTTGGTAGCAGCGCATCATCGTTGTCGATTGCGGTGACGCGGGCATCCAAGCGGCCATGCGCGAGGTAGACCCGGATGTTTGCGCTTGGTTCCATGTGCTTTGCCTGGCGAACGATGTGGCCTTTTTCATCCCTTACGACGGCATAGCCACGGCTGAGCACCGCCTGCGGGTTGAGGTGCCCCAGGCTGCCGGCCAGGCTTGCCAATGTGCTGGACTGCTGGTTCACCTGGCGCTGCCACGCGTGCTGTAGCCGCGTCGCCAGATGATCTACGTGCTGACCTGCAAGAGCGGTGTCCGGTCGCACCAGGGTCAGCCGCTGGCGCAGTGCAGTCAGGCGCGTGGCGCTGCTGGTCTGGTGGCGCATGGCGGCTGCACTCAGGCGCTGGCTCAGATGCCCGAGGGTTTCCCGTTGCCGTTGCAGGCGCTCGGCCGGGTGGGTCAGCCGGTGCGCCAGCCAGTCCAGGCGCTGGGCGCGCTGGGCGATGGCTTGGGTGGTGTGCCGGCGTAGTGTGCTGGCGAGTTCTGATAGCTGGTATTGCAGACGCCGTTGTTCCGGTGCTGCGATTTCAGCCGCCGCAGTGGGTGTCGGTGCGCGCAGGTCAGCGGCAAAGTCGGCGATGGTGAAATCAGTTTCGTGGCCAACGCCGCTGATGACGGGGGTCGGGCAGGCGCGAATGGCGCGGGCCACAACTTCCTCATTGAATGCCCAGAGGTCCTCGATGCTGCCGCCACCTCGGCAGACAATCAGGGTGTCACAGCGCTTGCTGTCGCCCGCTGCAGTAATGGCTGCAGCAATCTGCACTCCTGCTCCTTCGCCTTGCACCGGGGTAGGAAAAACAAGCACTTCTATATGTGGTGCGCGGCGTGCGAGGGTTGCCAGCACGTCGCGCAAGGCCGCCGCCTGCAGTGAGGTGACGATACCTATCCGCTGCGGAAAGGCGGGCATGGGACGTTTGTCTTCGGCAGCAAACAAGCCTTCGGCTTCGAGCTTGGCCTTCAGCTTGTGGAATTTCTCGAAAAGATTGCCGACACCGGCTTGACGCATGGTTTCCACGTTGAGCTGGAAGTCACCCCGTGCTTCATAAAGCGTGACGAGTACGCGCGCTTCGACGTGCTGGCCGTTGGCCAGTCGCCAGCCAAGGAGCGCATTGCGGTTGCGGAACATGACGCAACGCACCTGGGCGGATGCATCCTTGAGGGTGAAGTAGGCGTGGCCAGAGGCGGCTTGCGTCAGATTGGAAATTTCTCCGGCAACCCAGCAAAGGGGAAAGCCGCTCTCCAGACGCTCGCGAACAAGACGGTTAAGAACGGCAATGCTTAGCGGGGAAAATGGGGTGGAATCAGGCATGGCTTCATTCTAACCGATGCCGATATGCACACCCTGCGGGGGTTTGTGGCGCACTTGTCTCCTGAAACCCGCATTACTCCGTTGGCTTAATTTAACTCATTGATTATAAACGATAAAAATCAATGCCTCTTTTCTGTGCAAAGTAAGAAAAAGCCTTGTGGAATGGCGATTTAGACATTTTTGTGACAATCAATCCACACAGTTATCCACAGATTTTGTGGATAAGCCGGACCCCCCTTACTTTAGGCATAGGCGACGTAAGTTTGGCGTAAGCGGGATGCACATTTTTGTGCATCGGCGAGGTGGCATTTGCGTTGCTGGCGGCCACCGGATAACGCTTGGGGCTTGCCCGATCCGCCCTCTACAGGCTAAAGTTGCCCGCTGAAATTTATCGGGGAGTTCGCGTGTTCGCCATCATTCAGGCTGCTGGTTGGCCCATCTGGCCGTTGCTTCTGGCTTCGATCATTGCTGTTGCCCTTATCATCGAGCGTCTGGTGGCGTTGCGCCGGGTCAAGGTTAACCCTCCCGGCCTGCTGCAGCGTGTTCTTGGCGAATATCAACAGAGCGGTTTCAGTGAGGCGCAGGTCGCCGAACTGGAAAAGCAGTCACCCCTCGGTCGAGTCCTGGCTGCCGGGGTACGCAATGCAAAGAGTTCGCGGGAGATCATGAAGGAGTCGATTGAGGAGGCCGGCCGTGGCGTCAGTCATGATCTTGAGCGCTACCTGACGACGCTCGGGACGATCGCTTCAATTGCGCCGCTGATGGGCCTGTTCGGTACCATCGTCGGCATGATCGAAATTTTTGGCTCGCAGTCTCCCTCCGGTGCCAATCCGCAACAGCTGGCGCACGGGATTTCGATAGCCCTCTACAACACCGGTTTCGGTCTGGTCATTGCCATTCCGGCAATGATCTTCTGGCGGCATTTCCGGGCACTGGTCGACAGTCTTGTGATCGATATGGAAATGCAGGCCATTCGCCTCGTTGAAGTCATTCAGGGCGCCAGGAAATAAGTATGGATTTCCGTCGTGGTCGTACCCGTGAGGTGCCGGAGATCAACCTGATCCCGATGATCGATGTGCTGCTTGTCATCATCATCTTCCTCATGTTGACTACCACCTACGCCAAATTTTCCGGCCTGGAAATCAATCTGCCGACCGCCGATGCGGCGAAGCAGCCGGAGCAGCCGAATGAAGTCAATGTGGCGGTCACTGCCACGGGCCAGATTCTGGTGAACAAGGTGCCGCTGGCGACTCCGGATGTGGCAGCGATCAGCGAAGCCCTGCGCCGGGCAGCTGGCTCGCAGAAGGAACCGGTGATTGTCATCAATGCGGATGCCAAGGCAGCTCATCAAAGCGTGATTGATGTCATGCAGGGCGCGCAGGCGGCCGGTTACCCGCACATCTCCTTCGCCACCCAAACGCCGCGCTGATGGCGTGATGGCACTTTCCGAGACACTGCCCCGGCTGTGGTATCGCCGGGGTCTTGCCCTCCCGCTGTTTTTTCTCATTCCTTTTTCCTGGCTGTTTGGCGCAATTGCCGCAGGGCGTCGGGCTGCCTATCGTTATGGTTGGCTGCGTAGCGAGCGCCTGCCGGTACCGGTCGTGGTGGTCGGCAATCTTGTTGCAGGTGGTGCCGGCAAGACACCGCTGACGCTGTGGCTGGTAGAGGCGTTGCTTGCCCACGGCTGGCGTCCCGGCATCGTCAGTCGCGGCTACGGCGTCAATGTCGTCCTGCCGGTGCTCGTTGATCCCGGCGCTACGGCGGGTGAATGCGGCGACGAGCCACTGCTGTTGGCGCGTCGTAGCGGTGTTCCCGTCGCTGTCTGCCGTGATCGGGTGGCGGCTGCCCGAGCCATTCTGGGCGGCCACCCCGGCTGCAACGTGATCATTGCCGACGACGGGCTGCAGCATTACCGGCTGGCGCGTGATGTTGAGCTGGCGGTCTTCGATGCGCGCGGTGCTGGCAATGGCCACCTGTTACCCGCCGGTCCCTTGCGTGAGCCCATGGATCGCTTGCAAGCAGTTGATGCGGTCATGTTGAATGGTATCGCAGCGCTGCCGGACCTGCCGGTGGGCGTGCCTTGCTACCAGATGCGCCTCAACGGAGCGCGCTTCGTGGCGCTCGGCGATGCCGGACGAAGCTGTGCAGCTGCTGATCTTTCCGGGCAGACCTTGCATGCTTATGCCGGCATCGGCGATCCCGGTCGGTTTTTCCGACATCTGGAAATGCTCGGCCTGCGATTCGAGCCGCACCCGTTTCCCGATCACCACCATTTTTCGGCGGCTGATTTTGTATCCGCACAGGGCGGTGTGGTCCTGCTGACGGAAAAGGATGCGGTAAAATGCGCTGGCCTGATCACGGGTGAGGCGTGGGTGCTGCCGGTGAGCGCCGAAATTGACCTGGGCGAGCCCGGCCTGATCGATAGAATTCTGGAGAAACTCAATGGACGCAAGACTGCTTGATATTCTGGTTTGCCCGGTTTGCAAGGCCAGCCTCGAATACGTAAAAAGCGCCTCGGAGCTGGTCTGCAAGCCTTGCAAGATGGCCTATCCGATTCGCGACGATATCCCGGTGATGCTCGTTGATGAGGCGCGACAGCTTGGCGCCGAAGAGACGCAGGGCGCCTGAGCGATGTGCTCCGCACATTGCGAAGCGACGGGGCCTCGGGCTCAAGTGCCCTTAGGGTGCCCCTGATTGGACTTCAAGGTCGTAATCCCGGCGCGCTACGCTTCGACGCGTCTGCCGGCCAAGCCCTTGCTCGATCTCGGCGGCAAGCCGATGGTGGCACGCGTCGCTGAGCAGGCGTTGTTGGCTGGTGCCAGCGAGATCTGGGTGGCGACGGATCATCCGGAGGTTGAAGCAGCTGCGCGGGCGCATGGCTTGAACGTGCTGATGACTCGGCCGGATCACCCGACCGGGACCGATCGTCTTGCCGAAGTGGTCGAGTTGCGTGGTTGGAGTGGAGAAACCATTGTCGTCAATGTTCAGGGCGACGAACCGCTGATCGAACCTGCGCTGATCGTTCAGACGGCGCGCCAGTTGGCCGATCACGACGCCGACATCGCAACGGTTGCTCATCCGGTGGCCGAAGCTGCCGATTTCTTCAATCCGAATGTGGTGAAGGTTGTCTGCCGCGCCGATGGCGACGCCCTTTATTTCTCACGGGCACCGATTCCCTATGCCCGCGACCAGTTTGCCCGTGAAGGCGGTGGTGAAACCCTGCCAGCCGGTTTGCCGGCACTGCGGCACATCGGGCTCTATGCCTATCGCGCCAGTTTTCTCCAGGCCTATGCGCGCCTGTCGCCATCGCCGATCGAGGGATTCGAAGCGCTCGAACAATTAAGGGCGCTGTGGCATGGCTATCGGATAACCGTGGCCATTTCCGACCACATGCCGGTGCCCGGTGTGGATACCCCGGAAGATGCCGCCAGGATGCAAGCGATTTTCGCGGCAAGATAAGCCGAAAGGTTTGACCGTAGGGTAATTTGCGGGTAATTTCTGTCTTCACCAAACGCACGGAAAAAGTGCGGATAAGAACATCTCCAGAACAGCACTGGACACCGCTTCAATTGCAATCCTCCGAGGTCATGAAATGAAACTTATCCTGTTGGGCGCGCCCGGCGCCGGTAAAGGCACGCAAGCACAATTCATCCGTGAAAAATACGGTATTCCCCAGATTTCCACCGGCGACATGCTGCGTGCTGCGGTCAAGGCGGGGACGCCGCTTGGCATTGAAGCCAAGAAGGTCATGGATGCGGGCGGTCTGGTCTCGGACGACATCATCATCGGTCTGGTCAAGGATCGCCTGCTGCAGGATGACTGCAAGTCTGGCTATCTGTTCGACGGTTTCCCGCGCACGATTCCGCAAGCCGAGGCCATGAAAGCTGCTGGTGTCGCACTTGACTACGTGCTTGAAATCGATGTGCCGGATGGTGACATCATCGACCGCATGAGCGGTCGTCGCGTGCACGTGGCTTCGGGTCGTACCTACCACGTCAAGTACAACCCGCCAAAAGTTGCCGGCAAGGACGACGAGACGGGCGACGAGCTGATCCAGCGCGACGACGACAAGGAAGAGACCGTCAAGAAGCGCCTGGAAATTTATCACTCGCAGACCAAACCGCTGGTCGAGTATTACAGCGCGTGGGCGGCGACCGGCGATGCGAAGGCTCCAAAGTGCCGCAAGATCGCCGGGGTCGGCGGCGTCGATGAAATCAAACAGGCCGCTTTCGCCGCGCTCAAGTAATCCAACATGAACGCTGCCCACCGCCCGACGAATGCTTTCTACGCTCAGTCAGGCGGTGTCACTGCAGTGATCAATACAACTGCGTGTGCGGTCATCGAGACTGCACGCCAGTATCCAGAAAAAATCGGCAAGGTCTTCGCCGGGCGTAACGGCATCCTCGGTGCGCTGACCGAAGACCTCATCGATACCAGCCAAGAATCCGCTACCGATATCGCCCGCCTGCGTCACACACCGGGTGGTGCGTTTGGTTCCTGCCGTTACAAGCTCAAGAGTATCGAAGAGCACCGGGCGCAGTACGAACGTCTTATTGCGGTGTTTCGCGCCCACGACATTGGCTATTTTTTCTACAACGGTGGCAATGACTCCATGGATACCGCATGGAAGGTGTCCCAGCTTGCTGAGAAACTGGGCTACCCGTTGACCTGCGTTGGTATTCCGAAAACGGTAGATAACGACCTGCCACATACGGATGTCTGCCCTGGTTTTGGCTCCGTTGCGAAATATGTGGCGACGTCGATGCGCGAAGCCGGGTTCGACGTGGCATCGATGGCGGCAACCTCTACGAAGATCTTCGTCATGGAAGTCATGGGCCGTCATGCTGGCTGGATTACTGCCGCCTGCGGATTGGCCAGCGAGGAAGCCGGGCAGCCGCCGCATATCCTGCTTTTCCCTGAACTCCCTTTTGACGAAGCACGTTTTCTAGCACGCGTTGCCGAGAGCGTCGCCACGTATGGCTATTGCACGATTGCCGTGTCGGAAGGTCTGCGCGATGCCTCCGGGGATTTCGTAGCCGAGATGGGGACGAAGGATGCTTTCGGGCATTCGCAACTGGGCGGTGTTGGGCAGGCGATTGGTCAACTGATCAAGGATCGGCTGGGCTTTAAATATCACTGGGCGCTGCCGGACTATTTGCAGCGCTCGGCACGGCACCTGGCGTCGAAAACCGATGTGGAGCAGGCCTATGCTGTCGGCAAGGCTGCGGTCGAGTTGGCGGTTGCTGGACGCAATGCGGTAATGCCGGGTATCGTGCGTCTGGCCGATGATCCTTATCGCTGGGAAATCAGTGTTGCCGAATTGAAGAATGTTGCCAACGTTGAGCGCAAGATGCCGCATGATTTCATCAGCGCCGATGGTTTCGGCATCACGGACAAGTGTCGCGCCTATCTGGCCCCCTTGATCGCCGGGGAGGATGTACCTCCTTATCGTAACGGGCTGCCGGATTACGTACGACTGAGGAACGCAGGGGTTCCGCGGCAGCTGGAGGAATTCAGGATCTAGCGCGAACGGGTATCTTGCGGCGCCAGGGGGATGGCAGCCGCACAGGCAGGTTTGTATCACCTTGTAGGGCAAACCGACCCCGATGGAGGAAGCAATGACTCCGGAGGGTCTGAGCAATCTTTTAGGAGGGAGTTGTTCATGTCATCTGTTTTGTGGCTTGCATTGGGTGGTGCCGTACTGGCCATCGTTTACGGCTGGATTTCCAGCAATCAAATCCTCAGTCTGTCCGCAGGCAATGAGCGTATGCAGGAGATCGCCAAGGCGATCCAGGAGGGGGCATCCGCTTATCTGGCACGTCAGTACAAGACTATCGCCATCGTCGGTGGTCTGATGTTCCTGGTCATCGGCTTCGTGCCGAAGCTGGGCTGGCCGACCGCGGTCGGCTTTCTGATCGGTGCCGTGCTTTCTGGCGCTGCCGGTTTCATCGGCATGAACGTTTCGGTACGCGCCAACGTGCGTACCGCTGAAGCAGCCCGTGGCGGCATCGCCCCGGCGCTGGACGTGGCTTTCAAGGGTGGTGCCATCACCGGCATGCTGGTGGTCGGTCTTGGCCTTCTCGGCGTTGCCGGTTACTACGCCTTCCTGACGATGACCGCTGCACCGGGTTCCGACCTGCATCATGTCATCGAACCGCTGGTCGGTCTGGCATTCGGCTCCTCGCTGATTTCGATCTTTGCCCGTCTTGGTGGTGGCATCTTCACCAAAGGCGCGGACGTCGGCGCCGACCTGGTGGGTAAGGTCGAAGCCGGGATTCCGGAAGATGACCCGCGCAACCCGGCAGTTATCGCTGACAACGTTGGTGACAACGTCGGTGATTGTGCCGGCATGGCCGCTGACCTGTTCGAAACCTACGCCGTGACCGTGGTTGCAACCATGGTGCTGGCTGCGCTGATGATCAAGACCTCGCCGGGTCTCGGTGAGAACCTGCTGCTCTACCCGCTGGCACTGGGCGGTGTTTCGATCGTTGCTTCGATCGTTGGCTGCATGTTCGTCAAGGCCACTGATGGCGGCAAGATCATGTCCGCACTTTATCGCGGCCTCGCTGTTGCTGGCGTGCTGGCTCTGGCGGCCTACTACCCGGTCACCTCGTGGCTGATTGGTGCCGGTGATGCCGCTGCCAAGATCACCACGGCCAGCATGTTCGGTTGCTGTGTTGTGGGTCTGGTGCTGACCGCTGCGCTGGTGTGGATCACCGAGTACTACACCGGTACCGAGTACGCGCCGGTGAAGCACGTTGCCGCTGCCTGCCAGACCGGTCACGCGACCAACATCATTGCCGGTATCGGCATCTCGATGAAGGCCTGCGCGCTGCCGGTGGTTTCGGTGTGTGCCTCGATCTACGCAGCCTATGCGCTGGGTGGCCTGTTCGGTATCGCCATCGCTGCGACTTCCATGCTGTCGATGGCCGGTATCGTCGTGGCACTGGACGCCTACGGTCCGATCACCGACAACGCCGGCGGTATTGCCGAAATGTCGGGTCTGCCGAAGGAAGTTCGTGACGTCACCGATCCGCTGGACGCCGTTGGTAACACGACCAAGGCCGTGACCAAGGGCTACGCCATCGGTTCCGCCGGTCTGGCCGCACTGGTGCTCTTCGCCGACTATACCCACGCACTGGGTCTGGACAAGGCAACGGGTCAGCCCTTCACCTTCGACCTGTCGAACCACATGGTCATCATCGGTCTCTTCCTCGGTGGTCTGATCCCCTTCCTCTTCGCCGCCATGGCGATGGAAGCGGTCGGTCGTTCGGCGGGTGCGGTCGTTGTTGAAGTGCGCCGTCAGTTCAAGGAGATCCCGGGCATCATGGAAGGTACTGCCAAGCCGGATTACTCCCGCGCTGTCGATATGCTGACCGTCGCCGCGATCAAGGAAATGATGATCCCGTCGATCCTGCCGGTGGCCGTGCCGATCGTGGTCGGCCTGGTGCTCGGTCCGGTTGCGCTGGGTGGTCTGCTGGTCGGTACCATCGTCACCGGCCTCTTCGTGGCTATCTCGATGACCACCGGTGGCGGTGCCTGGGATAACGCCAAGAAGTACATCGAAGACGGCCACTTCGGCGGCAAGGGTTCGGAAGCCCACAAGGCTGCCGTGACCGGCGACACCGTTGGCGACCCGTACAAGGATACGGCTGGCCCGGCGGTGAACCCGCTGATCAAGATCATCAACCTCGTCGCACTGCTGATCGTGCCGCTGATGGTCTAATCGATCCAAGCAACAAGCAAACGGGGCAGCCTAGGCTGCCCCGTTTTATTTTTTGCGCTTCGAACAGTCAGAGCTTCACGTTCGGGTTCAACGTATAGACGCCCGTAAGGCTTGCCTGGCCAAGAATGTGTCCGGTCATCGCCTCGCGTACCTGCTGGCCGCCAAACTTGCCTTCCAGCGTGAGCTTTTCGACGTCGAGGGCGAACACCGTAAATACGTAGCGGTGGCGAATCTCGTCGTTCCAGGGCGGGCAGGGGCCATCGTAACCGTAGTAATCGCCCGACATGTCGTGATCGCCGGCAAACCAGCTGGTGTAGTCGTTGATCCCTTGCCGGGCGCCATGGGCTGTGCCCGGGCCGGGCTTTCCTCGCGGGGTGACGTTGCTTGAAAATTCACCTTCCGCCACCGCCGTGATGCTCGCTGGCAGGTCGATCAGTACCCAGTGAAAAAAGTCCACACGGGGAAGCGTCGCCGGTACGGTACGGCCTTCCTGGTTCACGTCATCCCCTCTGCTGGGGACATCCGGGTCGTGACAAATGATTGCAAACGAACGTGTTCCGGCGGGGGCGTCGCGCCAGGTCAGTTGCGGGTTGCGGTTGCGGCCGAGGCAAACGTGATGTGTCGGATCGGGGGTGCAGAAAGCGAAATCCCCGGAAATTTTCTCGTTATCGGTGAGGCTGCTACTGGTTAGTTTCATGCTTCCTCCTTCCAGTCGTAGGTCTGTTTATGCGGCACGCTGCTTGAAATCGCGCAGGCGGAAACCGAGAGCCCACAGTGTAGCGAAATACGTCGCTGCACCACAGATAACGAGGCCAGTGAGGCGAATGACCCGCTCGCCGCTGCCGTAACCGAACCATTCGCTTTCGCTGCCGATGCCGAACCACAGGCCAGCACCCATCACTAGAAGGGCCAGCACCAGTTTGGCGTAGAAACCTAGCCAGCCTGGTTGCGGCGAATAGATGCCGTCACGGCGTAGGCCGCGATAAAGCAGGCCTGCATTCAGGCAGGCTGCGAGCCCGATTGCCAGTGCCAGGCCGGCGTGCTTGAGGTGCCAGACAAACGCCAGGTTCATGGCCTGCGTGGCGAAGAGGGAAATCAGTGCGATGCGTACCGGGGTGCGGATGTTCTGGCGGGCATAAAAACCGGGAGCCAGGACTTTGACGAGGATCAGCCCGAGCAGGCCGAAGCTGTAGGCGACGAGCGCTTCCCGGGTATTGAAGACGTCAGTGGCGGTGAAGGCGCCGTGAAAAAACAGGGTAGTAATCAGCGGGATGGAGATCAATGCCAGTCCTAGGGCCGCAGGCGCTGCGAGCAACAGCGTCAGGCGCAGCCCCCAGTCCAGCAGGCGTGAATAGTCGTCGTGGCTGTTGCAGGCATGGTATTTGGTCAGGGAAGGGAGCAGCACGGTCCCTAGCGCGACGCCGAGCATGCCGGCCGGGAATTCCATCAGACGATCGGCGTAATAGAGCCAGGAGACGCTGCCGGCGCCGAGGAACGAGGCGAAGATGGTATTGATGAGCAGGCTGATCTGCGAAACCGATACGCCGAGCAGTGCCGGGACCATCAACAACAGCACACGCCTCACCCCTTGGTCTTTCAGGTTGAGCGAGAAGCGCGGCAGCATGCCGATCCGGGACAGGCTTGGCAATTGCAGGGCGAGTTGCAATGCGCCACCGATGAAGACAGCCCAGGCGAGGGCCATGACCGGCGGATCGAACCACGGGGCGGCAAAAAGGGCCATGCCGATAAACGACAGGTTGAGCAACACCGGCGTGAAAGCCGGCAAAGCGAAGCGGCTCCAGGTGTTGAGAATGCCGCCGGCGAGAGCGACCATCGACATGAACAGGATGTAAGGGAAGGTGATCCGGGTCAGTGCCACTGTCAATTCAAATTTGTCGGTATCGGCGGCAAATCCAGGGGCAGATATGTAAACGAGAAGGGGGGCGGCAACAACGCCCAGTGCGGTTACAACGACAAGGGTCAGGAAAAGCAGGGTGGCAACGTGGTCGACCAGTTGCCTTGTCTCGGCTTCCCCTTTTCTGTTGCGGTATTCACCGAGGATCGGTACGAAAGCTTGCGAAAAAGCACCCTCGGCAAACATTCGACGGAGCAGGTTGGGTAGCTTGAAGGCGACGAAAAAGGCGTCGGTCATCATGCCGGCACCAAAGGTGCGGGCGATGACGAAGTCCCGGACAAATCCGAGGATGCGCGACAACAGCGTCATGCCGCTGACGGTGACGAGGGCCTTGAGCAGGTTCATGGAGCGCAATGTTAGCACGCGCTTGAACACGCGCCTGCGGGTGGGCTTGCGTTTGCGCTGGAGCGTCTGTATAATCGCCCGTCTTCGATTGTCACCAACGACTTATTAGGAACTGAATCAATGGCCAACAGCGCTCAAGCACGCAAGCGTGCCCGTCAAGCCGACAAGCAACGCGCCCACAATTCCAGCCTGCGCTCGACCCTGCGCACTGCGATCAAGCGCGTGCAAAAGGCGATTGGTGCCGGCGACAAGGCGGCTGCCCAGACCGTATTCCAGGAATCGGTTGCCGTTCTCGACCGCATTGCCGACAAGAAGATCATCCACAAGAACAAGGCCTCACGTCACAAGAGCCGCCTGTCTGCACAGATTAAGGCGCTTGCTGCCTGATCGAAGGATTGATCAAAAAAACGGCGCCTGCGGGCGCCGTTTTTGTTTTTGTTCTTCCGCTTGTGCTAGTTGCAGGTGAGCGGCGTCAGTCGTTCAGAGATTAACCGGGCAGACTCCCGAGATGACCTGAAGGTCGTTGTCGCCAGCGAAGTTAAGCAGAAAACGGTAGGCCATCGGCTCGATTTCCTCAAGGCGGCCATCGACGAAAACAGCTTTTTCGCCGCTGTAGTCACCCGGTCCGACGTAGGGCGAGTACTTCATTTTTTTCTCGGCACCGAAGGCAGACATGACTCCGCACAAGCGTTCGGCCCAGTCGCTGGGGCGGAATTTCTTTCCATCCTGGGTCAGTCCGACAATGATGAAAGTATTGCTGAGCGGGGTGGTCATGTCTCGGCGTCGATGCCTTGGATTATTGTCTTGGTGCCCGTGCGGCGGCACTTTTTAGGGCAGAGGGATTCTATCAGAAAGTGGCGCCTTACGCCGCTGGAATCACTTCTGGGCTTGAAGAGCGTTTTTTCCATTGTTAAAAAACAATGGATTACGTTGCATTCATAGAATTCGCTGCATATACTTCTTCCATCCCATTGATAGGCGGAGAATTTATGCACGCGCCAGCCAATACAAAATATGGATTTCGCATTCGTACCCGATCCGGTGCGGTCGTCGACAATCTGCTGATCTTCGGTCGTGACGAGCCCGAGGCTGAGCGCAAATTGCGCCAGATGTACATGGGGTGCGAAATTCTCGAAAAGCGGAGCGTGGCTTCTGCGTCTTCGCGCTCCGGTCCGATCAACTACGAGGATCTGGTCGATCTGATTTCCGGGCACTGAGCCCGGATTTCAGCGCTCAGAAAAACCCTTGTTCCTTGAGTTCCTCGTAGAGTGCCCGGTAGTCTTTGGCGCCGCTGCTTGATGCGCTGTGGCTGAAGACATCGCGTTGCAGTGACGGACTTTCGGCAACCGAAACATTTTCTCCGACGGCCGTTTCACACACTTCCATCCCGTAGAGCGCGGTCAGTCTGTCGCGTACATCCTGACTCATCTTGCGGCGCCGGTCGAAGCGCGTCAGAACGTAACGCCGCTCGATACGGCGCTTCATCACCGGTTCAAGAATTTCCAACGTGCGTGTCATGTGCTCTGCTGCTTTTAACGACAGATAGTCGGTGGACACAGGAACGAGCAGGCGGTCGCAGGCGAAAAGCGCATTCAGCGATAGCACGCCGACATAGGGGCAGCAATCCATAAGGGTTGTGCGGTCAGGCTGCAGCTCATCAAGTGCGTCCAGCCCGACCCTGAGTTTGTTCAGGATGGCCGGCCCCTTGCCAAAAATTGAATCAACCTTGATTAACTGCTGATGTGATGGAATCAATCCGCCTAGATCGTCCCATGGAGTTTCCAGTTGCTCCAGCGATTTCAGGTCCTGATAGAAAGCAAAAAGGCTTTTCTGGGAATCTTGCGGAGAAGTTCCATAAATTCCCGACAAGTGGCACTGTGGATCGAGGTCGATCAGCAAGGGCTTGCCGCCGTCTCGCGCAACGGCGGCAGCAAGATTGAGTGCCGTGGTCGTTTTTCCGACGCCGCCCTTCTGATTGAATACTGCGATGCGCATCGATACTCCCTGGTTGGTGCTATTGCTATTGGCTGCGCAAACAAAATACGCCAAATACCGTGTAGCTCGCTTGGTGCGCCGACACCTATTATGTGTGTCGGCTTGCCGCGCCAGCGCTGCCGTGCTCCATTCTGGCGACGCTTCTAATTATGTACAAGGCGCCATTTTTCCCTTAATATTCCACCCCTTGCAACATGGTCCCGACAGGCTTCCTGTCAGGCTGTGTGACCCGGCGGCGTCAGCCGCCGTTTCAGTTTCTGGCCTCTCAAGTTTTTTGCTCCCGCAAGCGCGATTGCCGCGAAGCGGTGGTCTGAAGGGCCTATTGGAAGGCAGACCCATTATGTCTCATTTGATGAATACCTACGCGCGTCTTCCTGTGACTTTCAGTCATGGGGAAGGCTGTCGCCTTACCGATACAACCGGCAAGACCTATCTCGATGCCTTGTCCGGCATTGCGGTCAATACGCTGGGCCACAACCATCCTGGGCTGGTAAAAGCCATTTCGGAACAGGCCGCTCGTATGCTGCATGTATCGAATCTGTACGGTATTCGCGAGCAGGAACAACTGGCCGATCGCTTGTGTGCGATCTCCGGTATGAGCGAGACTTTCTTCTGCAACTCCGGGTGCGAAGCAAACGAGGCAGCGATCAAGCTGGCGCGCTTCTTCGGGCATCAGCAGGGCGTCGACAGCCCGGCGATCATCGTCATGGAAAAGGCGTTCCACGGACGTACGCTGGCAACGCTGTCGGCTACCGGAAATCGCAAGGCACAAGCGGGTTTCGAGCCGCTGGTGTCGGGGTTTGTCCGCGTTCCTTACAATGACCTCGACGCCATTCGCGCCGTCGCCGAACACAACAAGAACGTTGTAGCTGTCATGCTTGAAATGGTCCAGGGCGAGGGTGGCATCAACATCGCCACGGTCGATTTTCAGCGCGGGTTGCGCCAGCTCTGTGACGAAAATGGCTGGCTGCTGGTGTGCGACGAAGTGCAGTGCGGCATGGGGCGGACCGGGAAGTGGTTCGGCTTCCAGCACGCAGACATCCTGCCGGACGTGATAACACTGGCCAAGGGGCTGGGGTCGGGCATTCCGATTGGTGCCTGCCTGACTGCCGGCAAGGCGGCCGGGCTGTTCAAGCCGGGCAATCATGGATCCACTTTCGGGGGCAATCCCCTGGCGTGTACGGCCGCGCTGACAACACTGGCGACGATTGAATCGGAAGGGTTGATGGCGCATGCCGAGAAACTCGGCACAAATTTGCGCCAAGGGCTTGCTGACGCCCTCGCAGGTACCGCCGGCATTGTTGCCATTCGCGGTCAGGGTTTGATGATCGGAATCGAACTTGATCGCCCCTGCGGCGAACTGGTGCTGAAGGGGCTCGAGGCCGGGTTGCTGATCAACGTCACCGCCGAAAAAGTCGTGCGCCTGTTGCCTGCGTTGGTATTTACCGAAGCCGAAGCCCGGGAACTCGTGGAGCGCCTGTCGGCGTTGATCCGCACGTTCCTCGCGGCCTGAGGAACGCGTCATGGGATTGGTTAAGCACTATCTGCAGTTCAAGGATCTGACGCGCACCGAGTACGATCATCTGTTTGCCCGTACGCGCTGGATCAAGGAACAGTTCAAGTCCTACAAGCAGTACTGGCCACTCACCGACCGCACGTTGGTGATGATCTTCGAGAAGGCCAGCACGCGCACGCGTCTGTCCTTCGAGGCCGGTATGCAGCAACTGGGTGGCTCGGCCATCTACCTGAACACGCGCGACTCGCAACTGGGGCGCGGCGAACCGGTAGAGGATGCGGCGCAGGTCATTTCGCGCATGAGCGACATCGTCATGATCCGCACCTTCGAGCAGGAGATCATCGAGCGCTTTGCCGCCAACTCGCGCGTGCCGGTGATCAACGGACTGACCAACGAGTATCACCCGTGCCAGATCATGGCCGACATCTTCACCTTCATCGAGCAGCGCGGCCCGATCCAGGGCAAGACCGTGGCCTGGATCGGCGACTCGAATAACGTCTGCAACACCTGGCTGCAGGCCGCCGAAGTGCTCGATTTCAACGTGCATGTGTCGACACCGCCGGGCTACGAAGTTGAAGCCGAGCGTGCCGGTCTCTACGGCACCGACCACTTCGAGCAGTTCGCCGACCCGATGGAAGCAGCGAAGGGCGCCGATCTGGTGACCACCGACGTGTGGACCTCGATGGGTTTCGAAGCCGAGAACGAAGAGCGTATGCGTGACTTTGCCGACTGGCAGGTCGATGCCGACATGATGCGCGTGGCGAAAGCCGACGCCGTCTTCATGCACTGCCTGCCGGCGCACCGTGGCGAAGAAGTTTCCGCCGAGGTCGTCGATGGTCCGCAGAGCGTGGTCTGGGACGAGGCGGAAAACCGCCTGCACGTACAAAAGGCGCTGATGGAGTATCTGCTCCTCGGTCGCGTGAACAATTAACCTTTGCAGGGAATCAAGATGAGCGATATCAAGAAAGCCGTACTCGCCTATTCCGGCGGTCTCGACACCTCCGTCATCCTCAAGTGGCTGCAGGACACCTACCAGTGCGAGGTGGTGACCTTTACCGCCGACCTCGGCCAGGGCGAGGAACTGGAACCGGCACGCGCCAAGGCGCTGCAGTTCGGCATCAAGCCGGAAAGCATCTTCATCGATGACCTGCGCGAGGAATTCGTGCGCGACTTCGTCTTCCCGATGTTCCGTTGCAACACCGTCTATGAAGGTGAATACCTGCTCGGTACCTCGATCGCCCGTCCGCTGATCGCCAAGCGCCTGATCGAGATCACCAACCTGACTGGTGCCGAGGCCATCTCGCACGGCGCCACCGGCAAGGGCAACGACCAGGTGCGCTTCGAGCTCGGGGCCTACGCGCTGAAGCCGGGCATCAAAATCATCGCCCCGTGGCGCGAGTGGGACCTGCTGTCGCGCGAGAAGCTGATGGCCTATGCCGAGAAGCACGGCATCCCGGTCGACATGAAGCACAAGCAGGGCGGCTCGCCGTACTCGATGGACGCCAACCTGCTGCACATCAGCTATGAAGGCCGTCACCTCGAAAACCCGGCGGCGGAAGCCGAAGAATCGATGTGGCGCTGGACGGTGTCGCCGGAAAAGGCACCGGATGCCGCCGAATACCTCGACCTCGAATTCGAGCAGGGCGATCTGGTCTCGATCAACGGCAAGCGCATGGCTGCCCACGAACTGCTGGCGACGTTGAACCAGCTCGGCGGCAAGCACGGCATCGGCCGTCTCGATCTGGTCGAGAACCGCTACGTTGGCATGAAGTCGCGCGGCTGCTACGAAACCCCGGGCGGAACGATCCTGCTGCGCGCCCACCGCGCCATCGAATCGATCACGCTTGACCGCGAAGTCGCCCACCTCAAGGATGACCTGATGCCGCGCTACGCCAGCCTGGTGTACAACGGCTACTGGTGGAGCCCGGAGCGCAAGGCGCTGCAGACGCTGATCGACGATACGCAGAAGACGGTCAACGGCTGGGTGCGCGTCAAGCTCTACAAGGGCAACGTCATCGTCACCGGCCGCGATTCGAAGACTGACTCGCTGTTCGATCCGACCATCGCCACCTTCGAGGACGATGCTGGCGCCTACGACCAGAAGGACGCGGCCGGCTTCATCAAGCTCAACGCGCTGCGCATGCGCATTGCGGCGAACCTGGCCGGGCGCAAGAAGTAAGACATGAACGGAACGCTGTTCGGCTTCACCGAGGAACAGATTGCCGATTTCGGCTCGACCTGGGGCGTCGCCGCGTTCATCCTGTTCATGCTCTTCATCATCGGCGAGATCGCCTGGAAGTCGAAGGCAGGCAAGACCGGCACGATGGTGCTCTTTTTTGTGTTGGCCTTTGGCATGCTGGGTTTTATTGCCAAGGCCGTTATTCAGAAAATCTGGGGAATCTGAAATGTCGCAATTCGAAAATGTTTCCGTCATCAAGGCTGCCAACGTTTATTTCGACGGCAAATGCGTCAGCCACACCGTGCAGTTCGCGGATGGCACCAAGAAGACCGTCGGCGTCATCCTGCCGTCGTCGCTGACCTTCAACACCGGTGCGCCGGAAATCATGGAAGGCGTTGGCGGTTCCTGCCGCGTCAAGCTCAAGGGCGAGTCGGAATGGAAGACTTACGGTGCAGGTCAGTCTTTTGACGTGCCGGGTAACTCGTCGTTTGAAATCGCTTGTGACGAGCCCTATCACTACGTTTGCCACTTCGGTTAATCCGGTAAATTCGAGGTAACAACCATGCCCTCTTTTGACTTCACTTCCGAAGCTGACATGGAAGCGTTGAAAAACGCGATCGATGTCGTGGGTCGCCAGATTGTCGCGCGTTATGACTTCAAGGGCACCTCGGCCAAGGTCGAACTGAACGAGAAGGAGAAAATCATCACGCTGTTTGGTGATTCTGACTTCCAGCTCGACCAGATCAAGGACATCCTTTTCCCGGCGATGGAGAAGAAGGAGAAGGAAAGCGTCAAGCGCCTCGATCACCAGACCGTGCAAAAGATTTCCGGCAACAAGGTCAAGCAGGAACTGAAGATCAAGATCGGTATCGAGTCCGAGCTGGCGAAGAAGATCGTCAAGCTGATCAAGGATGCCAAGCTCAAGGTGCAGGCGGCGATTCAGGGTGACGCGGTGCGTGTGACGGGTGCCAAACGCGACGACCTGCAGACAGCGATTGCGCTGGTGACCAAGAGCATCACTGATTTTCCGATCAAATACGGCAATTTCCGCGACTAGGCATGCGTAGCCGGAGGCGCGTGCCAAGCGCCTCCGCACTCAGTTGCGTTTTAATCCTCTGATCCACGCCGAGTAAAGCCGGCCGGCCAGCTCACGCATCGCCGGCAGGCGGTAGGCGATCTCTTCCTTCATTTGCTGCGGGGTCTGCACCGGGGGCGGCAGCGCTGCCAGCCCGACCACTTCGCCTTCCCAGCTGTCGCACCACGCCGCAATCATCTCCGGCGTCATCTCCACGTGACACTGCATCGCCAGGTGAGGCCCGCTGACGAACATCTGCGCGGCGCACCATTCGTTGCGCATCAATCGCGTCGCTCCGGGCGGAATGGAAAAGGTCTCGCCATGCCATTGGAAAACACTGGCCTTGCCGGCAAAGTCGCCCAGCCATCGCTGCGCTTCATCGACATCTTCCACGCTGACATCACCCCAGCCGATTTCCTTGACGGCGTTGGCTTTGACGTGACCGCCGAAAGCTTTCGCCATCAACTGGCCGCCGAGGCAATGGCCGATCACCGGGATGTCTTGGTCAGCAGCCGAGCGGATCAAGCCGCAGCTCTTTTCGATCCAGGGCAAGGGGTCATTGACACTCATCGGTCCGCCCATGAAGGCGAGGCCGGAATAGCGTGTCACGTCGGCTGGTATGGCTTCTCCGGCATCGACCGCAATCAGCTCCCACGGCACGCCGTTGGCTTCGAGGAATGTGGCAAAATAACCCGGACCTTCAATCGGGCTGTGGCGAAAAATGGCAACTGGTTTCATGGCGTTAAGGTTTTCTGGGATGGGTCATTTTAGGGCGCTCGCAATGCTCTGCCTATCCCTTCCTGCTTTTGCTGCCGAAGTAGGGGTTGCCGGTGTTTTTCCCGGTAAGGCGTTGCTCGTCGTCGATGGTGGGGCACCACAGGCTATCGCGGTCGGCGCCTCGACGCCCGAAGGAATCAAGGTGCTGGCGATCAATGGCGAGACGGTGACGCTTGACGTGAATGGTCAGAAACGGGCCCTGCGTGTCGGTCAGCATGTGGTCTCCCAGAAGACCCAGGAGGGGCGTCAGGAAACGACGTTACCGGCAGATGCCCATGGTCATTTTTATGCATCGGGTGCGGTAAACGGGCGGACCGTCCGGTTTTTGGTGGATACTGGTGCGACCATGGTTTCTCTCGGCGCCGGCGATGCGTCGCGCGTCGGCATTGACTGGCGCAAGGGGCAACCCGGGATTACCCAGACGGCCAACGGGCAGGCCAGGGTGTGGAGGGTTCGGTTCGATACCGTGCGCGTTGGTGAGGTGACCTTGCACGGCGTGGATGGCCTGGTGCACGAAGCCGATATGCCGATTGCCCTGCTCGGCATGAGTTTTCTTTCGCGAATGGAAATTCGCAATGATGGCTCGCAGATGACATTGAAGAAGCGATTTTGAGGAGGCAAACATGCCGCATCGTGACCAGGAAATAGCCCTGCTGCGTAGTGAAGTTGAAATGCTGATGGGCGAACGCCAATTGCTGCTGCAGATTGCCGGTTCCGCCGCTGCGCTGATTGCCTGTCTGGATAGCAAGCGCCTGCCCGTGGGAGCTGTCGAGGCCGCCGATATGGTGGCTACCACGATCAATCACCTGTCCGAAGAAACCCTGCAGGATGCACTTAATTCAGTGCGTGCAGAAATCGAGGAAGAAGGTTAGGCCCCGCCATCAATGAGCATGGCCGTTGATCTTGGCCGGTTGCGCGCCAGTCTGGTAACGAAGCCGGGTGCTTCACACGTCGTGCATGAGGATGGCCTGGGCGATGAACCACTGACGCCGGCGGCAGTCCTTGTGCCGATTGTCTTGCATGCTGCGGCGCCGACGGTATTGCTCACGCAGCGCACGGCCCACCTTCGTGACCATGCCAGCCAGATCAGTTTCCCCGGCGGGCGCATCGAGCCCGAGGATTTTTCGGTGCTTCATGCGGCCCTGCGCGAAACGCAGGAAGAAGTTGGCCTCGACCCGCGTCATATTGAAGTCGTTGGCTATCTGCCTGAGTACCGCACCAGCACTGGTTTCAGCGTTACGCCCGTCGTTGCTTTCGTCACCCCGCCATTTTCCCTGCGCCCCGATCCGTTCGAGGTCGCCGAGGTTTTTGAAGTGCCGCTGACCTTCCTGCTTGATCCGGCCAATCACCAGCAGCATGAGGTTCATTGGCGCGGTCGTTTACGCCAGTATTACGCCATTCCCTATGGCGACTATTTCATCTGGGGGGCCACCGCCGGAATGATCATGTCGCTGTTCCAGCGTATGACCGAGGGGGAGGTCAGTCGCGTGCCTGACCGTCCGTCCGCGTGACAGTGCGGCTTATCTTTCCGTCATCCGAAAAGCGCCGGAAGGCCCCCTGAATTGTGATATCTTCATCGTTGCAAACAACAACCAGGCGTCGTTGCGCCATTGCCCCTTGAGTCTCGTTTCTCTCATCCTCGCACTGCTGATCGAACAGGCGCGGCCGTTGCAATACCGCCCGTTCGTGTTCGCCCCCGTTTCCCGGCTGGCAGATATGCTTGACGGCCTGTTCAATGCGGGCGAACGCAAGCACGGCATTCTCGCCTGGCTGTTTGGCGTCGGTGGCCTGGTGCTCTTCACCGGCCTTGTCTTCGCCGCCCTGTTTGCCCTCAATCCACTTTTCGGCATTGCCTGGAATGTCCTGATTCTGTATCTGACAATGGGGTTTCGTCAGTTCAGCCATTTCTATACCGATATCCAGCTGGCCTTGCGCATGGGCGATCTGCCGCGCGCGCGTGCCCTCCTGGCCGAATGGCGTGGCCGGCCTGCTGACGGTCTCTCTTCCGGCGAGGTTGCCCGACTGTCCATCGAGGAAGCGCTGGTTGGTTCCCACCGCCATGTTTTCGGCGTTCTGCTCTGGTTCGTTCTTCTGCCGGGGCCATGCGGAGCGGTCCTGTATCGGGCAGCAGCCGTATTTGCCGAGCATTGGGGGCGTCGTGGTGCCGATCCTGTCTATGGCGATTTCGGCCGCTTTGCCCAGCAGGCCTTCGATTTCATCGATTGGCTTCCCTTGCGCGCAACTGCGGCCGCCTTTGCGGTGGTGGGGGATTTTGAAGATGCGGTTTATTGCTGGCGAACCCAGGCCGAGAAATGGCCCGATGATGGTGTCGGTATCGTTCTCGCCAGCGGTGCCGGCGCCTTGGGCGTACGCCTGGGAATGCCGGTAGTCGAAAGTGGCGAAATTGCCGACCGTGCCGAGCTGGGTACCGGTGATGAGGCTGACGTGGATTTCATGCAGAGTGCAGTAGGCCTGGTCTGGCGTGCTATTGTTCTCTGGATAGTGCTTTTGCTTTTGTTGGGGCTTGCCAGTCTGGTGGGCGGTTGATGAAGTTGAAAAGAGAGGTTTCAAAATGACAAAAGAAGTGGTCGTCCTTAGCGCAGTTCGTTCCCCCATCGGTACTTTCGGCGGCGCTCTCGCCGATTTCGAGACCAGTGAGCTCGCCGGTATCGTCATGAAAGAGGCTGTCGGCCGCTCGGGTGTTGATCCGCAGCAGATCAGCTATGTGACCGTCGGTACCACCATGCCGACCGACTCCCGCTACGCCTACGCTTCCCGCGTGGCTTCCATTCAGGCTGGTCTGCCGATGGAATCCGTGGCCATGCAGGTCAGCCGCCTGTGCGCCTCCGGCCTGCAGGGCATCGTTACCACTGCCCAGAACATCATGCTCGGCGATGCCGACTACGGTATCGGTGGCGGCGTCGAAGTCATGTCGAAGGCTGCCTACATGATGCCAGCACTGCGCACTGGTGCCCGTATGGGCGACACCAAGGCCATCGACAGCATGGTTGCCGTGCTGACCGACCCGTTTGGCGTGGGCCACATGGGTATCACCGCAGAGAACCTGGCAACCAAGCACGGCATCACCCGCGAGATGCAGGATGCCTTTGCCGTCGAATCGCAGCGCCGCGCCGCTGTGGCGATTGCCGAAGGCCGCTTCAAGTCGCAGATCGTGCCGATCGTCAAGCAGACCCGCAAGGGCGAAGTCGTGTTCGACACCGATGAGCATCCGAAGGCCAATACCACCATGGAGTCGCTGGCCAAGATGAAGCCGGCCTTCAAGAAGGACGGAACGGTCACGGCCGGTAACGCCTCCGGTATCAACGATGGTGCTGCCTTCTTCGTGCTCGCAGCAGCTGATGTTGCCGCCAAGGCCGGTCAGAAGCCGATTGCCCGTCTCGTTTCCTACGCCGTTGCCGGCGTGCCGAACGACATCATGGGTGAAGGCCCGATCCCGGCGACCAAGCTGGCCCTGAAGAAGGCCGGCCTGACGCTGGATCAGATGGACGTCATCGAATCCAACGAAGCCTTCGCCGCACAAGCGCTGTCGGTTTCCAAGGTGCTCGGTCTCGACCCGGTCAAGACCAACCCGAACGGCGGCGCTATCGCCCTCGGTCACCCGGTCGGTTGCTCTGGTGCATTCATTGCCACCAAGGCGCTGTATGAACTGCAGCGTACTGGCGGTAAATATGCGCTGGTGACCATGTGTATCGGTGGTGGTCAGGGTATCGCCACCATCTTCGAGCGCCTGTAAACCAAGTGTTTGCAAAGGCCCGGCAGGAGTTTTCCGCCGGGCCTTTTTCTTGAAGGGCATGTGTGTCAAAGCCGATCATGGCATTTAGCGAAACCGATATCAGCCTGTTGTTGTCCTGCGAGCTGCTGAACGGCTTGCCGGAGCGGGGCGTCTTTGAAGAGGCCCTGCGCTGCGGTGAGAACCAGCTTAGCCTTGCTGCCGATACCGTGTTTCTCCAAGCAGGAACAAAAAAGCCCGGCCTGTACCTGATTGCCCACGGAACGGTCGAAATGCTCGTCATCACTGCGGACGGTGCCGAGAAAATCGTCGAATTTGCCCGCACTGGCGGCATGTTTGCCGAAGAAACCCTCTTCGACGGTCAACCCCTGCGCTACACCGTACGTACCCTGACCGCAGCTGCAATTCTGCGTGTGCCTGAACAGACTGTTGATGCCTGGCTTTCCGCATCGCCCGGCTTTGCGCGCCGCCTGATGGCTGCACTGGCAGCACGAACCGATTATCTGCAGAAGGACATGGTTACCTTCTGCACCAAAAATGCGACAGCCCGTCTTGTCTGCTACCTCGTCTGCCAGTTTGACAAGGCACCCTGTACGCCCGATGGCTCGCTCCTGCTCAACATCGCCTTGCCTCGCAACAAGCTGGCATCCCGGCTTGGGGTCAGCGATTCACACTTGTCGCGTGCCTTCAAGGAGCTTGAAGACAAGGGATTGATCGTCAAACAGCGGAATGGCATCTTCATCCCCGACGTACCGGCTCTGTCGGCCTATGTCTGCCCTGCGGGGTGCGACTGGTAACAGGCAGCGCTCGCCGGGCTGCACTTTAACCAGCCAGCCAGCGGTTCATCAGCAAGGTCTCCTCAGCCTCGATTCGTTCGAGGAACTCCCCCGCTTTTCCCATGCGCTTGAAGGTGGAGAACCCGCGTTCAAGGAATGCATGCAAATCTCCCAGCCCCGCCAGGTGTGCAGGCCCCTTCATCAGCGCCAGGGCGCCGGCAACCCAGGGTTTTCGGGCCAGCGCTTCGAGCGCCTCGCCAGTATCGACGATGAGCTGGATCTGCCGCAGGCGAGCACTGCGGCGTCCGACGGTACGATAGGCCAAGGCATAGGCTACCTCATCGATCGTGCTGGCTTTGCCGCGTTGTCGCAATACGTCCACCATCCCGGCATCAAGGTCTTCGGAGAGGGCATCGAGTTCGATGGCCAGCGCCAGCGTACTCAAGCCCGACAAGGGCAAGGTCTTCACCAGCATCGGCAGGATGCGTTCGACCTCGGCGTCACGTGCTGAAAAATCTTTCGGGCCATAAAGATCAGAAAGGAAAAATTCGGCAGCCGCACCGTAGCGCGGACTTTCCAGCAGGCCGGGGTAGCTCGCTGCCAGACGGCCTGCCTGCCAGACCCGCAGATGGTCGCGCTCCGCTGCATGCACGGGATCTGCTGCAGCGATACGGCGCAACCCGGCGGCCAGCTTCAGGTCGCGTTCGAGGCGTGCAGCCACGGCAAGCTTCTCTTCCTGCCGCTCGTCGTCATCGATTTTCATGGATGAATTATCGCTTCCAGCTCAAACAACGTTTAGAGGGGCTCACCTAGCCGCGCTCATGCCGCACGACTACACTGGAAGCCGATCAAGGAGATGCCGATGGACGCCATGAAGTCTGTTTTCGAGCGCATGCACGCGCAGTCCAGGCGTGAACCGGAGACTTCTTACGCAGTTCGCCGCCGGCGTCTGGCGGCGCTCGAAGCCCTGTTGTGCGAAAACGTCGAAGCCTTGGCGGCGGCCATCTCTACTGATTTCGGCGGGCGCTCTACTCATGAAACACGCCTGCTCGAAGTTTTTCCTGGCCGCGAAGGTCTGGCGCACGCGCAGCGGCACCTGCGGGGGTGGATGCGAACGCAAGGCCGTTCCGTATCGCTCTGGTTTCAACCGGGGCGTGCCGAAGTGCGCTATCAACCGCTGGGTGTGGTCGGCATCATCGTTCCGTGGAATTACCCGCTCTATCTGACTATCGGGCCACTGACGGCGGCATTGGCAGCGGGTAATCGCGCGCTGGTAAAGATGTCGGAGTTCACTCCGGTAACGGCAACCCTTCTTGCCGAGTTGATCGCCCGGTATTTCGATCCTGATGAAGTGGCGATCGTGCAAGGTGAGGCCGAAGTGGCGCAGGCCTTTTCGCAATTGCCTTTCGATCATCTTTTCTTCACTGGCTCGACGGCCGTCGGGCATCACGTCATGCGTGCAGCGGCGGCAAACCTGACGCCAGTAACGCTCGAACTGGGCGGCAAGTCGCCGGCGATCATCGCCCCCGCTTACCCGTTGGACAAGGCGGCTGACCGGATTCTCGTCGGCAAGTGCCTGAATGCGGGGCAGACCTGCATTGCACCGGATTATGTGTTGCTGCCGGAAGGGCAGGAGCAGGCCTTCATTGCCGCCGCGCGGACGGTGGTTGCGGGCTGTTATCCGCAAATGACGACGACGCCCGACTACAGCGCTATCGTCAACGCACGTCACTACGAGCGTCTGGTCAGCTATCTGGACGATGCCGTGGTGAAGGGGGCAACGGTCGTTCCGCTGAGCAACGCCAGCGCCGACGCCAGCCGACGGCACTTCCCGCCGGTGGCGCTGCTCGGTGCGCGCGACGATATGCGTGTCATGCAGGAGGAGATCTTCGGGCCGATTCTGCCGATCCTGCCCTATCGCGATATCGATGCCGCCATCGCCCATGTCAATCAGCGACCACGGCCGCTGGCGCTCTACGTTTTCGACGAAATGCCGGAGCGCGTCGATCGCGTGCTGGCACAAACCGTCGCTGGCGGCGTCACCGTCAACGACACCATTCTGCATATCGCCCAGGACAGCCTGCCCTTCGGCGGCGTCGGTCCCAGTGGCATGGGGTGTTACCACGGCCGTGAAGGTTTTCTTACCTTCAGCCATGCAAAGGCGGTGTTCAGGCAGTCGCGACTGAGTGGCATCGGCCTCTTCAAGCCGCCTTACGGAAAGCGTTTCGAATGGCTGATCGGTTGGCTATTGCGATGACGGCACCGCTGATTGGCCGGCGGACGTTTCTCAAGGTGGGTTTGGCTGGCAGCCTGATGCTTGCGAGTGTTGGCCGGGTTGGCGCAGCCACTGCCGATGAGGAGGCCGCACTACTTGCTGCGATCTCAGCTGCGCTTCTCGCCGGCATGTTGCCAGCCGCCGCGTCTGCCCGCACGCAGGCGCTGAACGACACTGTTGCGGGTGTCCGGCATGCCGTAGCCGGCCTCTCGCCAAGCACGCAGAAAGAGATTGCCGAGCTCTTCTCTCTCCTCGGTTTTCCGCTGGCCCGCCGGTTCCTCGCCGGCGTTTCTGCGCCATGGGCCGAGGCGCGCACGGAAGATGTTGCTGCTTTCCTCGAAAACTGGCGGCATAGCCGCTATTCCCTGCTGCAGACAGCCTATGGCGCCTTGCACGACCTTGTTCTCGGCGCCTGGTATGCCCGCCCGGAACATTGGGCAGCCATCGGCTATCCCGGAACGCCGGAGATCTTTTGATGACAGATCCGCAGCCACGTCAGCAGCGCGACCCCTTGCGCGAAGGGCTTGCCGCCGGCTGGAAGCATATTGATGCCTCCACCTTGCAGGCAGACACCCTGCTCGAAGCAGATGTAGCGATCATCGGCAGCGGTGCCGGTGGCGGCGTCGCCGCCGAACTGCTGAGCCATGCCGGTCTCAAGGTCATCCTCGTCGAGGAGGGGCCGCTGATGATGACCAGCGACTTTCGCATGCACGAGGCGGAAGCCTATCCGCAGCTGTATCAGGAGTCTGCCGCGCGCAAGACGGTGGACAAGGCCATCACCATCCTGCAGGGGCGCTGTGTCGGCGGTTCGACAACGGTCAATTGGACCAGCAGTTTCCGCACGCCGCCGACGACGCTGGCGTTCTGGCAGGAGGCGCTCGGGCTGCAGCAACTCTCGGTCGAGTCGATGGCGCCGTGGTTTGCTGCCATGGAGCATCGCCTCGGCATCCGGCCGTGGCCGGTCGAACCTAACGCCAACAACGGTCTGCTGGCGCAGGGTGCTGAAAAAATCGGTGTGCCGGTGCATGGTATCCCGCGCAATGTGCGCGGCTGCTGGAATCTGGGCTATTGCGGTATGGGCTGTCCCGTCGGCGCCAAACAGTCGATGCTGGTGACGACCATCCCCGCTGCACTATCGCGTGGGGCCGTACTGATTTCGCGGCTGCGTGCCGAACGGCTGATCTTCTCGCCGCAGCAGCGCATCATTGGTCTCAAGGGGCGAGCGATGCAGCCCGACGGCGTTCGCGCCGGTCGCATCAGCGTCCGCATCCGTGCCCGCCATTTCGTACTTGCCGGCGGTGCCGTCGGTTCGCCGGCATTGCTCTTGCGTAGCCAGGCGCCGGACCCGCATGGTCTGCTCGGACGGCGCACCTTCCTGCACCCGACGGTGGTCTCCGCCGGCGTATTCGAGCAACGGGTCGAAGGCTATGCCGGCGCGCCGCAGACCATCTATTCCGATCACTACCTTGAACAGTTTCCGGTGGATGGGCCGCTGGGCTTCAAACTTGAAACCCCGCCCTTGCATCCGGTCCTGTATTCGACAACGCTGCAGGGCTTTGGTGAAGTGCACGCCGACAAGATGCGCGATTTTCCGCATGCACAGGTGCTGATCGCCCTGCTGCGCGACGGCTTCCATCGCGAGAGCCGTGGCGGGCGGGTGCGGCTCCGCAGTGATGGCTCTCCCGCACTCGACTATCCGCTCAACGAAGTATTCTGGGAGGCCGCCCGGCGTGCCTTGCTGGCGATGGCCGAAATCCAGTTTGCAGCTGGCGCCCAGCGTGTCACGCCGGTTCACGAAGGAACCCTCGGCTATGCGTCGTGGGCCGAGGCGCAGCGCGGTATCGCGGCGTTGCCGCTGAAACCGCTGGCCTGCCGTGTTGTCAGTGCGCACGTAATGGGTGGGTGCGCCATGGGCGACACGCCAGTGCGCGGCGTCGTTGATCAGCGTGGGCGACATTTTCAGATCGAAAATCTGACCATCTGCGACGGATCAATTTTCCCCACCAGCATTGGCGCCAACCCACAACTCTCCATCTATGGCCTGGCTGCGCGTAATATCAGCCTGCTCGCGGCCGAACTGCAGAATCGTCCGGCCCCGGCCATCCCCTGAATTTTTGATTGCCCGATCCCATTATTTTCTGAGGGGTTTTGTCCTGAGAATTTTCCGTGCCCTCTGTGTTGGATGCGGTTTTCAGGTTTAATTCAACCTCTTGGTTTTTCGCTGCATTCGCTGTGCCCGCTGTGGGTAACTGCTTTTTCTAGGTTTATTTCCATGCTTGCTTCCGCATTGCGCTTCTTCCTGCTGATCGAGCTGGCCATCTACATGGCGATGGCCATGCGGGTTTTTGATCTGGACGTCCTCCCGGCCATTGTTGCTACGCTGGCCGTGTTACTCGGGCAGCGTGCCGGTATTATCGCGACCACCTATGCTGTTGCTGTCGCACACCACTCGCCTGCGCCACCACTGGGGTGGTTGCGTGCGGTGCGGATGGTTCTTGCCGAGTATTTCGCCTTCCTGCGCCTCTTCCTTGTCGTGCAGCCGTGGGAGCGCCTCTGGATGGGGGAGGATCGCCTGCAGCCGCATGGCGGGAGGCTCTTGCTGCTGATCCATGGCTATGGCTGCAATCGTGCTGCCTGGTGGTGGTTGCGCCATCGCCTTGAGGCGGCCGGCTTCCTGGTAGCAACGGTGAACCTCGAACCCCTTTATGTTGATATCGACCACTACGTGACGGCCATCGATACCCGCATCGAGGCCGCTTGCCAGGCGGCGTGCTGCGATCGCCTCACCCTCGTCGGGCACAGCATGGGTGGGCTGGCGGCGCGGGCGTATCTGGAACGCCATGGTGTTGCACGGGTGGACCAACTGGTGACGCTGGCGACTCCGCATGCGGGGAGCGTTCTCGCACGCATGGGCATGGGGGCCAATGCCCGGCAAATGGAGCCCGGTTCATCGTGGCTCAAGTCACTGTGGCTGCACCATCCCGATTTGCCGATGGTGGCGCTGCGCAACAGCCATGACAATTTCGTCATTCCCCAGGATAACCAGCGCTTTCCCGGTGCCCTTGATATCGAATTGTCGGGTGTCGGCCATCTGGCCATGCTGTTTTCCGCCCGTACGGAAAAAGCATTACTTGCAGCCCTGCAGCGCTGATTGCCGGGGAGAAGTCGCGCCCTTGCCGGCCTGCATTCCCTCCGGCGAGGCTTGGCGCTACACTAAGCCTTGGTGCTGCAGGCGAGGGGTTGATGAAATCAGAGCGTGGTTCGATAGGGCGATGGTTGCTGGCCTTTTCGCTGGTCGGATTGCTGGGCGCCTGCGCCGAGAAAGAGCCGGTCCGGATCGGTTTCATGGGCGGGGTGTCAGGGCGTTTTGCTGACCTCGGAACCACCGGTCGTAACGGCGCCATGCTTGCCGTCGAGTGGCGTAACGAGCGCGGTGGGGTCGCTGGCAGGCGTGTCGAACTGATTATCAAGGATGATCAACAGGACGCCGAGAAGGCCCGCCAAGCCTTGCAGGAGCTGATCAGCGAAGGGGTTACGGCAGTGCTCGGCCCGATGACCAGCTCAATTGCGGCAGGCATCGTTGGCGATGCTGATCGTGCCGGCATGCTGCTTGTCGGCGGCACGGTCACCACGAGCGGATTGACCCGCAAGGACGATAATTTCATCCGGACCATCTCGACAACCGCGGAATACGGCAGTCATGCCGCCCATGCTTACCGTCAGCGCTACGACTTCAAACGTGTGGCGCTGATCTACGATCTTGCCAATCGCGACTACACGGAGAATTGGGCCAAGGCCTTCGCTGCCACCTTCGAAACCGAGGGCGGGCGAGTCGTTCAGTCGCTGGGCTTCGATTCCCGCAACGAAAAGGACTATGCGCTGCTGGTCGGGCAGTTGTTGCGCGTACAGCCAGAGTTGGTGGTGATCGCTGCCAGTGCAGTTGATGGCGCGCTGCTGGCTCAGAAAATCCGGCAGCGCGATAGCCGGGTCCGTCTGGCCGGTTCGGCATGGACAGGGACACACCGCTTGATGGAACTGGGCGGCTCGTCGGTCGAAGGCATGCTCATCGAGCAGTATTACAACCAGGATGATCCCTCAGTAGAGTATCGCCAGTTCCACCAGGCGTATCTCAAGCGTTTTGGCTATGAGCCCGGGTTTGCCGGTGTTGTCGCCTTTGACGCAGCCAACGCCCTGCTCGACGGGCTGAACGAGAATCCCGACCGTAAGGGACTCAAGGCCCGCATTCTGAAGCGCTCGCCGTTCAAGGGCATTCAGGGTGAGATACCGATCGATGCCTACGGCGATGCGGAACGGCCGATCACCATGACCGAAGTGAGGGACGGGAAATTCGTCGTCGTTCAGTGATATGACGCAAGCGCTGCGTACCGTCCTCTCCTTGCGTTTTGCTGCGGTCAGCCTGTTACCCATGCTGCTTATGGTCGGTGTTGTCTGGCAGGTGTTGCTGCCGCGTCTTGACGCGCGTGTGGCGGACGAGCATCGCGCATTGGCCATCACGCTGGCGTATGAAACCGAGCGTTACCTGGAGCAGCCGGTTCGTGCCCTGCGCGGGGTTGCCGTTACCCTGTCGCAAGAGCAGGATCGTCGCGCGGGCGGGGCCTTGCCAAACAAGTTACTGGCCGCGCTGGTGCTCGGTAGCGAAGCGTTGGAAAGCGCCTATGCTCTCGATGCCCAGGGGCGCCTGATTGAAATAGCCCTGGCGCCGAGTGCCTCCAAGCGTCCCGCCAACTACATCGGACTCGATCTTTCCGGCAATCCATTGTCCGGAGAGGCGCATCGAAGTGGCCGCAAGGTGTATTCGGAGTCCTATCTTTCCGGCGTGACCGAACAGATTGCGGTGGCTGCCACGGTTCCCGCCGGGGAGCGCCTGCTCGTCGCCGAAATCGGTCTGCGTCGTCTTTCTGAATTTGTCCGCCGGGTGGCGACGTCACCCGACATGCGCCTGATGGTGGTGGATGGCCGCGGACAGGTTGTCGCGCATCCCGATGCAGCGCTGGCCGCGCAGCAAATGAATATCGGCAATCTCGCTATCCTGGCCCGCAGCCGGGAACAGCTCGGAACTTCGGTGACAGCGCAGTTTGCTTTCGAGGGGAGAAAAGTGCTGGGAACGGCACATGGGATCCCCGGTACGGAGTGGACGGTGTTGGTCACCGAGCCACTCGACCGGGTGCACCAACCCGTGTGGGAAATCCTCTACGGTCTGGCCTTGGCCGGGTTGTTGTCCACGCTGCTGGCGATTGCCGTCGGCGTGTTGATGGCCACAGGCTTTTCCAACCGCTTTGAGCGCCTCTCGTCGCTGGCCCGGGAACTGGCAGCAGGGCGTTTTCCGCAACAGTGGCCGGAGTCGAATATCACCGAGCCGGAGCTCCTGATCGGTAGCATGCGCCAGATGGCCGACGCCGTTCGTCAACGCGAAGCCGAACTGCGCGAGCTGAATGCCGAGCTTGAAGCGCGCGTGCAAGGGCGCACAGCGGATCTGGAACGGGCCAACGCCGACCTGTCTGTTGCCATGAAAACCCTGGAACAGGCGCAGGATGAACTGGTGCGTTCGGAAAAAATGGCCGCACTGGGCGGTCTTGTCGCCGGCGTGGCACATGAGCTCAATACGCCGATCGGTAACAGCCTGATGGTGGCGTCCACGCTGGGTGATCGTACGCACGAATTCGAGGATAACCTTGAAAGTGGCCTGACGCGTTCAGCACTCAACCGGCATCTCTCAACCTGCCGCGAGGCCTCACTGTCGCTGGTGCGCAACCTGCAGCGTGCTGCTGAACTGATCAGCAGTTTCAAGCAGGTTGCTGTCGATCAGACGACATCGGCGCGTCGCCGTTTCAGCCTCGATGAAGTGGTTCGGGAAATCATCCTGACCGTGTCGCCGGCCATGCGCAAGGCCTCCTGGCGCGTTGAAACGACGGTGCCGCCAGGAATCAGCTTTGACAGCTATCCGGGGCCGCTCGGACAAGTACTTACCAATCTCATCAATAACGCTGCCCTGCATGCCTTCGCCGAAAATACTGCCGGCATTGTGCGCATCGAGGCGAGGCAGGTCGACGAAACCCATGTGCAGTTGATCGTTTCTGATGATGGCGAAGGTATTTCGTCAGAGCACCTGGCACGCATTTTCGATCCGTTCTTTACCACCCGCATGGGGCGCGGCGGCACCGGTCTCGGCTTGTCGATCTGCCACAACATCGTCGAAAACATTCTCGGCGGTCGCATCAACGTGGCCAGCACGCCAGGCCAGGGAACCATATTTTCGTTATCGCTGCCGCTGGTGGCGCCGCAGGGACAGGATGACGAAGCGAATCCGGGGCTGACACTATGAAGCGGGCAAGTCTGGTGATGTGCAGTCTGCTATTGGCGAGTGGGGCGATGGCTCAGACGGTGTATGAATCGAAGGGGAGCAAGGGGCGGGTCTATTCCGATCAACCCGCGCCCGGAAGCAAGCCCGTCGAATTGCCGCCATTGAACGTCATCGAGGCCGTGCCAGTGCCGCCGCCTGCACCGAAAACTGGGGTCGAGGTGGCCAGCCCCGCCGCCAATGTTCCTCTCTATCGCAGTCTGGCGGTGGTGTTTCCGGAAGCGGGGGGTAGTGTTGCAGCGAACTACGCCACATTTGAAGTCCGCGTCAGCATCGATCCGCCGCTGCTCGTCGGCAAGGGGCACGCTTTCAGCCTGCGTCTCGATGGCCGCCCGGTCCCCGGACGGTTCACCGCAACCGAAATGATGGTTCCGCCGGAATTCTTTGGTGATGCCATGCCTGCAGGTGTGCAGCGCCATGTACTGGAAGTGTCGGTCGTCGATGGACAGGGGGCGACGCTGTTGACGTCGGCGCCGGTCGATTTTCAGACCCGCTTCGTCAATGTCCTGCAGCGGCCACACCGTCTGCCAGCGCCCTATCCCTCACCTTATCCCTCACCTTATCCTGCCCCGGTACACAAGCCAGCCTCCAAGCCGGCACCTGCGCTCGAACCCTTGCCGGATTCACGGCCCGCTACGGAAAGGCGGCGCTAAGCAATAAAGACGCCGCCCGCAGGCGGCGCTCGTGCCGGGCGGATCCTGCTACTTTCTCGTTTTTGCCGGCTTGACCGAGATCGCAACCGCTTCCGTGTAGGTCAGCTCGACCTGGTCACCGACCTGCACGGCAGCCAGCGACTTGCGGTCCTTGACCTTGACATCGACGACGTTGTCTTTGAGGCCCTTCAAGGTGGCCAGCCCCTTCTTGTCGTCGATGGCGATGATGTCGGCGACGATGACCCGCGAGCGTTGGCCGCTCATGGCGGGTTTTGCTCCAGGTTTGGCTGCGCTGCCATTTTCCGCTTCCGTGGCGCTGCGCGGGCCAGGGCCTTTTTTCAGGGAAATGGCCAATGCGCGACCGTATTGTGCAACCACGAAATCGCCGACCCGGATCTGGGCGAGATTCTTCACCGCCGGCCCGGCAACAACGGTCAGTGTGTTGCCATCATCGCGCTTGAGGGTAAGGGTCCGGAGGGGCATGTCGACGGCGACCACCTCAGCGACCGAGCGGATCAGCTCGGCTTTGGCGACCAGCGGCTTGCGCGGCTTTGCCGGCGGCGCCTCGCCGTTGCTCTCAGCGGCAACTACCGGGCTGCTGAGTGCGATGGCGGTGGCCATGCAGAGCGCGGTCGAGATTCTGCGCATGGATTTTCTCTCCTTCGGCTGAAACATCAGAAATGAATCCCCCGCATTATCTGCGAAAACGCGATCTGATCGGCGCTGGGCATCTCCGGCAGTCCAAGCCCCCCCTTCTTTTCCTTGGCGGCATGGGAGTCGGGGAACATGCGGAAGGTGGTGTTCATGACAATCTGGGCAACGCGCGGCAGAGTGGCATGCAAGACCTGGCCGAAGATGCCGAGGCGTGTGGCAATGCGCACGTGTTTGTGTACCACGGCGTCGGCGATCAGGCCGGCGGCATCCTCGGGCGAGAGCGTCGGTACGTGGTCGTAGATCTTGGTCGGGGCGATCATCGGTGTTCGTACCAGCGGCATGTTGATGGTGGTGAACTCGATGTTGCGGTCGGCGAACTCGGAGGCGGCGCACCGGGTCCAGGAATCCATCGCGGCTTTCGATGCGACATACGCAGAGAAGCGCGGGGCGTTGGTGAGGACGCCGATGGATGAGATGTTGATGATGTGGCCGCGCTTTTTCTCCATCATCTTCGGCAGCAAGCCCATGGTCAGGCGCAGCGCCCCGAAGTAGTTGAGCTGCATGGTGCGCTCGAAATCGTGGAAGCGGTCAAAGCTGTTTTCGATGGCACGGCGGATCGAGCGACCGGCGTTGTTGATGAGGACGTCGACGCCCCCGTGTTCGTCGATGATCTGGCGCACCAGCGCATCAACCTGCGCGTAGTCGGTGATGTCGCCAACGTAGGCCTCCAGTTTGTAGCCCCCGGCTTCGAATTCTCGCTGCGTTGCCTCAAGCTGAACCTGGTCACGGGCGATGGTGATGACCGTGGCGCCGGCTTCGGCCATTTTCCAGGCCGTCGCCTTGCCGATGCCGGATGAGGCGCCGGTGATCAATACGACTTTGCCACTGACCTGCCCCGTGAGCGAGCGGTCGATCGACAGGTCCGGATCGAGGTGCCGCTCCCAGTAATCCCAGAGGCGCCAGGCGTAAGTATCGAGCGGCGGCACAGCGATATCGCTGCCCTTGAGGGCGCGCGTGGTCTCGCGGCAGTCGAAGCGGGTCGGGTAGTTGACGAAGGTGAGGATGTCGTCAGGTAGTCCGAGGTCCTTCATGATCGCGTGCCGTATACGCCGTATCGGGGTCAGTGCCATCAGGGCCTTGCGCATGTGGCGGGGAATGAAACCGAAGAGCGCGGCGTTGATGCGGAAGGCCATTTCGGGGGCATGGGCAGCACGGGAGATGGTGTTGAGCAGGTCGCCCACGCGCATCGGGGTCGGGTCGGTGAGGTGGAAACACTTGCCGTCTTCATCGCGCAGGTGGGCAATGTGGTCCACCGCAGCGACCACGAAATCGACGGGAACAACGTTGATTCGTCCGCCCTCGATGCCGACAGCTGGCACCCACGATGGCAGCAGCTTGCGCATCTTCTGGATCAGCTTGAAGAAATAGTAGGGGCCATCGATCTTGTCCATCTCGCCGGTGCGCGAATCACCGACGACGATCGCCGGTCGGTAGATGCGCCAAGGCAGCTTGCATTCGCGGCGAACGATGCCTTCCGAGTCGTGCTTGGTGCGGAAATAGGGATGGTCGAGATTCTCTGCCTCCTCGAACATGTCTTCGCGGAAAAGCCCTTCGAACAGGCCGGCCGAGGCGATCGAGCTGAACAGATGGAAGTGCCTGGCGCCGATGGCCTCGGCGAACTGGACGGTATTCCGGGTGCCGTCGACATTGGCCCGCTGCTGTGTTTCTGCATCGGCCTTCAGATCGTACACCGCTGCCAGATGAAAGAAGTGCGTGATCTTCTTGTTGAGCTTTCGGGTGTCTGTCTTGCCGATGCCGAGCAGCGGTCGTGTCAGGTCGCCCGTCACCGGAATCGCTCGGCTTTCGTCGGCGCCCCAGTACGCGCGCAACCGGGCAATAGTGTCGGCCTCCATCGACCGCACGAGGAAATAAACAACGCTCCCTTCGCGTTCCAGCAGCTTTTTGACCAGACGCTTGCCGATGAAGCCGCTGGCTCCGGTAATGAAATAATTCATGATGTCTCCTGAATGTTTTATTGGTTTTGGTAATGCAAAAACTAGAGTATGCCACCTAGCTCTTTAGTGTGTCCCCTCTAAGTTTTCTCACTACACTGGTCTCGTCAGGCAAGTGAATCAAGCACTTGCCCTCTGCAAATCCCATCAATCCAGGAGGACATCATGGCCAAGAAACTGAAAGCACTCGCCGGCGCCGTCGCCGACAATCAATTCGCTGCGACCGTCAAGGAATCTGCACATCAGATCTGGCTCGCCGGGCTTGGCGCTTTTGCCAAGGCTCAGGAAGAAGGTAACAAGGTGTTCGATGCGCTGGTGAAGGAAGGTGAGAGCATCCAGACCAAGACGCGCAAGGTCGCTGACGAAAAAATCGCCGATGTGGCTGGCCGGGCGGCCGGCACGTGGGATCGTCTGGAAACCGTTTTCGAGGATCGCGTCGCGCGGGCCTTGGGTAGCCTCGGTGTGCCGACGAGGAAGGATGTCGATAAGCTCTCCCGGCGCGTTGCCGAATTGACGGCCGTGGTTGCCGAACTGACCGAGGGCAAGGGCGGTGCGCCGGTAGCCAAACCAGTACCGTCGGCAACGCGTGCGGCGGCGGCAAAGAAGCCTGCTGTCGTGAAAGCGGCTCCGGCAGTAAAGAAGGCGCCTGTCGCGAAGAAGGCTGCCGCGGTGAAGAAGGTGCCTGCCGTCAAGAAAACCGGCGCCTGATGATTGACCGCTGAGGCATGGGGAAAGCCATGGGCATGCGCCGCGTCGACCGGGGGTTGGTGCCTGCTCGGCAGGCGCGGCAAACGGCGCCTGCGTTGCCAAAGTCGCCCTCGAAGCTGGGGCTGGCTCTTGCAGGCGGCGGGCCGCTCGGCGGTATCTATGAAGTCGGTGCACTGGCGGCGTTGTCTGAAGCGTTGGAGGGGGTCGATTTCAACGAGATCGATACCTATGTTGGCGTCAGCTCCGGTGGCTTTATAGCTGCGGCGCTGGCCAACGGCATGTCACCGGCCAAGCTGGCGCGCATGCTCGTCGAGGACGATACCGAGGAAGTCTTCGATCCGGACGTGCTGTTGCGGCCGGCCATTGGTGAGTATTTTCGCCGTGCAGTTTCGGTGCCACCGCTGTTGTTTGACGCGCTGAGGCATTATTTCGGGGATCCTTGGCGCGGCGGTCTGCTGGAATCGTTTCAGCGACTGTCGCATGCCATCCCGACCGGAATTTTCGACAACGCCGGCATCGACCGGCTGCTCCGCCGCATGTTCTCGGCAAAGGGCCGGTCCAACGATTTTCGCCAGCTCAAGCGGCGCCTCTACCTTGTTGCGACTGATCTGGATACTGGCGAAGCTGTCGAGTTTGGTGCTGCCGGCTATGACGACGTGCCGATTTCTGCAGCCGTACAGGCCAGTGCTGCGCTGCCGGGATTGTTCCCGCCGGTAGAGATCAAGGGGCGCTTCTACGTTGATGGTGCGCTCATCAAGACCCTGCACGCTTCAGTAGCGCTCCGCGAGGGAGCCACACTGGTGTTTTGCATCAACCCGCTGGTACCGTTTGACTCTGATCTGGCCGAACACCGTGACGGCAAGCACCGGCATAGCGTTAATCACCTTGTCGAAGGTGGGCTGCCTGTCGTGCTGTCACAGACCTTTCGCGCCATCATCCACTCGCGTATGCGCGTCGGCATGGACCGTTACCGGCATCAGCACCCCGGTGCGGACGTCGTTCTTTTCGAACCGACCCGCGACGATGCCGACATGTTCTTCGCCAATGTTTTCAGTTATGGCAGCCGCAAACGGCTCTGTGAGCATGCTTACCAGCGCACCCGGCAGGACCTTTACCGGCGCCGCCATGAGTTGGGCCCGCTCTTGGAGCGCCATGGCATCCACCTGAATCTGGCGGTGCTGCGCGATCACCGACGCAGTCTGCTGACCAATGCGGAAGGTGAGCCACTGGGCGCCGCCCAGCGGGCGCTGGAAACCGCACTCGATGATCTCGAGCGCTGGTTGGCGGCCCGAAGCGGAGCCCGGGCCGGCGTCTAGGGCGCATGCTATTCTGGATACACCAGCACGCGAGCAAGTACGGGAAGGGGATACGCCGGTGATTGAGAAGAAGCCGAAACGTCGCACGCGCGAGCGCATTCTCGAGACCAGCCTGCGCCTGTTCAACGAATTCGGCGAACCCAATGTGACGACAACCGTCATCGCCGACGAGCTGAACATGAGTCCGGGCAATCTCTACTACCATTTCCATAACAAGGACGAGATCGTCAACGCGCTGTTTGCCGATTTCGAGCATGGCATCGAAGAAGTCCTGACTGCGCCGACCCGGCGTGTGGCCAATGTCGAGGATATCTGGCTGTTCCTGCATCTGCTGTTCGAGAGCATCTGGCACTTCCGTTTTCTTTATCGCGACCTACCCGACTTGCTCACCCGCAACCGCCTGCTCGAGGTCCACGTCGGCCGCATCCTTGAACACAAGGTGCGCACCGCAGCCCGCTTGTGTGAGGGCTTGGTCGAGGCGCGCGAGATGCTGGCCTCGGCTGCAGAAATCCATGCGCTGGCGAACAATATGGCAGCGCTCGCGACCTGCTGGCTTTCCTTCGAGTATTCCCGCAATCCGCGCCGACGCATGGAAGGCGAGGCACTGAGTCGCGGGGTCTATCAGGTGATGGCAATGCTGGCTCCGTTTCTAGTCGGTGACGCCCGCCTGCTGCTGGAACGGCTTTCTGCCGAATACATCAAACAGCCTGAGGTGAAACGATGAAGAAAGCCGCCTGGAAGAAGTTTCCTTTTCCTGACAAGGCATACCAGTACTCGGCAGCGACGCTGAAAAAATCGTGGGATAGGCTGCATCGTGGTGATGCCGAACCTTTTCCCGAGAACGCTTCTCTGCAGGATGCGTGGCGGGCCTACCATGCCGGCGATTTCGGCAAGGCCGTGGAACTGGGGCTCAAGGAAGGGGTGGCTGGTTATACCGTCGCCAACAAGGCAGCGATGATTTATGCCAACTACCTTGAGGATGACGACGCCAGGAAGCTGGATAGTTTTCAGGAAATCGCCACACGCTGCGAGGCGCAGCAGGCGGCAGACCCCGGTAATGCCAATGCCTGGTACATCCATGCCTATGCACTCGGCCGCTACAGTCAGGGGATTTCGGTCGCCAAGGCGCTGGCCGAGGGGCTTGGCGGCAAGATCAAGGCCAGCCTGAACCGCGCCATTGAACTGCAGCCGCGCCATGCGGATGCGCATGTCGCGCTGGCGACCTGGCATGCGGAAGTGATCGACAAGGTCGGCGCGCTGGTTGGCGGCCTTACCTACGGCGCCAAGAAGGATGTGGGGGCGGCGCTTTTTGAAAAGGCGCTCATGCTCAATCCGGATTCAGCCATTGCCCGCATCGAGTGTGCCAATGGCTTGGTAATGATGTTCGGCAAGGCCCGGATGAAAGAAGCAGAAAAGCGCTATGCCGAAGCCGTGGCGCATGTTCCGGCGGATGCCATGGAGCGCCTTGATGTCGAGATGGCCAAGGCTGATTCGGAAGAGGATTGAATCGCCGCCGGCGATTTTGCGCTGGGGGGTGAAACTTACCCGACCAGCCTTGAGTTGGCTGGCAGCAGGCTGATCAGAAAATCCATCTGGTCAATGAGAATGCGGCGGTTGCGCAGGATCAGGGCTTCGTAGCGCGACGGGGTGTAGGGCACATAGCGCATCACCATGCCGACGCGCTCAAGTGTGGAAGCGCCTTTTCTCTGGTTGCAGGGCTTGCAGGCGGTGACCACGTTGGTCCAGTGATCCATGCCTCCGCGCGAGAGCGGGACAATGTGATCGCGGGTGAGAAATTCCGGGCGTTTCTGGCTGCCGCAATAGCAGCAGAGATGGTGGTCGCGCTGAAATAGCAGGGGGTTGCTGAGCGCTGGCGACTGGGGTTGCCAACCCCTTGGGTTTCTCCCGCGCAAGGCCTGGATGCTGGTAACGCTGAGGGTGGAGCGTTCGCCGGTCAGTCGCGATAGCCCGCCGTGAAAGGTGAACAGGAAATCCCCCAATTCCCGGTCAACCCGGCCGGAAGCCTTGCAGGCAATCGCGTCTTTCCAGGTAATCCAGCCGCGCGGCGCCCCCGTCACGTCGACCGCGAGGATCAGCGGTCGGTTTGACGGTGTGACCAGGCTTTCCACCTGCAAATGGTCGGTACGGTTCAAGTCGCCTCCTTCGGTCGGCCATCGAACTGCTGCCGGAAGAGTACCAAAGGATGCGGTGCATTCCAATTGGCGTCGCTTGCAACGCTGGTTGGCGGTTGCTCGGGGCGGCTCGCGAACCCGCCAATGAGGGTGGAAATTGGGCGCCGGTACGCTATGCTTCCGCCCGCCATCATGAAATATGACCACGCATCCCGTTTTCTGTTCGCGGCGTTCTTCCTTTCGCTGCTGCTGCACCTGCTGCTGATCTTCGGTTGGGGCTGGCAGCGCGTGCTACCGCCGACGATGGCGCAGCCGGCGATTCAGGTTGTCGTTTCGGCGAAAACAGTAGCCGTACCGGCGCCCATTTCTGCGCCTGCTCCCACCTCCACTGCACAGCCGCCATTACTGACAGCACGTCCTATTCAGCCGGCCAGACCACGGCCAAAGGAGGCAACGCCTCCCGTGCTGGCGGTGGAAAGGCCGGCGCCGCCACCGGAGAGCTTGCCGATTGCGGTTGCCGAGGCTGCGCCGGCGACAGGGCGTGAATCCGCTTCGCCTGCGCCGGCCGCACCCGGTCCGGCAAATGGCGCGACAAGCGACGCAGCCGAGGGGGTCAGCGCCGACAGTCTGCGCGAGTACCGTATTGAACTCGCCGGTGCCGCGCGTCGTTTTCGCAGCTATCCCGCGATAGCGCGCCTGCGTGGTTGGGAAGGTGTTGCCGAGGTCGTGGTGTCGGTGAATGCCGGGGTGCCGCTTCCGTCGCTGAAGCTGGTGCATTCTTCCGGGCACCCCGTCCTCGATGAGCAGGCTGTGGAAATGCTGTCACGCGCTGTCGCCGCGACGCCATTGCCAGCAAGCCTGCGCGGCCGCAGCTTTGTCGTGCCGATGCCGATCCGCTTCAGCCTGGAGGAGTAGTTCTTTGACTACTCACCGACAGCGGTGGCAGGTCGGTGGTATGCAGGCAGACTGCGCCGCTCTTGCGGTCCGATAGCCAGGCTTTGAGGGCAAAGCTGACGCTGCGGAAGGCCATTTCTGCCCAGGGAATGCTGGCTTCGTCGAAGAGTCGGCTTTCCAGCGACTCGATGCCCACACCAAAGCGTCCACCGACCAGCCGGGCGGTATAGAACATATGCACCTGATGGATATGAGGGACATTGATCAGTGCAAACAGGCGGTCGATTTCCACTTCGGCGCAGGCTTCTTCCAGCGTTTCACGCGCGGCGGCTTCGGCGGTAGTTTCGTTGTTCTCCATGAAGCCTGCCGGGAGTGTCCACAGACCCAGGCGCGGTTCAATGGCGCGGCGACAGAGCAGGACTTGCCCTTCCCATTCGGCGATGCAGCCGACCACCATCTTCGGGTTCTGGTAATGAATGGTGCCGCATTGCGCGCACAGATAGCGCGGCACGGTGTCGCCAGCCGGGATGGCGAGGGAAACAGGGCTGCCGCACTGGCTGCAGAAATTCATCGGGATATGGACGCCGCTCATGGAGCGAAGTTTACCCGAAGCCCGCCACGCGTACACCGTGTTGACGGCGTTTGCATCCGCCATGGCTGCAGTTGATAATGGGTTCTACTTCATGGCGGCACGATGAATTCTGAGCTGAAAAAATTTGAGCAGGTCAAGGCGATGGGGGAGCTTCCCTCGCCCAAGGGGGCAGCCTTGACCATTATCCGGCTCACTCAGCGCGATGATGTCAGCGCTGCCCAGCTTGAACACGCGATCAAGACAGACCCAGCCTTTGTCGGTCGCCTGCTCAAGGCGGCCAACGCGGCCGGGCGCAACAGCGGTCGGCCGGTGGTTGCGATTGCGGATGCCCTCAAGGTTCTCGGGCTGGGCGTAGTACGCAATCTTGCCCTGGGCTTTTCGCTGGTATCCGGCTATCGCAAGGGGGGCTGTGAGCGCTTCGACTTCGATCGATTCTGGAACCGCTCGCTACTCACTGGCCTTGCCTATCAGGAGATCGTTCGCCAGTCGGGGGCGATCGGTCCGGAGGAGGCCTTTTGCTGCGGCCTGCTGGCCGACATCGGTAGTCTGGCGCTGGCGACCTTGCATCCGAAAGCCTATGCGCAGTTGCTTGAAGAACTGGGTGACGCACCTGACCCCGCGTTGGTGCGTGCGCGGGAGGAGGCGCTTTTCCTGCTTGCCCACGATGACTTGAGCGCCGCAATGCTCAGCGACTGGGGCTTGCCACGTCAATTGATCGAGGCGCTCTACTACCGTAGCCAGCCCGAGCGCAGCAAATTTGCCGCCGGTTCGCGGGGCGAGCGGCTCTTGTCGGCGGCGATGCTGGCCGGGCAGGTCGCCGATGTCTGTCTGCTGGATGAGGTGCAACGTGCTGATCGCCTTGGTTCTCTCGCCGACGCGTCGTGCGCGTTGACGATTCTTCCGGATGCCCTGGAACAACTGGTCGACGGGGTGTCCGCGCAGTGGCGGGAGTGGGGGGCGATGCTGCAGCTGTCAGTCAGTACGCCGCCCCCGTATGCACAGATGGTGCGTGCGGCGGTATCGTCTGCCGCCGGTGCAGCTGATGGACTTCGTGTTCTGGTGGCGGTGAGTGATCGGCAAGAGCGCGATCAGATACTGGGTTTGCTGGGCGCCCTGGGCTACGGAACCTTTGCCGTCGATAACGGTGAGGCCGCACTTGCTGCAGCCTTGGATGCGGAACCGCAGATTCTGGTTGTCGATGCCGTGCTGGACGGTATCGATGGCATCGGCCTGATTCGCGCCCTGCGCGAGACAAAGCTTGGGCGTGGCGCCTACATGCTGTTGTTGACTGCCGGCGGTGATGAGGACCGTCTGGTCGAGGCCTACGAGGCTGGCGCCGACGATTACCTTGTCAAACCACTCAAGGAGCGCGTTCTTGCTGCCCGACTGCGTGCCGGCGCGCGTGTCGCCGAACTGCAGGTCGAGGTCGAACGCGATCATCGCGAGATGAAACATTTTGCGGCCGAGCTTGCGGTGACCAATCGCCGCTTGCACGAAGCCGCCATTACTGATCCGATGACGGGTTTCTACAACCGTCGTTATGCCCTTGAGCGTCTGGAAGAGGAATGGGCGGCCAGCAATCGCAGCCGCAAGCCCTTGTCCTGCATGATGATCGACCTTGACCGTTTCAAACTGATCAACGATACGTACGGGCACGACGTCGGTGACCGTGTCCTGACCGATATTGCCGCTGTACTGCAGCAGAACCTGCGGGCCAACGATGTCATCTGTCGGGTCGGTGGGGACGAGTTTCTGGTGATCAGCCCGGATACCGATGCGGAGTCGGTCCGCGCCTGTGCGACCCGTCTGATGGCGGCGGCCGACAAGATTCTGGTGGAGACGCCGCGCGGGCTTGTCCGTTGCGGGGTCAGCATTGGTGTGGCGACCCGCAGTGAGGGGGTCGCAACGATGGCGATGCTGATGAAGGCTGCCGATGAAGGGATGTATCAGGCCAAGATCAGCGGCCGTCGCCGTATCGGCGAACGTTTTGATTGAGTGCCGTTGCCGGCAGAGGACAATTTGCCGAAATGTGGCGAAATTGTGGCGAGTCGCAAGAATGCGAGGTTTCCTTCGCCTTTCGAGAGCATCTGGCTAAAATAGCGCGAAACACGTAGACGGATGCCACGGGCTGGCAGTGGCTGAAAAGGGGTAAGGGGTAGCGCATGTTTCTGATCGTTGGCTATGTCATCATTCTTGCGGCGTCGCTGGGTACCTATGCGGTCCACGGCAGTCTGCTGGCGCTCTGGGTGCCGCTCGAGTATGTGGCCATCGTCGGCCTCACCGTCGGTGGCTTCGTTGCCGGCAACGATATCAAGTACATCAAGAAGACCATCGGTGCCTTGCCCTCCATCCTCAAGGGCTCAAAATTCACCAAAGCGCTGTATATCGACCTTCTGGCGATGCTTTATGAAATTCTTGGCAAAGTCCGCAAGGAAGGCCTGATGTCGATTGAGGCCGACGTCGAGGATCCGCACGCCAGCCCCATCTTCGGCAAGTACCCGACCCTGCAGAACGACCACCATGTCATGGAGTTCATCACCGACTATCTGCGCATGATGGTCGGCGGCAACCTGAACACGGTTGAAATCGAGAGCCTGATGGACATGGAGATCGAGACGCATCACCACGAAGTCGAAGTTCCCGGTCACGTCATGGCCAAGGTGGCTGATGGCGTACCAGCCTTCGGTATCGTTGTCGCCGTGATGGGCGTGGTGAACGTGATGGGCTCGGTCGGGCAGCCGCCGGCGGTACTTGGCAAGATGATTGGTGGCGCACTGGTCGGTACCTTCCTGGGTATTCTCATTTCCTACGGCTTTGTTGCTCCGGTCGCCAATCTGCTCGAGCAGAAGGCGCACGAAGGCTCGAAGATCTACCAGTGCATCAAGGTGGTGCTGCTGGCATCGATGTCGGGTTATGCACCACAGGTCGCAGTTGAGTTTGGCCGCAAGGTGCTGGAGTCGGATGTGCGCCCACGCCTTATCGAGCTAGAGGACGAACTCAAGGCACGCAAGGGCAAGTGACCTGTCGCTGACCGAGACCCAAAATGAGCGACGATTCGACACGCCCGATAATCATCAAGCGCAAGAAGGTGGTGGCCGGTGGTCACCACGGCGGTGCCTGGAAGATTGCCTATGCCGACTTCGTCACGGCGATGATGGCTTTTTTCCTGCTCATGTGGCTCCTCGGGTCGACGGCCAAGGGAGATCTGCAGGGCATTGCTGACTTCTTCCAGAATCCGCTCAAGGTCGGAATGTCGGGCGGTTCTGGCGTGGGCGATGCGTCCAGCGTGATTCAGGGAGGGGGCAAGGATCTGACGCGATCTAGCGGGCAGGTCAAGGACGGTGAAATAGACTCGAAGCGCAAGACGATCAATCTCAAGGAAACCAATCGAGAGTTCCTGAAGAAGCAGTTCGAAGCGGAAGAAAAGGCGAAGCTGAACGAGCTCAAGAAACGCATCGAAAAAGCAATTGAAGAAAATCCGGCGCTCAAGCAGTTCAAGAACCAGCTGTTGCTTGACATCACCAGTGAGGGGCTGCGCATCCAGATCGTCGACGAGCAGAACCGTCCAATGTTCGACTCCAGTAGCGCCGACCTGAAACCCTATACCAAGGATATCCTGCGCGAGATTGGCAAGGCCTTGAACAGCGTCAGTAACAAGATCACTGTCTCCGGCCATACCGACGCCGCGCGCTTTGCCGGTGGCGAAAAGAGCTTCTCGAACTGGGAACTTTCTGCCAATCGAGCTAATGCCTCCCGTCGCGAACTGATCATTGGTGGCATGGACGATTTGAAGGTGCTGCGCGTGGTCGGTATGTCCTCGACGGTACTGTTTGATAAAAATGACCCGTTGAATCCGGTCAATCGCCGGATCAGCATCATCGTACTGAACAAGAAGACCGAGGATGCCTTCCTCGGTGAAGAAGATAGCGGCGCAGCGGACATCGGTACCGATGGCGAAGGTATGGAGACTTTGACGCCGGATGAAAAAGGAACGACAAGGGGTTAGAAGCCCGTTGTCTGGTGCTGCAAGTACTCAGGAATGTCACACGGGGGAACGATGACAGCAGGCGAGAAAGTCAGGAATTATGGGGCGCTGTGGCTGCTTGTTGTGGCAGGCGGTGCCGCTGCACTTGAGCCGGCCTTGCGTGGTGGCACATTCATCGGCATGGTTGTCTTGCTGCTGGCGGGTTGGGTCATGATCGCCGGCAACGCGGTCCCGGCTGATGTCGAAGAAGAAACGCCAGCGGCCAGGGCAACGGGGCTTGATCGGGAGGCGCTGGCCGAGACCGGGGCCACGCTGGTGCGTTGCGGCCAAGAATTCACCACGCAGTTCGGAGTCACGCGCGGCGAACTTGCACGCGCACAGCAGATTTTTTCCGATGCCATTGCCAAACTGATCGATAGTTTCCATGCCATGAGTGCGCAGGCACATCGACAGCAGGAGCTGGGTTTGCAGGTAATTCGCCACCACGGGGGTGGCTCCGGCGGGGGGGCTTCCGATTTCGAACGTTTTGCCCGGCAAACCTCGGCGACGCTGCGGACTTTCGTTGATAGCGTCGTCGAAAATTCCAAGCTGGCGATGGAGCTGGTGGAATTGACCGATCGTATCGCCAGCGAGATGCGCAAGATTCTGGGGATGCTGGGTGAGATCGAAGGGATTTCCAAGCAGACCAATCTGCTGGCACTCAATGCCGCTATCGAGGCGGCACGGGCCGGCGAGGCTGGCCGGGGGTTTGCGGTGGTTGCCGACGAGGTCCGTGACCTGTCCGGGCGCACCAGCCATTTCAGCCAGCAGATCCGCGGCATGATGCAGAACATGCAGAAATCGATCGGTGAGACGGAAGCGGCAATCAACAAGATGGCAGCGCAGGACATGACCTTTGCGCTCAAGTCGAAGCAGGATGTCGAAGACGCAATGCGCAACGTCGAGGATCTCAATCGCGATACCAGCCAGGCCGTGAGCGAGCTTAACCAGATCGCTGCTGTCATGGAAAGCAGTGTCAACCAGGCAGTGGTGTCCCTGCAGTTTCAGGACATGGTGACGCAGCTGATTACGCACGTCAGTAGTCGCCTGGGTGAATTGCAGGCGGTGATTGTTGAAGTTGGCGGCGCCGGTAGTGTCGCCGGGAGTGCTGCCTCCGGTATCCAGCCGGACCAGATGGCGCGCTTGCGTGCGCAACTGACGAATGCCGTGGCGATGCTCGACGGCATTCATCACGTGATTGAAAATAACCCCGTAAAGCAGGAAGGCTTCGCCAGCGGCGACGTCGAACTGTTCTAATTCAAGAAGGAATTTCCATGGCAAAGACCGTGCTCTGCGTTGATGATTCTGCCTCCATTCGCCAGATGGTCGGATTCACGCTTAAAAGCGCTGGCTATGAGGTGGTTGACGCTGTCGATGGTATGGATGGTCTCGATAAGGCCAAGGCTCGCGCAGTCAACCTCGTGCTTACCGACCAGAACATGCCGCGCATGGATGGGCTGACGCTGATCAAGAGCTTGCGTGCGTTGCCGCAGTACAAATCGGTGCCGATCCTGATGCTGACCACCGAATCCTCTGAATCGATGAAATCGCAGGGGCGCGCGGCTGGTGCGACGGGTTGGCTGGTCAAACCCTTTGATCCGCAAAAATTGGTTGAGGTCGTAAAAAAAGTCATCGGTTAATACTTTGGCTCAACTTCGGAATCCGGAAGTTCTGCGCGATTTTTCGGTCCGGCGCGTCCGGACCAATGCCAACGCAACAGAGTGCAGAGGTCAAGAATGACCATCGACATGAGTCAGTTCTACCAGGTCTTCTTCGAGGAGACGGCAGAGCACCTGGCGGCCATGGAGTCGTTGTTGCTGGGGCTTGACCTCGCCGCCCCCGACAGCGAAGAACTGAATGCCATTTTTCGTGCTGCGCACTCGATCAAGGGGTCGAGCGGAACATTTGGTTTCAACGATCTTGCTGAAGTCACCCACGTGCTGGAAAACCTGCTCGACCGCATTCGCAAGAACGAGCTGGCGCTGCGCAATGACATGGTCGACGCTTTTCTCGATGCGGGCGATATCCTCAAGGCCATGCTGGCTGCCCACCAGGGAGGCGCGCCGGTTGCCGACGGTACTGTTGCCCAGGTCTGCGCTAACCTGAAGGCGCTGACGACGGATGCTGATACAACGGCTCCGCTCGCGGCGATGGCAGTGCCGGCCTCGTCGCCAACTCCCTCCCCGGTACAGCCGGGTGCATGTTTCGATATCGAATTCCTGCCAACGGTTGAAGCTACGGCAGATCACCAGGCTATTCCCAATCTTCTCCAGGCATTGAGCGGCATGGGTCAGCTCGATGTCGTTGCGCAGCCGGAAGCGGGTGAGCCTGGGCTGTGGTGTTTGCGCCTGCTCACCGGGCGACCGCAGGCCGAGTTCGAGGATTTTCTCGAATTTGTTTCCGAGAAGGATGCCTGGCGGGTCAAGCGCACTGCTACCGATACGGTTGATGCTGGTGGCGCCTATGGCCTCTTCGATGTCGCCGCAGCCGAGGCTGACGACGATGCGTATGGTTTGTTCGAGTCAGATCAGGATACGGCAGCGCACAGCGCCATGGTCGCGGACGAAGGAGAGGGGTTTGGCTTTTTCGAGCCGCTACCGGTAACGCTTGACAGTCCTTCTGCTTTGCCGGCTGCAGCAACAGTTCTTGAGGGCGACGGTTTCGGCTTTTTTGAACCCCTTCCTGAACCGGTCGCTGCCTTCCCGGTAGCGCCTGCCGCAGTGTCCGTAACGTCCCCTACGGAATCTGCGGCGGTCGCAGTCGTGCTTCCTGCCGCCGCGTCACCCGTAGCACGCGAGAGCCGTGCGAAGCCTGCAACCGCGCCGGCCGGCGAGGCGGCATCGATTCGTGTCAGCGTCGAACGTGCCGATCAACTGATCAATCTGGTCGGTGAACTGGTGATCACCCAGGCCATGCTGTTGCAATGTGCTGCGCAGATGCACGATGCAGCACCCGAGGCATTGACCAATGGGCTGGCGCAACTGGAACGCAATACGCGGGGTTTGCAGGAGGCCATCATGTCGATCCGCATGATGCCGATTTCCTTTGTCTTCTCGCGCTTCCCGCGGGTCGTTCGCGATCTGTCGTCGAAGCTCGGCAAGCAGGTCGAACTGAAGATGAACGGCGAGACCACCGAGCTCGATAAGGGCCTCATCGAGCGTATAGCCGATCCCTTGACGCACCTCATTCGCAACAGCCTCGACCATGGTGTCGAATTGCCGGAAACGCGTATAGCAGCAGGCAAAAGCCCGCTTGGGACCATCACGCTGAAGGCCGCGCACCAGGGGGGCAACATCGTCATTGAAGTCGGCGATGATGGCGCCGGCCTCGATCGTCAGCGGATTCTGTCGAAGGCGCGTGAGCGCGGCTTCCAGGTCTCCGACCAGATGACCGACCAGGAGGTGTGGGCACTGATTTTCGAGGCCGGTTTCTCGACCGCCGAGGTTGTTACTGATGTTTCAGGTCGCGGCGTCGGCATGGATGTTGTCCGGCGGAATATCCAGGCGATGGGAGGGCGAATCGAGATCGAGAGCATGTCCGGTGTCGGTACACGCATGACTGTGCGCTTGCCGCTGACGCTGGCCATCCTCGATGGCATGTCGGTGGCTGTCGGTGAGCACATTTACATCCTGCCCCTGTCGTACGTGATCGAATCGCTGCAGCCGGAGCGTGGTGATGTCAAAACGCTGTCGAACCAGACACGGGTGATTCAGGTGCGTAACGAGTACTTGCCGGTCGTCAGCTTGCACGACATGTTCCGGGTGCCGGGTGCAGAAACTGATTTCACCCGCGGCATCATGATCGTGCTTGATGCCGACGGCACAAAAGCAGCACTGTTTGTCGATGCGCTGGTGGGACAGCACCAGGTGGTGATCAAGAGTCTGGAGCAGAACTACCGACGGGTGTCGGGCATTTCCGGGGCAACAATCATGGGGGATGGGCGCGTGGCGCTGATTCTCGATGTCTCTGCACTGATCGAACTGTCCCGCGCAGCACAGGCCGTTGCGGTGCCGGCGCTGGTCTGAAGAAAATTTGCGAATGGAGCAAGTGATGGAAATTGCGAACCAGCAGAACGGGGCGGCAGAAGAGGATCAGATTGCCAGCGAGTATCTGACTTTCCGGTTGGGTGAGGAGGAATATGCGATCGATATCCTCAAGGTTCAGGAAATTCGGGGCTACGAGCAACCGACAGCCATTGCCTATGCGCCGCCGTTCATCAAGGGGGTCATCAATCTGCGCGGCATCATCGTGCCGATCGTCGACCTGCGCATCAAGTTCGGTCTGGGTACGGTCGACTACACGCCCTTTACCGTGGTGATCATCCTGAATGTGGCTCAGCGCGTGATCGGCATCGTCGTCGATAGCGTTTCGGATGTGACCTCGCTGACCTCCGGGCAGATTCGACAGGCGCCTGATTTCTCGGCCAGCTTCGACACCAAATACATTCTCGGCCTGGCAACGATCGACAAGCGCATGCTGATCATTACCGACATCCAGCGGCTGATGAGCAGCCGCGACATGGAGCTCATCGACGACGCTGCCGAAGCGTGACGGCGATGGCTACCCACGAAAAAAAGTAACAACGGAGAAACGACGATGCGTATCAACATGCCAGTGACGAACGTCGAGGTGCCCCTGAGGGATGACACCCTGATCGTTTCGAAGACCGATCTGAAGGGCCAGCTTACCTATATCAACAAGGATTTTCTGGACATCAGCGGCTTTTCCGAGGCCGAACTGATCGGGACATCACACAACATCGTTCGCCATCCGGACATGCCGGTCGAGGCCTTCGAGGATCTATGGCGCGACCTGAAGGCGGGGCGTCCGTGGACCGGCTATGTCAAGAATCGCTGCAAGAACGGGGATTTCTACTGGGTTCTGGCGACGGCGACGCCGATCCGGGAAAACGGACAGATTACCGGCTACATGTCGGTCCGTCGCAAGGCGCCGCGCGACGCTGTTGTCGCAGTGGACGCTGCTTACCGCCGCTTCCGCGAGAAGCAGGCTAGTGGCATCCACATTCGTCACGGTCAAGTGGTGACCGGGGGGGAGGGGCTGAAAAATGTCACACTCAAATCGAAGATGATTGTCGGCCTGGCGGCGATGATGGTGCTGGCGGTCATTGTCGGTATCGTCGGGATGCTGGGTGTCAGCCGATCAAATCATGCTTTGGCTGAGCTTTATGAGCATCGGCTGGAGCCGGTGCAGGCCTTGGCGCGTATCGGCAAGTTGATGGCCGACAACCGGGCGCAGGTAATGCTCGCCCTGCAGCATGACCCCGGCCTGGAGGTCGCCAAACTCCACGACCATCCGCTGAGCAGCCACCTGGACAACATCAGCAAGAATGCGGCGGAAATCACGGCGCAGTGGGAAACCTACCAAAAGACGGTGGATGACGATACGCACAAGAAAATGGCAGCAGCCTACGTTGCGGCACGCGCTGCCTATGTCAATGACGGCTTGAAAATCGCCAGCGCCGGGTTGGCGGAAGGGCGTTTTGCCGACGTCCAGGATCTGTTGATCCGGACGATCAACCCGCTTTATACCGAAGCAGCTGCACGTGCTGACGACTTGTACAAGTATCAGCTTGAAAGCGGGAAATCCCAACTGCAATTGGCTGAGGCGCAGGGAGGCCACGCCCAGAATTGGGTGATCGCTCTGCTGGTACTGGCCATCGCGATCGGCAGCATCATTGCGACCGTGCTATTGCGCGCCATCCTGAAGCCGTTGCAGACGATTACCTCCGGTTTTTTCGGCATCGCCGAGGGCAATTACCAGACGCCGGTTGATATTTCCCGCGACGACGAGGTGGGCAAGGTGTTGCAGGGGCTGCAGTCGATGCAGATCCAGCTCGGCTTCAATGTTGCCGAGGCAAAGCGGGTGTCGGACGAGAACCTGCGCATAAAGATCGGCCTCGACAACGTCGCCACCAACGTGATGATCGCCGATCATGCACACAACATCATCTACCTGAACCAGTCGGTCAGCGCGATGTTTGCTGCAGCCGAGGCGGATATTCGCAAGGACATGCCCGAGTTCAGCGCAGCCGCCCTTCTCGGCAGCAATATCGATATCTTTCACAAAAACCCGGCGCATCAGCGCGGCATGCTGGACAGGCTGGTGGGGACGCATCGTGCAACCATCAATCTCGGCGGCCGCACCTTTACCTTGACTGTTACGCCGGTGATCAATGAACGTGGCGAGCGTTTGGGGACGGCGGTGGAGTGGCTGGATCGTACCGCTGAGGTTGCCGTCGAGAACGAGGTGGCTGATATCGTGGGCGCTGCCGCCAATGGCGACTTCAGCAAACGTGTCGCGGTAGGCGGTAAACAGGGTTTCTTCCTGCGTCTAGCCGAGGATCTCAATCGGTTGCTCGAAACGGCGCAGCGTGGCCTCGACGATGTGGTCGTGATGCTCTCGGCGATGGCCGATGGTGATTTGACCAAGGCCATCACTGCCGAATATGCCGGCACCTTCGGGCAACTCAAGGACGATGCCAATTCGACGGTGGCCCGTCTGCGCGAGATCATCGGGCAGATCAAGCAATCGACCGATGCGATCAACACGGCCGCACAGGAAATCGCGGTGGGCAACCAGGATCTGTCGTCGCGTACCGAAGAGCAGGCCTCCAGCCTTGAAGAAACGGCCTCAAGCATGGAGCAGTTGACCGGCACGGTGAAGCAGAACGCCGACAATGCCCGTCAGGCCAATGAACTGGCCAGCAATGCCCAGGTGGTCGCTCAGAAGGGCGGCGCGGTGGTGTCGCAGGTGGTGCAGACCATGGGGGCCATTCACCAGAGTTCGAGCAAGATTTCCGACATCATCGGCGTCATCGATGGCATCGCTTTCCAGACCAACATTCTGGCGCTGAATGCGGCCGTTGAAGCGGCACGTGCCGGCGAACAGGGACGTGGTTTTGCCGTCGTCGCCACCGAGGTGCGCAGCCTGGCGCAGCGCAGCGCTGCTGCCGCCAAGGAGATCAAGAGCCTGATTTCCGATTCCGTCGAAAAGGTTGAAAACGGAACCAAGCTTGTCGATCAGGCCGGTCGTACGATGGAAGAAGTGGTGGCGTCGATCGCCCGTGTGGCCGCCATCATGACAGACATCGCCGAGGCCAGCCGCGAGCAAAGCTCCGGTATCGAGCAGGTGGGGCTGGCGGTGACGCAGATGGATGAGGTTACGCAACAGAACGCGGCGCTCGTTGAAGAGGCTGCTGCTGCCGCTGAAAGTCTTGAGGAACAGGCACGGTCGCTGATGGATGCCGTGTCGGTATTCCGCCTGGCAGAAGGCCAGGAGGCACCAGCGGCCGCTGTCCGGAAGGCGCCGCTACGTCCGGCCTTGTCGGAGCCGGAGGATATCGGCAGCCGCTTTGCAGCGCAGCCATCGGCGCGCAAGGTGCCGGTGAAATTGCCGGCTTCGCTCGATGACGAGTGGGCCGAGTTCTGATTCTGAATGCGGGTAAGGAAAGCAGGTTGACGATGTTTGAGCCGAAACGCCCCGTTCCCCCTCGTCCGCTCGCCGGCGCGCTCGGCGCTGCCGGTGCCGTTCGTCCCGTATCGCCCGGAACAGGGGCGGTTCCCGCACGCCCTGCGGCGGTCCTTCCGCAGCGGGAGAGTGGTCTGCGTGAATTCGTTTTCACTGCGGCCGATTTTGAGCGTGTGCGCAAGCTGATCTATCAACATGCCGGTATCTCTCTTTCGGCTGCCAAGCAGGATATGGTCTATTCACGGTTGGCCAGGCGGCTGCGAGCCACCGGTAAGGAAACCTTTGGTGACTACCTGGCCCTGCTGGAAAAAGGCGATAAGGACGAATGGGAGAAATTCGTCAACTCCCTGACGACCAACCTGACCTCTTTTTTCCGCGAGCCGCACCACTTCCCGATTTTTGCCGAGCACCTGAAGAAGCTCGGTGGCCGTACGCCCATCCGTGTCTGGTGCAGCGCTGCATCGACCGGTGAAGAGCCCTACTCGATTGCCATGACCGTGGCGGAAACCTTTGGTGGCTTCAATACGCCGGTGTCGATCATTGCCTCTGATCTCGATACCAATGTGTTGGCAACGGCGGACAAGGGTGTTTACACAATGGACCGTGTCGAACGAATTTCGCCCGAGCGACTGAAGCGCTTCTTTCTCAAGGGCTCCGGTAGCCAGGAGGGTTATGCGGCGGTGCGTCCGGAACTTCGCCGCATGATCCAGTTTCAGCCAGTCAATCTGCTTGATCCGACCTGGCCGGTGAAAGGTCCGCTCGATGTGATTTTCTGTCGTAACGTCATGATCTATTTCGACAAACCGACACAGCACAAGATTCTTTCGCGGTTTGCCCCGATGATGCAGGGCGATGGCCTGCTCTTCGCTGGTCATTCGGAAAGCTTCCTGCACGCGGCCGACCTCTTCCGCTCACTTGGCAAGACGGTATATGAACTCGCCCAGCGAACGCGTTGAGCGACCGAGCCGCTATTCGCGTCCGGCACCGGATAACGAATATGTGGAAGGGTTTGCGACCAATCTGTACCACGACCGGAATTTCGATTCGCCGGCAGCGAAGATTCTGCCGGGTGAATACTTTGTTACCCAGAAAGAGATGGTATTGGTCACCGTGCTGGGTTCCTGCGTCGCTGCATGCATTCGCGATACGGAGAACGGTATCGGTGGTATGAACCACTTCATGTTGCCTGACGAGGGTAGCAAGGATGTGGTGAGTAATTCTGCGCGCTATGGCACCTACGCGATGGAAGTCCTGATTAACCACCTGCTGAAGCACGGGGCACGTCGCAATCGACTCGAAGCCAAGGTCTTCGGTGGCGGTGCTGTCCTTGAAAGCCTGACGTCGAGCAATGTCGGCGCCCGCAATGCCGAGTTCGTGTTGAAATTTCTGCAGATGGAAAAAATTCCGATCATGGCCAAGGATCTTCTCGATTCCTACCCGCGCAAGATTTATTACTTCCCGAACAGTGGGCGTGTTCTGGTGCGCAAGTTGCACCGTGTGCACAACGACACCCTGTTCAACCGCGAGAAGGAATACCGTTCGCGCCTCTCGAAGTCTGAGGTTGCTGGCGATATCGAGCTCTTTACCTGAATCCCCAACGACAGTTGATAGCGATGAAGACAAGGGTTCTGGTTGTCGATGATTCTGCGGTGATGCGCAAGCTACTCACCGACATGATCAATGCCGCTCCTGATCTGGAGGTGGTCGGTGCGGCCCCCGATGCACTGATCGCGCGCGAAATGATCAAAACGCTGAATCCGGATGTGGTAACGCTGGATGTCCAGATGCCGCACATGGATGGCTTGGAATTTCTTGAGCGCCTGATGCGTCTCCGTCCGACCCGCGTGGTCATGGTTTCGGCTTTTACTGCTGCAGGTTCGGAGACCACCTTGCGCGCACTCGAGCTGGGTGCCATCGACTTCATCGGCAAACCACGCGCAGATAGTGCGGCATCGACGCTGGGGTACGCAGAGGAACTGGGGGAAAAACTTCGTGCCGCCGCCATAGCACGTTTGCGTCGTCCGTCTGTAACCGCTGAATCGGCGGCACGACTTTCTGCTTCTCCTGTTTCTGGGCGTGCCGGTGGTGACGGGAAAATCATCTTCCTCGGGGCGTCGACTGGCGGAACCGAGGCGATCAAGGATGTCCTCCTTGGTTTTCCAGCAGACTGTCCGCCGACGCTGATTGTTCAGCACATGCCGGAGAACTTTACTGCCTCGTTTGCCAAGCGACTCGATAGTCTGTGTGCGCCGCGCGTTATAGAGGCGCAGGGTGACGAGCCCGTCGTTCGAGGTACGGTCTATATCGCACCCGGACACTCCCATCTGCAGATCCGGCGGCAGGGGGCAGGCTTCGTTACCGAATTACTGAAAACCGACCCGGTTAATCGGCATCGTCCTTCAGTTGATGTGCTCTTCGATTCTGCTGCGCAACTGGTTGGCCGCAAGGCTTTCGGGGTCATCCTCACGGGGATGGGCAAGGACGGGGCGCAGGGATTGCTGCGCATGCGTCAGGCCGGTGCGCATACATTCGGGCAGGATGAGGCCAGTTGCGTGGTCTATGGCATGCCGCGCGAAGCCGCGCTGGTGGGGGCGGTGGAAGAAATCGTCAGTCTTGAGAATATGTCTGGCCGGGTGCTCGCCACCGTGGCCCGGAGTGTGGCATAGTTGGGTAGATAGCACTAAAGTGATATGGGGAGAGGGTTATGCAGGCAAGTGTTACTACAGATTCTGGCAGCGCGGACGTGAAGTTGTCGGGGCGATTCGATTTCAATGCGCATCGCGAATTCCGTGCAGCCTATGAGCAGGTCGTCGCTGATGCGTCGGTGCGTACCTTGAATATCGACATGGCGGGCGTTGAGTACCTCGATAGTTCTGCGCTGGGCATGTTGTTGATGTTGCGTGACAAGGCTGGTGCTGCGAACAAGGCGCTGACGCTTTCGAATGTGCGTGGTGCGGTCAAGCAGGTTCTTGATATTGCAAATTTCGGCAAGCTGTTCCGGATTGTTTGAGGCAGCCGACTGATCGCAGGGGCGCTAAAGGATCGAGCGTCGGCGCCGTAGTATCAGGGATGCCGGTCGTTGGTAGAGGCCGTTATAACAACAATGATGAGGGGTGAGATCAAATGAACGGCTTGGCTTGGAAAATCCGTGGAAGTTTTCTGGCGATCGCCGTGCTTGCTGGAGGCGTCCTCGTTTTAGGTCCAGGTCTATTGGGTTCCGGCACGCAGGGGCTGGCGATCGGGTTGGGGATACTGCTTGTGGCCGCAGTCGTGCTGGCCTTGATGCTTGAAGGCGGTCTGGTTCGTCGTCTGCAGGAACAGCGTGCAGTGATCGAAAGCATCTATATGGATGGTGACCTCACTCGGCGCGTTCCGGAGGCGGGTGGCGATGAAGTTGCGGCGACTGCCCAGGCTTTCAACAAGCTGATGGCCAGCATATCAACGATCATCGGCAAGGTTTTTTTCAATTCCGTCGAAGTGGCGCGTGCCTCCTCGCTGCTCATTCAGGAAGCCAATACGGTGGCCGCCGGCTCTAACCAGCAGCGCGATGCTGCGCTGGCAGCGGCTTCGGCGATGAATCAATTAACTGAGCGGATGCACCAGGTCAGCGCCAATGCCAGCGATACCGCGCAAATAGCCGAATCGGCGAGCGGGCTTTCGGCCGAGGGTATGGTGATCGTCCATAACGCTTCTGCAGAAATGGAAAAAATCGCCGCGTCGGTCACACAGTCGTCCGAGGTGGTCTGCATCCTGGGCGAGCGCTCCAAGGCCATCAGCGGCATTGTTCAGACCATTCGTGAAATCGCCGACCAAACCAATCTGCTGGCACTCAATGCCGCGATTGAGGCTGCGCGCGCCGGTGAACAGGGGCGAGGTTTTGCCGTTGTTGCCGATGAGGTGCGCAAACTGGCTGAACGTACGTCGCAGGCAACCGGCGAAATCAGTAGCATGATCTCCGCGATTCAGGGTGAAACGCAGAGCGCGATCGTTAGCATCGCTGCTGGTACCGGGCAGGCAAAAAATGGCGCCGATCTGGCCCAGCAGGCCGCAGATTCGCTGGAACGGATCAATCGCGGTGCCCGCGATACCATGGAAAAAGTGGGCGCAATTGCCTCGGCAATCGATGAGCAAAGTCGTTCCGGGCAGGATATCGCCGATCATGTCCGCAGCATCATGTCGATGGCCGAAGCCAACAGCACGGCTTCGGAAAACGCGCTACGCGAGGCGGATCAACTGGAGTATCTGGCAACCAATCTCAAGGAGATCGGCAACGTCTTCAAGCTCGGCGCTGCCGGTGAACAAGCCGTGCAGACGCATGCACGCATGCCTCCGATCATCCAGCGCGCTGCGGCTGAAATCGGTGCCATCCTGGACAAGGCGGTCGATTCGGGACGAATCCGCCTTGAGGATTTGTTCGATCAGGCCTATCAACCGATAGCCAACACCAAGCCGCAAAAGTTCAAGACCAAGTTCGACGATCTGACCGACCAGGTGCTGACGCCCTTGCAGGAACAGTTGCTTGACCAGAATAAATGGCTGGTTTACGCCATCGCGTGTGACCGAAAAGGTTATATTCCAACCCATAATCGACGCTTTGCGCAGCCATTAACTGGCGACGAAAAGGTGGATTTCGTGAATAATCGCACCAAGCGAATTTTCGATGATCCGGTCGGTAAACGCTGCGGTGACCACCGCCAGCCATTTCTACTGCAAACCTATCGACGCGATACCGGTGAAATCATGCATGACATCTCGGCGCCGGTGATGGTGAAGGGGCAGCACTGGGGCGGGTTCCGGATTGGCTACAAGACCGAAGTCTGATTTTTATGCCTGTGTTTATGCGGCTGACGTGGTGTCAGTCGTAACGATGGATTAACATACAACGATGCGAGACACCTCGTTTCCAGAAGGGGTTCAGTTATGTCCGAACTGCTAAAAAGTATTGATGCGCGCACCAAGCTGGCGGGCACGAACAAGCTGGAAATTCTGCTTTTCTTCCTGGGGCGCGATACGCGAACTGGAAGGAAGGAAACTTTCGGTATCAACGTGTTCAAGGTACGCGAGGTCATGCGGACGCCGCCGATTACCTCGGCCCCCGAGATGCCTGCTGCCGTAGAAGGCATGGTCAGCCTGCGCGGGGTTCTGGTGCCGGTGATTGATTTGGCAAAATACGCCGGGGTGCAGACGGAAACGCCGCGTGACATCATGATAGTTACCGAATACAACGGCCATACCCAGGGCTTCCTGGTTGAGGGCGTGGACACCATCCTTCGGCTCGACTGGAGCCAGATGCGCGTCCCTCCGGAGATGCTGATGGCTGAAATGGGAGGCTTGGTGACTGCGGTTACCGAGCTGGAGGATGATCGTCTGGTGATGATGATGGACGTCGAGAAAGTTCTCGCCGAAACCGCTCGTTACGATGACGAGTCGGTCTTCCGCAGTGTCGTACCGATCAACCAGCCGGATGCCTTGGTCTTTTTTGCTGATGATTCGATCGTTGCCCGCAAGCAGATCGAGAAAACCTTGCAGTTGATGGGGGTGAAGTACGTAGCATCGGTGAATGGCCGGCAAGCCTGGCAGGAGCTGGAAAAAATGGCTAATTATGCGGAAAGTATCAATAAGTCAGCCGCCGACCTGATCAGCCTTGTATTGACCGACATAGAAATGCCGGAAATGGATGGCTATATCCTCACCAAGAAAATCAAGAGTGATCCGCGCTTCATTGGCGTGCCGGTGATCATGCACTCGTCGCTTTCCGGGATGTCCAACCAGCAGTTGGGCAAGTCGGTGGGCGTGGATGAGTACGTCGCCAAATTTGAGCCGCAGAAACTTTCTGAAGCGCTTGCCCGCCGGATTCTCGGCGAATCTGCCAATCTTCCCGTGCCGGCCTGACCGGGCGCGTTCGCAGGAGTGTGAGCATGGACATGTCGGACAAGAAAAATCTCCTTGAGAGCGTCGACGCCCGTACGCGGCTGGCTGGTTCGAACAAGATGGAGATCCTGCTCTTCTCGCTGGGCACGCGCGAGACGTTTGGGATCAACGTTTTCAAAGTGCGTGAAGTCGGGCGCACGCCGCACATTACGCGGACACCCAACATGCCGAAAGGTGTGGAGGGCTTGATTTCGCTGCGTGGCAATGTCATCCCCGTACTTTCTCTTTCTTCTTATCTGGATCTTGAGGGCAGCGCGCCGCCGGGATTGGGTAAGACCATGATGGTGGCCGAGTACTCGAAGCGTACCCTCGGTTTCCTGGTGCACGAAGTTGATCGCATCATCCGTGTCGATTGGGAGCGCGTGAAGGCGCCAGAAACCGTTCTCGCCTCAAATCTGGGGTTGATTACGGCAGTGATCGAACTGGAAGGTGGGCACCTGGTCTCCATTCTTGATGTTGAGCAGATTCTTGCCAACGCCTTTGGTGAAGCGGTGATTGTTGATGTCGCTCCGGTTCGCGTGAGTGAGGATGTCGGCATCTTTTTCGTCGATGACTCGATCGTGGCGCGGCGCAAAATTACCGAGGTGCTCGACAAACTCGGAGTCAAGCACAAGCATGCGACCAACGGCTCGGAAGCCTGGACTCGGTTGCAGGCGATAGCTGCGCACGCAACACAGATGGGAACGCCGATCCGCGACGAGATCCGCGTCATCATGGTTGATGCCGAAATGCCGGAAATGGATGGCTATGTGCTGACCAAGAATATCAAGGGCGATATTCGTTTCAACGGGATCCCCGTCATCATGCATTCCTCCCTGTCCTCAGAGGCAAACAGGGCAATGGGCAAGGCTGTCGGTGTCGATGGTTACGTCGCCAAGTTCGATGCAGAAATACTGGCAGATACCTTGCGTCCGTTGCTGGAAAGATAAGAACACTGGAGCCTTAAGCATGCCCGATCCAAAAATGAAATTCCTGGTGGTTGACGATTTCTCGACGATGCGACGCATCGTCAGAAATCTGCTCAAGGAACTGGGATTCGTCAACGTTGATGAAGCCGAGGACGGTGCGATTGCGTTGCAGAAATTGCAGGCCGGCGGTTTCGATTTCGTTGTGTCTGACTGGAATATGCCAAACATGGACGGGCTTACCTTGCTGCAGACTATTCGCGCCGCACCGAATCTCAAGCACCTGCCGGTACTGATGATTACCGCAGAAGCCAAGAAGGAAAACATTATTGCAGCCGCTCAGGCAGGTGCCAGCGGCTACATTGTCAAACCCTTTACCTCAGCCACCCTTTCGGAGAAATTGCAGAAGATTTTCGAAAAGATGGAAAAGAGCGCTTAGGACAGGGAGAAGTAAATGAGCAGCGATTCCTCCGAACTCGAAGCCCTCTTCGACAGCATTGCCAGTGGCCAAGCCCCCGCCAAGCCCACCGCCGCCCCTGTTGCCACTCCGGTAGCGGCCCCGGCCGTCAGCGCCTCTCGCGAAGTCGGTGATTCCGACGAATTGCAGGCTTTGTTCGATTCTTTTTCCGGCGCACCGGCGGCGAGTGCTCCCGGCGCCCCTGCCGATGAAGACTGGGAAGGCCAGGAAAAGGTCTTTCAGCGTGTCGGCCATATGGCGCGGCAGCTCCATGACACGCTGCGTGAACTGGGTTACGACAAGATGATCGCCCAGACGGTTGAGGCGCTTCCGGATGCCAAGGACCGACTGGCTTATATTGCCAATCTGACCGAGCAGGCCGCCTGCAAGGTGCTTAACGCTACTGATGTCGCCAATCCCCTGATCGAATCGCTGGAAGTCGATGCGCAGGGGCTGGCCCAGCGCTGGGATCGCGTCTATGCCAATCAGATGGGTGTAGATGATTTCAAGCAGTTGGCTTCTGATACGCGAGCCTTCCTGAAGAATCAGCTGCCGCAACAGACGGGCGGTGCCAAGGCGCAACTGATGGAAATCATGATGGCACAGGATTTCCAGGATCTCACCGGGCAGGTTATCAAGAAGGTGGTAACCCTTGCCCAGGAACTCGAATCGCAGTTGATGGGGGCGCTTATCGAAGTCATGCCAGGTGAGCGCCGGACGGAGTCGGTCAATAGCCTGTTGAACGGACCGGTAATCAACGCGGAAGGTCGCGGCGACGTAGTTGTAGACCAGCAGCAGGTCGATGACCTGCTTGGCAGCCTGGGCTTCTAGGAGAAAAACGATGAGCGATTTCGCCGGAATGGAAGATCTCCTGCAGGACTTTCTGCAGGAAGCGCACGATTTGTTGTCCGACGTCGACAACAAGCTTGTTGACCTGGAGCGGATGCCTGAGGACAAGGGGCTGCTCAATGATATTTTCCGTGGTTTTCATACGGTCAAAGGCGGCGCTGGCTTTCTCAATGCCGCTGAACTGGTAACGCTTTGTCACCTGACAGAGAACCTGTTCGACCGTCTGCGCAACGGAGAACTGCATCTGACGCCTGAGTTGATGGATATCATCATGGCGGCGACGAAAGGCGTGCGCGACATGTTTGGCGAGCTGGGGCAGGGGGTTCAGCCCCGTCCGGCACCAGAAGATGTCCTTGGTGGCCTGCGGCGTGCGCTGGAGGGTGATACAGCACCGGTCGCCCCGGCTCCCCCGGCTGCACCAGCAGCCTCTGCGGTTGCAGCAGCAGAGGCTGCCGAGGGCGGCCCCGATTGGCAGGCACTGCACGGTGCCGTTACCGGCGCTCCATCGGTATCAACGGAAGTGATGGCCAAAACGGGGGAGGCCGTGCAGAACGGATCGCCTCCGCCCTATGGTCGACGTGTCGCAGACAAGCCGGGCGTGCCGGAAAAGGCCGGTGCCGGGCGGCGCGTAGAGGAGCGGGCGGCGACGCGCGAAAATACCATTCGTGTGGATACCTCGCGGCTCGATCAGGTGCTCAACTTGTCGGGAGAAATCGGTTTGATGAAGAACCGGTTGACCAGCCTTCGGGCTGACATCCTTGCCGGCAAGACTGATTCCGAAACCCTGCACGCGCTCGATCAGGCAGTGTCGCAGCTCGATCTGCTGGTTTCCGATCTGCAGAACTCCGTGATGAAAACACGGATGCAGCCGATTGGCCGCCTGTTCCAGAAGTACCCGCGCATCGCCCGCGACCTGGCTCGCCAGTTGGGCAAGGATGTTGAGCTGGTACTGGCCGGCGAAGAAACCGAAGTCGACAAGACGATGATCGAAGACCTTGCCGACCCACTGATCCACTTGATTCGCAATGCAGTCGACCACGGTGTCGAGGACAGCGACGAACGTCTGGCTGCCGGCAAACCTTCCAAGTCGGTGGTGCGCCTGGAGGCGCGTCAGGAAGGCGATCACATCATGCTGATCATTGCTGACGACGGGCGTGGCATGAGTGCCGAACGGATCCGTGCCAAGGCCATTGAGAAGGGGCTGATTTCCGAGGAGGAGGCCAACACCCTTGATGAGCGCCAGAGCCTGCATCTTATTTTCTTGCCGGGCTTTTCGACCAAGACTCAGGTTTCTGACGTGTCCGGTCGTGGCGTTGGCATGGATGTCGTCAAAACCAACATCCAGAAGCTCAACGGCAACATTGACATTCGCTCGGAGCCGGGTAAGGGCAGCGTTTTCATCATCTCGTTGCCATTGACTCTGGCCATCCTGCCGGTGCTGCTGGTGTTGCTTGGTGATCAACCTTTCGCGCTGCCGCTGTCGCTGGTTCGCGAAATCCTGCCGATCGAGCACGACAAGTTGCAGGAAGTGGGTGGCAAGGCGACGCTGGTCGTGCGCGGCGAGATACTGCCAGTGGTGTCGTTGGCCAAGCTGCTGGGGTGGCCGCAGGACACGCCGCCGGAGTATGGGGTGCTGATGCAGACCTCGGAGCGAAGTTTCATTCTGGCGGTAGACAACTTTGCCGGTCGCGATGACGCGGTCATCAAGTCGCTTGAAGACTTCCGCCCCAAGGGGGTTGCCGGTGTTACCACGCTCTCCAACGGCCAGATCGTGTTGATTCTCGACATGAAGGAGCTTTTGGCCGATCTCGGCCAGCAGATCGGTGGAGATGGGCGCGGGAGCAGCATGCGGGCCCTTGAATTTTCTTAATCATTAATAAATTCAATAAGTTGACAAGGGGGCTTTGCCCCCTTTTCTTCGTTCACATTCCCCAACAGCCTGTTGCGGATTGGCAACGCTCCTAGAATCGTTAACAAAAACCCCTCATACCCCTTTATTTTTATTCATTTTTTCCTATAATACCCGGAACCAACTAGGCATCGGGTATGGCCGAAGACAGCGACCTCGAAAAAACAGAACCTGCATCAGCCAGACGGCTGGAACAGGCGCGCGAAGAAGGGCAGGTCCCTCGTTCGCGGGAATTGGGCGCTTTTCTCATTCTGCTGGTGGCCGCCGGCAGCATCTGGATGATGGGCGGCTGGCTGGCGCAGCGTGTTGTGGCCATGTTCCGCCGCGGTCTGACACTGGATGAAAAATTGGTCCGGGAACCCGATCAGATGCTTGTCCGGTTTGCAGACCTTTCCACGGATGTCCTGTTTACCTTTTCTCCGTTTCTGTTGGCGCTGATGGTTGCCGCGCTGGCTGCCCCCTTCCTGCTGAATGCCTTCAATTATTCGCCGAAGGCGCTCGTGCCGAAATTTGAGCGCATGGATCCAATCAAGGGGCTTCAGCGCCTTTTTTCGTGGACCGGGGTTGTTGAACTGGTCAAGGCTGTCGTCAAGGCAAGCGTTGTGGGTGGGGTTGCTGCCGCAGTGATCTGGAGCGAGCGTTACGACCTCATGGCGCTTCTGGCGCAGCCGGCAGAGGTGGCGCTTGCCTCCGCAGGGCATCTTCTTTCGTACAGTTTCCTGGCCATGGTCAGCGCAATGGTGCTGATCGTTGCCATCGATGTCCCCTTCCAGCTCTGGCACTACCATCACAAGCTGAAAATGTCGCGTGAGGAGCTGAAGAAGGAAGGTAAGGAAATGGAAGGCGATCCCCAGGTCAAGGGGCGCATCCGCATGCTTCAGCGTGAAGCGGCACGTCGTCGCATGATGGCAGCCGTACCGCAGGCCGACGTGATCGTGACCAATCCGACCCACTTTGCCGTCGCGCTCGCCTACAAGAGTGGTATGGGCGCGCCACGGGTTCTGGCAAAGGGTAGCGGTGAGATTGCGCGCCGCATTCGTGAAGTTGGTGCGGAGCATGGCGTGCCGCTACTTGAGGCGCCGCCGCTGGCGCGCGCACTCCATCGTCACGTCGAGATCGATCAGGAGATCCCCGGTACCCTCTATGCTGCTGTTGCCGAAGCAATGGCCTGGGTCTATCAGTTGGCTTCCTGGCGTCAGACTGGTGGGCAGTACCCGGTGCCGCCCCGCGAATTGCAGGTTCCCGCCGAACTGGTTCCGGAGGCCGTAAATGGCTAATACGAACAGCGCTACGATGACCATGCAGGGGATCTTCGCCCGACTCAACTGGCGCCAGATGGCCGGCCCGCTGCTGATCATCCTCATCCTGTCGATGATGGTCTTGCCGCTGCCGCCGTTGATGCTTGATCTGCTCTTCACTTTCAATATCGCCATCTCGGTGATCGTCATGCTGGTGGCGATGGCGACGTTGAAGCCCCTGGATTTCTCGATTTTCCCGACCATCCTGCTGGTAACGACACTGCTGCGCCTGTCGCTCAACGTCGCTTCGACTCGCGTTGTTCTGCTTCACGGCCACAACGGCCCGGACGCCGCCGGCAAGGTGATTGAAGCCTTCGGGCATTTCCTGGTAGGTGGCAACTACGCCGTCGGTATCGTCGTCTTCACGATTCTGGTGATCATCAACTTTGTCGTCATCACCAAGGGTGCCGGCCGGGTTGCCGAAGTCGCCGCCCGCTTCACGCTGGATGCCATGCCGGGCAAACAGATGGCGATTGACGCAGATCTGAACGCTGGCCTGATCGGTGAAGATGAAGCGCGCAAGCGCCGTGCGGAAATTTCAAGCGAATCCGAGTTCTACGGCTCCATGGACGGTGCCTCGAAATTCGTACGCGGTGATGCCGTTGCCGGCATCATCATCATGCTGATCAACGTCATCGGCGGCCTCTTTGTCGGTGTTCTCCAGCACAACATGGACGTAGGGGGCGCAGCCAAGGCCTACACGCTGCTCACCATCGGCGACGGTCTTGTTGCACAGATTCCTGCACTGATCATTTCCATCGCTGCCGGCCTGGTAGTCACGCGTGTCGGCGACGATGCCAGTGGCGACATCTCGCAGCAGTTCATCGGTCAGCTCTTCAACAATCCCCGTGTCCTTGGCCTGACGGCCGGAATTCTTGGCCTGCTGGGCATGATTCCGGGGATGCCGAACTTTGTTTTCCTGACCCTTGCAGGAGCGCTTGGCTGGCTGGCCTGGAACGTTACGAAGAAGAATGAGCGCCGGCAACCTGCGCCTGTTCAGGTGGCTCCAGCGGTGCCGATGGAAGCGCAGGAGGCCAGCTGGTCTGACGTGGCCCCGCTCGACGTGCTCGGTCTTGAGGTTGGTTACCGGCTGATTCCGCTGGTCGATAAGTCGCAGGATGGTGAGCTCCTGCGGCGTATTCGGGGCATTCGCAAGAAATTTGCGCAGGAGGTTGGTTACCTCGTCTCGCCGGTACACATTCGCGACAACCTCGAACTGAAGCCAAACGCCTATCGCATCCTGCTCAAGGGAGTCGAAGTTGGCCAGGGGGATACGTTCCCCGGACAACTTCTGGCGATCAACCCCGGGCGTGTTGCCGGAACCGTCGCCGGCATGCCAACGACCGACCCGGCCTTCGGGTTGCCAGCCGTCTGGATAGAGCCAGCCTTGCGCGATCAGGCGCAGGCCTACGGTTACACGGTTGTTGATGCCAGCACGGTGGTGGCGACGCACCTCAACCACCTGGTCCTGACGCATGCTGCCGAGCTTCTCGGGCGCATGGAAACGCAGGCCCTGCTCGACCACCTTGCAAAAGATATGCCGAAACTCATCGAGGATCTCGTTCCCAAGATCCTGCCGCTCGGTATCGTACAGAAAGTCTTGCAAAACCTGCTCGAAGAAGGTGTACATCTCCGCGACATGCGGACGATCATCGAAACGCTTGCCGATAATGCAACGCGGACTCAGGACACGGAAGTGCTCACCGCGCAGGTGCGCAATGCACTTGGCCGCGCCATCGTCCAGCAGCTGTTTGCCGGCAGTGCGGAAATGCAGGTCATGTCGCTTGACCCGCAACTCGAGCGCATTCTGGTCCAGGCTGTCTCCGGCAGCGGCGAAGGTGCCGCCATCGAACCGGGAATGGCCGATACGCTAATGCGTGAATCGGCTGCCGCAGCACGGCGTCAGGAAGAGCTTGGTCTGCCTTCCGTGCTGCTGGTCCCTGCCAACCTCAGAACCCTGCTGTCGCGCTTCTTGCGTCGCAGCATCCCCCAACTCAAGGTGCTTGCCCACAGCGAAGTGCCTGATACCAAGATTATCAAGGTCACCTCGATCATCGGAGGTAGAGCATGAACGTCAAAAAATTCGTTGCCCCTACAGCGCGCGACGCCCTGCACAAGGTCAAGGAAATTCTCGGGCCCGACGCCATCATCCTGTCCAACCGAGGCCTGCCGGGCGGCGGTGTGGAAATCATGGCGGTCGCCTCGCGCGACATGGCTGCGATTGCGCCGACCCCCTTGCGCGAAACAGCGCCACGGGTTGAAACGCAACGCCCTGTCGCAGCCCACCGTGATGATGACTATACGGTCAGCCTTTCCGGTAGTTCTGCAGGAAGGAGTGCTGCGCTGAATGAGGGGAATGCGACCAATGCACCGAGGCCGTTTACCCCTCCGGTAGTCAATCCGCCGTTGTCGCCACGTCCCTTGGCGGCCAAGGCCTCACCGTCCCTGGCTTCGCGCCCGATGCCGCGCATTGAAACGCCTGCGCCGCGTGTTGAGGCGGAAGTCGTTCCGGCCAATGTGATGGCCGAAATTCGCGCGCTGCGACAGATCGTTGAGCAGCACCTTGCCGGTTTTGCCTGGGGCGAAACGGCACGGACCGAACCCGTCAAGACCGAAGTGCTGCGCCAGATGCTGGACAGCGGCTTTTCACCGCAACTTGCCCGTGAACTCCTCGACGACTTGCCGCAGGAACTTGATCCACGTCAGGCCCAGGCTTGGGCAAAGGGTGCTGCTGATCGTGCCCTGCGTACGTTGGGCAGTGACCACGACATAATCGAACGTGGCGGCGTCTTCGCACTGGTCGGCCCGACCGGCGTCGGCAAGACCACGACCACGGCCAAGCTGGCTGCCCGTTGCGTGCTCCGGCATGGAGCCCACAAGCTGGCTTTGGTAACGACCGATGGCTACCGTATTGGCGCCCACGAACAGTTGCGCATCTATGGCCGTATTCTTGGCGTTTCCGTCCATCTCGTGAAGGATGGCGATGATCTGCGCCATACGCTGGCTGAGCTTTCACACAAGCACATGGTGCTGGTCGATACGATGGGCATGAGCCAGCGCGACCGCATGGTAACTGAGCAGATCGGCATGCTTGCAGACTGCGGTGTCCAGCGCCTGTTGCTGCTGAACTCGACCGCCCGCGGCGATACCACGGACGATGTCGTCCGCGCCTACAGCGGCCCAGATCTTGCCGGCTGTATCCTGACCAAGGTTGACGAAGCCGCCAGCCTGGCGCCGGCGCTCGATGTCGTCATGCGCCATGGACTCAAGCTGCACTATGTCTCCAACGGACAGCGTGTACCGGAAGATCTGCATCTTCCGAATCGCGCTTATCTGCTCCACCGTGCCTTCAAGGATGCTCCAGAGGCGTCGGCCCATCGTTTCGACGGCGTCGAGCCTGGACTGGTAATGGCCAATGCCGGCATGGCGGCGATGGGTGGGCGTCGTGGCTGAATTCAATGGTGATCAGGCTGCCGGCCTGCGGCGCCTGTTCGGGCAGGAATCACTTCAGGTGATTACCTTTGCTGCCGGCAGCGAGGGGGTTGGCAAAACGGTAACGGTCGCCAACATTGCTGCAGCGATGGCTCGCCAGGGCAAGGAAGTCCTGATTCTTGACGAGAACACCGCCGGTAATATTGCCTCCGTTTTTGGTACGACGGCGAAGTACGATCTGTTCCATGTTGTCAATCGCGACCGCCGGCTTTCCGAAGTTCTGGTGCATGTCGCGCCGGGGGTTCGTGTCCTGCCTGCCGCGCGTGCCGTACAAAAACTCGGCAAGTTGCAGCGTGGGCAACAGGAGGCGCTGCTGGAAGCATTGGGCAGCATGGCGCATCCAGCTGATGTGATTCTCGTCGATGCGTCGATTGATCATCCACTCGGCTTTTCGCCCCTGGGTCTGGCGACCCAGGAAACCGTCGTGGTTGCCGCCGCTACCGGTGCAGCAATCACCGAAGCATACGCGCTGATCAAGAAAGTCAGCCTCGGTTATGCCCGTCGCCACTTCCGTATCCTCGTGAACAAAGTCAAAGCTGCCGACGATGCTCAAGCAATTCACGCCAACCTTGCGCAACTGGCCCGCCAGCGAGGCGTCGCCCGACTCGACTATGTCGGCCATGTGCCGATGGACGATGCCTTGCGCCATGCTGCGAAACTCTGCCAGCCGGTGATCGCCGCGTATCCGGAATCAGGCGCTGCTGTAGCGTTGCGTGGTATCGCCAGCGATATGTTGCACTGGCCGCCGGTGGAATCGGAATCCGGTGGGCTCGAACATTTTGTCCAGCAACTGCTACACTTGAGCCAACGCATAGACCCAGTCACTATCCACGCCGGGTAGGGCTCATAAACCCATGTATACCGCTGCAGGGCAGCTCAACAAAGAGCAACTGGTGCAGCGCTTCGCACCTCTCGTCAAGCGCATCGCCTATCACCTGATGAGTCGTCTGCCGTCCTCCGTGCAGGTCGACGATCTGGTGCAGAACGGCATGATCGGCTTGCTCGATGCCATTGATCGCTTCGAGGCCGGTTTTGGTGCTCAGTTCGAAACCTACGCCTCGCAGCGTGTGCGTGGCTCAATGCTCGACGGCTTGCGTGAAAACGACTGGTTACCACGCAGTCTCCGCCGCGAAATGCGGCGTATCGAAGCGGCGATCCATCAACTTGAACAGGATAGCGGTCGCGCGCCAACCGAGAAGGAACTCTCTGATTCACTTGGCATGCCTCTTGCCGAGTATCAGAAGATGCTGCAGGATGCACGAGGGCATCAGCTGGTGTATTTCGAGGATCTGGCAGGAGATGGCGACGAGGATTTTCTCGAGCGCCACTTTACCGACGACGACGCCGACCCCGCCCGCATGTTCGAAGATCAGGACATGCGCCGCCATCTGGTGGCGGCCATTGAAGCGCTGCCGGAACGGGAAAAGCTGATGATGGGCCTTTACTACGAGCAGGAACTCAACTTGCGCGAAATCGGGGAAGTGATGGGGGTTACGGAATCACGCGTCTGCCAGCTGCATAGCCAGGCCATCGTCCGCTTGCGCGCACGCATGCTGCACGGCGATGCCGCGCCTGCAAAGAAGAAGGGGCGCCCACGTCGTGGATAAGATCAGTCTCGCCGGTGTTCTCATTGGGGTCATCGCCATCGTCGGTGGGCAGGCGCTCGAAGGGGGGCACGTCGGCTCACTGGGCCAACCTACAGCACTCCTGATCGTTGTCGGCGGCACCCTGGGTGCTGTCATGCTGCAAAGCCCCATGCCTGCCTTTCGCCTCGGTTTTCGCATGGCCAAGTGGGTCTGGTTTCCACCCGCCATCGACTACCCCAAGCTGATCCAGCAGGTATCCAACTGGAGCCAGGTCTCGCGCCGGGAAGGCCTCCTGGCGTTGGAGGGCTTTATCGGCCCGATGAAGGATGAATTCGCCCGGAAGGGGCTCCAGCTTCTCGTAGATGGCGTCGAGCCTGAGCGTATTCGCGAAGTCATGGAAGTTCAGATCAACACCTACGAGGACGAACTCCGGCAGGGGGCCAAGGTGTGGGAAGCCGCAGGCGGCTACTCGCCGACGATAGGCATCCTCGGTGCCGTGATGGGCCTTATCCACGTCATGGAAAACCTCTCCGATCCGTCGAAGCTCGGCGCGGGGATCGCTGTTGCGTTCGTTGCCACCATCTACGGTGTCGGCCTCGCCAATCTCGTATACCTGCCGATGGCCAACAAACTCAAGGCGCAGGTGGCCCGGCACGTGACTTATCGCGAAATGCTTGTTGATGGCATCATTGGAATTGCCAACGGCGATAACCCTCGCATCATCGAAAATCGCCTGCGCGGCTATTTTTCCTGAGCATTCGCGAGACTGCCGTGGCCCGTCGCAAGCGAGAAGAAGAGCACGAGAACCACGAGCGCTGGCTCGTTTCCTACGCCGATTTCATTACCCTGTTGTTTGCGTTTTTCGTGGTGATGTATGCACTCTCTTCGCTAAACGAAGGCAAATACCGCGTGCTTTCAAATTCGCTCACCAGTGCCTTTCGCAACGTGACGGTGAACGCATCTGGCCAGGTCATCGTTCCGCAGAGCGCAGCGCCAACGCCCCCGCGTGTCATTGCGCCACTCAAACCCAGCCCGCCACAGAAAGCGGACCCGGCCAAGCAACAACAGCGCGACAAAATGCGGAACATGGCCAAGGAGATCATGGATGCCCTGGCGCCCCTGGTGCGTGAAGGTAAGGTGCGCGTTCTCGAAACCAGTCGTGGGGTGACCATCGAGATTGCCGACTCGGCATTGTTCGCTGTCGGCCAGGCCATCCTCAATATTGAATCCAGCCGTGCCCTGCGGGCGGTGGCGGAAGTGATTGCCACCTCCGATTTTCCGGTGACGATTGAAGGTCACACCGACAACGTCCCGATCAAGACGCTCCAGTTCCCGTCGAACTGGGAACTCTCCGCTGTGCGTGCGACGACCGTGCTGCGTATTTTTGCCGACTCTGGTGTTCCGCCCGATCGGCTGACGGCCATCGGCTACGGCGAAACGCGTCCGGTCGAATCCAATGACAGCATCGAAGGCCGTGCGCGCAATCGCCGCGTCTCCATCCAGATCGATTCCGCCCTGCCGGAGAAACCGACTGAAGTCCCGGTCGAAG
>Ga0172380_10000442_pt1 | contig 82148 bp, 81 predicted proteins | sample Leawe162metaG_FD_119747 | JGI IMG/M metagenome (GOLD analysis project Ga0172380, IMG submission 119747) | Leachate microbial communities from a municipal landfill in Southern Ontario, Canada - Leachate well 162 metaG | ecosystem: Engineered > Solid waste > Landfill > Unclassified | place... | reverse complement strand
TTATTGACAAGCTTTTAGTGAAAAATATTTTTTCTTTTTTTTAAACCCTCATCTTTCAATCATAACCTCCACTCGTTTGCGGGGTGCAAAGGTAATCAGTTATTTTTTATTGACAAGCTTTTAGTGAAAAATATTTTACTTTTTTTTAAGCTGCTTCCGTCTTTCAAATCAACCGTCCACTCGTTTGCGGGGGGCAAAGGTACACAGCTTTTTTACTTCTGCAACCATTTTTTGAAAAAAAATGGAAGAAAAATACGAAACTCAAAAACAACAGTTGATTAACAAATAGTTATGAATAAAGAAAAGGTATATTATTTTTTAGTTCTTAGTTTTTCCAGAAGGCTCAACTTAGAAATATCAGGTTTGCTATGCAGTTTTATACTTTTTTCAATCGTTTGAGTGACCAAATTATCACCTTTGACACCAATCATCAGCTTTGATTTTCCCTCTAAAAGTAATTCTAAGGCATACGCGCCCATCCGTGTCGCAATAATCCTATCGACTACTGTAGGTTTTCCTCCTCTTTGGATATGGCCTAAAACACTATAGCGCATGTCGTAATTCGCCAAAAATGGTTTTACCTTATCCATGATTTCTTTTGCTCCACCGGCATCGTCCCCTTCTGCTACAATAACAATGGTGCTTCTTCGACCTTTATTATTTTGCATGATGTGATCCGCCAATTTTTTAATGTCTGTAACTTCTTCTGGAATGAGCACCTCATCAGCACCAGAAGCAATGGCACTATTCAAAGCAATAAACCCAGCATCCCGTCCCATTACCTCAATAAAAAAGACGCGATGATGACTCGATGCCGTATCTCGTATTTTGTCCACCGCTTCTACAACGGTATTCAACGCTGTATCATACCCAATGGTATGGTCGGTTCCAAAAATATCATTGTCGATCGTGCCAGGAATACCAATAATCGAAATCTCCATTTCCTTCGAGAGTTGATTGGCTCCAGCAAAACTTCCATCACCTCCAATCACGACCAATCCTTCAATATTGGAATCCTTCAAATATTGAATTGCTTTTAATCTACCTTCCAGTGTTTTAAACTCCTTTGATCTTGCCGACCCCAAAATGGTGCCTCCATATTGAATAATAGTATCGACATCCGTATAATCCAACATTCGACCACGCCCTTCAATCATTCCTTGAAATCCATCCTCAATACCTAGAACTTCTACTCCTTGGTTTAAAGATGATTTAACAACTGCTCTAATACAGGCATTCATTCCTGGAGAATCACCTCCTGACGTCATTAACGCTATTTTTTTCATTATTTTCAGTTCTTAGGTGAAAATTACTAACTTTTTATGGAATTTAGCGATTCAATCCATCTATACTATATATAGTATGCTTTTCAATTTGAATAAATATCGAAAATTAACCGACGAAGAATTGGTCCTAACCTATTCGGAAAAGCCTTCACGTCATATTATTCAAGTTTTGTTTGAGCGATACGGTCATTTGGTTCTTGGTCTTTGCATGAAATACATGAAGCAAATTGAAAATGCCGAAGATATCTGTTCTATCATTTTCGAAAAGCTGCCGAATTTATTGTCCAAACACGAAATCCGGTATTTCAAATCTTGGCTTTATCAAGTTTCACGCAATGAATGTTTGATGATTTTGCGCAAAAAAAACATCACCACTGTCGATTTGGAAGGCTTGCCCATAAAATCTGATGACGAGATTGATTCAAATGAGCAACAACTTTCTACCATGGAAAATGCGTTGCAAACTTTAAAAACGGAGCAGAAAGAGGCTGTGATACTTTTTTACTTGGAAGAAATGAGCTACCAGCAGATCAGTGAAATGAAAGGATGGGATATTAAAACGGTTAAAAGCTATATCCAAAATGGAAAGCGTAACCTGAAAATAAAAATGGAAGGAAATCATGAATAAGAAAGAATTATACCAACTCCTAGCGGAAAAGAAATCGCTGACCGTAGAGGAAATTAATTCTTCTTTGAAAGGAGAATCTACGATTCACACCGCAGAATTAAATGAATTCGACCAAGAAGCACTCGAAGGCTGGAAGGAAAGTAGTGAGACCAAGGTAAACCTTTCCCGCATTTCAAGACGACTTGGTTTTTCAAGGTCAAAACGAATTTTATTGAGCAGTTCAATTGCACTACTCGCAATCGTATCACTTTACTTTTGGCAAAATCAGTCACAACCGACTACGAATACGATTGCAAAAACAACCAAGTCAACACAATTAATCGAACAAACGGATATTTTTCTTGAACCAAAATTTGATACCCTGATTGAAACAGCAAGTGCTAATCGAGAAATTGTGCACTTACAAAAAACACAAAGTTCAAAACCTTTGGTTACTGTCTCCATCGTTGCACCTGAGTCTAACCTGGAAGTTGATAAATTGCCCGTAAAAGATCTAGACTTACCAAAAGGTAAAACAGAAGTGATCCTTTCAAACCGCAGAAAAATCAAAGAAGTGTATTTGCACACCTTTAAATTGGTGGATTACCGAGTGATGCGGACTAAACCAACGGTTGCCACCAAACAAATGGATCTCACCGGTACATCGGCGAACTTGGAAAATCCTGCTCAAAAGAACGAAGAAGTGGTATGGCAAAATATCGACGTTCCTTATATTGATTACATTGAAAAAACAATGTATTTCATGGACAAAGGAAGTTTGAAAAAAGCCATGGCCCGATTTGAGGTGATCTTAGAAACGTACCCAGACGATTTGAATGCGCAATTCTATGCCGGTTTCAGTCTGTACAATTTGAAAGAATACGACAAAGCTCAATTGTTCTTTGCTGAGGCATTACAAAATAGTCTTTCAAATTTTGATGAAGAGTCAGCTTGGTATTTGGCATTATCCTATGAGAAATCAGGGCAAAATCCAAAGGCAAAAGAGTTATTTGCCAAAATCGCGGAATCAGATTCGTTTTATGCAGAAATGGCTAAAAAGAAGCTTTTGAAGTAGCTCCACCAACTTACCCTCTCACTTTCCTTTTCAACATGGCATTTGGACGGTAACGGTCTTCACCATATTCCGAGAACAAATCTTCTAATTGGAAAAGCACCTTTTCTAACCCAATTTCATCCGCCCAAGCCAATAATCCTTTTGGATAATTTACGCCTTTGGTCATCGCTTTGTCAACATCTTCAGGACTTGCTACTTGCATAAATACGGCATCAAAAGCTTCATTGATGAGCATCGAAAGAATTCTATCCACTATTTTTTGACCTAGCACCTCATCCTTCATTGGTTCTGGTTGAATTGCACTTTCAGCATAATTAAAAAAACCTCTTCCCGATTTTCTTCCAAAGAATCCAGCTTCAGCATGTCGTCGTTGCGTAAAAGAAGGTTTAAATCGCGGATCGTAATAAAAAGCAGCAAAAACGGATTCTGTAACGGCATAATTCACATCGTTCCCAATGTAATCCATTAAAGTAAAAGGTCCCATTTTGAAACCACCAATTTCTGTCATGGCCCAATCTATCGTTGCGAAATCGGCTATTCCTTCTTCGTAAATACGCAAAGCTTCACCGTAAAAAGGTCGTGCTACCCGGTTCACAATAAATCCTGGTGTGTCTTTGCAAACAACGGTTGTTTTCCCCCAACCATCAATCAAACTCTTGGCCATTTTCAACGAGGCTTCTGAAGTTTGCACGGCTGGGATGATTTCGACCAAAGGCATCAACGGAGCTGGATTGAAAAAGTGAATTCCTATAATTCGTTCAGCGTTTTTCAACGACGAACCGATAGATGCAATGGATAAAGAAGAAGTATTGCTCGCCAAAATACATTCGTTGGAAACAATCGTTTCCATTTTCGCAAACACTTGGTGTTTTACTTCCAATTTTTCGACGATGGCCTCAATCACCAAACCACAGTTTTTGAAATCTGCCATATCGGTTGAGTAGGAAATCCTGCCTTGTATATTGATTTTTTCATCTGCCGAAATTTTTTCCTTTTCGACCAAACGCGCCAACACTTTATCCAAATCGGATTCCGCTTTGTTCAACATATCTTGATTCACATCGACCAAAATGGTTTCGTGTCCGTTTTGTGCAGCTACTTGCGCTATACCTGAACCCATTGTTCCGGCGCCTAAAATTCCTATTTTCATTCCAATAAAAGTCTAAATTGGAGGTTCCTCCCCCTTGGTCCCCCTCCAAAGGGGGAAACAAAAATCTATTTACCGATAAAATTCGGTTTTCTTTTCTCTAAAAATGCGGTCGTTCCTTCGTTGAAATCGTGTGATTGACCAGCTTGGGTTTGAAGTATTTCTTCCGCTGCTAGTTGTTGTGTTAAATTGTTCGTGAAAGATTCATTCAACGCACGCTTGGTTAAACCCAAACCGAGGGTGGGCATTTGAGCCAAATTCTCTGTCAATTCTTTTACTTTTGCTTCAAATTCTTCGTCTGGAATGGCTTTGTGAATCATGTTCATAGCGGCAGCTTCTGTTGCCATTACTTTTTCACCCGTCATCATTAACGCAGATGCTTTTTGCCAACCTACCAAACGAGGCAACATAAAGGTTCCGCCCGAATCGGGAATCAACCCAATTTTTGAAAAGGCTTGAATAAAAGAGGCGGATTCTTTGGCAATAACAATATCACAAGCCAAGGCAATATTCGCTCCAGCTCCGGCTGCCACTCCATTTACGGCTGCAACAATTGGTTTTTCAATGGTTCTTAAACGTTCAATGATCGGATTGTAATGTTCTCGAACGATGGATTTCAACTCTGGACCATTTGGATCTGTAGCTTCTGCTAAATCTTGGCCAGCACAAAATGCTTTCCCTTCCCCAACCAAAACGATGCAGCGAACGGATTCGTCTTGCGCACAATCGTCCAATGCCTTTTGCAAATCGAAAGCCATTTTCTGGTTGAATGAATTAAATACTTCTGGACGATTCAACTTTAAGGTTGCAACGCCGTTTTCTTTTACTACACTAAGTTCCATTTTTATAGATTGTAATTTTTTATCATGTCCATTATCCGGTCTACGATTTTATCGCGCAAACTCAAGGGCGAAACTACTTCAATTTCTCCACCGTAACTCATGATTTCACGAATTAATTCTTCCGTAATGATTACTTTCAAAGAGAAATTGGTTTTGTTTTTTCCCACTTTTACCGTCTTCTGGGTATGATGAAATGGTTGTGATTCGATGTATTTTGACGCCAAATTACTGGCTTTGAACTGAATGCTTTCGGGTTTGGCTTCGTAGGTGGTGATGCCAATCGTGTGTTCGAAAAAGTTCTCTGTTGAAAAATGTTTGGGTATTGATCCACCGTTGATAGTAATGGCGACATTTTTCATGCGTTCCAAAGCGTATGTGATAATTTTACGCTTTTCTTCGTCGTGAGATATCAAATACCAACGGTTGCGGTATTCCTTCAATAACAATGGTGTAACCGTTCGATCTTTTGTTTTGTTGGTGGCGAAACTGGTATAATCAAACGTAACCATTTTCTTGTTTTGGATCGCTTCCAACAAAACGGATAGATATTGATTGCCGGAAGTATTGATCCCTTTCTCGAACTGAACGTATTCTTGAATTTTTTCGTCCAATGGATCGGCCGCGATGGTTACTCGATCGACAATTTTATCAATGGCATTGCCGAACTGTTTAAACATATCGATATCCCGAAATTGAAGCAAGGTTTTCGCCGCAAATTGAATAGCTTGCACATCTTCTGAAGTCAGGGGAATGTTATCGAAGCTGTAATTTTCATCTTCGTAAAAATATCCTTTGGTGACTTTTGAGTATTTTATCGGTGCATCGTGATCCATTCGCATGGCAAAAAGATCTTTTTCGATTGTTGAATCGCAAATGTTGTTTCCATCAATGCTCCCATACAAGGATTCCTCACAAGCATCGCGCAAATCTCGTTTTGTAGGATTCGGTCGATATTTATTTCGGATGCATCGGTCAATTATTCTGTACCGAATTTGGGCATTTTTAATCTGAGACATTCTATTAGTTTCCTTATATAGAACGGAAAATTACGGATTTTTTTTGATACGTAAAGAATTACGTTCTAAAAACGCGCAAAATTAAATCCTGCCTTTACGTATGTAAAAAAGAAAGTCAGAAATGAGAACTTACTTGATATAAACGGGATGACTTTTTAGTCCAAAGGTTTCTTTATCATACCCAAAAAGGTCGAAGTATTTAATGGCTTTCGCGACCTCATCTGGCACATCGTCTTCCCAACTGGAAACACCTGCGCGGATTTTAGACAATACATCATCGGAAAGTATGTGCAACAAATGCGTGTCGTATCCCTCTATGGCAGCCATTTTGTTGTTGTCCTTCATGTATTGAAGTAATCCGGTCAAATGTTTTGGAATTCGAATTCCATCCAACGTGTACAATTCACCATCCTCAACATTGTTGGCTGGGTAAACAAAAAGTTTCACATTGTGACCAAATCCTCTACCAAAGGCTTCTAGCAATCCGCCTGGTAAATTGTCATAATAGCGTTCATCAAAAATGGTGTGCAAGTTGTAAATACCCAAGATTACGCCCATTTTTTTACCGCGTGCGATGGAAGCTAAATAATCCACCATTTTGTAATGCTTCAAATAATTGGATATCATTACGGTATATCCCAAGGAACCTAAAAGTTCGGCTCTATCGACAAAATCTTTGTCGGAGATTTTACCATCTGCTGTCAAATCTTTCAGCGTTAACTCAAAAATGACGCTAACATTATCTTCTTGTACTCCTTGTTCTTCCAGAAATTGTTTCTTACCTGTCTCAATCATGTCGATGTGGACTTTTGTCACAGGACGAAAACGACCGCGCATCAACAGTATATTTTTTTTGTAAAGAGCGCTGGCTGGTTGCAAAACATTTCCAGTCAAATCAAACATGGTAGCATCTGTCATACCGCGTTTTACGAGATTCAGTGCCAAAATTCGGTTGTCAGCATCTTCAAAATCTGGACCTGAAACACGGAGCATATCAATTTCCATTCGCTCACGCGGCAACCGGTGAATCAAACTTTGAATGAATTGATTCATATCTTCTCGTTGGAAAAAACTCGCATGAATTAAATTCACACCCAAAATCCCCAACGCTTCTTGTTGGGCTTTGTGTGAATTGTCATGCATTTTGATGTGAAGAATCACATCGTTTGTTTTTCCTTCCGTTTCGGACTGGAATCGGATGCCTACCCAACCTTGACCTTGGTTGGTTTTGTGGTAATTTAATGATTCAACCGTATTACAAAAACTGAAAAAGCGCGCTTGTTTGTGTTTTTCTGGTAAACGAATTTTCATCGTATCGAATTCCGTTTCCAACATGGTAACCAATCGTTCTTCACAAACATACCGTGATGCTTCTCCGTAGAGCGCATCCGAAACTTGCATATCATAGGCAGATTGAGAGAAGGCAATGGTACCCGAACTACCGCCTGCTTTAAAAAAGTTGGCTGCTACTTCTTGACCTGCACCAATTTCAGCAAAACAACCATAAATGTCGTTAGTTAAATTGATTTTTAGTGCTTTTTCTTCCGTTGTTAAACGTCTATCTTCTACCATTTTCCCTTGACTAAATCAGTAATCCTTTTTATGTACGCAAATTCATGCCATAAAGTTCGGCCAATTTTAATTTGGCGGTGCAAATTTAGGGTTATTTATAAATTCCTCGTCTGTTAATGTCAACAGAAATTTTTTAATTAACCCTTTTTCAAATGCATCCAACTGCACTCCACCTTGACTGGCAAACTCAATCAAGGGACTAATTGTAGTGCTATGCACGATTCCTGAAGAATAATGCTCTATTACTTGATCCAATGTTTGAAACCGTCCATCATGCATATAAGGCGCAGTCAGCGCAATGTTACGCAAAGTCGGGACTTTAAAATGACCCATGTCCGCTGGATTATTGGTGATTTTACCTCTTCCCAAATCGGAGAAAGTAGCATCCAATCCATTGTTGGCAAAAATATTGACTTGCATCAATGGCCCATTGTGACAATGAAAGCAATCGCCACCATTCAACGAATTGAACAAATCATACCCAGCCCATTCCTCGTTTGTCACCTGAGCTAACAATCCTTGTTCTTTGGTGGTTAGCGGCAAACTATATTTATGCTTGTACATGACATCGTATTTCGAAAAGCCACTCACCATGGTTCTTAAAAATTGTGCGATGCTTTTTGCAACCAAAGTGGAATCGATTTGATCCGTTCCAAATGCAACGAAAAATTGATTGCGATAGGATTCGTCTGCTCTCAATTTGATAACAGCGTTGGTCCAAGATTGATGCATTTCGACCGGATCCTGCACAGGAAATAAAATTTGTTCTTCTAACGTTTTGGCTCTTCCATCCCAGAAAAAGAATTTTTGATAGCCCAAATTGACAAGCGCCATCGAATTTCGTTTTCCGAAGTGGCCGTCAATTCCTTTTGAGTATTGATTTTTATCACTAAATGATTCGCTGGGTGCATGACAACCTGCACAGGCTAAGGTATTGTCGCCACTCAATCTTTTCTCGTAAAATAGGCGTTTCCCCAACTCTACTCCCATAACCGTTAATGGGTTGTCGGTTGGAATAATCATTTCTGGAAAATGACTAGGCGCGTCCAAAACATACGATGGATTAACGGGTGAAATCTCTCCCTTTTTACAAGACAATAGGAGGAGAAATAAAGAAATGAGGAAAATTGAATAACGTATCATTCTTTTACAATGGCCGTTTTAAATTGATCCATGACTAAATTGGTCAATGGCATCTGTGAAGTCGCAGAATGTGATGTATAATTTACACGCAAATCTATTTCATTTCCTGGTTGATCGAATAGTGTTCGCATTTGCAACAATAAATTGGTTTTACTTTTTGTGTCCGAAACGACTGTCCAGTTCAAGTCTGTAAAATTGGTGGTCCTAAAAACGGGATCCATGCCCAAATGAAAAACAAAATTGTGATCAAAATTGTCGATTCCATCGGGGATCGTATCCACCTTTCCCTCCAATTTCACAAAAATATAACCTGGATTCCATCCCCAATGCATATCGCCAGCGTTGGAAATATTCAAAGGAGAAGCATTTGCGGGCAAAGATGGATCGGCATGATTCAATGGATCGGCAACGCCTAAATTCATACTAAGATTCGTAAAGCTTGATTTGTTTCCAACAGCCGTAGCAAGTATAGTTCCTGTAACTTGGTAATTGTACAAAAATGCAGAAGCCAAGGTGCTTGGGCCATTTACCATATCTGTGCCGAGCAACTTTATATCTGTAAAGAAATACCGATACCCCAATGAACTTTCGATCACTTCATTCAATGCATACACTTGTCCATCCAATGTTGGCACCAAATGAACTTCTACTACTTGTTCAGCGGCAGGCGTAACGGGACCTTCCGGTTTCTTCTTTTTACAAGATGAAAAACCGATGACCACTATCACGAAAATCAAAAAGACACGCTTCATACTTCAAATTTACAACAACCTAAACGATTGTACAACTAATTGAGTTGGGCTATAATTGAAATATAGAACGTAATCCAAGTGCAGAATATTGCTAATTTTAGTTCATGGAAAAAGAATGGGTCAAACCTCTACAAATCATTAGTGCTTCTGCTGGAAGTGGGAAAACCTACAAATTGGTTCTTACTTATCTCGAATTGCTTCTGCAAAGCACCAAAGCCGACCCTTTTGCCCATATCGTTGCGATGACTTTTACCAACAAAGCAGCGCTTGAAATGAAAACCAGAATTATAGAAGCGCTTGAGATTTTAGCATTTCCAGAACAATTCAATCCTGAAGAACGTAAATATGAAAAAATACTCTCGGCATCTGTACAATGTACACCCGAAGAATTAGCTGCCAAATCAAAAGGAATTCTGCAACGGATTTTGCACCGCTACGAAGATTTCAAAGTTTTAACCATCGATAAATTCAATTTGAGATTGATTCGTAGTTTTAGTCGTGAACTGGATTTGCCTGCCGATTTTGAAGTGATCATTGACGAAGACGAAGTGTTAGAAAATGTTGTGGACCAATTGCTCAGCGATGTCGGTTCAGCAGAGCACGAAACCCTTACAAAACTGGTATTGGGTTATGCCAAATCACAATTAGAAGAAGGAGAAAAATGGAATTTCCGGAATGACTTGATCAAGTTCATCGGCTTAATCAAAAGTGAGAAAGAGCAGAAAATCATCGATCAACTGATGCTGATTGAATTTTCCGAAAACGAATTTCACCAAGTGCGCGATCAATTGAAAAAAGAAAAAGCGGCTTTCGTTCAATTCGTATCCTCGTTTCGAAACTTTTTGGAAAGTATCGATATTTTCAATCGAGTAAAAGAAGTGGCCGGCGGTTCGACAACGTTGAACCAGGTTGCGAAATATTTAGAATTGAACGAACCCGCTGCTGCATTCATGACCGAAGCTGCAGTTAGAAATTTATCTGAGGGCAATAAATCCAATCCGCCACTGGATGGCATGAGCGAAAAGCTGAATGAAATAATCCCCATGCACGATGGATTCTACAAAAGCATCACCTTATTGAACGCCATTCGAAAAAACTACCACAACATGTGGCTTCTGAAAATTTTGGCCGTTCGATTGGACAAAATGCGACAAGATGAATCCTTGATTCGCATCTCTGAATTTAATAAACTAATTGGCCAATTGGTGCAAAACGAAGAAGCACCTTTCCTCTATGAACGATTGGGAAATCGATATGACAATTATTTGTTGGACGAATTTCAAGATACTTCCCGCATGCAATGGTTGAATTTGATTCCTTTGGTACATGAAGGTATTTCCAAATTGGCCCTGAATTTTATCGTGGGTGATCCCAAGCAATCCATTTACCGTTTTAAAAATGGATTGGCTGAGCAATTTGTGGCGCTTCCAGAAATATACAATCCGGAAAACGACCTGAATTTAGCCGAGAAATCGCAATATTTTAAAAGAATGGGCGAAAAAGGAGTGATTAAACAAAATTGGCGCTCCACGAAAACGATAGTAGAATTCAACAACTTACTCTTTTCCGAACTCAGAAATTACTTGCCCGAAAACACGCAATCCTTTTTCGAAGATGTGGTACAAGAACCGGTTTCACAAGAAATTGGCTACGTACATATTGTCAACCGAGAAAATCTAGACGCGAAAAAAAATGACAACAACGACGATTTTGATTCGCTCAAAACTTGGATCGAGGAAATACTAAAAGATGGATTCAAACCCAACGACATTACCATATTAGGCAGAGGCAACCGAGAATGCAATCGTTGGTCTGTTCAATTAACGGAAGCTGGCTACAAAGTCGTAAGTGCCGATTCACTTTTCGTCGACTCCGATTTGTATGTGCAATGGATTATTTCCTATCTCACCAAACGTCGGTCCCCAAGTGTGGAAAGCAGCACGAAAAAATTCATTTCGATGACTTTGCGCGTGAAAGAACTCTCTTTAGCTGCGTACGAGGAATACTTCGTTCCGGTCGAGGAAAAAAAATACAAACGAATCGACGAGCAGCGATTTATCAACGATTTCTTTTCTTCCGATGATGATTTCTACATGGCCTTCGAGTCCATTTACGATCTCATCATGAAATTTTGCACCTTGGTGAAAATCGATGTGCTAAAAAATCATTACATCCATCATTTATTGGATTTGGCATTTCAATTTGATTTACGTTTCGGTCCAGATTTACAATTGTTTTTGGAACAGTACAACAACAAAGGCAAAAAATCTTCCGTTCAATTGCCCGAAAGTGAAGATGCCTTGACGATTATGACCATTCACAAAAGTAAAGGTTTGGAATTTCCGATTGTACTATTGCCCAACATTACCATGACTTCGGAAAAAAATGACAAATCGAAATACTTTATTGAAAGTGACCAGCATATCGCACAACTTAGTCGGGTTCAAATAGAAAGTTTACCTGAATATGCGCACCAAGCTTTGGAAGAGAAAGAACAAATTCGAACCGACAATACCAATATTTATTATGTTGCTTTTACGCGAGCCAAAACACGCTTGTACGCACGCAATTATTACAAGAAAAATACCCAAGAAGAAAGAATCGCTCAGATTTGTCAAGAATCCTTTCCCAATAATTGGAGCCAAGAAAAAGAGTTACTCGAAATAGGTGAACGGAAGCCAAAGAATGAAGCTTCCCCTCGCTCCAAAATAGAAAATAGCAATTTCAGTCCTCTTTCGCTGCAAGATTTTTTATGGTTCCCGAACATTGCCATTGAAAATAACAATCCTTTTGATGACGATTTTACGATGTCCGAGGCACAGCTTTTTGGAACTCAATTTCACTTGTTACTTTCAGAGGTAAACGCTATTCATGAAATCGATGAAAAATTGAATCATTTCATTGCCTTGGGAGAGATAGATGGTGCTTACAAAAACAGGATGCACCAATTGGTAACCGATATTTTTGATAAATTTCTGACGGAACTGTATGGTATAAGTGATAAAGTTCTGAGTGAACAAAGTATCTTATTTGCTGATGAAAAAAGCAGTAGACCGGATAAAATACTTTTTCAAAAAGACTCCGTTATTGTTCTTGATTTTAAAACGGGAACCGCCACGAAAAAACACGAAAAACAAGTGCAGAATTATGCACAGCTACTCAAAAGAATGGGATACACGGATGTGAAATGTGCCTTGCTGTATACTGAAATTCCTGAATTGATCTGGGTTAATTAAACGGCTACTCCGATTTGGGCTCTTCTCGTTTTGGGTTTTGAATGATCAAGCGCAAGGAAAGATTGTAAGTAAAATAGTTCCACACCCAATTCAAGAATACCAGGAATTTATTTTTGATGCCAAGAATGGAACGCAAATGTACGAGCATCCAAACTGCCCATGCCGAAAAGCCTGAAAAATGTCGTTTCGGCAAATCGACCACGGCTTTGTTTCGTCCAACGGTCGCCATGCTGCCTAGGTTTTTGTATTCAAACAGTTTGAGCTTGTTATTTTTACTCATGGCGATAAAATTCTTCGCAACATTTCGTCCTTGCTGGATGGCTGTTTGCGCTACTTGAGGATGGCCGTGTGGATATTTTTCAGTTTCCATATACGCTACATCGCCAATGACGTAGACCGATGGATCACTTTCCACCTGATTCAAGCGGTTTACCTGAATGCGTCCACCCCGCACGTATACTTCTTCTTTTAATCCAGAAACTTTGTTGCCGATGATACCCGCCGCCCAAACTAAATTGTGTGTGGAAATGGTTTCTCCGCCTTTTATTTTCGCCGTTTTCCCGTCGTAGTCTTCAACAATGGCATTTCTTTTTACCTCAACACCGAGTTTCGCTAAGTAGGCCAATGCTTGCTTCGAAGATTTGTCGCTCATGCCATTCAAAACATTAGGAGAACCTTCTACTAAGGTAATGTGCATCGAGGAAAAATCCATTTCTGGGTAATCTCTAGGTAGGATAAAGCGTTTCATTTCTGCAATGGTTCCTGCTACTTCAACGCCGGTGGGTCCGCCACCAACAATTACAACATTTAAATATCCTTCTCTCTCTTCCTCTGTTTCACTTGCCAAGGCATTTTCAAAGCTCAGAAAAAGTGAATTCCGTAAAACGAGTGCTTCGCCAATAGATTTCATCGGATACGATAGCTTGGCCAATCGTTCATTTCCAAAGAAATTCGTTCCCGCTCCCGTTGCTAAAACCAAGAAATCGTATTCAATGGCGCCTAAATTCGTTTCGATTTGCTTTTTTTCAGTCGAAATCGATTGTACCTCCGCCAAGCGAAAATGAATATTCTTCGCTTTTTGAAACATTCGCCTAAAAGGAAAAACAATAGAACTGGGTTCTAATCCTGCTGTTGCCACTTGATAAAACAAGGGTTGAAATTGATGATAGTTGTTTTTGTCAATCATCACTACTTGGTAATCCGAATGGGCTAAATCAAAAGCCAATCGAAGTCCACCAAAACCTCCTCCTACAATTACAATTCGTTTTTGGTTGGAAGATGGAATATTTGCTTTCATCACAATAGATTTGAGAGTGTAAATGTAGTTGATAACATCTCACTCTGCTGAATATTGGATTAATTTAACGTAACCATTTCAACCCGAAAAAAGGTTCCATGTTACTTTTCGCAGATAACTTTCAATTTCTCTAAGGCAGCTGGGAAAGCATTGTTCATGAAATCAACGTATTCCGATAAAACGTCTACGCTAACTTTCAACTTTGTTTGTCCTTCACGTTCCAAAAGAAAGTACTGCTCACGCGCACCAGCCCACTCACGATCCATTTCTATGCCGTCCAACACATCTCCTAAATGTTTAAAAACCATCACTTCATTATTGATTTTGGTTTCAATCACCCCGTACATGCCATTATTTTTAGGATCTAGAAATTGAATTGTGTCACTTTCGTTCCAATCACTTATCGCATGAGATCCTGGGGTAAAAGCTGACGACCATTCACGGTAGAATTCATCAACCCACAGTTTCTCCCACACTTTTTCGCGAGTGGCATCGATGTAAATCTTGTACTTTAAGGTTACCATAGCTAGTTAAATTTGAGAATTACAAATTACGAATTATTGCTAACCAAAAATCGATTCTGAACTATTTTATTTTATCTTTTTTGATTAGACCTGAAAGGATGGATTCATCGACCAATTCAGGCACCGTAACTTTCAACAAAGGCTCAATTTCCATGGCTCGTTTGATGGCAAAAATCGCTCCTTCGTTTCTCGCCCAGCTTCTTCGGGCAATTCCATTGTTTACATCCCAATGCAACATGGATTTCAATCGTCTTTCTGCATCCGCTGAACCATCCAGTAGCATGCCAAAACCACCATTGATGACTTCACCCCAACCTACACCGCCACCATTGTGGATAGAAACCCATGTAGCGCCGCGGAAAGAATCACCAATTACATTTTGAATCGCCATGTCGGCCGTAAATCGTGATCCGTCATAAATATTAGAGGTTTCTCTGTAAGGAGAATCGGTTCCAGAAACATCGTGATGATCACGTCCTAAAATTACTGGTCCGATTTCTCCATTGGCAATTGCCTTATTAAAAGCATCCGCAATTTTCATTCTACCTTCCGCATCGGCGTATAGTATTCTGGCTTGTGACCCAACCACCAATCTATTTTCTTGAGCACCTTTTATCCATTGGATATTATCCGCCATTTGCTGTTGGATTTCCTCCGGCGCCGTGGCTTTAATTTTTTCTAAGACCGCGCAGGCGATTGTATCTGTTTTTTGCAAATCTTCCGGTTTACCAGAAGCGCAAACCCAACGAAATGGTCCAAAACCATAATCGAAACACATTGGTCCCATGATATCTTGTACATACGAAGCATATTTAAAATCAATTCCATTTTCTGCCATGATGTCCGCGCCTGCTCTGGACGCTTCCAATAGAAAGGCATTGCCATAGTCGAAGAAATAAGTTCCTTTAGCCGTATGTTGATTGATGGTCGCTGCATGACGTACCAAAGTAGATTTTACTTGTTGTTTAAATTCATCAGGATTGTTCGCCATCAATTCGTTGGATTCCTCAAACGAATGACCAATTGGATAATATCCGCCTGCCCAAGGATTGTGCAAAGACGTTTGATCGGAACCCAAATCAATGTGCAAATTGGCCGTATCAAATTTCTCCCAAACCTCCACGATATTTCCCAGATAAGCAATGCTTACTGCCTCTTTATTTTCCTGTGCTTGCCGAACTCGAACGACCAATTCATCCAAATCGCTAATCACTTCATTCACCCAACCTTGATCGTGACGAATTTTCGTGATTTTCGGATTCACTTCAGCACAAACGGTAACACAACCAGCAATATTTCCTGCCTTCGGCTGTGCCCCACTCATTCCTCCTAGACCAGAAGTTACAAAAAGCGAACCTCTCGGGTCCTTTTTAATTTTCCGGAAGCCATTGAGTACCGTAATTGTTGTTCCGTGAACGATTCCTTGCGGGCCAATGTACATATAGGATCCCGCCGTCATTTGCCCATACTGTGTCACACCAAGGGCATTGAATTTTTCCCAATCATCCGGTTTAGAATAATTTGGAATCATCATTCCATTCGTAACCACAACGCGCGGTGCATCTTTGTGGGAAGGGAACAAGCCCATTGGGTGACCGGAATACATGACGAGCGTTTGTTCGTTTGTCATTTCCGATAAAAATTTCATCGTTAATTTGTACTGGATCCAGTTTTGAAAAACGGCTCCATTTCCACCATACGTTATCAATTCATGTGGGTGTTGAGCCACTGCGTGATCCAAATTATTGTGAATCATCAACATGATAGCTTTCGCTTGCAAACATTTTCCTGGATAATCAGTTATAGGACGTGCTTTAATCTCGTCATCTGGTCGGAAACGGTGCATATAAATCCTGCCGTAGATTTCCAATTCCTCCATAAATTCAGGTGCCAATTCCGCATGAAACTTAGCCGGAAAATAACGCAATGCATTTTTAAGCGCTAGCATTTTTTCTTCAGCAGAAAGTATATCCTTTCGTTTTGGCGCGTGATTTACATTTGGATTAACCGGTTTTTTCGCCGGTAATACCATAGGAATTCCTTCTTGAATTTCGGAATGCAAGGCTGAATGATTCATAGATATTGAGTTTGCCCCAAAATTAAGGATTCTCGGCAAACTCTCTCTGAAAGAAAGAAAAATTTACTTTTATTTCAACAGCAAAATATTTCCTTTCCAGATGTAGCTGTCACTTGTCAAAGAATCTTTTGCGCGGATTGTATAATTATAAGAACCCGTTTGAACCAATTGACCTTTGTACGTTCCATCCCATTCTGCTGTATAATCGTGCGACTCCCATACAACTTCACCCCATCGATCGTAAATTTTCAATTCAAAATCAGATGGATCAATCCCCTCAACTTTGATTCCCCATGTGGCATTGAATTCATCATCATCCGGTGTAAATGAATTCGGTGCATAAAGAATTACTTCTGGTTTGATTTCTATAATCTGGTACATGGTATCCATACAACCAAAATCCGTTTCGGCCACCAATTGAATTTTATAATTGTTCACGATTCCCTCTGGGAAAAGTACTTCAGGTTCAACAAGTGACGAATACGCAGGTGCACCTTCTTCAAATGACCAATGGTTTAAATAATTACCAATGGACATATTTTCCATATTTACTAAGGTACTAAATGCTGTCACTGTATTCGGTGAATATCTAAAATTCGCTGTTGGAAGTTTCATGGAAACTAAAGCGCCAGGCACCATGGTTTGACCAATACATCCATCAGGGGAAGTAATTGTTAAAGTAACGTCGTATGTTCCATTTCCCATTTCACTCGTTATAATTGAATCCAAATTTGTGAAGGCTTGGCCATCCGAAATTTGCCAAATTGAAGCTGCCACCATATTGGGATCTGTTGTATTGGAAAGATTAAAAATCGCATCCTCACAAATGCTGTCTTTTAACACAGAAAATTGTGGATTTGGCACAGGAGATACTGTCAAGGTCATGTTGTAAAATTCGTGGGTTGATTCACAACCATCTGCAATTTCTACTTGGTAAGACGTCGTTACAGCAGGAGATTCATTGATTGAACTGTTCAAGCCATTGCCAATCGTTCCATTGGACCATGAAAAAGAATACGGGCCTCCATTTCCTCCTCCAGCGGTTGAAGAAATCAATGCATTGTCTCCTGGGCAAATGGCAAAATCAGGCGTAACGGTTCCAATCAATGGTGGATGGACATCAACAAAAATAGAATCTGCAACAGAAAGGCAACCATCTTGATTCTCAGCATAGACAGAATAATATCCAGCCACTACTGGCGAAACAGGTTGTGTATCCATTAAATCTGTAGTTTGCGACCAATGATAACTAAAAGAAGTTCCTTGACTGCCTGTTGCAACCAACATTGCTGTCCCATTTTCGCAAACAATGGTATCATTGCTTACTGCAATGGTAACTTCTGGTGGAGTTTGAACTACTATTGTGTCACAGGTTACACAGCCTAAAAGGTCTCTTACACAAACACTGAATGTATCCGAAATATAACCGAATGAAGTATTTGGGAACTGCCAGGTAGCCGTGCTATCAAAACTGTAATCAATTGCCTCTGCGCTTGAAATCGTTATGGTACCGTCAGCATAACCAAGACAGGTTGGCGGTGTGGAGGAAATGGTTAATTGTGGGTCAAAAACAAGTACCGATAACGTATCCCTGATCTGACCACAAATTGGATTTGTTTCACGCAACACAAATTTATAAAGACCCGGCTCGCTTACCAAAACAGAGGTGGCAGCACTGGACTGATTGGGCGAAAATGTGACGGTTGGCGTTGTTCCAACAGGTACAACATATTCCCAGAAAACGGCATTCGAAGCATTGGAAATACTTCCATTTAACTGAACAGACGAACCTAAACAAATCGAGTCATCCGCCCCAGCCAAAGGAGTCGGTTGGGCAAATACAGATAGAACAGATGTGTCGGCAGAACCTGGGCATGCAGGATCGTTTGATGGTGAATGCACTACATATGTAAACGTGCCTAAAGCATTTGGCGTAGCAACTACAGTTGCACCCACAAGCGCACTTAAGGTAGGATCCGGATTCCACGTATAGGTACCATTTCCTCCGGAAGCATTTAACGGTACTGAATTTCCTAAACACATGGAAGCGATTGATGGATTCACGTTTGCTGTTACCTGAACACCATAATCTGCACCAATTTTATAGTTACAAACTGCCCCTGCAAATCCATCTACCATTAGATAGTAATCTTGACCTGGCACCATACCGGTGAAAACAAGTGGAATTCCCGCAGCAGGTGATGGAAAAGTCAAAGGTGATGTGCAACCATAGGATATGATATTACCACTTCCACATACATTCGGAGTAACATAAGAAAAAGCCAACATTTGTATGCCCGTTCCACTTGTGCAAGATCCATATATTCTCAATTGCACCGTTGCAGCATTTGCCGTAAACCTCATGAAAGAATTATTTTCAATACTTCCACAAAAAGCGGTGTTTAATTGCGGCCAAACATTCGGTGTGTAGGGGGTTAAAGTGGTGGCAGTCGGTGTAGCGTGATAGCCTTGCGTGGTTCCACAAAAACCATTTACTTGACATATTTTCGGAACATTCGCACAGGGAGATGGCCAATTGTATGGTTCTACAGAATTTGGATCACAAGGTGGCTCAACATAGGGCTGAGTCACACAAATCGTAAAAGTTGGATTTGAAGAGATACTTGACGGGAAATGATGCACACGCACCCAGTATTGATTTCCAACGACCAAACCAGTGGCACTAATTGTTTCGGTACCACCTGTACCCGTTGCATTCATGCAGGCAACAGATGCGCCACCGCAGGTTCCAGCGAACAATTGAACGACAGCATTAAAAGAGGAAGATCCAACAACAACAATATTTAAACTATTTGCATTTGCCGTGAAGGTATACCAAACATCATCATTCGCTGAACCTGAACAGGCAGGTTGTGATTGAGTGGCGCCCGAAGTTGTCCCCGAAACAGGGACGCAAGTCGCTCCTGGAGTTAAAACAATTGCTCCTGAACAATTATTATTTGCTGGTTGAGCAAATGCTACAAGAAATGAAAAAAAACTGCTAACAGTAAAAATAAATTTAAGATTCATGCTGTGACTCCTTCTATTTAATACGTTTAAGAATATATTTTTTGGCTAAAACAAAATATCACCGTCAATAGTTGATTTTTCAAAATCTTTCCATTGACGGTGGTATATATTTATCTTAGAATGGATACCGACCCTTTAAAAATATAGGGTTTATCAGAAATTAAATCCTTGGCTCTAATCGACCAATTGTACACTCCTGATTGAACAACTTGGTTATCGAAAGTTCCATCCCATTCTCCATTTACATCAAAGGATTGCCAAACCAAATGGCCCCATCGATCTCTCACTTCTAAATTAAAATCGGCTACGTCTATACCTTCAATGTAGATTTTCCAAGTTGGGTTAAACTCATCTCCATCTGGAGTAAAAGTATTTGGTGCATACAAGATGACTTCTGGAATTACTTCTACTTGATTTTCCAACGTGTCTTTACAACCAAAATCGCTCGTAACAATCATTGTCACATCATACAAACCTGTATATCCATCTGGGAACTTAGTAGAAGCATCATACGAAGAAGAAACTGGAGGATTTCCACTTTGGAAGGTCCATTGGGCTGATACAGCACCCGTAGAAAAATTATCGAATGCTACTGTTGTACTAAACATCGTTGGTTGAGAAGGCGAAAATTTATAAGCTGCTTTCGGAAGTGCATGCGAAATTAAATACCCAGGATACGTAACAGAGTCAATACAACCATTCATATTGTACAATACTAACTGAACATCATAAGCACCTGCCATAATTCCAGCTGTATTGACAGTATCAACATTTAAATATTGCTCACCGTCGGAAATTTGCCAGAAAGAAGCAACATAGGTGGTTGGGTCTGTGGTAATATTCAATTTAAAATTAGCTGGCTCGCACAATTCAGGAATCAACGATACAAATGAAGGAATCGGCAATGGTGAAACGGTAACTGTATCATATAAAATAAGCGGTGTAGATTCACATCCATCCGTAATGGTCACTGAATAAGGTTGTGTAACAGGAGGGTTTGCGGAAATACTATTGGACGCACCTGTACCAACTGAACCATCACTCCAAGTAAATGTATAAGGAACTCCTATTCCGTCAGCCGCGGTAGCGGTTAAGGTTGTCGGATAACCCGGACAAATCAACACATTGGGACTGATTGTTCCACTAATGGGTTCGCGAACGGTTACATAAATAGAATCAAATCCTGAATGACACCCATCTGTTGAATAGGCATCAACGAGATAATAAGTGTCTACCAAAGGAGAACCGTACTCTGTTGAAGTTGCAAAATAAGATGGTGTACCAGTCGGGAATTGTTGCCAATCAAAATAATATACACCCGTTCCTCCAGTTGCTGAAGCCGTCAAAGTGGCCGTACCATTTTGACAAATCAACGTATCATTGCTCAAAGAAATAACAATTGGAATTGGATCAACAATGGTAACAGGAACACATGCAGTACACATATTTATGTCACGGGCACAAACCGTGTAGCTACCCGCTGGGAATGTATTTATATTTGGGGTATTTACCCAAGTTGCTCCATTATCGAAACTATATTCTGTTGCATCCCAACCAGTAACTTGAATCTCACCATCACTGTAACCTCCACAGGTCGGATCCAAACCAACAGCACTTGCCGTCATTTGTTTAACGAAAATCTTAACAGTATCCGTAACCAAACCACATAATCCGGTTGATTCTGTAATCATGAATGTATACAAACCTGGCTGATTAACAGTGACTGTTGGTGTTATCGAATTCAAAGCTGGAGAAAAAGTTACCGTAGGCACTGGTGTTATTCCTGTCGTTAAATTCGTCCAGAATCTACCATCTGCAATATTTGCTAATGTTGCATTCAAAAGAATTGGACTACCGAAACAAGTTGTGTCATCTGGTCCTGCACTAACTACTGGCGTAGGTAAAACCGTAACCGTTAAACTGTCGATATTCACACAAGCACCAATCGTAGCAGTCAAAATATACAATCCACTATTCGCAACTGTTGCATTCGTTATTAATGGGTTTTGAACTGAAGAAGTAAAGCCACTTGGTCCAACCCAAGAATAATTGGATGCACCTCCAGAGGAATTTAATTGAATATTACTTCCAGCGCAATACGTTGTAGTTGCTGCAGAATTTGTAATCGTAATGGCATTTGTAACAATTGTAATGTATCCATTTGTTGCATTGGTTCCGTTTGTACATGAAACCAAGTTCGCGCAATAACTGGAGCCACCGCCACCGGCACCGCCACCATTACCGCCTGTACAACAGTTATCAGCACCACCGCCGCCGCCGCCATAATAGCCGCCGCCGCCGCCGCCGCCTGATGCGCCGAAATTTAAATCATGCGCTCCAGCTCCGCCGACACCCAAAGCACCTGGCGAACCCATTGTTTGAGTTGCTGTAGAACCTCCTGGCCAGAATGGTCCTCCTACACCTCCAGCTGTTTGCGTTCCACCGCCACCACCTACAGAAGTGAAAACTGATCCAAAACCAATTACACCTGCAGCACAGCCTCCTGCACCACCGCCAACAATGTTACTGGAACTTCCTGTGCTTATACCGCCACCGCCACCGGCAACTACTACTCGATTCGTCAAAGCATAAGGAGCTATTCGTACATCTGAAGCTCCACCGCCCCCGCCTGAAGCAGGTTGAGAAGTTGGTGCTCCTGACCAACCAACGCCACCGCCATTCCATCCAGCACCGGGTTGAGCACCCATCCCTCCAACATACAATTGAAGAACTTGTCCTGGTGTAACGGCTACTGTACCTGTAATAACGGCTCCATTACCTCCAGCGGGTCCACCACCTTTTGCGCCAGCAGCAGTTACTGTAATTGACGTAACGCATGGGGGAACCGTATACGTTTGAACCGCACCTGTATAATTATAAGTTGTACTTGTCTGAGCCCATAAAGAGCCAGAAATTAAATTTACTAAAGTAAGTACGGCAACAACAGCAAAGGACATCATTTTATTGCCTTTTGAACTTGTAACGGTATTTCTAAAAAAACTTAGTTTTATACTATTCCTGTTAGCGGAAGTCTTTTTAAATTTCATAGTTCTATTATTTTCTCTTATGACGCAAAGTTCCGTATGGGGTTGCGTTCGTCTCCAAAAATATAAAAAAAAAGACATAAAAAAAGGGAGCAAACACTCCCTTTTAAATTATTCTAACAGATTGATGAATAAAATTGTAATTTCTAACTTATTTTGCGTTTTCAAATTCGATTAAATCTGAATGAATTGATTTTTTTATACAATAAATTTAAAATCTTTACCTGGATAATAGGCGTTGTCACCTAATTCTTCTTCAATTCTTAAAAGTTGATTGTATTTCGCCATGCGATCACTTCGTGATGCTGAACCGGTTTTAATCTGGCCTGTGTTCAATGCAACGGCTAAATCCGCTATAGTTGAGTCTTCCGTCTCTCCACTTCGGTGACTCATGACACTCGTATAGCTATTTTTGGTTGCCAATTGAACGGATTCAATCGTTTCAGACAAACTTCCAATTTGATTTACTTTTACCAAAATAGAATTCGCAATACCTTGATCGATTCCCATTTGAAGTCGTTTTTTGTTCGTTACAAACAAATCATCTCCCACCAATTGAACTTTGTTCCCAACTGCTTCCGTCAATTCTTTCCAACCACTCCAATCATCTTCTGCTAAACCATCCTCAATGGAAATAATTGGGTATTTGTTTACCCAGTTTTTCCAATAACCGACCATTTCAGAAGGAGACATATGATCACCTGTTGATTCAAAAATGTATTTGTTTTGTTCGGCATTGTAGAATTCAGATGCCGCTGCATCCAAAGCAATGTAAACATCTTCACCTGGTTTGAAACCCGCTTTTTCAATGGCTTCGATCACCACTTGAATGGCTTCTTCATTGGAGCCTAAACTAGGAGCAAAACCTCCTTCATCACCAACATTTGTTGACATTCCTTTTGATTTCAATACGCTTTTAAGGTGGTGGAAAATTTCCGTTCCCCAACGTAATCCTTCAGAAAATGACTGAGCTCCGAACGGCATCACCATGAATTCTTGAATGTCGATTAAGTTATCTGCATGAGAACCTCCGTTCAGGATATTCATCATCGGAACAGGTAAGGTATTCGCTCCAACTCCTCCAACATATTGAAACAAACTTAAATCCGCTTCTTGGGCTGCTGCTTTCGCACAAGCCAAAGAGACACCCAATATTGCATTGGCTCCCAAATTGGATTTATTTTCCGTTCCATCCAAAGCTAGAAGTACCTGGTCTATTTTCTTTTGATTGAAAATATCCATTCCAATCATCGCTTCATCGATAATTGTGTTCACATTTATAACTGCTTTTAGAACCCCTTTACCCATGTAGCGAGACATGTCGCCATCTCTTAATTCCATCGCTTCATGAATACCTGTTGAGGCACCAGAAGGCACGGCGGCTCTACCTAAAATACCATTTTCGGTGATTACATCAACTTCCACTGTTGGATTCCCTCTTGAATCCAAAATTTGACGAGCAAAGATTTTAGCTATATAACTCATGCTTTGTAATTTTTCATATTATCAATAAACTGGTCGAACAAGTATCTTGAATCGTGCGGACCAGCAGATGCTTCTGGGTGATATTGAACGGAGAAAATTGGACGATTAACAAAACCAATTCCGGCTACGGTATCATCGTTCAAATGAATGTGTGTTACTTCAATTTCTGGATGAGATTTGGCACTTTCTTTCTCGATCACGAAACCGTGATTTTGAGAAGTGATTTCTCCTTTACCCGTTTTCAAATTTTTAACTGGGTGGTTAATTCCTCTGTGACCCAAAAACATTTTTTCAGTTTTAAGTCCTTGAGACAAACCTAAAATTTGATGCCCCAAGCAAATCCCAAAAACAGGTTTTCCGTCAGCAACAATTTCTTTTACCAATTCAATCGCTTCGTTCATAACCGAAGGATCTCCTGGGCCATTTGAAAGCATGTATCCTTGTGGCGAAAAGCTATCCAACTCTGCTTTGGTTGCGTTGTGCGGGAATACCTTCACGTGGCATCCTCTTTCTACCAAACAACGAACGATATTTTTCTTTACGCCAAAATCGACCAATGAAACTTTGAAACTTGCATTTTCCGGTTTTACTTCAAACGCCTCTTTCGTGCTAACAAGTGAAGATAGTTCCAAACCTTCCATGGAAGGAACTTTTTTAAGTTCAGCCTTCAAAAATTCAAGGTCCAAATTTTCAGAAGAAATAATGGCATTCATCGCTCCTTTGCTTCGTATATAACGCACCAAGGCACGCGTATCGACGTCTGAAATTCCAACCGTAGCATTTTCTACCATGTAATCTTGCAAAGAAGACATTCCGGAAACTCGTGAATATCCGTCTGAGAATTTTTTCGTTACCAGTCCAGCAATCTTAATACCATCTGATTCCACCTCTTCAGCATGAACACCATAATTCCCAATATGGGCCGTATTCATGATCAATATTTGACCCAGATAGGAAGGATCTGTGAAAACTTCTTGATATCCAGTCATCCCCGTATTAAACGCGATTTCCCCAGTTGTAGTACCAATTTTCCCTGATGCTATACCATTAAAAACGGTTCCATCCTCAAGCATTAAAATCGCGGGCTTTTTCGCTTCCATCTAATCGAAATTTTTCGCCAAAATTACGAATCTAGATTTGTTATACCAATATTTAAGCGCTATTCCTTTTTCAACTTATGGAAAGGTTTTAAACAATTCTATTAAAACTAGGCCGTTGATTACAATTCAATGTTGGTCAAGTATTGAAACACTCCGTTCATCTATCGGCTTTAAATAGCCCAAATCGAAGCCTTTTTTTTTATCAATATTTTTTTTGCGTAATTTCACAAATACCTTTGAATAAAAACAGCATCTAAAAACATGGATCAAATTATGAATTTTCGCAACTCCTTTTTCCTTCTTCATTTCTTGTTAATTGGTCTTTTTTCAAATGGACAAGAAAACCACACGATTTCCTTCCAAGGCCAATCTTTTGAAATTCCTGAAAATAATTCCAGTTTCCAATGGGAAAACAAAAGAGAATTCAACGGAGGCCATTATGTTTGGATACAATTTTATCATTCACCTGATCAAACTGTACAAAATGAATTAAAAATTCAGGGTATTGAATTGCTTAATTATTATAAGAAAGCGACTTATTTGGCTTTTGTTCCAAGTTATTTTGACAAATCAAAATTGAATAATTTCGGTGTTCGAGGTTGTATCTACATTTCAAATGAACAGAAAATTCACCAAATTATTAGAAATAATGAATTCGACGCATGGGCCATTTCTGGAGGAAATAGACTGGTTAACGTAGTTTTATACTCGAATGTTTCTATTGAAAAATGCCTTTTGGACTTATCGAAATTGAAAATTTCCATTCTTGAAAGTCCTAAAAATTCAAATACACTCATGATTTCCGTGCCAGTTAATCAATTAAATGATTTAGTGAGTTTACCCTATATTCAGTGGGTGGAAGAAATTTCATCCCCATCTGTCAAAGATGACAATCGGGGAAGAAACTTGCATCGATCAAATTCCTTGGATACCCAAACAGGTGCAGGAAGAAATTACACCGGCGACGGAATAGGTGTTTTGGTTCGAGATGATGGAATTGTTGGGCCTCATATTGATTTTGAAGGAAGAATTGACAATAGCAACGCTTCGAATTCCGGACCAACACACGGCGATGGTGTAGCTGGAATCTTTGCAGGAGCGGGCAACTTAGATCCGTTGATGCGCGGTATGGCTGCTGGAGCTTCCATTTATGTTACCAATTATGCTTCCAGCTTTCTTGATGCAGCCACGACGGGATTGATAAATGCTGGAACCGTTCAAATAACCAACTCATCCTATAGTGATGGATGCAACAGTGGCTATACTTCCGGATCTCAAACCATCGATCAACAAATGTCAACGCATCCCAGCTTATTACACGTTTTTTCAGGCGGTAACGATGGTACTTCCAATTGTGGCTACGGTGCTGGCGGAAATTGGGGAAATATCACAGGTGGCCACAAACAAGGGAAAAATGCCATTGCAACGGCGAACGTTTACTTTGACGGAAGTTTGGTTACTTCCAGCAGCCGAGGACCTGCCTATGATGGAAGAATTAAACCGGATATCGCTGCCAATGGGCAAAATCAAAATTCAACAGACGAAAACAATACGTATCAAGTATTTGGCGGCACATCCGGAGCTGCTCCCGGAATTGCGGGCATTTCAGCTCAGTTATACGAAGCGTATGCAGATGCAAACGCCGGAGCACTGCCGAAAGCAGCTTTGATCAAGGCAGCTCTTTTGAACACTGCAAATGACGCGGGCAATATTGGTCCTGATTATAAATTTGGTTGGGGTATCGTAAATGGTCTTCGCGCAGCAAAATTAATTGAGGACAATCATTTTCTTTCGTCCACCATTTCCAATGGCGGTTCCAATCTTCACAACATCGTCATTCCAGCTGGAGCGAAACAAGTTCGTTTCATGGTGTATTGGAGCGACCCTGCTTCAGCCCCCGGTGTTTCAACTTGCTTGGTAAACGATATTGATCTAAAAGTGACAGCCCCCAATAGCACTGTCTATTTTCCATGGATTTTGGACCCAACTCCCAATGCAACAAGCTTGGATGCTCCTGCCACAAATGGAGTGGATCATCTCAATAATATGGAACAAGTATTGTTCAATAATCCAATAGCGGGAACCTATACCATTAATATTACTGGTTTTGATATTGCCTTCGGACCCCAAGAGTACTTTGTCGTGTACGAAATTCTTACCAATCCGATCACTGTGACCTACCCAAATATGGGAGAAAGCTTTGTTCCTGGCGAAACAGAATCACTGCATTGGGATGCGATTAATCCTTCAGGTTCAACGCTCCTAGAGTATTCTAATAACAATGGCGCATCTTGGACGACAATTACAACTGTTTCAGCAGGAATAACAAATTATGCATGGACTGTACCGAATTCCATTACCGGAACTGCAAAAATCAGAGTAACGAATAACGGAAACAGTGATAGTAACGATGAAACCTTCTCAATAGCGAATGTAGTCACAGGACAACAAATTATAAAAGTTTGTCCTGATTCTGCCACCTTTGTTTGGAATCCGGTTAGCAATGCTTTGTCGTACGATTTATATCTTCTTGGTGTGAAATACATGGAAGTGGTTGGTAGTTCTACAACAACTTCCATTAGTGTACCAATTGCCAACTATGCCCAACCCATTTGGTTTGCTGTTGTAGCGAGAAATAACACATTGGGATGGAAAAGCAGAAGAACCATTGCCAGCTATTACGGAGGAGGCTTGCTGAACTGTTCTATTCCAAACGATTTGGAACTTTCAACCATCAATAATGATGCAAGCGATTTTTCCAGTATCTGCAACGGAAGCTCTCCTGCCTATGTTTCTGTCAAAATAACGAATACAGGGTTGAATAGTCAATCTAACTTTCCCATTTCTTTTCAAGTTAATTCCAACACCGCAATCACTGAAACATATACTGGAACCATTAATTCTGGACAGCAAGTGAATTATACATTTACAACGCCAATTTCTGGTTTTACCAATGGCGCCTCAACTCTCACGTGTGAGGTTACATTAGCGGGTGACCAGTTTGCTGGGAATAATCAACAAATCCTCTCTTTTTCAAATCAATCAACAGCCATCGCGACGCCTTTCTTGGAAACTTTTGATCTTGGTGGATTTCCCTCTATGTGGACTATACTCAATGCAGATGGCAACATGACTTGGCAACTTACATCGGTTACAGGTGCAGCAGGAACTTCTACCTCTGCTATGTTTATGAATCATTTTTCCTATACCGCGACTGGTCAAGAGGATATTTTCCAAACGGAGATCATGAATATTTCAAGTTCCACAGCTGGTTTATCGTTTGATTTGGCTAAAGCAAATTACAGCTCAAGTTTTGCAGATGGATTGAAGGTAGACATATCAACAGATTGTGGTTTAACCTTTCAAAATATTTATGACAAATCTGGAGCGCTGCTGGAAACCGTAGCGAATCAATCCAATTCCTGGTCGCCCAGTGCTGCCAATCAATGGAGAAATGAAATTGTTGATTTAGCCCCTTTTCTATCCGCAGGAAATGCGATGTTTAGATTTACAGCGGTAAATGGGTATGGAAACAGTACCTATATTGATAACATCAACATCAATTCTGATCTCAACTTAGCTGAAAATAATTTTTTGGATTTCACGATTTATCCAAACCCTGCGTCAGATATACTAACGATTTCGCTTTCCAACAATCTACAGCACGATTGTGCGATTCTCGTTACCAATGAATTGGGGCAGCTACTAGGAGAATCTAAAATGGTCTCTAGTAATCACATGACGACTGTCGATTTATCAGATGTAGAAAGGGGGATTTATTTTATTACTTTGATTAAAGAAGGGGTTTCCACAACAAAACGATTCATTAAATTTTAAAATACCAAACACGGAGAAGCGCATTGAATGAATTCGATGCGTTTTTTTTGTGCTTACTGGCCCATCATCCCGGATATTTTGAAATCTTCACGATCAAGAGTGTATACCATTCTTCCTGGACAACAAAAAATCAGATAAGAACGATTATTTTCCGCCAAGTGACGTATTCTTTCACCAACAAAAAAGGCATCCCTTTCGGAATGCCTTTTTTTCTTTAGAAAATTATAATGAATTATTTTTCTTCTGTTTCTGTTGCATCATCTGCAGCTTCTTCAGTTGATGGAGTTTCTTCAGCTTGATCTACTGCTGTAGCTTCAACTGTTTCTGTTCCTTCTTCTGATGTAGCTTCTGTAGCTGAAGTTTCGTCTGCTTTTTTAGCACCACCACTTCTTCTAGAACGACGAGTTGTTGTTTTCTTCGTTCCTTCGTTTGTGTACAATTCATTGAAATCTACCAATTCGATCATGCACATTTCTGCGTTATCTCCCAAACGGTAACCCAAACGAATGATTCGTGTGTATCCACCTGGACGATCTGCAATTTTCGGTGCAATGTCACGGAACAATTCCGTAACGATTTCTTTGTTTTGAAGGTGTTTAAACGCTTCTCTTCTTGAATGCGTAGAATCCGTTTTTGCTCTAGTCAAAATTGGTTCTACATATACTCTCAATGCTTTTGCTTTCTCAACAGTTGTGTTGATTCGCTTGTGCAATAATAGAGAGCTAGCCATATTAGATAGCATCGCTTTTCTATGCGCTGTCTGTCTACCTAAATGATTGAATTTTTTACCGTGTCTCATTTCAATATTTTAAATGCTGTTATCTAATCTCTATCCAATTTGTACTTAGCAACGTTCATTCCGAAGTTAAGTCCTTTGTTGTCCACTAAGTCTTCCAACTCTGTCAATGATTTTTTACCGAAATTTCTGAATTTCAATAAATCATTTTTGTTGTAAGAAACCAAGTCACCCAAAGTCTCAACATCCGCTGCTTTCAAACAATTCAATGCACGAACGGATAAATCCATGTCCACTAATTTTGTTTTCAACAATTGACGCATGTGCAAGGACGTTTCATCGAATTCTTCTGTTTCTGCTTTCACTTCGCTGTCCAATGTGATTCGCTCATCAGAGAACAACATAAAGTGATGAATCAAAATTTTCGCCGCTTCTTTCAAAGCTTCTTTCGGATGAACCGAACCATCTGTAGCAATATCCAAAACCAATTTTTCGTAGTCTGTTTTTTGCTCCACACGGAAGTTTTCAATTGCAAACTTTACATTTTTAATTGGTGTAAAGATTGAATCAATAAAAATCGTACCGAATACAGGATTGCCTGATTTGTTTTCTTCTGCAGGAACGTATCCACGACCTTTGATAATCGTCAATTCCATTTCGATTTTTACAGAAGACTCCATGTTGCAAATCACTAAATCAGGATTCAAAACTTGAAATGCAGATGTAAACTTACCGATATCTCCAGCAGTCAATTTATCTTGACCTGAAATAGAAACGATTACAGTTTCAGAATCTGTTCCTTCAATTTGTTGTTTGAAACGAACTTGTTTCAAATTCAATACGATTTCAGTAACATCTTCTACAACTCCTTTCATGGTAGTGAACTCGTGGTCCACCCCTTCAATTCGAACAGAAGCGATCGCGAAACCTTCCAAAGAGGAAAGCAAAATACGTCTCAAAGCATTACCAACAGTGATACCGTATCCTGGTTCCAATGGACGAAACTCAAATTGTCCGTGATGCTCATCGGACTGAATCATAATTACCTTGTCAGGTTTTTGGAAATCTAAAATTGCCATTTTTTTTCTTCTTTTAATTGTTTCTCAATTGCGCGATTTGAAAGATTGAAGAAAGTCAATCAAATCCTTTGGCTGAGATTCAAAATGTTAATGATTATTTAGAGTATAATTCGACGATCAACTGTTCCTTGATAGTTTCAGGAATCATTTCTCTTGCTGGAAGGCTCAAATATTTTCCAGACATGTCTGAAGAATTCCAATCCAACCAATCGTATTTTTTATTTGATGAACTCAAAGACTCATTGATAGATTCCAATGATTTTGATTTTTCACGAACGCCTACAACATCTCCAATTTTCACTTGGTAAGAAGGAATGTTCACGATTTCACCATTCACCGTTATGTGTTTGTGAGAAACCAACTGACGAGCACCACTTCTTGAAGGAGAAACACCCAAACGATAAATTGTATTATCCAAACGCGTTTCACAAAGTTGCAACAAGTTTTCACCTGTAATACCTTTCATACGTGAAGCGTGCTCGAACATATTAGAGAATTGACGCTCTAAAATTCCGTACGTGTATTTCGCTTTTTGTTTTTCATTCAACTGAATAGCGTATTCAGATTGTTTTCCGCCACGTCTCTTGTTAGGACCATGTTGTCCTGGACCGTAAGCTCTTTTGTCTAACGCTTTGTCTGGTCCGAAGATTGGATCTTTGAAACGACGTGCGATTTTTGATTTTGGACCTATATATCTTGCCATTTTGTTTTTTTATTTTGGAGTGAATGTGAATTAAGGCTTTCCTTCGACATTCATGCTTCTCCTATTGATTAATTAAAATTATACTCTTCTTTTCTTAGGAGGACGACAACCGTTGTGCGGAAGTGGAGTAACATCAATGATTTCTGTTACTTCGATTCCTGCATTGTGTAAAGAACGGATTGCAGACTCACGTCCTCCACCTGGTCCTTTGACATAAACTTTTACTCGACGTAATCCGAAGTCATGTGCTTCTTTCGCTGCATCTTCTGCTGCTACTTGAGCTGCATAAGGTGTGTTCTTTTTAGAACCGCGGAAGCCTTTTTTACCAGCGCTTGACCAAGATATTACTTGACCAGCGTTGTTTGTCAAAGAGATGATTACATTGTTGAAGGTAGCTTGAATATGCGCTTCGCCAGATGCCTCTACTTTGACATTCTTCTTCTTTTTTTGATTCGCTTTTGCCATTGTTATTTATTATTTAGTTACTTTTTTCTTGTTAGCAACTGTTTTTCTTCTTCCTTTTCTTGTACGAGAATTGTTTTTCGTTCTTTGACCTCTCAACGGCAAACCAGCTCTGTGTCTGATTCCTCTGTTACAACCAATGTCCATCAAACGTTTGATATTCAATTGTACTTCTGAACGCAATGCTCCTTCAACTTTAATTTCGTTAACTGCATTACGAATCAATGACAACTGGTCATCATTCCAATCTTGAACTTTGATATTTTCGTCGATGTTGCTCGCGTCAAGAATTTTCTTAGCGCTGCTTCTTCCGATACCATAGATGTACGTCAATCCGATTACACCTCTTTTGTTTTTTGGTAAGTCTATACCTGCAATACGTGCCATATCTTTCTAAATTACCCTTGTCTTTGTTTCAACTTCGGGTTTTTCTTGTTTATAACATAAACCCGCCCTTTTCTCTTAACGATCTTGCAATCTGCCGATCTTTTTTTAACTGAAGCTCTTACTTTCATTTTCTTTCATTTTAGGTTTGCACCTATTTGTATCTAAATGATATTCTTCCTTTTGATAAATCATAGGGAGACATCTCTACTTTCACTTTATCACCTGGTAAAATTTTAATGTAGAACATTCTCATTTTACCGGAAATATGTGCTGTAATTACGTGTCCATTTTCCAATTCCACTCTAAACATTGCGTTGGAAAGTGCCTCGATAATCACACCATCTTGTTCTATTGAAGATTGTTTTGCCATTTCTTAAAATCCTGATAATTCACCTTGTGTTCTTCTACCTCGGATTTTAGAACCTTCCATCAAACCGTCCATGTGTCTATTCAACAAGTAAGACTCAATTTGTTGCAACGTATCCAAAACAACCCCAACCATAATCAACAATGACGTTCCTCCAAAGAACATAGCGAAGGCATCGTTCACACCAGCCAATTTTGCAATAGCTGGGATAATTGCGATAATCGCTAAAAACAAAGATCCAGGGAAAGTAATTCTCGAAACCAAGGTGTCGATGTAATTAGCTGTCTCTTCTCCAGGTCGAACTCCAGGGATAAAACCACCTGACTTTTTCAAGTCATCGGCAATTTTGCGTGGGTTAATCATAATTGCTGTATAGAAGTAGGTGAAAACAATAATCAACACCGCCAACAATACATTGTAACTAACACCGTAAACATTACCCAACGTACGTTGAATAAATCCACCTTCACCACCTGCAAACATCATAACAGGAATTGTCATAATCGCTTGAGCGAAGATAATCGGCATTACACCACTTGCATTTACTTTAATCGGAAGGTAATTTCTTGCCCCTTGATCATCCACTTCTCTTGAACCAACCACTTTTTTAGCTGTGTTCAAAGGAATTTTCCGAACTCCTTGTACAATCAATACGGTCACTAAAACAACCAGCATGAATACAACGATTTCCAAAAGTATTTTAATCAAATTCCCAGATGTCATGGCCAAACCAAATTCAGCTGTAAACGCTCCCGGCAAACGAGACAAAATACCTACGGTAATCAAAAGCGAAATACCATTTCCAATTCCATTGTCCGTGATACGCTCACCCAACCAAACTGCGAACATAGATCCAGCAACTAAAACGATAATCGTTTGAGCCCACCAGAACGTTCCAGCATCAATTGGCAACGCACCTTTGCTTTGAACATACAATCCCAAATAACCTGGGGCTTGCAATGCACAAATAACAATGGTTAAAATACGCGTGTAGTTATTGATTCGTTTTCTACCAGATTCACCTTCATTTTGCATTTTCTGAACCGCTGGTACAGCCATTCCTAAAAGTTGCATAATAATGGAGGCACTGATGTAAGGCATAATACCCAAGGCCATAATTGACGCATTGGTAAAACCTCCACCAGAGAACAAAGAAAGTAGCGTTTCCAGGGCATTTTGATCTCCCGCAGCTTGTGCTCTTTCCAAGGCGCTGTAATCAACGCCTGGTAAAATTATAAACGACCCAATTCTGTATACAAGTATAAGACCTAAGGTAAAGATGATTCTTTTCCTTAGTTCTTCTACTTTCCAGATGTTCTTAATATTCTGTATAAAACGTTTCATTCTTTAAAAAAATGTTGGCAAAGTTAATTAGATTTCCGAACAATTCCCACCTTGTCCCTCAATTGTTGCTTTTGCAGTTTGAGAAAACTTATGTGCGGTAATGCTGATTTTGGTTTTCAATTCACCTCTACCAAGGATTTTCACTAACTCATTGTTACCTACTAATCCATTCTCTTTCAACACCTCCGGTGTAATTTCGGTTACGTTTTTTCGGTCAATTAAAGACTGAATAATGTCTAAATTGATCGCTTTATATTCAACTCTGTTGATATTTTTAAAGCCAAATTTAGGTACTCGTCTTTGCAAAGGCATTTGTCCACCTTCGAAACCTACTTTTTTGCTGTAACCTGATCTTGATTTTGCTCCTTTGTGCCCTCGGGTTGAAGTTCCACCGTGTCCAGATCCCTGACCACGTGCGATTCTCTTCGTACTTTTAACAGAACCCTTAGCTGGAGTTAAATTATGTAAACTCATGTTAAATCCGTTTTTAATTCTACTTAACTATCTCAAGTAGATGTTGTACCTTATTGATCATTCCTAGGATTTGTGGATTAGACTCTTTTTCAATTGTCTGATTCAACTTAGAAAATCCTAACGCTTTAATCGTAGCTTTTTGGTCAGCCGGGCGATTAATAGCGCTTCTCACTTGCTTAATTTTTATTGTAGCCATTGTGTATACTATTAACCGTTAAATACTTTATCCAAACTAATTCCTCTTTGTTTCGCTACTGTAACTGCGTCTCTCATATTAGACAAAGCTTCAAAAGTTGCTTTTACCACGTTGTGTGGGTTAGAAGAACCTTGTGATTTTGCCAATACATTGTGAACGCCAACGCTTTCCAATACTGCACGCATCGCACCACCTGCGATAACCCCAGTACCTTCAGAAGCTGGTTTCAATAAGATCTCAGCACCACCAAATTTTGCTTTTTGCATGTGTGGAACTGTACCTCTTAAAATCGGAACACGAATTAAATTCTTTTTCGCATCGTCGATACCTTTTGTGATTGCCTCCGTAACTTCTTTGGCTTTTCCCAATCCGTGACCTACGATTCCGTTTTCATCACCAACTACAACAATTGCAGAGAATGAGAACGTACGTCCTCCTTTCGTAACTTTCGTTACACGGTTTATTGCTACCAACTTATCTTTAAGTTCGATATCAGCAGATTTTACTCTATTGTTTAATTTTCCTGCCATTTCTTAAAATTTTAAACCGCCTTCTCTTGCTGAGTCAGCCAATGATTTTACTCTACCGTGGTACAAGTAACCGTTGCGATCAAACACAACTGATTCTACCCCGGCTTTAATTGCTTTTTCAGCTAATTCTTTCCCTACAACTTGTGCTTGCTCAGACTTGTTTTTCTTCTCAGCAGCTTTGTTTTTGTATGTAGAGGCAGATGCCAAAGTAACACCTTTAGAATCGTCAATTATCTGTGCGTAGATTTGTTTGTTACTACGAAATACAGATAGACGAGGCGTTTTAGAAGTACCAGTAACTTTCTTACGGATTCTTCTTTTGATTTTTGCTCTTCTATTTAATTTGCTAAATGCCATGATTTCATGAAATTAATTATTTTTTACCTGCAGCTTTTCCAGCTTTTCTTCTGATTTCTTCGCCTAAGAATCTTACACCTTTACCTTTGTATGGTTCTGGTTTACGAAGGGAACGAATTTTGGCAGCAACCTGACCCAAAAGTTGTTTATCGTATGATTCCAATGTTACCACTGGAGCCTTACCCTTTTGAGTATCTGCAGATACCTTAACTTCATTAGGAACTTTCAAAATAATAGGGTGAGAATATCCTAAAGACAAATCTAACATTTGTCCTTCTGCTGTTGCACGGAAACCTACACCTATTACCTCTAATTGTTTCTTGTACCCTTCTGAAACGCCAATAATCATATTGTTCACTAATGAACGATACAAGCCGTGTTTTGCACGGTGATTAGGAGCGTCTGATTCGCGGCTAAAAGTGATGGTTGAATCTTCAATAGACAACGTTACACAAGTATCAATTTCTTGTGTAAGTTCTCCTTTAGGACCCTTAACGGTAACAGTTGTACCGTTCACTTTTACTTCTACACCACTCGGGATGTTTACTGGGGATTTACCTATCCTTGACATTTTACTTCTTGTTAAAGATTAATATACGTAGCAAAGTACTTCGCCACCTACGTTTTCTTGTTTCGCTTGTTTGTTGGTGATAACACCATGAGAAGTAGAGATAATCGCGATGCCCAATCCGTTCAATACACGAGGCATTTCGGTAGCACTGCTATATTTTCTCAATCCTGGACGAGAAGCTCTTTGCAATTTTGTAATTGCAGGCACTTTCGTTGAAGGATTGTACTTCAAAGCGATTTTAATCATACCTTGTTTATCATCTTCTTCGAACTTGTAGTTCAAGATGTACCCTTGGTCAAACAAAATTTGCGTCATCGCTTTTTTTGTGTTTGAAGCAGGGATTTCTACAACTTTTAACCCAGCCGAACTTGCGTTACGGATACGGGTTAAAAAATCTGCTATAGGATCTGTTGTCATATTGTTTTCCTATTTAAATTCTAAATTACCAACTCGCTTTTTTCACTCCTGGGATTTTCCCATCAAGTGCCATTTCACGGAAAGTCACCCTTGAAATACCGAACTGACGCATATATCCTCTTGGACGACCTGTCAAACCACAACGATTGTGCACACGCACTTTCGATCCGTTCGCAGGCAACTTTTGGATTGCCATCATTGCATCCCATTTCGCTTGAACCGCGTCATCAGATGTATCGCTTGATTTCAAGATTTTTGTTAACTCTTCACGCTTCTTTGCATCGCGAGCTACCATTCTTTCTCTTTTGCGCTCACGCGCTTTCATTGATTCTTTTGCCATCTCTTCTTATTTTTTAATGAATGGGAATCCAAATGCATCCAACAAAGCGTTTCCTTCTTCATCTGTGTTGGCTGTCGTTACAAATGTAATGTCCATACCTAAGATGCGATTCGTTTTGTCGATATCTATCTCTGGGAAAATGATGTGTTCTTTAACACCTAAGTTAAAGTTACCACGACCATCAAAACCTTTCGGGTTAATTCCACGGAAGTCACGTGTTCTAGGAAGAGAAACTGCAATAAGTCTATCTAAGAATTCGTACATTCTATCTCCGCGCAACGTTACTTTCGTACCGATTGGCATTCCTTTTCTTAATTTGAAGTTTGAGATATCTTTTTTCGAAATTGTCGTTACCGCTTTTTGACCAGCAATTCTTGACAATTCTTCAGCGGCAGTATCGATCAATTTCTTGTCAGCAACTGCTTCACCCATACCTTGGCTCAAAACAATTTTAGTCAATTTAGGTACACGCATTGGCGTTTTGTACCCAAATTTTTTCGTCAATGCTGGAATTATCTCAGCACTGTACATTTCCTTCATTCTTGGTGTAGTACTCATTACTTGATCTCCTCTCCTGATTTTTTAGAATAACGAACTAATTTTCCGTCCTTGTTCAATTTACGACCGATACGAGATGCTTCACCTTTCACAACCACCATAAGGTTTGAGATGTGAATAGTTCCTTCTTTCTCCACGATACCACCTTGAGGATCTGCTGCACTTGGCTTGCTGTGTTTTTTGATCATTTTCAGACCTTCCACAGAAGCACGCATTGATTTACGATCTACAGTAAGGACTTTACCTTCTTGGCCTAATGCTTCACCTGCTAATACCTTAACGGTGTCGCCTACTTTAATGTGTAATTTCTTTTGCATGATTTACGTTTTTAAAGTACTTCGGGAGCCAATGAAACAATCTTCATATAATTGTTTTCACGTAGCTCACGAGCAACTGGTCCAAAAATACGGGTACCTCTCATTTCTCCCGCCTGATTTAAGATAACGCAAGCGTTATCATCAAATCGAATGTAAGAACCATCTGCGCGGCGCACTTCTTTTTTGGTTCTTACAATAACCGCCTTGGCAACCTGTCCTTTTTTGACAGCTCCAGAGGGCATTGCACTCTTAACAGCAACGACAATTTTGTCTCCTACGGATGCATAACGACGTTTTGTTCCACCCAATACACGGATGCACAAAACAGTTTTTGCTCCTGAGTTGTCTGCTACTGCAAGTCTTGATTCTTGTTGTATCATTACTAAAACTTATTTAGCTTTTTCGACAATTTCTACTAATCTCCAGTTCTTCAATTTACTCAAAGGTCTGGTCTCCATAATCCGTACGGTATCACCCACGTTGCACTCGTTCTTCTCGTCGTGCGCGAAAAATTTGGATGTTTTCTTTACGAATTTTCCATATTTAGGGTGCTTAACCCGTCTTTCGACTGCTACTACGATAGACTTGTCCATTTTATCGCTAGTTACGATGCCGACACGGTCTTTTCTTAAATTACGTTTTTCTTCCATTTTCAAGACAATTATGCTTTGGCGCTAGCCGCTGCTTCACGTTTTGTTAATTCGGTTTTCAAACGAGCAATTGTTCGTCTCATACCACGAATTTGAATTGGGTTTTCCATTGGAGATACGCCGTGAGACAATTTCGTTTTCATCAATTTTTCTGATAAATTCGAGATTTGTGTTTGAACGTCCTTGTCGGAAAGCTTTGTGATTTCTTGCTGTTTCATTTCCTTACTTATTTACCTGCTGGTTTAACATAATCGTTGCGAACAACGAACTTACACTTCACCGGCATTTTCTGCGCTGCCAAACGAAGAGCTTCTTTCGCTACTTCATAAGGAACACCATCCGCTTCAAACATGATGCGACCTGGTTTCACAACAGCTACCCAGTGACTTGGAGCACCTTTACCTTTACCCATCCGTACTTCGGCTGGTTTAGAGGTAACTGGTTTGTCAGGGAAGATACGAATCCACACTTTTCCTTCACGTTTCATAAAACGGGTTACCGCAATACGAGACGCTTCGATTTGGCGTGAAGTGATCCATCCTGGCTCCAAAGTTTTCAATCCAAAAGATCCGAAAGCAATTGTGCTACCTCTGTGGGCAATACCTGTATTTCGTCCTTTTTGAACTCTTCTAAATTTGGTTCTTTTTGGTTGTAACATCTTTCTTAGACTTTTACCTGATTCTTACTTTTTCTTTCTTTTTCCACCTGGAGCTCCACCTGGACGACGATTACCACCACCTTGAGAGTTACCTCCTTGAGCGTTTGTCATTCCAATGTTTGGTGAAAGATCTCTCTTACCATATACTTCTCCTTTGCAAATCCACACTTTGATTCCCAAACGACCGTATGTAGTATGCGCTTCAGAAAGTGCATAATCGATGTCAGCTCTGAACGTATGTAACGGAGTACGTCCATCCTTGTACATCTCTGAACGAGCCATCTCTGCGCCATTCAAACGTCCGGAAATCTTCACTTTGATTCCTTCTGCTCCCATTCGCATTGTGCTCGCAATAGACATTTTGATAGCACGTCTAAATGAAATACGTGCTTCCAATTGACGAGCGATACCATCAGCCACCAATCGAGCATCCAATTCTGGACGTTTCACCTCGAAAATGTTGATTTGGATCTCTTTTTTCGTCAATTTTTTCAATTCTTCTTTCAACTTGTCCACCTCTTGACCACCTTTTCCGATAATTACACCCGGACGAGCCGTGTTAATCGTAACGGTAACCAATTTAAGTGTACGCTCGATGATGATTTTTGAAATACTTGCTCTCGACAAACGAGCGTTCAAGTATCGACGGATTTTATCGTCTTCAACGATTTTTTCTCCGTAATTATCACCACCGTACCAGTTAGAATCCCATCCGTGGATGAAACCTAATCTATTTCCAATTGGATTTGCTTTTTGTCCCATTTTCTACTTCTTATTTGGTTCCATCAATGGTGATGGTTACGTGATTTGATCTTTTTCTAACTCGGTGCGCTCTACCTTGAGGTGCAGCTTGAATACGTTTTAGCATCGTACCACCACCTACTTCAATTGAACGAACAACTAAGTTCTCTTCTTCTATATTCTTGCCTTCGTTTTTTTGTTCCCAGTTTGAAATTGCTGAACGCAATAACGTACTTAAACTTTTCGACGCATTTTTAGAATTGTATTGCAATATGTTAAGAGCTTTATTTACTTCTACTCCCCTTACAAGATCTGCAACTAATCTCATCTTTCTTGGAGCGATAGGAGAATCATTCAATTTCGCAAACGCGATTGACTTGTTGTCTTCCTTAATTTTCTCTGCTCTTAGTCTTTTTCTAGCACCCATGATATTTGCTATTTAAAATCTATCTTTTTTTATCTTTCTTGTTCCCTCCATGGCCGCGGAAATTTCGTGTCGGTGAAAACTCACCTAACTTATGTCCTACCATGTTCTCAGTAACATACACTGGAATAAACTTATTCCCGTTGTGAACGGCAAAAGTTAATCCTACGAAGTCTGGCGTAATAGTAGAGGCTCTAGACCAAGTTTTGATCACAGCTTTACTATTCGATGCTTGTGCTTCGTCCACTCTTATCATTAACTTGTAATGAACAAACGGTGGTTTTTTCAACGAACGACTCATACTCTACTTATTTTTTTCTTCTTTCGACGATTAACTTATCTGAATATTTTTTCTTGTCTCTAGTTTTGAAACCTTTAGCAGGCATACCATTTCTAGAGCGTGGGTGACCTCCTGAGTTACGGCCCTCTCCACCACCCATTGGGTGATCAACTGGGTTCATAACTACACCACGTACACGTGGACGACGGCCTAACCAACGAGAACGACCTGCTTTACCAGATACGACCAAGTTATGTTCAGAGTTCGAAACAGAACCGATAGTTGCTGAGCATGTTTGCAAAATCAATCGGATTTCTCCAGAAGGCATTTTGATAGATGCATAACGACCATCACGAGCGTTCAATTGTGCATATGTTCCTGCACCACGAGCGATTGCTCCCCCTTTACCAGGTGTTAATTCAATGTTATGAATTACTGTACCTAGTGGAATATCTCCTAATAAAAGGGTATTTCCAACATTGGGAGCTGCAGTTTTTCCAGAAACAACCACGTCATCTACCTTCAAACCATCCGGTGCGATTATGTAACGTTTCTCTCCATCTGCATAGAACAACAAAGCGATACGTGCTGTACGGTTTGGATCGTATTCGATCGTTTTAACCGTAGCAGGAATATCTTGCTTGTCTCTTTTAAAGTCAATGATTCGGTACTTTTGTTTGTGACCACCTCCAATATAACGCATGGTCATTCTACCGTCATTGTTCCGACCTCCAGATCTACTCTTTCCGGCTACCAAGCTCTTTTCAGGAACGTTGGTTGTAACCTCAGAATAGGTACTGTTAATCTTGTGTCTTTGCCCTGGAGTTGTAGGCTTGAATTTTTTAAGACCCATTAGTTCTTATTACTTAAAAATTATTAAATAAATCAATCGTTTCTCCTTCTGCAACAGTAACAATCGCCTTTTTCCAAGGGTTGCTAGGTTGCTCAACGATACCTTTATTGGTGTATTTCACCGAGGATTTGCCACCGCCATAAGTCATGGTGCGAACTTCAGTAATCTGAACTCCATACATGTTTTCGACGGCTTTTTTAATTTCGATTTTGTTAGCCCCTTTGTCTACTACAAAAGTGAAACGGTTTTGCTTTTCGCTAGCCATTGTCGCTTTCTCTGTAATGATCGGCTTTTTGATAATTGTCTTCATCTTGAATTAATTAAGAATCTTTTCGATAACTTCTAAAGAACTCTCTGCCAAAACCACTTTACGTGCATTCAATACATCATATGTATTAAAAGAATCAGCAGTAACAACTTTCACTTTACCCAAATTGCGTGAAGAGAAATATACGTTGTCATTTTTAGATCCAAGAATCAACAATACTTTTTGGTTCTCTAACTTCAAGTTAGCCAACATTGATTTAAACTCTTGAGTCTTTGGTGCAGTCATATTCAAATCTTCCAAGACCATTACCGCATCATTTTTCGCTTGTACAGCAAAAGCAGATTTACGAGCAAGTCTTTTCAACTTTACGTTCAATTTGAAATGATAGTTACGTGGGCGAGGTCCGAACATACGTCCACCCCCTACACGAGTACCCGATTTGATACTACCCGCACGAGCGCCACCAGTACCTTTTTGTTTTTTGATCTTTTTTGTAGAACCAGCAATTTCTGCTCTTTCTTTCGACTTGTGCGTTCCTTGACGTTTGTTAGCCAAGTGTTGCTTTACATCCAAATAAATCGCGTGCTGATTTGGTTCAATACCAAAGATGTCTTCCGAAAGAGTAACTTTTTTAGAAGTCGCTTTTCCTTTTGCGTCAAATACTTTTACTTCCATTATCTCTGAATTAATACGGTTGAACCTTTGGCTCCTGGGATAGAACCTTTAATTACAATCATGTGTCTGTCTGTCATAACTTTCAAAATTTGAAGGTTTTCCATCATCACTCGCTTGTTACCCATTTGTCCAGCCATTCGCATTCCTTTGAATACGCGTGCAGGATAAGAACAAGCACCGATCGAACCTGGGGCACGAAGTCGGTTGTGCTGACCATGCGTTGCTTGTCCTACACCACCAAAGTTGTGACGACGAACAACACCTTGGAAACCTTTACCTTTTGATGTTCCAACTACATCTACAAATTCACCTTCTTCGAATACATCAACATTGATGATATCTCCAAGGCTTACATTGTCAAAGCCTTTGAACTCCGCCAATCTAGATTTTGGAGTTGTGTTTGCTTTCTTGAAGTGTCCTTTTAGAGCATTTGGCGTGTTTTTTTCTTTACGCTCGCCAAACCCAATTTGAACTGCCTCGTAACCGTCTCGATCTTGTGTCTTTACTTGCGTAACAACACAAGGACCTGCTTCTATCACTGTGCATGGTGTAGCCTTACCCTCGGCACTGTAGATGCTAGTCATGCCGATTTTTCGACCAATAATTCCTGGCATACTTTACTTATTAATTATTAAACTTAAACTTTAATTTCTACGTCAACCCCACTAGGCAACTCCAAACGCATCAACGCATCAACTGTTTTTGCAGAAGACGAATAGATGTCTAACAAACGCTTGTAAGAGCACAATTCGAATTGCTCACGCGCTTTTTTGTTAACGTGTGGAGATCTCAACACGGTGTAAATTCTCTTGTGCGTTGGCAATGGAATTGGTCCACTAACTACCGCACCTGTAGCTTTTACAGTTTTAACGATTTTCTCTGCCGATTTGTCCACTAAATTGTGATCGTACGACTTTAATTTGATTCTAATTTTCTGGCTCATTTCTTAAAATTAAGCGGTAACTTTTCCATTGATTTTTGCAACTACAGCTTCAGCAACATTTTTCGGTGCTTCTGCGTAGTGAGAGAACGTCATTGAAGAGGTTGCTCGTCCAGATGAAATCGTACGTAACTGTGTTACATAACCAAACATTTCAGACAAAGGAACATCCGCCTTCAATACTTTAGAACCTGCTCTATCGTCCATTCCTTTCATCATCCCTCGACGACGGTTAAGGTCACCTACGATATCACCCATGTTTATTTCAGGAGTAACTACTTCTAAGTTCATGATTGGTTCCAATAAAATTGGAGAGGCTTTTTTCAAAGCTGTTCTGTAAGCCATTTTCGCACAAATCTCGAAAGACAATGCATCTGAATCGACAGCGTGGAATGAACCATCTGACAACGTCACTTTCATCGCTTCAACAGGGAATCCAGCTAATACACCATTTTTCATTGATTCTTTGAATCCTTTCTCAACAGATGGAATAAATTCTCTTGGAATTGTACCACCTTTAATTACGTTGACAAATTCCAATCCTGATTTTTCTGGATCTGATTGAGGCTCAATTCTAACAACGATATCGGCAAATTTACCACGACCACCTGATTGTTTTTTGTAAACTTCACGGTGATCAACTGGTGCAGTGATATCTTCACGGTAAGTAACTTGAGGCTCACCTTGATTTACTTCCACTTTAAACTCACGACGCAAACGGTCAATAATGATATCCAAGTGCAACTCACCCATTCCTGAGATAATTGTTTGACCTGATTCATCATCTGTGTGAACTTGGAAAGTTGGATCTTCTTCCGCCAATTTACCTAAACCAACACCCAATTTATCTTGATCCGCTTGAGTTTTAGGCTCAATAGCGATTCCGATTACTGGATCTGGGAAGTCCATAGACTCCAATATGATATGCGCATCTTCTGCACACAAAGTATCTCCTGTACGGATATCTTTAAATCCAACAACCGCACCGATATCTCCAGCACTCAACTCATCAATTTGATTTTGTTTGTTTGCGTGCATTTGGAAGATACGAGAGATACGTTCTTTGTTATTTGAACGTGTATTGTATACATACGAACCTGCAGGCAAATTACCTGAATAAGCACGCACGAAACACAAACGACCTACGAAAGGATCCGTAGCAATTTTAAATGCCAAACCTGCAAACGGCTCTTTAATATCCGGTTTACGTGTAATTGGCAAATCTGTTTTAGGATCGATACCTTCGATTTCACCTACATCCATTGGAGAAGGCAAAATTTCCATTACCATGTCCAACATCGCTTGAACACCTTTGTTTTTGAAGGCAGTACCACACATCATTGGAACCACTTTTCCAGCGATTGTTGCAGCTCTCAATGCATCCAAGATTTCTCTTTCAGTCAAAGATTCCGGATCAACGAAATATTTCTCCATCAAAGTGTCATCGAATTCAGCTACTGCTTCCAACAATTGCTCACGCAACATAGTCGCTTCTTCTAGAACGTCAGCAGGAATTGGAATTTCTTGGAAAGTCATTCCTTTATCTTCTTCGTTCCAAGTGATTCCACGGAAGTTGATCAAATCAACAACCCCTTTGAAATCATCCTCAGCACCAATGTTGATTTGCAATGGTAACGCGTGGCTACCCAACATTTCTTTTACTTGTCTACACACGTTCAAGAAATCTGCACCTTGACGGTCCATTTTGTTAACGAAACCAATTCTTGGTACGTTGTAGTTGTTTGCTAATCTCCAGTTTGTTTCAGATTGTGGCTCAACACCATCCACTGCTGAAAATAAGAACACCAAACCATCCAATACACGCAATGAACGATTCACCTCAACTGTAAAGTCAACGTGTCCCGGTGTATCAATAATGTTTACGTGGTAATCTTGTCCTCGGTATTTCCATGTCAAAGTGGTAGCCGCAGAAGTAATGGTAATACCACGCTCTTGCTCTTGCTCCATCCAGTCCATTGTCGCACCACCGTCGTGTACTTCACCAATTTTGTGGTTTACACCACCGTAGTAAAGAATACGCTCAGTCGTCGTCGTTTTTCCTGCATCAATGTGTGCAGCAATACCGATGTTTCTTGTAAATCTTAAATCTCTTGCCATTTCTACTTAAAATCTAAAATGTGAGAATGCTTTGTTCGCTTCAGCCATACGGATTGTATCTTCTTTCTTTTTGAAAGCCGCTCCTTCTTCTTTCGAAGATGCGATGATTTCTGCCGCTAAACGCTGAGCCATTGTTTTTTCATTTCTCTTACGTGAGTAGCCAATCATCCACTTCATTCCAAGTGATTGTTTTCTACCTTCACGAACAGGTGTAGGAATTTGGAAAGTAGCACCCCCAACACGACGAGAACGAACCTCAACAGATGGTGTAATGTTTTCCAATCCTTTTTTCCAAACATCTAAACCGTTTTGGTCTTCGATTTTTGCATCTACGATATCAATTGCATCATAGAATATTTTAAACGCTAAGTTCTTTTTTCCGTCCAACATCAAGTTGTTCACGAACTTCGTTACCATCTCTTCTCCGAATCTTGGATCCGGAAGAATGGCAATCTTTTTGGCTTTTCTTCTTCTCATTTCTTTAAACCTTTAAATATTATTTGGCTTTTGGTCTTTTTGTTCCGTATTTAGAACGACGTTGAGTTCTTCCCTCAACCCCAGCAGTATCTTCTGCTCCACGCACGATGTGGTAACGTACACCTGGAAGATCTTTTACTCTTCCACCACGTACTAACACCAATGAGTGTTCCTGTAAATTGTGACCTTCACCACCAATATACGCATTGACCTCTTTACCATTGGTCAAACGCACCCTTGCTACCTTACGCATAGCAGAGTTTGGTTTCTTAGGAGTAGTGGTGTACACACGCACACATACCCCTTTACGCTGTGGACAAGAATCAAGTGCTGCTGACTTGCTCTTTTTCACCACTGCTGTTCTGCCTTTTCGCACTAACTGTTGAATCGTTGGCATACTGTAAAAACGTTAACTTTAATTAATAATAAAATACCCCAAACACACTTTGAGGGGTGCAAAGATAGGAGATTAATTTTAGAAACCAAGGGCTTAGTGCAAAAAAGTGCTTTTTTTTCACATTCAAATGTTAAGAAGGATATCAAAAAGTATTTTTTGCAAAATCTGTGGTTTTGTGTGGAAAACAAAAAGGATGAAGTTAACTCCATCCTTAACTGAAGAAATGTTTTAATGATTTCTACTCCCTTTTTTGTCCAGCTTTATTTCTTTTCCTTCCTTCGCTTTACCTCCTTGGTCCAAAGATCAAACTTGTTAACCCATGTATTTTCCATTTCATCCCTGAAATCCATGTTTACTTTTATAACTCGAATACGAAGTTCAGGGTTATTTAATACAAATACCTTTTCTAAATCTAAGATATCCTCACTGAAACGACCTCGCCATTTGGACCAATAAAGTATAAGTGTATAATCATATTCAGAAACAGTGTCAAGTTCCGTTTGACTACCTAAGGATGGATTATAAAATTTTTGATTCGTGAAATAGTTCAGTGATAGGTTTTTACTCGAATCTATGATGGCATTTTCCATACTAAAATTTTTCAAAAACGTCTTGTCAGACCCAAAGCAAGCCAAGCTATCAGACCCTCTTCTGAGCCTTTCCCCATTGCTATTATACAATCTCCAACTATTAAAAGCCCAACCTGGCTCTTCAATTTTTTGAACAAAACTAGAATCCGACAAGAAAACTAAATTATCTTGCGTAGCTGCATGCTTTTTAAAGAATTTGTTAATTTTCTTTTTAGAAGTATACTTCGGAATAATCTTGGCCTTGAAATATACTTTATAAACGATAAGGCCACAACTGTTCAATGAAAATTGTAAAATAATTAAAACAATGGAATACTTAATAAGTGAATTCATATTAGTGGTTTTGACAATTTCATTTACCTCTAAGTTAATAATATTAATGAAACCGTCAGATAGAACACATTTGATAAGTAGACTTTTACTACCGAGTTGGTAATGAATCGAGTCTATCCAAAGGAATACAAAACAATAAACTGAAACAAAAAAAAGGATGAAGTTACCTCCATCCTTTTCTGAATTCTATTGCAATCGCACTTAGTTTCTATACAAAGTACTTTTTACTGCTTTAATCAATCTTTCCACATTTGGCAACGCTTCTTCGATCAAGGTTGGTGAAAATGCAAATGGTGTATCGGTTTGTGTTACCCGCATAACCGGCGCATCCAAATAATCAAAAGCGTAACGCTGTAAATGGTACGAAATCTCAGAAGAGATTGAAGCCAACGGCCAAGATTCTTCCAAAACTACGCAACGGTTGGTTTTCTTAACCGATTCCACGACACAACCGTAATCCAATGGACGAATGGTTCTTAAATCGACGATCTCACAAGAAATGCCTTCTTTTTCTAAAATTTCAGCCGCTTCATACGCCACTTTGATAATTTTACCAAAAGAAACGATGGTCACGTCCGTACCTTTTCGTTTAATATCCGCTACGCCGATTGGAATGATGTAATCTCCTTCTGGAATTTCACCTTTATCACCGTACATTTTTTCTGACTCCAAGAAAACAACTGGATCATTGTCGCGAATTGCTGCTTTCAATAATCCTTTCGCATCATACGGATTGGATGGCGTAATTACTTTCAATCCTGGAACGTGTGCATAAAACGCTTCAAAACTTTGAGAGTGGGTTGCTCCTAATTGTCCGGCTGTACCATTTCCACCACGGAAAACAATCGGACAGTGGTATTGACCACCAGACATTTGCATCATTTTCGCTGCGCTGTTGATGATTTGATCCGCCGCCAAAATGGCAAAGTTCCACGTCATAAACTCAACGATCGGACGCAAGCCATTCATGGAAGCTCCAACAGCGATACCAGCGAAACCTAACTCAGCAATCGGCGTATCGATTACACGTTTTGGTCCAAATTCGTCCAACATACCTTGAGAAACTTTGTAAGCTCCATTGTATTCTGCTACTTCTTCTCCCATTAAAAATACGTTCTCATCGCGACGCATTTCCTCTGTCATAGCTTCTCTTAACGCTTCTCTGAATTGTACCGTTTTCATTGTTGTCTATATTTAATCCTTAAAAAGGTGTGCCAAAATTAGAATTTAGTACCTTACGGTGCAAGAGGAAAGGAAGTTTTTTTCATCGATCAATCAGATTCAGGTAGTATTATTGTCATTTATACACTAAGCTAGTGTCACTATCCCCCAACAAGCTACAACAATCTATTGAGATTATTTACTAGGCACGCATAATTAAATATAAAATAAAAAAGTGTTTATCAAGCACAAAATCTACTAAAGATTGTTACTTTTACACTCTATTTTTTACGAAAAAACAAGCGAAATGAAAATATTGGTTTGTATCAGTAAATCTCCTGATACCACATCAAAAATCGCCTTTACTGCTGGGAATACTCAGTTTGATGAAAATGGCGTTCAATTTATTGTCAATCCTTACGACGAATGGTATGCTTTGGTGCGTGCGTTGGAATTGAAAGAAGCAAATGGTGGAAATGTAACCATCATTACCGTTGGACCTGCTGGTGACGATGCAATTATTCGCAAGGCTTTGGCCATTGGAGCGGATGATGCTGTTCGAATCGATGCCGAACCGGCAGATGCTTACTACGCAGCTATGCAAATTGCCAACTACGCGAAAGAAAACGGTTTTGACATGGTAATGACCGGTAAAGAAACTATCAATTACAATGGTTCTCAAGTTGGTGGAATGATTGCTGAAGCTTTGGATTTTCCTTACGTTTCTTGGGCGACAAAATTTGACATGAATGGCACAACCGCTACTTTGGAAAGAGAAGTAACAGGTGGTGTTCAAGTGGTAGAGGTATCTGCTCCATTTGTTGTTTCCTGTGCAAAAGGAATGGCAGAACAACGAATTCCGAATATGCGCGGAATCATGGCAGCGAGAACAAAACCATTGACGGTTATTGCGCCCAGTGCGGTTGATCAATTAACGGCTTACGTTTCTTACGACATGCCAAATGCAAAATCTTCTGTGAAATTGATTGATCCAGAAAACATGGACCAATTGGTAGAATTGTTACACAACGAAGCGAAAGTTATTTAAAATAGGAATTTAGGACAGCCAGATAAAGGACTTCAGGACTTTGATTCCATCAAATCCTAAAATCCCGAATCCTTTCGTCCTGAATCCAAAAAAGAAAAAGAGATGATATTAGTATATGTAAACTCAGATCACGGAATTGGCAAAAGTGCTTTGGAAGTGGTAACGTATGGTAAAAAATTAGGAGATGTTACGGTTGTAACGGCAGGATCAGCTTCCGATGCAGATTTAGCAAAACTAGGGCAATACGGAGCTTCGAAAGTAATGATTGACCGCAATGCAAAAGCGGATGACGCGCAGCAATTAACGAAATTAGTAGCAGCGGCAGCAACAGCGGTTGGTGCGAAAATTATTGTTTTTTCTCACGACTTGGTCGCGAAAGCCGTTGCTCCTCGTTTGTCTGTAAAATTGAAAGCTGGTTTGGTAGCGGGTGCAATTGCCCTTCCGGAAACCAATGGAGATTTTACCTGCAAGGTGAATGTATTTTCAGGAAAAGCTTTTGGAAAAGTAAAAGTGAATTCCGAAATAAAAATTATTTCCCTTTTGGCCAACAGCGTTCAACCCGAAGTAAATGGATCCGATTGTGCCGTAGAAGCATTTGATGGAGCTGTAGGCGATATAAAGGTAAAAGTTTTAGAAACGAAAATCCCGGAAGGAGAAATTCCTTTGACAGAAGCGGAATTGGTGGTTTCTGCCGGTAGAGGTTTGAAAGGACCTGAAAACTGGGGAATGGTAGAAGAAATGGCGACCATCTTGGGAGCAGCAACGGCTTGTTCTCGTCCAGTAGCGGATATTGGTTGGAGACCTCACCACGAACACGTAGGCCAAACTGGTTTTGCGATTCGTCCAAATTTGTACATTGCTATTGGTATTTCTGGTGCCATCCAACATTTGGCCGGCGTCAATGGATCCAAAGTTATTGTGGTTATCAACACCGATCCGGAAGCTCCTTTCTTTAAAGCAGCTGATTATGGAATTATTGGTGATGCATTTGAAGTGGTTCCACGGTTGAACGAGGCTTTCAAAAAATTCAAAGCAGCGAATCATTAATTCGTTCAGAAATATTATTTTTGACCATTGATACGTTTAGGGAAGCAAAATTTGCTTCCCTATTCGTTTATCTCAATCCGAACGCTCAAATTCAGCATGGAGAAAGTAAAATTGGAAATCGTAGGCTTATCCTACAGTCAGACTCAATCGGGAGCGTATGCTTTGGTATTGGCGGAAGTGGGCGGAAAACGTCGCTTGCCTATTATCATCGGCGGTTTTGAAGCACAGGCGATTGCTATTGAATTGGAAAAAATGGTCCCTACTCGACCATTGACACACGATTTATTCAAAAGTTTTGCGACTTCTTTTTCCATAATGGTCAAAGAAATTATCATTTATAAACTGATCGAAGGAATTTTCTACGCAAAAATCATTTGTGAGAAAGATGGATTCTCGACAGAAATTGACGCCCGAACATCTGATGCTGTTGCGATTGGTGTTCGCTTCTCTTGTCCAATTTATACCTACGAAAACATTTTGTCGAGTGCTGGAATTTTATTGGATGAAAACGAACCCGGAAATGATCCAATGGATTTGATGGACTTTGAAGATGACAACGATGCCGAAGAAGGCGAAGGAATTCATGCCAAAACGGTGGAAGAATTAGAGCACGAATTGATGATCGCCATTGAGAATGAAGATTACGAGTTGGCCTCTAAAATTCGAGATGAAATCAATAAACGCACTTCCTAACTTCAGTAAAAAGTATTTTTTTGCTCCAATTTATTGAAAGTTCCTATTTTCGTTTAATAATATAATGCTGTTATGAGGAAATTCCTTTGTCTAAGTCTGCTCGCACTATTTTCTTTATTTCCTGTATTTGGACAAAATTTGGAACAAAAATGGCAACTGCAAGCTTCCAAAACTGATTTCCTCGAATTAAAAGATGGTCACTATGAGTTGAGTCTGAAAAAAGACAGCCTTCACCAAACCGGTGATTACCAAACACAAAACAACTTCCTCTTTCTTTACGAAAACCAAGCTGACGCGCCAACCAAACGTTTCACCATCACACAGGCAAGTGATTCCTTATTAGAATTGACCCACAAAGGAAAAACCTATACTTTTCTCTCAGTACCCAAACCACAAGTAGATCAAAAGACAAAAAATGTACTTGTCAAAAGCGAAGGAATGAGTTTGTCCAGTATTCTAAGAGGAATTCTAGGAATGATAGCCTTATTGCTCATTGCCTTTTTATTCAGCTCCAACCGCAAAGCGATCAATTGGAAAACAGTTGGACTTGGGCTTTTGGCACAAATTGTACTGGCCATTGGCGTTTTAAAAGTAAGCTTCGTTCAAGCCGCGTTTGAATATGTCGGCAGTTTGTTTGTCTTGGTCCTAAACTTTACGCAAAAAGGAAGCCAATTCCTACTGGGCGGAATGATGGACATTGATAGCTACGGTTTCATTTTCTTGTTCCAGGTTTTGCCGACTATCATTTTCTTTTCCGCGCTAACTTCGCTCTTGTTCTACCTTGGGATTATTCAAAAAATCGTCAGCGCTATGGCAATTGTATTGACAAAATTATTGTCGATTTCAGGTGCAGAAAGTTTGTCGGTAGCTGGCAATATTTTCTTAGGTCAAACGGAAGCACCGTTGATGATCAAAGCCTATTTGGACAAAATGACCAAGAGTGAAATTCTTTTGGTGATGGTGGGTGGAATGGCGACCGTTGCTGGTGGTGTTTTAGCAGCATACATAGGCTTTCTCGGCGGCAATGATCCGGTTTTGAAATTGGAATTTGCCAAACATTTGTTGGCCGCTTCGGTCATGGCAGCACCGGGTGCTATCGTCGTTTCCAAAATGCTGTATCCGCAAACGGAAAAGATCAATACGGAAGTAGCCGTTTCCAAAGAAAAAATTGGTTCCAATGTTTTGGATGCGATTTCAACGGGAACCACGGAAGGTTTGAAATTGGCAGCCAATGTAGCTGCGATGCTTTTGGTTTTCATTGCGTTCATTGCCATGATCAATTACACACTTGGTTGGATTGGCGGTTGGTCTGGATTAAATGAACTCATTGCGATCTATACACCCTACACGAAATTCTCACTTGAAACCATTCTTGGAATCGTATTTTCCCCACTCATGTGGCTGATTGGCGTGGCGAGCGAAGACATGATGCTAATGGGGCAACTACTGGGTGTAAAACTGGCCGCAAGTGAATTTGTAGGATACATTCAATTGGCAGAGCTGAAAAACGCTGCCAATACCTTGCACTTTACCTACGACAAATCCGTTATCATGGCGACCTACATGCTTTGCGGATTTGCCAATTTTGCTTCGATTGGTATTCAAATTGGTGGGATTGGTTCACTAGCACCCAACCAACGCAAAACGCTTTCTGAATTTGGCCTAAAAGCCGTTATAGGAGGCTCCATTGCTTCTTTGCTTTCGGCCACGATGGCTGGAATGATTTTGGGCTAAACAATTACGAATTGGGAATTACGAGTTGATGTAGGCAAATTCGTAATTGAACAATTCGTAATTTTTCAATGGTTTTATGGAAAATGAAAACTTCTTTCATCTAAAAGGAAATAACCTTTAAAATAGACAAGATGAAAAAGTTCAGTTTAATTGCCTTGCTCCTGCTTGCAGGTACAAGTTTCGGTCAAAACGGTTTGGGCGAAGTAGTAGGAACCGTAATCAATGCAAAAACCAAAGAAAATATATATTCTGCCAATGTATTCATCCTTGATCAAGATAGAAGATACATCACTAGAACCGATGAAGATGGCCGATTTCGATTGAGCGCTGTTCCATCGGGAACTTATCAGCTTTATATCTCCTATTTTAGTGATACCATGATTTCTGAAATAGTCGATATACCTATGGATGGTTTTGCCCGAACTGGCATTATTGAATTCCGAAGTAAAACGCAAGAATTTGATGCAATTGTAGTTGACCCACACAGCAAAGGATTGAAAATAGTCGACGGTTTTCTTCCCATCCCAAAACTTGAAGCAAAAGAAATAGCCAAAAGCGCTATAAAGTTTGACCTTAAAGCACTTGTTACGAGCACTTCTCCAGGGGTTCAATTGACAGATGACGGATCCTTGGTTTTCCGAGGCGCTCGAAAAGGCGATATGATCTACATAGTGGATGGGATGAAAAGTACAGGAGACATCGCCATTCCTTCCACAGCGATTAGTAAAATGATGGTTTATTCCGGCGGTTTACCAGCCAATTATGGTGATACTATGGGAGGTGCCGTTGTGATTGAAACCAAAAGTTATTTTGAGCTTTTGAGAAATTATGAATCGGCGCAATTGCGAATGGGGAACTAATGAATCTTTATTCCAACCATAAAAATCTGAGTAGTTGTTTGCTACTCAGATTTTTTTTTCTTACAACCAGGTAGCTCAAAAACACAGATGAAAAAGAGAATTTCACCGTATGCATAAAAAATGCTCCTCAGAAAACCAAGGAGCATTTTAAAAACTTATTTGAGACAAAATTCGCTTAAAAGAAATCTGGGCTTTTTGCTTGAACTTTGGGCAAGAACTTTTTCAAATCTTGCTCATCTTTTTGTGAAAGAATCATCAAGTTGCCGTCGGCTTCAATGATGATTTGATTCTCCAATCCTTGAATCATCACCAATTTATCGTTTGGAACATTCACAATACAATTCTTGGAATCAATCATCGTCACGTTGTCGCCAACCACTGCATTCCCATTTTCATCTTGGTGCATGTGCGTGTAGAGTGATCCCCACGTTCCTAAATCTGACCAATCAAAAGTTGAAACGACAACATCCACGTTTTTAGCATGTTCCATCACAGCAAAATCGATTGAAATGTCTTCACAATCCGCAAAAGATTTGTTCACCATTTCTTGTTCTTCAACGGTGTTGTATTTATCCATTTCCCCCGTAAAAATTGTGTGCAAGGTTGGTTGAAATTTTTGCAACGCTTCGAGAATGGTTTGTGTTTTCCAGATAAAAATACCTGAATTCCAAAAGAAATTTCCGCTTGCTAAAAACGATTGGGCCGTTGCCAAATCTGGTTTTTCACGAAATTGAATGACCTCTGTAGCTTGACCTGGTTGAACATTTTTCATCGCGTCTACCTCAATGTATCCATAACCTGTATCTGGTCGCGAAGGTTGGATACCCAAAGTCACCAAGTTGCCTTTTTCTGCTTGAAGAATCGCGGCCTGAATCGTTTCAACGAAAAGTTGATCTTTCAAAATCAAGTGATCAGAAGGAGCGACAATCAGGTTGGCATTTGGATTCAAATCTTGAATTTTTGCAGCAGCATAGGCAATGCACGGAGCTGTATTCTTTCGCATGGGTTCTGCCAAAATTTGGCCCAACGCCATTTCCGGAATTTGTTCCGCTACCAAATCCACGTAATTCGCGTTGGTTACTACGTAAATATTTTCTTTCGGCGCAATGTGCGTCAATCGATCATACGTCAATTGCAACAAAGACTTACCCATTCCCAAAACATCCAAAAATTGTTTGGGTCTTTCCGGTGTTGACATAGGCCAAAATCGGCTACCGATTCCACCGGCCATGATTACGCAATAATTATTTTCCATTTTCTTTTATTTTCACCTCTGCTAAAGCCGAAACAAGGTAGTTTTTTCTAGAGTTTAATTCGTAACAAAGGTATCTTTTTCTTCTTAATTTACCTTTCGTAAACCATTTTCCATTCAATTCAAAATGCGTGTTTTCGTCGATGTCTTCCAAATAAAGTGTGCCAATGGCATCCGCATCATACCCACGAAGCACCCGCATCAAATTCAAATCGGTGCAAGACGACGCTTTTACGCTGACCAGCGATTGTAACAACGCGTTTTCTATATCATTCGGTAAATGGCCACTTTCGATGGTTGGGTAGATTAGTTTTTGATATGTTTTCTGCCATTCTTTGCCGTGTGCCTTGATTCGTCCACCATATTCCAGATGTGCATAATAATGTGCCAATTCGTGCAAAGTTGTGATAAGAAACGAATAACGATTCAAATTTCCATTCACCGTTATTTTTGGTCTTTTCAGGGTGGGTCCGTAACGAAAATCACCCAATTTGGAGGCACGTGGACGTACAATTGAAAATTCCAACGGGTGACGTAAAATTAAATCCACCACCGAGTCCACGAATTCCAATGGCAAATACTTTTCGAGCACTTTCTTGTGTTGTTCAAAAACCATTGGACTATTCATGTCTGTAAAATTAATGCTTCTTTTGAAAATTTGCATGGAATACAAGAAGATAGAAGATTTCTAATACTAAGTTCTTCCATTCCTACTGACTGGCTATCATCTAAATCCAAAATCTTAATAACGTTGGGTTTTTGATAAAACTTCTTGCTTAACCTTCTTTAAAACGGAAATATGGATTAATTTAGCGCTCAAGTGAATATAATAGCGAACATAGGCAAATACTTCCAAATGATTTGGGTAGTTTTTTCGAAACCTGAAAAATGGAATATCTTTCGAGTAAGACTGTTTGATGAAATTCAATTCATCGGCATCAATTCAATTCCTATTGTTGCTCTGTTGTCCACTTTTATGGGTGGTGTCATTGCTCTACAAACGGCTTCCAACATGACTTCACCATTGTTGCCGGAATACACAATCGGCTACATCACTCGATCCAGTACCATTCTAGAATTTTCCCCAACGATTATTTCATTGATTCTTGCTGGGAAAATTGGCTCCAATATCGCTTCTGAAATAGGAACCATGCGGGTAACAGAACAAATCGATGCGTTGGAAATCATGGGTGTAAACTCTTTGTCCTTTTTGGTTTTACCGAAAGTATTAGCAGCCATATTGTTCTTTCCTTTTCTCATTATCATGTCTATTGGTTTGAGTTTAATCGGAGGCTGGCTTTCTTTGGTTTTAGCGAATTTATCCTCTACCGAAACGTATATATTCGGTTTGCGCTCGTTCTTTAAAATGGGTGATATCTGGTATGCTTTGGTGAAATCAGTTGTTTTTGGATTCAGCATTGTTTCTGTTTCTGCTTTTTATGGTTATTACACAAAAGGTGGTGCATTGGATGTTGGACGTTCGTCTACCCAAGCCGTTGTAAACAGCAGTATTGTAATTTTAATTTGCAATTTCTTCCTTACTCAAATGCTTTTATTGTAATGATTGAAATAAAACATTTGAATAAGTCATTTTCGCAACGTCAAGTTTTATTCGATATAAACACGACGTTTGAGCCTGGTAAAGTGAATCTGATCATTGGTCAATCAGGCCAAGGCAAATCTGTACTGACAAAATGCATTGTTGGTTTGTACGAGCCCGATTCTGGATCGGTTCTTTTCGATGAACGAAATTTTACCACGATGGATCGAATGGACCGAAAAGAACTTCGAAAAGAAATTGGCATGCTTTTTCAAGCATCCGCACTATTCGATTCCATGAATGTGGAACAAAATGTAATGTTTCCAATGACCATGTTTGGAAATCAAACCAAAAAGGAAATGCTGGACCGCGTTAATTTCTGTTTGGATCGTGTCAATTTAAGTGGAAAAAACAACTTATTGCCTGCTGAATTATCCGGTGGAATGAAAAAACGGGTGGCAATTGCAAGAGCCATTGCGTTGAATCCAAAATATTTGTTTTGTGATGAACCCAACTCTGGATTGGATCCACAGACATCCATTGTCATTGATAATTTGATTCGTGAAATAACGTATGAATCCAACATGACTACGGTTGTCATCACGCATGATATGAATTCGGTGATAGAAATTGGCGATAAGATCATTTTTATCCACGACGGACAGAAATGGTGGGAAGGCGATCGAAAGTCCATTATTACAACTGAAAATCAGGAAATAATCGATTTTGTTTATGCTTCTGAATTTATGAAAGAAATCAAAGCTTCCATACAGAAACATTAATAATCTCCGGTTTTCACCCAACCACTTTCCCACTTCTGAATCGCTCCTTGCCAAATTTGATGGTAATCGATGCTTCGTTCCAAAACAAAATCATTTTTATTCAAATCATGCGGATTGCGTACGAACGAAAATTCCGTATTGTTGAGTTGCGTCATGCCGTACAACCATTGTTCACCTCTTGGTCCTTCCTGAATGCGATCTGGCGCCCCTAAAAGAATGTATAGCATACCTCGATCCGTTTGCCAGCCTTCTTTGTAACTTCCGAACTTATCATTCGCGAATTTAACCCGTCGATTGAATTCTTTGATCAATCGTTCCGCCACTTGCGGGTCGTTGTTGGATGCTTTTGACCAAAATTGCAACCATGTGTTGAGTCCAATCGCTGCTGGATTTTCCGTTTTTTCATCCAACAAATAACAAATCGGGGCGATCAAATAACTGGTTTGCATTATTTTTTTGGTGAATGAAAATTTTTGATTTTTATTTCCATTTTTCATTTCATCCAAAGGATAAATTCGACAGTAGGAATCAACTTTCAACGCATTGATGTAAACCGTAATCTCATCTGCGTTTCCGTGAAAATCGAAAGCAGGACTGATGACTGTATTGCGGATATCCTGAATTTCAAACATCGGTGCGGCGGCTTGAAAAATATTTTGGTACACATCGATTTTCAATGTGGATGTCAAATCCGCATGTTTTCGCACAATTAGTCTACCTACGTTTACAAACGAATTGGTTTCCATTTGCGAACTATCCTGGTTCCAAAGACAAAGGTCTTGCGCAATAAAATCAGCGTCCCGCTCCCACCAAAGCGGGTACAATTGATAAACGTGTTTGTATTCGTCAATTAACTTCAACTCCAAATAAACATCTCGTTGCGTTGGAAGAGAAAAAACACAACTATCAAAAATGAATTGAGTGGAAGTAATCAAAGAGTCTTGAGCCATTTCAACCAATTTCAACCCACCCAACTGATTGTTTTGAAGAACTAATTCGACATTGGCTTTCCTTGACCAATTCCCTAAAGAATCACGCATAGAAAGGAAATCCTTTGGGTCAATTTTGTAATACAATTTACAAACAGTGTCTGTTTCTCTGAACAGAACAAATTCAATGGGTAAATCATCAATTTGTCGGGGTTTAACTTCCTTTACTTTCAATAAATGTGCATAACCCACTTCTTTTTTGCTAGCGCAAGAAAGTAAAATCAGCAACAGAAAAAAACTAATCCTCTTCATGGTCGTTTTCCTCCAACAGATTTTTATTGTCTAAATTCTTTTTGGTTTTAACACCCAAAATTTTCAATTTTTCCGCAGAAATCATCAAGTTGCCATTGCCCGTTTTCAATTTGTTCATGGCTTTATCATATGCATCAGAAGCCTCTTCTTGTTTTTTGCCGACCTTTTCTAAGTCCGCCACAAAGGCCACAAACTTATCGTACAACCGGCCGGCTTGTTCAGCAATCACTTGCGCATTTTTATTCGTTCGTTCGTGTTTCCAAATTGAATCAACAGTTTTCAACGTAGCTAATAAAGTAGAGGGTGTAACCAATACAATTTTTTGTTTCATCGCCAATTCATACAAATCTGGTTCTTCTTTTACTGCCAGAGCAAAGGAGGATTCCAAAGGAATGAATAGCAAAACAAACTCAGGAGAATTGATGTCCGTCAAATGAGAATAATCTTTTTCGCCCAATTGTTTGATGTGTGTTTTCAAAGACAAAATATGATCTTTCAAGGCTTCCTTCTTCAAGACACTATCCTCCTCATTGATATACCGTTCAAAGGCTCGCAAAGAAACTTTGGAGTCAATGATGATTTTCTTGTTCTCTGGCAATTGTATGACGACATCCGGGCGTTGTAGATTCCCTTCTTCATCACGGAAAGAACTTTGCGTTTCATATTCTTGTCCTTTAATTAAACCTGACGATTCCAATATTCTTTCCAACGCCATTTCTCCCCAATCACCTTGCACTTTGTTTTCGCCGCGTAAGGCATCCACCAGATTTTGTGCGGTTGATTTCATTTTATCATGTTGCTCAGAAAGAGTGCGCACAACGGCTGACATATTGGAGTATTGCTCTATATCACGCTTGTGATTGTCGCGTACTTCCTTTTCAAATTGATCCAATTTTTCCTTGAAAGGATGGAGCAATTCATTGAGCTTTTGATGACTTTCCATTTTCAAAGTTTTGCTGCCTTGCTCCACCAAATCTTTACCCAGCAATTGCAATTGTTGGGTTAAAAATTCCTTTTGCTCTACAAAACTTTCTTTTTCGTCGTGCAATTGTTTTTGATACAAGTCGTTCTCGGCTTTCGTCCGGATAAATTGATTTTGAATTTCTTCTTTTTCTTTCGAAACTAGCTGAAAATCATTCATCCATTGCGTTTTTGCAGCAACCGATTGTAGGTTTTCTCTGAAAAACCAAAATGCAGCGAAACCAGCGATAAGCGCTACGACCACTAAAAATAATTCTAAATACATGGAGGAATAAATTGGATCTTAAAAGTAGGCAATATATCCGAAATGAATCTTGCCATTTTTAAAAAGAATCGGGTTTCCTTGTTGACTTCCGAGAGCGTATTGAATAGAAAAAACGCCAATATTGGTGCCAAATGACAAACCTGCACCAAAACCAAAAGGTGTATCTTGTCTGTATTGCAAACTGGTATTTTCATACATACTCTGATCATAAAAGACAAATATTCTTGAATTCTTGTCCAATAAAAATCGGTATTCCAAACTAAGGATTGAAACGGTAGAAGCATAAATTTCATCTTCGTTAAAACCCCGTTGAGAACTTAGCCCACCAAATCGGACCAGCTCATTTTGAAAAACCTGCGGAGCCGTAAGGGTCAATGTTTGATTCGCGAGGCGCAACACTTGGCGTTTTGCAATGGGAACATAATACTCAATCGTACTTTCTCCTTTAAAAATCAAATTCTTCACTTTCGCACTCGTATCGCTGATTTGACTTTGCCTTTGACCGACAGAAAAGGAAGCCACAATGTTGAGTCCGCGTGTAGGATTCGGTAGGTAATCTACTTTTCTCCTTGAAATGGCGACACCATAATTGTTGGTTTGCACGTTGGCTAGATTGGTAAAACTCGTATTCAGAGCAGCACCACCGAGCAAGGAAGAGGAATTTCTTTCATAGTAAAAAGAAACAAAATTCCCGCCAGAAAGGTAATATTGGATGGCCAGTTTGGTTTTTAAATCCAAAAAAGTACTGTCTCTTTTGTACAATTTAAATTGTCCATCAATTCCAAACGGCGATTTAAATAAGAAAGGAAAATTGATATGGGTTTGCAACTGTTGCGTTTGGGTTTGAATATTCCGCCAATTGAAATCTAGTAACTCTCCTTGCTTTAAAACATTCTGCAACTTCAAAGCAATTTCACCGGTCAAGAAATATTTATTCTTCACGGGATCCGGTTGTAACCCCAGAAAACCATTGATCGAGCTCATGGGTTTACTTTTGATGTAGACATACAACTCAACTCCTTCCGGGGTGAACAAAATTTCGTGCGGCTTAATTTCATTCAGAAAAGGAACTTGAATGATTCGGTCGGAAATAAATTTCAGTTGCGACTCGTTATACGGTTTGCCTGGTTTGATTTGAAACAAATTGTACAAATAGTTAATCGAAATTGCCGTATCGCCTTTCACAATAATCTTGGACCAATTCAGCGATTTGAATCGTTCAATTGTCACAATTCCTTCACTTTTTCCATCGCTCACTTGATTAATTTTCAACGTCACTTTAGCAAAAGGATAACCATTGGCCAATAAGCAATTGTGCAAATCATTGATCAATTTGCCAATTTCTTTGGGTCGAAAGGTTTGATGGGTCAATAATTTTTCTGAAAGTCGAATTTTTCGTCTGAAAAAAGTCAAATCTTCAGGTGACATTTTCATGACAATTTCGTCGAATTTAGGCCCCAAATAAAAAGTCACCGTGTATTTTTTATCAACAAAAAAGGACGTATCAATGGAAGCTGTTAAAAACCCCTTCTCTATAGCTGAAAATCGTAGCTTTCGAACATAATCAACCGCTGAAGAACTGTCTTTAAAAAAGAAATCTGGATTTTTTTTGAAACCTTTGTAATCGTTGTTCGTAAAGATAAGCTGGTAGGGCTTTTGACTCCATCCTGTGATAGAAATAAAGCAAAAAAACAGGAAAAAAGCTCTAGAAAACCACATGCTTGATTTGAACGTATTTATGCTGTAATTATTGGAACAACATATTCTTCAAAATAATAAAAGTATGAAATTAACGTAATTAGTAATAACTTTGTATTTTGTAGATTGATATTAATGAATAAAATCCTAAACATGAAAAGAGTAGCCATTTTAACAGTAGTAGCCATTGTATTAACAGTAAGTTTAGCAGCTTGCGGAGGTTCTAAAGGAGGACATTGCGACGCATACGGCAGCATTACAGTAGAAAACGTAGATTTAGCATCGAAATAAACGATACACTATTTTCTCCTTATTTTACTCAAAAGTCTTTGGTTTAACTAAAGACTTTTTTTGTGCACTAATTTAAGCAATAACGGTTTTAATTCTTTTTATGGGAGTATACAACCTGGTAAGATGCTGGAAATTTTTTCGTCAAAATCCAATTGTCTATGGTGTATTGATCTTCACAATCTGGGCAAGATTCTGAAGTTAAGGTATAGGTAACTTTTTGCGCGGCATTATCAATTTTCACTTCTCTATCGAAATGCGTATTGCAACTAACGGTTACTGGGAAATTTAAAACAGTATACTTGTTGAAATTCACTGGTTCGTAGTTTTGTCCTTTGTCAAAACTTACTTGCAAATCGTACTGTGACGTCGCGGTGAAATGTACTGACTTATTGCCATCTGTGTTTCCTCCAAGCACGTAAGAATCCGGAATAATATCGCCCGCAACGCTATCAGCTGGATATTGACATCCTTTTTGACAAGAAAATTGTATTGTAAATGGGAGGATGAATAGAAATATAAAAGTAGCTTTTTTCGACATAATTAATTCACTGATTTCCACTCAAAATTAGACTTTTTTTATTAAAAAGAAAAAATCTGAGCGAACATTTTATTTATTCCATGGGAATCAACACAAGGAAAGATTTCTTCTCCCATTTGTGATGACCGATGTCCTATTTTTTTCGAAGCACAAATTTTTGCCCCAAATACACCTTTCTTACTTGTTCATCAGCCGCCAATTCCTCTGCCGTACCCGATTTCAAAATACTCCCTTCAAAAAGCAAATAAGCTCGATCTGTGATGTTGAGTGTTTCTTGCACATTGTGGTCCGTTATCAAAATCCCAATTCCCTTTTCCCGCAATTGAGAAACAATCGCTTGAATATCCTCAACCGCGATTGGATCCACCCCTGCAAAAGGTTCGTCCAACAAAAGAAATTTTGGATTGGTTGCCAATGCCCGTGCGATTTCAGTTCGGCGCTTTTCACCACCTGACAAACGATTTCCCATGGTTTTTCGAACATGGTTTAGACTGAACTCTGATAATAATTCCTCCAATCTTGCTTTCCGCTGATTTTTGGGAAGATCCGTCATTTCTAATATCGCCATAATGTTGTCCTCAACACTCAATTTTCGAAAAACGGATACCTCTTGGGGAAGATAGCCAATCCCCATTTGTGAGCGTTTAAACATTGGATATTTGGTAATATCGGTATCGTCCAGGTAAACGTTTCCTTCGTCCGGACTAACCAATCCGACGATCATGTAGAAAGAAGTTGTCTTTCCCGCACCATTTGGTCCCAGCAATCCGACGATTTCTCCTTCATTTACTTCAATCGAAACACCTTTTACGACGTGACGACCTTTGTACGATTTTTTAATTATGTTGGTATGCAGTTTCACGTCGCTAAGTTAAAAATTAAAGGACAGTCTTCCACGCACTCCCATTGGATTTTGTCCAGGAATTTGATGGGTCAAACGCCACACCAAGTCAATTCTTCCAAATTTGAAAATATTTTCTATCCCCAAATTAGCTTCAACGTAGGGGACATTGTTAAATTGTTTCGTAAACGAAGGAATTTGAATATTCCCTATTGAATTCGCAGAAAGTGAACCAATTGTAGCACGTGAACCACTTACCAATCTCCATTGCAATTTCTTTAAAAGCGGAATTCTATCCAAGAAAAATCCATCCCAATGTTGCTCTAAATAGACGGTTGCATATTGGTCAGAAATGAATTCATAATAATTCAACTTATTGAAAGTAGAGGTTAGCAACCAATAGGATTGACTTCCTTCATGAATTTTTAAAAAGGGATACGCTACCGAACCAAAGGTTTTCCCGACATGAACTCCGTAGCGGATATGCCCGAAAATACCCGTTTGCCGGGTATGATCAAGAAACAAATCTATTTTTTGATATTGATAATCACTGCCCAATAATCCCTTGACTCCAAAAGTTCCTTGTAACATTATGATTGGGTACCGAGAACTAATACTGGTACGATCAAATGCACCTGAAACATATTCTTCTCCTTTTGCCCATCGAATACTTGTGGTGATTTCAGACGTCAAAAGGTATTGAATTGTATCAGGAATAGAATTAACTGAAACCGTCCGAACATAGTTTGCAGCACCCAACGCTTGGATCTGTCTCCATTCAAAACCTGTTTTGAATATAAAGTCTTTTTTAATATCCCTTTCGATGCTAGTACCCGCTCGGGAGATGAACGTAAGCTTATCCAATGGACCTGTTAAAAAGGCCGTTCCAAATGTACTTCCGACAGTGGTTGCTGTGGCTGATTGCCCCAATTGCTCGATGTCATAATTGTAATAACATTTCAACATGGTCCGTTTTTTCTGGCTTAGATTGGCACGAATGGTTAGCAAATATTTGAATCGTTCATCTTGCAAACCATAAGCCAATCGTCCCCCAAACTCAATTTTTCGCGAAAATGCATTCGATGTTCTCAAAGAGAGTGCAAATCGAACTTTTTCAATTGGGTTTTTACTGACCAAACCAAAAACACTTCCCACCTCTATTTTATTGATAATGTAATAACCCGTTGTGCCCATGTAGGTCATGTTTTTTAACATCTTGAAATACGGGTTGTGATTCAGAGAATCCACCATTTCATTGATTCGTTCTTCTTGGCGAGAAAGGGGCTTGTGCCGATGCTCAGCCCAATACTGATCGCTCCTTGTGGAGGCGCCAATTTCCGTTACTACCGGATCATCCACCTTGTAAAAATCGTCTGGTCGTTGATGATTGATCACGAAGTTTTTTCGTGAAGCATATTTTCGACCATACAATCCATACAACTTTGAATTTTCTGTGATGTTGATGTCTGCGATCATTTTCTCTTCGGTCAACATCCAAACTTCAGGCGCCACCATGTCAAATTTATGCTCAAAATACATGTCTTGAATAAAATTCAAATTGGCATCTGGAGCAATGTTCGCTTTGAATTGTTTGATGGCATAGGTGGTATCGTGAATCCACATTTCTCCAGTGAAAGTCAAGTCACCTGTTCGCTTTGGCTGAAAGGTGAGCAGGTAACACCATTGGTTGTCGATATAGGTGGAATCTGTTAGATAAAACTTGTAAAAAGACCGAGCAAAATTGGCGGTTGGAGAGACAAATGCCTTTCCAAACATATTGATGTAATTATCATAAATATTGATATCCAAATACATATCTCCCAAAAACTGATTGAAGGACAACTCTTCTGTACCTGTAACGCGGTAAGCTTTCATCACTTCCACTTTCTTTTTCGGACTGTTTTTAAAATAGAAATCCGATAACGATTCCGTTAACAAAACAGGTAAATAGGTTTTTTCACTTTCCGATGAATCCAAATAATCCATGACGAAATCGAGTCGCTTTAATACTTTTCGATCTGTAAACTTTTCGCTCATGTTGTTCAAATCCAATTGCAACTTGTTGTACAACTCATATTCGTAAGCCTCCAGTTTCTCCTTGTCATTAATTTTTTTGTTGGCCACCATTTTTCGATGCAAGATGGTAGATGGAAATTCATCTGGTGGGCGCACAAATACTTCACCAATGTCTGTGACAACAATGGCAAGTTGTGCATTGATGGTTTGGGTTACATCTCTTTTTACACCCAACACCAATTTATGATAACCCGAAAAAGAAAAAATCAACGAATCAGACGCGTAATAGGTTTCCAGCAAATAATTACCTGCAGAATCGGTAAACATGCCAATTTTCGTGTCTTGAAATTGAACTTTCACGTAGGGCAAAGGCTCGCCTGTCGATTTATCCGTGACTTTCCCTTGAACCAACGTCTTCTGCCCCAATACTGAGCCAGAAAACAGGATGAATAAAAAAATCAGCAATTTGATTTTCATTGATGCAGTGCGGTTTTTATATTTTGACGCGCTTTTTTTCTGCACGAGCAGATACGAATATACCGACTTCGTACAACATTGCAATAGGTATCGCTACGATAACTTGAGAAATTAAATCTGGTGGTGTGATAACAGCAGCCAAAATCAAAACTCCAACGAGTGCATGTTTTCTGTATTTTCGAAGAAAGGCGGCATCGATAATTCCCAATTGCGTCATCAAATAACTTACGACGGGAAGTAAAAACAAGAGTCCCGAATAAAAAACAGTACTCAAAATCATGGATAGCAATGAATTCACCGTAAAACTGTTGTGGATTTGATCCGACAAAGTGAAACCTCCAAAAAATTGAACACACAGTGGAGCTACAATTAAATAGCCAAAAAGAATTCCAAAAAAGAAAAGAATGCTTACCCAAAAAATAATTCCTTTGGCTGCATTGCGCTCGGTTTGTTTTAAACCAGGTTTGATAAAAGACCAGAGTTGATAGAAAACATAAGGGAAAGCAACAACAAAACCGCCCATTATGGACATCATCAATGCGTAAGAAAACTGTCCGGACATTTCGATACTTTGCATATCGAAATTGATTTCTTCGGTGCATACCCCAAACCATTCGCACATCAATCGGTACGTAATAAATTTAGGTGAACGCAGGATAAGCAAGACATTCTCCATGATCCAAGTCTTGAAAATCCACAAGAAAATGGCCACCACGACTATGGCAATTGCCGACCGCACCAACCTCCATCTTAATTCCTCAAGATGATCCAAAAACGACATTTCTTTTTCTTCTTCCATAGAGAGTTCAAAAATAATCAATCAGTTGGAGGAAAAGGTTAAAAGAAACAATCAAATCGTCTTTTTTTGGCATTTTAAAAAAAATGTCATTTTGTTAATTTTATGGTTATAAATATCTATTATTTGACTATATTCGTCTTAGCGGTCTGAATTAGGTTAGATCTTATTAATTGTAATCTCAATGACAAACGATAATCTAAAAGTTGCCTTGCGCAAGTTTTTTGGTTTTGACAGTTTTAAAGGAAGTCAAGAAAGCATTATCACCAACATATTAAATCGCAAAAATACTTTTGTGATTATGCCGACGGGGGGAGGAAAATCCTTGTGCTATCAATTGCCAGCATTGCTTTCCGAAGGCACAGCCATCATCGTTTCTCCCTTGATAGCACTCATGAAAAATCAAGTCGATGCGATTCGCGGTGTGAGTGAAGAGGAAGGAATTGCCCATGTATTGAATTCATCTTTAACTAAAACAGAAATAACACGTGTAAAAGGCGATATTGTCTCTGGAAAAACAAAAATGCTTTTTGTAGCGCCTGAATCCTTGACAAAACAAGAAAACATCGATTTTTTAACCTCAGTAGATGTTTCCTTTTTTGCTATCGATGAAGCGCATTGTATCTCTGAATGGGGACATGATTTCCGTCCAGAATATCGACGTTTGAGAGAGATTTTTGAGAAAATTTCCAATGTTCCCATTATTGCCTTGACGGCAACTGCAACGCCAAAAGTGCAACATGATATTCAAAAAAACTTGAACATGTTGGATGCAACCGTTTTCAAATCTTCTTTCAACCGGGATAATCTGTATTATGAAATTCGCCCGAAACGGGATGTTGAAAAGGAAATTATCCGGTATATCCGGAACATGGAGGGTAAAAGCGGCATAATCTATTGTTTGAGCCGTAAAAAAGTGGAGGAAATTGCCGAATTACTTCAAGTAAACGGAATTTCAGCACTTCCTTATCATGCCGGTTTGGATGCAACTACACGCGCCAAACATCAAGATATGTTCTTGATGGAAGATGTGAATGTTATCGTGGCGACAATTGCCTTCGGTATGGGAATTGACAAACCGGATGTACGTTTCGTTATTCACCACGATATTCCGAAATCCATCGAAAGTTATTACCAAGAAACTGGTCGCGCTGGTCGTGATGGCGGAGAGGGAGAATGCATCGCTTTCTATGCGTACAAAGACATCGAAAAACTGGAGAAATTCTTGCAAGGCAAACCGGTGGCCGAATTAGAAATTGGTCGTCAATTGTTGCATGAAATTGTTTCGTATGCCGAAACATCCGTTTGTCGTCGGAAATTCATTCTCCATTATTTCGGAGAAGAATTTGACGAAAAACAATGCGAAAAAGGTTGTGATAACTGCAAGCATCCAAAAGAACGCATCGAAGGAAGAGACTTTGTTTTAGCGCTTTTGGAATCTGTAGTAGAATTGCAAGAACAACAAAAACCCAAACACATTTGTGCTTTCCTAGCGGGAAATGTAACTTCAGATATCAAAAATTACAAACACAATTTGTTGCCGAATTTTGGTCGTGGAAAAGACACAAGTGAAAATTTGTGGAATGCGTGTATTCGGCAAGCCGTTGTTTCTGGATTATTATCAAAAGACATTGAAAGTTACGGGATTTTAAAAATGACTGCCAGTGGTGAAGCGTTTTTGAAGCACCCCACTTCTTTCATGCTGATCAAAGAAAATAATTACGAAGTAAATGACGACGACGATGTAGTTTTAGCAGGAAAAGGAGCCGCCTTTGATGAAGATTTGTACAAAATGCTCGTCGACTTGCGAAAAACAACGGCCAAAAGCAGCAAAGTACCTCCTTTTGTAGTGTTCCAAGAACCTTCGTTGAAAGATATGTGCTTTCAGTATCCAATAACTTTGGATGAATTGACGAACATTCAAGGAGTTGGTCAAGGAAAAGCCATGCGTTATGGTAAACCATTTGTGGAATTGATCAAACATTATGTTGAAGACAATGATATCGATCGTCCGAATGATTTGGTTGTAAAATCATTGGTCAACAAATCCGGTTTAAAAGTACAATTGATTCAAAACATCGATCGTAAATTGCCCTTGGAAGACATTGGTCGTTCGCAAGGCAAAACCTTGGTAGAAGTGATTGACGAAATCGAGGCAATTGTATCGTCTGGAACAAGAGTGAACATCAATTATTACATCGACGATATTTTAGACCCCGACAACCAAGAAGAAATTTTCGATTACTTCATAGAAGCAGAAACCGATGAAATCGTAGATGCTTACAAAGAATTTGATGGCGATTATTCGGAAGAAGAACTTCGATTGATGCGCATCAAGTTTATGAACGAATACGCGAATTGATTTTCCGAACAATGTTTGTGGCCAAAATCGATTAACCAAGCATCGAAGTTTTACTTCTTCTTCAAAATAAACACACTTTTTCTTTTGGGAACAAAGCCCCCTTGGAAATTCATGTCGGTTTTGAATTGTCGCTCAACATTAAACAAATAGGCTTCATTCCCTACTTTCAAAGTGACACTGTCAATCGCTTGTCGGGAATAGGTTCCGTTCAAATGATATTCCACCGTATCAAAATCGCTGTAAGCTGAAAAATCAAGCTGAAAATTAGCATCTGAATGGTCATTTAAATTGTCAAAATGAATATTGCCGGAATTCAAGGTGTATTTATTCAAGGTGCCGTCAAATATGATTTCTCCGTAGGTAACAATTTGCCAATCACCCGCCATTTGTTTGTTTTTCTGCTTTACTTTGTTGCATGAAATCGACAGAAGCAGAAGCAAAACTACGGTTGAAATTTTATTCATAGTAAATCAAAATTTTACGTTCATCACTGACTAGCTGTAGAATCAAATCACTCATGGATTTTTCCGCTTTTTGAGTAAGTTCTGCTTTGTTCACATCTTTTACGATGCGCGTTTTTGCTTTGTTCATCAATTTTTGCCGGGCCACATCATTCCATATGCCACTTTCCTGAAATACCTCTGTATGCAGCGGATTCACATTTACATCCAGCAATTTGGCTTTCGGGAAATGAAACCAAATTGTATCTACATTTTGGGCAATCCGATAATTTTTATCGGTCAATTCAAAACCTACTTTTGCTTCGCCTTTTACAATCAGTGTTAATCTTCGTTTCACGTTGGAATAGCGAATGAAATGTTTGATTTCTAAATCGGACAGTTTTTTTAAGTTGCCAATCCATTTATCTTCGCTGCCTTTGAAATATTCCACCGTGTCGGCTACTACTTCATCTTGAAAACTCATAGTCGCCACTTCAGCAATTCGACGAACAGATTCAATGTGCAACGGCGTATCTTCTAAAACAAAATCTGGATCGTTCGATGTTCCTTTGCACGCTCTGAAGATATAAAATCCGGCTAGGTAAATTACGGCAAGTACAACCAAGTTCTTCAGCAAGCGAATTTTACTTCTCATCGTTCGTCTGAAATTTTACAATTACTTTTTCAAAACCCATCTGCTGGTAAAACTCTTGAACAAAAGAAATGGTATTCTTTTCGGCTTCTTTAAAAATACGTGTTTCCCCCAAACTAGAGCGAATGGAACTTTCGCCCAGCTGCAAAATCTTGTTTTTCTCTTCTTGCGTGAAAGAACTGCGCATTCCGTTCACATCTACCATTTCTGTTTGATGGAATTTGGATCCATATTGAAGGAGGTAATCGAAGGTTTTGGCAGAACAATTGTAATGGTTTGACCGTCTTCTATAATATCCGTTTTTTTGATTCGATTCAGGTCAACGCCTGCTTTCACTTTTGCTTTGCAGCTGATTAAAATTTTTCGATCGCCAAATTTGTACCATTCCCCTTCGTCGTCAATTTTCAGGACTTTGGAATAAACAAATTCTGTTGTCGACAATTCTCCGATTTCTCTTATTTCATAAATTTCTCGTTGAGGCAAGGATTCCTTATCGCCACAAGCAACCAATCCAATAAATAAAAACGAATAAAGAAGTAAGATTTTCATATTAAAAAGCCGTAGCGGCCATAATTTGCATGCCTATTTTCAGGGCATTTTTGTCAATATCAAATTTGGGATGGTGTACGCCGAAAACAATGCCTTTCGCTTCATTTCGCACGCCCAAACGGAAAAAACAAGCGGGAAACAAATGCGTGTAAAAAGAAAAATCCTCCGCCGTCATGCGCAAAGCCAGTTTCTCCACCTTGGTTTCGCCTAAAATTTCTTTGGCTTTTGCTTCCAAATCTCGCGTAGTGTTTGGGTCGTTTTCCAAGAACGGATAACCACAAACAATTTCAAAGTCAATTTGGGTGCCCGTTTCTTTCGCGATAACGTTCAAATGAGTCTGCATCAAACTCAATGCTTCTTGTCGCCACGTTTCGTTCATCGTTCGGAATGTTCCTTTGAGAATCGCTGTTTCGGGAATCACATTCGTAGCGCCGATGGCCTCAAAATGTCCGATACTGATGATACACGGAATCGATGGATCACATTTGTCTTTGATTTCTTTTGAAAGTGTACTGACAACTTTTGCTCCAGCAGCAATCGGGTCAATACAATTTCCTGGCAAAGCAGCATGGCCACCTTTTCCCGTTATTTTTATGTGCAATTCATCGCAAGATGCCATGTACAATCCTTCCCGAAATCCAACTTTGCCCGTTTCCATTTCAGGAAAAACATGCAAGCCATAAATCGCTTTTACAGGGTTTTTCTTTAAAGCGCCCGCTGCAATCATTAGCGATGCTCCACCGGGTGCCTTTTCTTCTCCTGGCTGAAACAAAAGTTGAACCGGAGAGGACAATTCAGTTTCCAGTTGTTTCAAAATCTTAGCCGCGCCCAACAACACAGAAGTATGCACGTCGTGACCGCAAGCATGCATGACGCCTTCGTTTTCCGATTTATAGCTTACTTCATTTTGTTCTAAAATTGGCAAGGCATCCAAGTCGGCACGAAGCACAACATGTTCGTCATTTTCTGAAAATCTTCCCCGAATAAATGCAACTATGCCCGTTCCTGCAATTTCGGTTTCGTGCGGTATATTCCATTTCGTCAACTGATCAGAAACAAAATCCATGGTTTGAAATTCCTCAAAAGAAAGTTCAGGATGTTGATGCAAATGTTCGCGTAGCCCATTCACTTCCTCGAAAAATTCCAAAGAAAGACTTTTGATTTTTGCTGTAATTTCACTTTTCACTATTCAATCCTATATAACCTGAATAAATCAACTTTGCAGAAACCACCACCATGAACAATCCAAAAACAAATTTGACAAGGTGAGGTGACATTTTCAAGGATAATTTACTGCCAAAGTACCCGCCTAAAACGAAAGCAATTGAAACGATAATTCCATATTTCCAATTGATTTCTCCCGCTTTCCAGTAGTTCATTACCGCTAAAATACCAACGGGTAATAAAAGAATAAACAAACTGGTTCCTTGTGCATTGTGTTGAGATAAACCAAGAAAAAAAACAAGAGCGGGTACGATAATCACGCCTCCACCTACTCCTACAAAACCACTTAACATTCCTGAAGCAACTCCAATTAACACCAAGATTAGGATTGTTTGTATTGTCATGTCTTTAAATGTCATGTGTTAAGGATAAAAATAGTTTCGGTTTTCGGTTAAAGCTACCATTTTCGATGCCCCAACCCAAATCTCCACGCACAAAATAACCAAAAATTTTGCTTCTTAGTCCAAAACCAGTCGCAGCAATTAAGGGTTCTCGAGCATCTACAATTTTAATTACGACTGGTTTGTTGTCAATGGTTTGAATGTTAAAATAATTAGAACTAGAAAAAGGGCTTTTCCCCGTCCAAGCGGTTCCGATGTCTAAAAAACCTATGATTTGAAACGAACGGACCGGTTCATTTTTGACGGTTGTTTTGTTTAGTAGGACAAACAACGGAATTCGAATTTCAGAATTGAAGATGGCGAAACTACTTCCATTTCTTTGATTTTGAACAAAACCTCGCATGGGAGTAGCCAAGGTTTGGTAAGCAAAGCGGCCACTTGGATCAACGGGGATGTCTTCGTTAAAATTCACTTTTGGTCGCAACATCCAATTGTCGACGCCACCCATGTAATACAAAAGTCGACTATTCCCAAGCGACGTTCCAGCTGCCAATCGATTCACCCAAACCATTTCTTTCAACAACTTCGTCGAGTGTCTCAAATCAAAGCCTAAATTGATCATTCCTAAACCAGTTGAATTTACATCTTGCAAATATTCTGCAAAAAGTTTGGCCCGAATGCCCGACCAGGCATTTTCTGAATATTGACGAGCATTATCAAAAACAAGTGAAGTTTTGGCGCCAGCTTGGTAGAAATAGTCCGACTTGCGCACCAAAGAAGCATCATCAACGGCCAATGGATGTGAGATGTCCGTTCGAGACAAAACAGTGCTGCGCCAAGAAAAAACTTCTGAAAATGGAAAATTAAAATTAAGTTGCACTTCGTGCGTAATGAGTTTATTTAGTTCTGAGCCGCTCCTGTTTTCATAACTTCTGCGGTAATAGTACAACTGCTTGTCCAACCGTTTTCTGCGCATATCGATTCCCGTATAAAATTCACTCGAATTTCTCATGGTAGGGATACGCATTCCACCAGAAAGAACATAATCTTCCATGACATCGCTAAAACTTATTCGCAGTAATCCGCTCATTGTAGGATTTTGATACACACTTCCAGGACCATAATAGCGTTGATACGATTGGCTCAAAAATGAATTATCCACTCTGGCGCTGATGAAATCCTTTGCAAAATTCAGTTTATAAGGCGTCCGCAATGCTTCACCGTATTCAAAACGATTGTTGAGCTGCTTGGCTTGGTTCAAATATTCGTCGTTGCTTTGGTACAAAACAAGCGTTTGCTTTTCGTAATGACCGTCTTCGGAAGTTTCGATCAGAATCGGTATGGAATCCTGAATTTTGATTTCTTCTGGCTCATTTTCGACCTCTTCCTCAATACTTGGACCTTGTTTGGCCAGTTGTTTTTTCAAAAAATAGACTTGGTTCGACTCTTTTTTGCCTTCGTCCAACGGACCGCTAAACAGATGATCATAATTGTTTTGATGAATCCGAGCATACGCGATTCCGCCAGCGCCCAATTCTAGCTGAGCAATGCTGGTTGTCAAATTCGATACGGCACTGGATTTATTGCTGTATCGATAATGGATCATCGTGTCAATAAAGCTTATAACGCTATCTTTTTCCAATTTCCAACGATTCCACAACCCATTCTCGTCGCTCAAATAATAGAACAAATCCGTTTTGTATTCCACCGGCTGCTTTTCATTTACATTGGGTGTTTCGGTCAACCTGGTCAAGACTATTTGATGTTTGTTCTTCTTTTTAAGATCGAATGCAAACAAGTCAAAAGTATTGTCGCTCGGAAGTATGGGTTCTTTCTTCTTCAAGGTATCACTGGACCGATTCGACGAAAAAACGATGTTCTCTCCGTCGATTGTCCATTTTGGATTTAGATCATCCCAAAGATCATTTGTCAACTGGTCCAAAGAATTTCCACTGATTTTGTACAAATACAAATCTGTCTGACCATTTTTTACCCCACTTATCAAAATTGTTTGACCATCTTTTGCATAATCACAAGACAAGACTTTTTCAAGACTTGGCATTTCTTTATTGGTCGTAGTTTTGTCCTTTATATCGTACAAGGAAAAAATCAATTTCCCTTTTCGCTCAGTGAAATAAGCAAGATAATCTCCGTTGGGATGAAAGCAAAGGGTGGGATAGCTTTCATCTTGAATCCTAGGTAATCTTGGTTCTTTGGCCAATAATTTCTTGCGTTTTCCATCCAAATTTGGTTTCAAAAAAAGCCGGTAACGACCCTCTCTATTCAGCACATACGCCAAACGATCACCATCCTTGCTTAGACAAAAGTTGGTGATTTCCTCCCCTTTTTTCATTGAGACAGTCTGCTCATTCCCAGCTATATCTTCTTGATAATTTAAATCAGCCAAAAACCGCTTTTTATAATAATTACTAAAACTCGGGAAGAGAATTTTCAAATCAGAACCCAGCACATAGAGTAAGGAACGGTCAATATGCCCCGTATTTTTGGTCATGTACAAAACATTCATCACTTGACTTTTTCCATACGTTTCCTCGATGAAAGACCAAAATACATGACCTGCCGCCCGACTTTCTTCTTCATTTAGGCGAGAAAAATCATCGTATTTTCCGGTCAAAAAGCCATCTTTTACTTTGGCTTCAAAACTAGCGTCCCATGGTTGTGACAAATAATCTACAAAACCTTTGGTAAACCACAAAGGGTGTCTACTCGGGTCGTTTCCGATCAAAACATCCGACCATTGTTCGCCAAAAAGAATATTTCTGAGCATAGCCTCGGCAATTACCTCTTTGATTTGCAATTGAAAATCTGCGTGATTTCCCTCGTAGTAAATAAACAATTTCGAACCGACAATTTGACTTTTCCCTCCGTATTTGGCTTCATTTTCGTTCGTCAAACCGATGTTGCTTTGTCGTAAATCGGTGAGCGATTTAAAAACAAGGAATTCAAGGTGTTCGGGAATGGAATAATTGAGCAAATCTTCCATTAAAAGCAATTCGCGTTGGATGGTTTTCGCAGCAAATTCCGTCATGTTTTCTTCGCCACGATAAAAATAAATCTTGAATCGTTCAAAGTTTTGCTGACGCCAATCAAACTCAAAATACTGCACCCGATTTTTTCCGAACACTTGCTGGCTTCCATTGTAAAACTGTGCGTTTACAGCGAAAGAACCAAAGATTAGAAAAAGGAAAAGTATGCGCACGTTGAAAATTGAAACTTTAGGAAACTAAAGGTAGTGAATTCCTTTATTTTTAGGTGAAAAGTTATTTTAATAATTACTGCACCAACAAATTACAACCGCGAACATCGGCATGATCGAATCGTCCCATCAATCGCAACTTCCCTTCTTCCATCCTCCCCAAATCTTGCGTTGCAATAAAACTACAACTATACACGTTGGCCAAATCAATTACATTGATTCCACCCGTTTTTTCTTTGGAAAGTTCGGTTAGCGGGTCGTTGGTTTCTCTTAAAATGATATTCATCCACGGTGGAAGGGTGAACAATCCATTTTTTTCTGAATAGGCTTGGGACAACAACTCGGTCATACCGTATTCAGACGATACATACGAAACATTCAATCCTATTTTCAGTTTTTCGTGTAATTCCTCTTTGCTCATTTCTTTTCGACGTCCTTTCATTCCGCCTGTTTCAATAATTCTGGCTTTTGACAAGTCCAATCCCTTTTCGGCCAAATCAAGCAAGGCATACGAAACTCCAAAAATGATTACTTGTTTATCTTCCGCCAAAGCTTTTTGATAACGAACTTCTAATTGTTCAGGATTGCCAAGTATGAAACCAGACAATTGGTTTTTCGTTAGCTGAACAAGATCGTCAACCATGTAAACCAAACTAGATTCACCTTGCTCCAAATAGTTCGGCAACAAAGCCAAAATCACTTGGTCTTTTGGATCGCCCATTTGTTGAATATAGGTTTTCCGAAAGGATGCTTGATACATTTCCGGCAGTTGAATAGGATGTTGACTTCTTTCCATTCCAGTGGTGCCGCTACTTTTGAACGTTATTTCCACCGGCAAATCTTTGTGCTGTACCAAATGTGATTTAAAAAATGAAATTGGCAGAAAAGGAATCTCCTGAATCGATTGAGGCTTCGTTCGGTTCATCAAAGTGCAAAACTCACGATAGACTGCACAATTTTCAAACTGAAAAGCGAAAATCTTCAAAGCCCAAACTTCAAATTCAGCTGCTGATTTGATCGAAAATATACTGGACCATTCATTCATGTGTCAAAATTAAGCGCTTCCGTTGAAAGAAATGGTATTTTTGAAAGGTATTTCCTAAATTAGGGTATGAAAAAAGGTATTCTTGGTTTCTTTATTTTGCTTTTAGCAGCTGGTTGCTTTAAGAAGAAAAAGTTTTCTTCCATCCCTAAGATTACTTTTGAATCTTTTTCTATCCTGGGAGATTCAGCCAAAGTTATCTTTTCATTTGAAGATGGAGAAGGTGATATTGGATTAAAAACAACTGATACAAGTTCACCTTACAACCTTGAATCAAAATATTACTACAATCTCTATTTGGAGTATTATGAGAAAAAAGACAACGGTGGATGGCAACCTGGTTTAGATTTGAATGGCGATACCATTGTTTTCAAGAATAGAATTCTTCCCATTTATACCGGAAAACAAAAATCAATTTCTGGAACGATTGAATACACCATAGAACCGATTTATTTCAATCAGTTTTCAAGCGATAGTGATACAATCAAATACCGAATCCAACTGATTGATAGAGCTTTGCACGAAAGCAATTGGATTGAAACCAATGAAATTATCCATTGATTTTCTGGCAATTCGATCCAAAAAATATTTTTGAACCGATTTCCTCCTTTGAAGGAGGAAATAAAAAAAGCAACCCTTTTGGATTGCTTTTCTACTTTAAAATTCTATTTTTTATTCTGCGATTGTCAATTCGGCGCTGGAACAAGCAAAGGCTCTATCCACTTTTTTAAACAAGCCTTGAAGCACTTTTCCTGGACCTACTTCAATCACTTCTGAGCAACCATCAGCAATCATTTGATTCATGATTTGTGTCCATTTTACTGGAGCCGTCAATTGTGCGATTAGATTTTTTTGAATTTCGATAGGATCACTAATGGCCGTAGCTGTAACATTTTGATAAACGGCACAAATCGGTTGGTGAAAAGTGGTGGCTTCAATCGCTGCCGCCAATTCTTCTCGAGCTGGTTCCATCAATGGTGAGTGAAATGCTCCTCCTACCGGCAAGATCAAAGCTCTTTTCGCACCCGCTGCGGTCAACAATTCACACGCTTTTTCAACCGCCGGAATGGCTCCTGAAATCACCAACTGACCTGGGCTATTGTAATTCGCTGGAACTACAATTCCATCAACCGTCGCGCAAATTCGTTCAATATCCGCATCTTCCATTCCAATGATTGCTGCCATGGTAGAAGGTTCTGCCTCGCATGCTTTTTGCATCGCCAAAGCGCGCTTGTATACCAATTTTAATCCATCCTCGAAAGACAACGTTTTATTCGCTACCAAAGATGACAACTCGCCCAAGGAATGACCTGCAACCATATCAGGTTGAAAATTATCGCCTAAACAAGCCGCTAATATTGTCGAATGTAAAAATACGGCGGGTTGCGTTACTTTCGTTTGTTTCAACTCTTCATCGGTTCCTTCGAACATGATTTTTGTGATCTCAAATCCAAGGATTTCATTCGCTTTGTGGAACATTTCTTTGGCTAATTCAGACGAGTCGTATAATTCTTTTCCCATTCCTGAGAACTGGGCACCTTGACCCGGAAATACGTAAGCTTTCATGTGTTTTATATTGTTTGCGTCTAAAATTAAAAAAATCAATCAATAAGCAACAAAAAAGGGCTTGCAAATGCAAGCCCTTTTCAAATGACGTTAGAAAATATTATTTAACAGTCAATTTTTTAGTAGCTGTTTCTCCGTTAGTTGAAACATTTACGAAATAAATTCCAGCATTCAAATCGCTCGTTTTCACTTCAACCGTTTGAACTCCAAAAATGTTATTCAAGCTTTTCGTTTGAACAATTTTACCTGTCATATCTGTAACAGTTACCACTGCATTTCCTTGCGTTTTTGCTTCAAATTTAACATTTGTAACATCTGCTGCTGGATTCGGGTAAACTGACATAGACAATGTTTGCGCATTTTCAGAAAGTCCCAAGTCACTAAAATCAGAAAGACGAATCATGATCGCTCCTGGATCTGTTAAAGAGAAAAGTGTTCCCGCTGCAACATAACCAAGAACTGTTCCTTGTTGTGTTTTTTGAGCATATCCAAATGCTACCTCATCCGCACCACCATTGTGTGTTGCCATCAACAAGATTACATCACCAGCCAACAAAGACAATGGTCCACCATCGATATCAATTTTAACAAATGTACCTAGATCCGCCGTTGTAATCACGTGATCCACTGTTTCAGCAGCATATACGAAATCACCTGTATTACCGTCAAAAATTTGGATTTCACCTTTGATACTTTGATCTACCGCAGTTGGTTGATTCATCAAACGAATGTGAACAGAATAAACATCCATTGGGTCAAAGATCTCCATGATGTTACCAATTTTCAATGGCAAATCTGTTTGAGAAGATACTTGAGCGATACTTCCTGTTACATTGTTATCATCTCTACTGTAGAAATTCGCATGACGATTAACTACTACCGATTTTTCATTATCTGAAGGATTTGCATCAGCACTTGGCAATGTTGTTGTCATATCAACAGTATAAGCTCCAATAGCAGTTGGCACCATGAATGGAACTGAAATATTAACGCTATCCGCTGTTCCTGAATTCACAGATACAGCTGTTCCTGTTTGATTGTATGCACCTGAAGTTGCAGTCAAGGCAACAGATGGTTGATTTGCAGCACCATTGTTATATACATCTGCCAAGAAAGTCAAACCAGGAAAACTAGATTGAGAATTTGGTATGTAGAAATAATCCAAACCTTGTGTAGAAGTAGTGTCTGTAACAGTATAGAAATTTGTTACTTTCATGTCATTTTGGTAAGTCTCGATAATTTGAACATCATCAATTCCCCAGAACCAATCCCAAGCACCCTCATAACGGAAACGGATTTTCACGTTCGTTCCCCATGTACCTGCACCAATTGCAGAGGTTATGTTCAAGGTTTCAATACTTGGATCGTCAGAATTCGTGTTCACTGGAACTTCCGCTACTGTATTAACTGGGAAAATAGTCCAAGTTGTTCCTCCATCATTGGAAACATCTACAAAGTTAAGATCGTAGTAATGTCTGTAAATTTCTTTGAAACGCAAAGAAAATACAGTTGAACCGTAGCTTGACAAGTCAATTCCGTTTGCCAATTCAATCCAAGCATTTTGTGTTTGACCACCACCTTGTGCATCAGAATCAATCAAGGCAAAGTTACCACCTGAAGTTGAATTCATTGCTGAAGGAAAGCCATAAGTACCAACCTGAGAAACCAAAGTTGGAGTCAACGCTGTGACAATTTGCCAAGCACCAGCCGTATGACCAGGACCTGTAGCCATTGTCCACTCAGCAGGTACATCAAAGTTATTGGACCAAATAGTGTCACCTTCAGCTTTGGCAGCTACAGAAGGTTTAGCCTTGTTGGTTTCGAAATGATCGTTTCTGTTTTGTTTTGCACTTAAAGTAGTATACTGTTGTTGCGCGAACGCACCAAAAAGTGAAAATACAGAAAAACTAAAAAGTAAACTTTTTTTCATGTTTATGTAAAATTAATTTTTTAAAATTTTTCTAAAGTTACGGCAAAAAACCTATTGAACAAAAACTTGAGGTTTTTTAACGTTCTAATACAACTGAATCTTTACTATGTTTCGTACCTGCGAATCTTTCAAAGAAGCTATTTTCAAAATGTAATGTCCTTCGTATAAATCAGCGGTATCTACCATCAATTTATTCCGACCCAAAACACCTTGCTCTCTTTTTTCTACTATCATTCGACCTTGATTGTCATAGATTTCTAATTGAATAGCTTGCGGATTTTGCAAGGTAAATTCAATATTTAGTTGATCGTTCAACGGATTAGGAAAAGTAATCATTTGAAAAACATTTTCTCCAATTTCTGGAATCGTTAACACAGGTTCAAAATTCATCCGAACCATGGGTCTTTCTGTAAAATTAGACCAAGAAGTAGCGTTCGTTGTCGTATAAAACGCTGTAAAAATATCCGCTATTCCAGCTGTTCCAATCACCAAACCTGGGAAAGCAGGACTTCCAGGAGAACCCGCCACTAGCAAATAGGATTTACCGGACAAAAGAGATACTGGATTTTTAAGGCGAACACGAAACAAACTATCTTGACTCAAATTCGGCAAAACTAGGGTATCTGAACCAGCCAAGAGTATAAAATCATTGATTCCATTTGCTTCGTATAATTTTGCGAACAATTTGGTATTCGCTGCAGACTCGTTGGCAACGTGAACCAAGGCGCTGGTTATTTCAGCATTTGAGTAGATATCAAAAATATTACCTGTTTCAAATCCAATTGTATATGCCCCGTTTGACACTCTTCCTTCTCGAATCAGCTCATCCCTCGAATACAGATAACTGGTGATTTCAATGTTTAAATTCTGAAGATCATTGTTGGCTGGAACTTCATCGAGAACAGGAGATTGGACGGTGAAATTGAGTGACTGCTGTCCCAAAGCAGCTGTCGGAATCCAATCCGGAAGAATGGGATAAATAGCCGATAGATTGGGTGGAATTCCATCCAAAGCAGAGGCACCCGTATAGGAAGTTCCACTTCCTAAGATTTGCACATCTGTTTGAAAACCAAAACCGGCATTCCGTACTTTTCCTTCCATGGCTATTGGTTGAATTTGACTCAAGGGGATTTGAGTGTAAGGCAGCTGTAATCCCCAATTTCCAATGGAACCAAAATTTATTTTCTCTCCGACTAAATCAAATTCATCTTGGGTGAAAATCTTTACATCATCTATTGCCCAAAACCAAGCATCACTTGCCCGATAGCGAAACCGAATGTAAACGGAATCTTGGTTACCCGCAACGCTACTAATATTGACAATAACCGTTTCAGGATTGCTGGAATTGACAGAATTGGGTATAGTCCCATTCACTAAAAATTCGGTCCAATTGTTTCCATTATTACTAACTTCTACAGATGTTGTGTCATTGAATCGTCGATACATTTGTGAAAATTGCAACACAACAAACGGTTCGGTTTCACACGTTGTAATACGCGGAATCAAAGAAATATACGCGTCTTGAGCAGCCGTACCCCCTTGCGCATCAGAATCAATTATACCGTAGCCATTGAAACCAGACGCAAAACCGGCCGGATGAAAAGTAGCAAAAGGCGCCGCATTCAAGTTGGTCGTAATTTGCCAATCGGCACTAGGAGTTGACGTATTGCTAAAACTCCATTGTGCAGTATTGCTAAAATCATTGGAATACAATAACGTTGCTTTCGGTTGATGCTCTAGAGGTTTTTTAGGTTTGGACTCCCATCCAAAATCGATGGGATCTCGGAAATTCATTTTGTTTTGCTGACCAATAGCGTTTAGGGCGAACAAGACATAAAATATAGAAAGGATTGCTTTCATATTTTTCAATTTTAGGTAAATTTAAACAAACGTGAATTGGTAGACAAATCAAAAAAGCGGAACTACGGAAAACTGTTTGAAAAGCCCCTAACGAAAAAACCCTCAATTCGTTTAGAATCAAGGGTTTAATCTCTCATTTTTGTACTCGGAGCGGGACTTGAACCTAGTCAGCCTGCTTCGGTTTAATTCACCTAAAAAAGCTCTACAAGCCTTTATAAATGGCACAAATGTGCAATTTTTCAAAATTCACAAAAAGGAACAAAACCGAGCTAAAACGATAGGAAATGAGCACATGTTTGGAAGATGTTTGGAAGATTTTTCAAAATAATTATGCCAGATTTAAAATGTTATTACCTTTGTTTTAAAGGGTTTAAAACACAATAAAAAATGGC
>Ga0172380_10000441_pt1 | contig 82187 bp, 76 predicted proteins | sample Leawe162metaG_FD_119747 | JGI IMG/M metagenome (GOLD analysis project Ga0172380, IMG submission 119747) | Leachate microbial communities from a municipal landfill in Southern Ontario, Canada - Leachate well 162 metaG | ecosystem: Engineered > Solid waste > Landfill > Unclassified | place... | reverse complement strand
TCAAAATAAAATAAAAAAGGCACATATCCAATGTGCCTAAGTAGTCGGAACGGCGGGATTTGAACCCGCGACCCCTACCACCCCAAGGTAGTGCGCTACCCGGGCTGCGCTACGTTCCGAGCTAATCACAAATAATTTCTAAAAGAGATTAATATTTTCTTAATTTCTTCTAAATCCTTTTTGAGGTTTCTTTCATGTTCAATTTCTGGTGGCACTTCGATTTTCTCAAAAAGATCTTTGCTTGATGGAATATCACTCTGCGATGAGTAATCCTCAAGAATCTTCTTTGCTCCCTCGATAGTATATTTTTCTTCACGAAGAAGCTTCTTGATATAAATAATTAATTTTATATCTTTATTGGTATAGATTCTATTACCGGCTCTGTTTTTACCCGGTTTAAGCTGTTCAAATTCGGTTTCCCAGTAACGCAGTATATACTGCTCCAGACCCGATAATTTACTAACTTCACTAATAGAATAATATAATTTTTTTAGACCAAAGTCTTTCATACTATCATCTCGCTACTGACTTTAGCTAAAATATATATACTATTGTAAATAATCAACTAAAAAAGAGAAACTAAGGAACTTGTTTAAGCAAAATCTATAACTTGTTTAATCTCCGTACTATATCTATAAGTTCTTGAACGTCTTTTAACTCAAAATCAGCACTATGCTCAGGTGTATTAAAAGTGTCGCCATATTTAGCAAAAGCGGTTTTCATGCCTATAAGCGCAGCACCAACTATATCTCTTTCCGCCCAATCACCCACCATTAATGCTTCTTCGGGTTTAACATCAAGCTTCCTTAAAATTGCTTGAAAAGGTTCAGGACTTGGTTTTCTCTTACCGGTTTCCTCAAAAGTAACTACAGCATCAAAAAACACATGAAAATTTAATGAAGCGAGGCGAAGCCATGCTTCTCTCATGGGAGCATCAGAGACGATACCGAGTTTAAGACCCATTTTAACTAGAGAAACGAGAGTTGAATAAACATGTGGATAAGGGTTTAATTCTGCCTCCCTTGCCTTCCTATATGCGATAATTCCTGCTGCTAGCACTTTATGGTTAATCTCGTTTAATTCGTTTTGTAATAATTGATCAAAAACTTTTTGATATTCAATGCCTTGCTCCCGATAGATACTATTTATCTTTTCTTTTGCTTCGGGGAAAGTAAGTGGCAGACCAGAATCTATCATTGCTTTAATTGCAGCTTCAATTGCTCTCTCTTTCATTTTCATAAAATCGACAAGCGTATTATCTAAATCAAAAATAATGGCTTTAAGCATTTTTCTTCCTAATTAATTTTTTCAATAAGTAAATCCCACCCACATAACTTAATTCATTAAAACCAGATATGTAACCATTGCATTTAGGGGCAGTTATTAATGTTTGCCTAAAGTCATCTCTACTACTTAAATTAGACAAATGAACTTCAATTTTAGGTAAAGGGCATAGTTCTAATGCATCACGAATTGCAACGGATGTATGAGCATAACCACCCGGATTTAGAAGCAATCCATCAAAGAATGCTCCCGATTTTTGTATAAGTTCAACAATTTCACCTTCGTGATTTGATTGATAAAACTCAAATTGGACATCTGAAAATTCAGATTCTAATAATTTCTCAATCATTTCAAGATCAAATTTCCCGTAGAATATGGGATCACGGAGATGGAGCATGTTTAAATTAGGACCGTTAATAACAATTATTTTCATTTGTTTTCGTCCATTTCTTCTATGATTTCTCTTAATCTTGGTGTCATATAAATCTCATCAATTCCAAGTTCATTCAAAGCAGCTGCTAAGGTCATGACTTTTTTTTGCGTATTGCTTAGTTTATTGATAACGACAATTTTAGAATCCTCTAGAAGACAATATCCTCCCTTAAAATCCCCTCTTTCAAATCTGACAGTTGCTCCCATCTGATTTGCTAAAGATTTAAGATCTTGCAATAATGATTCAAATTCCTTCTCTTTAATTTTCATCTTTTTTCGTTAATGGTCTAAAGATGTATAAAAATATAATGCCGAAATAACAGAAAATTTCAACTAAAGAAAAACTACTAAGAACAGTAATTCTCTCTTTTAGGATACCAGCCAATCTAAAACCATCGACATTTTCTGCAAGAACACCAGCTATAACTGAATAATCGTAAGTTAAAAGATATATTTCAAACGGTGCTGTAAGAACTACAATCATTAAAGAAATAAAAAGCCATCCTTCCTTACGCAAATTTATTTTAGATGCCAAAATGAAAAGAATAAAAAATGCTAAAAATGAGATAAAAGTTACCATGTTAATTGTAAGTATAGGTGAAATTACAAATAGGGTAGGGATTAAATTAAAGGCATCAAAAACTGATTTCAAGGTCAAATCGCTTGCATTAAAAAGTTGATATACTACTAATTGACGGCTTATGTAACCGCCTAACCAAATAACAAAAAATAATACAGTAAAATAAAATAATACTTTGCTAACTTTGTTTAGTTTTTCCATTTTATAATCATCATTTTTAACAATTAACAAATATATGAAAAATTTGCGTATTGCCTCAATTGATATAGGTTCAAATTCTATCTTACTTTTGATTACGGAGTTTAACTCAATCACTCAAGAACTGGAAGTAATTTCAAATTATTATCGAACACCACGATTAAGTGAAGGAGTAATAAATACACATAAAATAAATGATCAGAAGATTGATGTACTTTTACAAATTATGACTGAATTTAAGGAAATCAGTGAACGTTATAATTGTGATCTAATATTAACAACGGGTACTTATGTTTTTAGAATGGCGGATAATGCACAAGATATTATAAATTTAGTTAAAGACAAAATTGGAATCAAAATAGAAATAATTACGGGAGTACAAGAAGCATATTTATCTTTTATCGGTTCAGCATTTTCAGAAGATTGTCAGTCTTCAAAACTAATTATCGATATTGGTGGCGGAAGCACTGAACTGATTGTTGGAAATGATTCCGAAGGAATTAAATATCGTAAAAGTAATAATATCGGAGTAGTAACTTTATATGATAAATTTATTACATCCTATCCCCCATCGCAATCAATTATTTCTGAAATAAAGGAAGAGATAATTTCAGTTTTTAATCCTATCATAAAATTATTGCCAAAATTTGATTCTATTATAGCAGTTGCAGGTACGCCCACCACTTTAGCATGTATAAAACTAAATATAAAATATTTTGAAGAGAAATTAATAGACGGAATTATTTTAACGAAATTAGACATCCAGGAAATAATTAGTTTTATCTCTCTTATGAATAAAGAATCTATATTTGAAAATTATGGTGAAGTAGTAAAAGGTAGAGAAGACCTTTTGCTTTCGGGATGTTTAATTTTATTGGTTTTACTCGAGATGGTAAATAATAATTCTATTACGGTGAGTACAAAAGGACTAAGATATGGGACTGTATTGAATCGATTAGTAGAAATGGGCTATAAAATAAGCGCGATAAAATAACATATCCAAAAGAAGGCCACTACGAGAGAAGCAACTGTCTTATTCTTTAAGATTGTGGAATATCCAAAGAAAAGGATAACAATCGACCAGATAATAAATATTAAATCGATTCCGTAAAGTATGTATGAAGTTAGAGTTTTAACCATAAATGGAGACGGATTAAACGTTAAGAAGAACTCCCTAAAAAGTGCTAGCTTTACCGGTGTTGTTAAAAGAAACGAGATTATTATAGGAATAAATGAGTAAGTATTAATCACAATTACATCATAAAACCTTGCTGAATAACGAATCGATTTTAATACAATCCAGATTATAAATGAAGCAACAATTATAAATAGTGAAAAGAGGAATGTACTTACTGTAAGTGAAGCGAAATAGAATTCAATCTCTATTGTCGAATTAAAAACTATATTTCTAAGAGGGAGAGAATTAGTAAAACTTGCAAGTCCGGCGAAAATAAGAAGAATGATAGTATAATTTTTCTTCTCGGCAAAAACTAAATTACTAATTGCCTCAGATGGTGAATGAAGAATTAATAAATTAGTTTCCCAAAGATCGATATTAGCTACACGATTTCTTAAGAAAGTTTTGCAATTACTACAATTAAGATTATAAAATGAATTTGAATGTCCGCATGATGGGCAATCGATATTGTTTTTCATTTAATTGGCACCCTTAATGATAAATTAAATTTCTTCGAGCCAAAATCATCTTCTACATTAAAATCAAAAAGATGTGCATCCACATAAGCATCTACGAGATTCAAGAAATAAGTGATTCCAATATAAACTGCGAACTGATCTCTTTGGTCTCTATAAAATTCTCGAAAGTTTAGATATCCATTATTTCCTGGTTGAGAATCTTTTAATGAATTGGTATAAAGAGTACGGTAATCTTTATACTTATTATTATTATCGATCCATTGATAAGTAAAATAGCCAAGAATTGACCAAAATACCGGAGCTTTCCAATACGATTCATTATAAATCTGACCAAGACCGGGTAGAACGGCGCTTTGGAGCACAGCACTAAGAGGTGATTTTTGCATAACAAACTTAGTAGAATCGATTGATTCCTGAGCAGAAATTTCGGAAAAAGAGAGTATAATAAAGAAAAGACTAACTATTATTTTCCCCGATAATTTCAAATAGTTCGAGCAACCTTTCAAATTCATCATCTGAATAAAATTCAATAACTACTTCTCCTTTACCATCTTTCTTTTGTTTGCAAAAAACTTTTGTACCCATTATAAGTTGTAATCTTTCTTCAAAGCTGCGTAGTGGACTATTTGCTGGTGTATTTCTAGAATCAGCTTTAAGAAATTTCTTTGACTTTGTTACTAAAAATTCTCTTACTAATTGTTCCACTTTCCTTACTGAAAGATTTTCTTTTTTAATTTTGTCAAGAAATTGGAGTTGAATATTTGCTGTAGGCAGATTAATTAAAGCACGAGCATGTCCTGATGAGATTTCTTCTTTAATTAAAGCCGTCTGTACGTCAGCAGGAAGTTTAAGTAATCTAATAGAATTAGTAATAGTACTTCTATCCTTCCCAACTTTTTCAGCAATTTCTTCTTGAGTAAGAGAGCATTCGTCCATTAATCTTCTATATGCGTTAGCAATTTCAATCGGATTAAGTTCTTCTCTCTGAATATTCTCAATCAAAGAGAGAGCGAGCATAGCTTCTTTAGTATCTACTTTTATTATATAAGCAGGAATATCTTTGTAACCGATATCTTTGCATGCTCTGAGTCTTCTTTCGCCTGAAACTAATTCATAATGATTATTAACGCGCCTTACTGTAATAGGCTGGATTAATCCATTTTCGAGTATCGATTTTTTTAATTCATTTAGAGCGTCTTGATTAAATTCAGTTCTCGGTTGAAACTCATTGGGGACAATATGCTCAACAGATATTTTAACTAAAATATCATTTGTGGAGCCATCATCAATCTTCATATTAGTCCTTCCTACCGTCAAGGGTTGATTAATGTCCTTACCTTGTGGAATTATTAAAGCTTCTAATCCTCTGCCTAACCCTTGTTTCATATTAATTACCAACTTCTTTTGGTTTTAAATTACATTTTTCTAAAAATTCAGTTGCAAGGGAGATATAATTTTGCGCTCCGATAGAAGTTGCATCATACAGTATGACCGGTTTTGCATGACTTGGAGCTTCTGAAATCCTCACATTTCTATGGATTAAAGTATTATAAACTTTTGAGCCAAAATATTTCTTGACTTCCTCAACTACCTGATGAGATAAACGAAGACGTACATCAAACATTGTTAATAGAACACCTTCGATAGTTAAGTCTGGGTTAGATGATTTCTTAACCATATTAATAGTATTAAGCAATTGTCCCAAGCCTTCTAATGCGAAATATTCACATTGAACAGGTATCATTACCGAATCGGCATAAGTAAGTGCATTCAAAGTAAGTAATGACAATGAAGGTGGACAATCAATAAAAATGAAATCGTATTTATCATTTATTGGTTCGAGAGCTTCTTTTAACTTAAATTCGCGTCCTTTTAGACCGACTAATTCAACTTCTGCTCCGACTAAATTAATGCTGGAAGGCAGAATATCGAGAAAAGGCATATAGGTTGATTGAATAGCTTCTTCAGCCGAACATAAACCAACTAAAACCTCATAAATAGAATTATGGGGACGTTCAGTGCCAAGTCCGGAAGTCGAATTAGCTTGTGGATCAATATCGATAATTAGAGTTTTGTATTCCGCTGCCGCTATCGATGCAGTAAGATTAATAGCAGTAGAAGTCTTACCAACTCCACCCTTCTGATTTGCAATAACTACTTTTTTTGCCATTATTTAATTATTATCTCTTCGCCATATGAAAGAATAGTACATTTTTTCCCAGTCTCTTCTAATTTTCTTTTAAATAATTCTGGATTCGCCTTAATGACCGGGAAGGTATTAAAGTGCATCGGAATAGCAATATTCGGATTTGTTAATTCCACAGCTTTTACGGCATCATCAATTCCCATTGTAAAATTATCACCGATTGGAAGAAGCATATAATCAATCTTATTCATTTCGCCAATCAGTTTCATATCATAAAATAAACCGGTATCACCAGTATGATAGATAGTCTTATTATTAGCTGTAATCAAAACCCCTGCCGGTTCGCCGCCATAATGTCCATCGGGAGTTAAAGAACCATGATGAGCAATAGTGAATTTAACTCTACCGAACTCAAAATTAAACGCTCCACCAATATGCATATTATGAGCAGAAAAACCATGATTAATACAATAATCAGCTAATTCATTCACACAAATAAAAGTGGAGTTACATCTTTTAGCAATTTCAAAACTATCTCCAATATGATCCCCATGTGCATGAGTGAGAATAATAAAATCAGCTTTTACATCACTACCCTTAACCGGTGAAGTAGGATTGCCTGTAAAAAAAGGATCAATTAATACAACATAATCATTTATTGTCAATTGAAAAGCAGAGTGCGAAAAATATTTTAATTTCATATTTCCTCCTCAAATTTAAGAATCAATTGGGATGCAAATTTAATCAATTCAGAGCTATTATTTAGTTCTTTTTAAATATTTTATCAAAAAACGTTTTACTGACTTTCGGTTTAGAACTACCAAGACTATTAATAAGACGAGTTCTAAGACCATCACGTGAAAGACCACGTTTAAGCTGACCATTTTCAGCTACAGAAATACTTCCTGTTTCTTCTGAAACAATAACAACAATTACATCTGCCTGTTCACTTATTCCAATACCAGCTCGATGTCGCATTCCAAGCGGAAGACCATCTTGGACGGTTAATGGAGTAAGGGGTAATGTACATCTAGCTGCTTCTAATACATCTCCGCGGATAATTACTGCGCCATCATGAAGAGCAGTTCTTGGAAAAAAGATGGAACGCAATAAATTTTTATTTATACGTGAATTTAATAATTCTCCGGTTTCTACAATACCTCTTATTCCAGCGGTTTTAACTATTACGATAAGTGCACCATGCTGTTGTTGTGCCAGTTCAAAGGCAGTATCAGTTATTATATCTGCAACATCAGTAGCGTTTGTTTTTATAAATGGTTTTAGGAATTGGCTTTTACCAACAAGAACTAATAATCTTCTAATCTCAGGCTGAAACAAAATTATAAATGCTATTACCCAAATATCGGAAAGAAGTTTAAGTAACCAACCAAGTGCCTTAAAATTAGCAGCTTGTGAGAGGAAGGTAAGTACAAGAACAATTACTAATCCATAAAATATTTGAGCTGCAATTGTCCCACGTATTGCTGAATATAGTTTATAAAAGATAAATGAAACTATTGCTATATCTAATAGGTCCAAAAAATTTATGGATAAAAACCCGATTTTGAATATCTCAAACATTTAAAGTAATTTCCGGATTTTGAATACAGTTTAATACATCACTTGCAATTAAAGCATTTTGGACAGAATGAGTACGAATGATTTTTGCCCCATTTTTTGCAGCTATTAATTCTGCCGCAAGCGAATGATTTTCACGCTCTGAAATATCGAGATTAAAAGACTTACCAAGAAATGATTTTCGTGAAACTCCAATTAGAATAGGAACACCAATACCCTTAAATTCATTTAGTCGTTTTATTATTTCAAAATTATCGCTTACTCTTTTACCGAATCCGATGCCGGGATCGATAATCAAGTTTTTGATTCCTAATTTTTTCAATTGGGATATACGATCACTTAAGAAATCATAAATTTCTGACACTACTTCATTATAAAAAGGATTCTCCTGCATATTTTTAGGAGTACCTTTCATGTGCATAATGATAAAGGGTGTATTATATTTTTTAATAACTTCAATCATTGCAGGATCGAATCTACCAGAACTAATATCATTAATTATTTTAGCACCGGCTTTAATCGATTCTTCTGCTACAAGTGCTTTTTTTGTGTCGATAGATAAAACAATATTTTTATCATATGCTAATATTCCTTTAACTACCGGTATAATCCTTTTTAATTCTTCTTCAGGTGAAATGTCTTCTGCTCCGGGGCGGGATGATTCCCCTCCAACATCAATCATGGCAGCACCTTGTTTATGCATCTCGATACCAAATTCAATTGCTTCTTTTTCAGAAAGATATTTTCCTCCATCTGAAAATGAATCGGGAGTTACATTCAAGATTCCCATAACACTTGATCTTTTTAGAGATAATACCCTTCCATCATTTAAGCTAATACCCAAAGAATCATATTCTGAAAAATTTTTAATTACCTTTGTGATTTTATAGCCAAGGTCTTCATTGCCGACAGATAATATCTCTTTTGCAACCTCTTTAAATATAGAGAATGATCCAAGAACCAATAGGTCAACAAAATCTTCTTCTGATAGAGGAGTTGTATAGCAAATTACTTTATTGGTAAGAACAATTTTTTTGAGTTTATTCGCAAGCTTAATGCTAATATCTCTTATTTCTAATGCAATTAAATCTTGCTCATATAATTCTCTAAATACATTATATTTTGCTGAATATTTATTAAATACTTGATGATGAAAAAGGTCTATGATTTGTATTTTCATTTAATTGCCAGATTCCAATCAATTAATTGCATTTCTTAGTTAATTAAGTTTCTAAGCTCCAAAGTTGCTGCTGTGATATTATCTTTTTTGAAAATAGCAGAACCAGCCACGAATACATCACATCCGGCATCGTTAACAGATTTTATAGTATCTAAATCTATTCCGCCATCGACTTCTATTAAATAATTAAGATTCCGTTCTTGCCTTAATGCTTTTAAATCACTAATCTTTTTTAGAGAATGATTGATGAATTTCTGACCGCCGAAACCAGGATTGACACTCATAATAAGAACCATATCTACATATTCTAAAATATCATTAAGCGTAGAAATTGGCGTTGCCGGATTAACTACTACTCCAGCTTTCACATTAAAACTTTTTATCAACTCAATTGTTCTATGGAGATGTTTAACTTCTTCTTGATGAACAGTTATATAATCAGCACCTGCTTTAACAAATTCCTCTATATAATTATCAGGGGATTCGATCATTAAATGGACATCAATTGGAAGTTTTGTTATCGTTCTTACAGCTTTTACTATCATTGGTCCGAATGAAATATTAGGTACAAATTTTCCGTCCATAATATCGCAATGAATTATATCTGCACCGCCTGCTTCGACGTATCTTATTTGTTGAGAAAGGTTCGCAAAATTTGCGGCTAGTATTGAAGGAGCTATTTTTTTCATTATTAATTATCTATCAATTTTGATTGAGTTAAAACCACACTTATTGAATCCCCAATTGGAATTAAATTACTTACAGTTGGAATTTGATCAACTATTGTATTCGGTAATAAAGTTGGTGAATAAATATATGATATCTTACCTATAAAAAGAGAATTAACTTGAAGAATACTTTCTGCTTCGGTTAATGATCTACCTAATATATTAGGTACACGGATCATTCCAATTTGTGGACCAATACTTACTCGAATATTAACCAATGTCCCTTTTGAGATATTAGTACCTTCAGTAATAGATTGTCCAACGACAGTAAATATCGGCATTTCAGAATCGACTGAATCAATTGAGCCCAATTTAAGTCCGGCTCTTTCTAAGGTGATTTTAGCATCGCGAATCGATTTATTCATTAATGAAGGCATCTCTAATTTCGGATCACCTCCACTAATAGTAAGATATACTCTTCTACCCTCTTTAACCAAACTTTTAAATAAAGGTTTTTGAAAAAGGACATAATCTTTTTTCATTTTATCATCAAAACGGGCAGTCTGAATTATTGGCACTAAATCTAAATCTTCTAATATTTCGATTGCTTTATCCTTCTGCATTCCTACTACATTAGGAACATTAAGTTCAGTTCCGCTAACATACAAAGGAAGCAAAATAAGATCAAAAATTAGCATGACAATAATTATGCTGCCAATTACAATTCCGGTTTTTTTTAGGTATTTTTGGGTCGTAGTTTTCATATATTCTAATATATTAAACATTATTTTATTTACAAAAAAGCAAATATTCCTATGGAAAAAATATTAATAGTATTTGAGGATGTAAAATATAAAAATTTATTGCCATTAGTGTATTTAAGACCTGTATTTGATCTAAGAAGTGGAGTTTTTTCGCTTGCCGATAAAATAAAGTTATCGTTTCCGGGTTATTCACTCTTTTATAATGTGAGGGACTATTTGATGGATAGTTTTGATAATTATAGAGACTCGGATAGAGAAGCCGAAATAATATTAATTAATGGACGGCTGTTAATATCAAAATCCGTTAGCGAAATTATTGAGGCATTAAATATAGGTGAAGGGCTTTCAACCGGAGATACATTAGTTGCTGCAAAAATTGACTCTAATACTTTTGAGAAAATTAAGGAAGATCAAGAAGGTCTATACGATTTTTCATCATTAGAATTAATTAGTAATACTATTACCTGTACACTAATAGAATACCCGTGGGATTTAATTAATAATAATATAACCGAGATCGGGAATGATTTTAGTAAATTAAATCGAGATACCGAATGCCCCACAATTCCCGAAGGAGTTTACTTAATAAACAAAGAGAAAATATTTATCGGTGAGAATTGCAGGATATCTCCTACCGTTGTGATAGATGCTACCGATGGACCTGTTGTTATCGGAAGCAATGTTACGATAATGCCACATGTAGCTATTCAGGGTCCTGCTTATATCGGTGCATTTAGCACTGTCAAAATGCACTCTGCTTTTTATCATGGTACGAATGTCGGTATATGGTGCAAAGTCGGTGGAGAGATTGAAAATTCCATTTTGCAGTCATATTCAAATAAGCAGCATGATGGATTTCTTGGGCATTCTTATCTTGGCTCTTGGGTTAATATAGGAGCAAGCTCAAATGGAAGTGATCTTAAAAATAATTATACCAATGTATCTGTAAATATCAATAATTCACCTGTTGATACAAAGTCAACTTTCTTTGGTGCAGTAATAGGAGATCATTCTAAAACTGCTATAAATACAATGTTGAATACAGGTACTAATATTGGAGTAAGCTGTAATGTTTTTGGAGCGGATTTCCCTCCAAAGTATATCCCCTCTTTTTCATGGGCTAATTCAGGAATGGTTGTAGAATATAAACTAGGTAAAGCAATTGAAGTAGCAAAAATTGTAATGTCACGCCGAAATGTTGAGTTTACGAAATCCGACCAAATAAAATTTGAAAAGATTTTTGAACTCACTAAGAATGAACGTAATTAATGAACTTAATAAGAAATTATTTTTATTTAGTTAGATGCGTTCAAGAACTCAATGACAGATTATCAGGATCAGTAATAGAAGATATATTTTCTCAAGAAAAAGATATTATCTTTATCCATATCCCGAACGATAAATCTGATAATCAACATTTTCTTTTTTCTGCTGTAAGTAACGATAATTATTTTCTGATTAAAGCCAATCATAAAAAAGCAAAAAAGAATTTCGCCAAATTATTTAGTGATCTACCCCCTCTTAAAATTGAATCATTTTCTATTGCCGAATATGATCGAATAATAAAATTAGAGACCAATACCGGAGCGTTTTATTTTGTTCTTAGGGGTAATAGCTCCAATGTATTTTATATCAACTCGAATTTAAGTCTAAGCAGTTTCAAAAAATATGATAAAGAGAATGAGGATAGAATTGTAAGTGAGCTTACCGGATTAAAATATATAGCTGAATTAAATCTGAGTTCATTCGATCCTAAAGCATATCACAATTCAGTAATGAAGCCCTTCCTTCAAGAGTCGGAGATAAGAAATATCTCAATGGAAAAAATTATTGCGGAAGTTTTGAATGAGGAAATTAGTTTTGCTAAATATAGCATTAATGATTCTCTATTCTGTCCCAGTACATTTTCGGTCGTGAATCAATATGACGAATATAAAATATTAGGGAGTTATTTAGAAGCATCCGATTCATATAGAACAAATGCTTTTTATTCTGATAGGAAAGAAGTTAATCGAAAGATATTAACTAACGCTATATCTAAGCGGCTCGAAAAAGTGTCTAATAAAATAAATGAATTGACTGTTCGAGTAGAAAATAAATCTAAAGAAGAACATTATAATAAGTTAGGCAATATTTTATTATCGAATATTCACACTCTTCAAAAAGGGATTGATAAGATTGAGTTATTCGATTTCTATGAAAATAATGAGATAAGTATAAAATTAGATTCGAAGAAAAATCCCAAAGAAAATATTGATGATTATTTCGCTCGTTCAAAATCAGAAAGAATCAATTATGTAAAATCGGTAGAGCTATTAGAGACTCTAAAAAATGAATATTATAAATTACATTCAATTTTTGAAACAATAGATGAAATGGAAATTGAAGAAATGGATGGATTAATAAAAAGAATGAAATTAACTACCGAGCAAAAAGAAGGCGGAGAATCAAATCTCCAAGATAGTTTTAGGCATTATATTATCGAAGGCAAATATCATCTATTTGTAGGGAAAGATAATAAGAATAATGATCTGCTGACCACACGATTTGCAAAGCAGAACGATTATTGGTTTCATGCGAGGAGCGTACCCGGTAGCCATGTAGTTTTAAGAGTAGATAATTTGAAAGAAAATCCGCCAAAGAATATTCTAAAAACTGCCGCATCGATAGCCGCATTTTATAGCAAGGCAAAAACTGCTTCGCTCGCTCCGGTTAGTTATACTCAAAAGAAATATGTAAGAAAGAATAAAAACATGAGTCTAGGAGAAGTGGCATTACTGAAAGAAGAAGTGCTTTTAGTCAAACCCGAAATCCCCTCCAACACAGAGCCATGCGAAACCATTGAGATTTAAGAAATACCGATTGAAATAATGAGGAAGCAGGATACATTTGATCCTGCATTCCCATTAATTTATACTTATTTTATCAATAGCATTTTTCTTATAGTTTGATAATTCCCTGAAGTTAATTTGTAGATATATGTTCCACTTGGAAGATTGAATCCATTAAACTCAACTTCATGCTTACCAGATGGTTTTGATTCATTAACTAGAGTTACGATTTCATTCCTGCTCTCCGCTAAAATTCATAATTGTATAATTAGGATAAATAATTGCAACCATAATACCTATAACACCACCCACTAAGATTCCACCACCTACTGAGATTACTTTTTCTAAACCTGGAGAACTTGGATTTGAAATAAAATTTCCTAAGAGACCTCCACCAATTCCACCAAATAAAAATCCTTCAAAGATAGAAGAACCTGTCCCTTTGAATTTAATTTCTGAAATTTGGTTTGTTGCAAGTGTTTGTTTCGATTCGATTTCTATATTATAAAAGCTTGTTGAATCACTCATTATTTTAATTTCGCGTCCGATAAAACTATTTTGCTCTTTGGTTGTGATTGTACAATCATCTTTTTCCGCACATAGCTTATTAACTTTTTCGTAATATTTTTCTTTCTCTACATATTTCTCTTTTGTAATATTATATGAACACCCATTTGATATTAATAAAGTTGCAGCAATCATCAATAAAATTAGTTTTGTCATATTTACTCCTAATTTAAATAATACATAAAAAAATACTCGATTTATGTCTTAATTTCTAATAAATAAAAATATAAGTTTAGAACAAGTTTTAAACTGGATTTAATGCTCAATTCCTTACCAAAAGATTGGTAAAGTTTATGTATATTAACCGAATATAGTAAATACAAACATCTTATGTCGATTACTTTTCATCAATAAATCAAAAGCATAATCTCTATGGTCAGTATGCTTTTCCGAATTAAAGAGACCGAATTGAAATGAAGCATTATTTATAAACCGCAATATTGGATCAAAATATTTTGTAATTTTTGCACCGATAACTAATGTTGGAAAGTAGAATTCTCCACCCTTGCCATCATAATGATTTGAAAGTTGTAATAATTACCATTGTCTTTTCCATTTTATTTTTTTCAATATTTATTAATTGTTTTTCTATTACAATTGTATGTCAGCTATAAAATAAATCGCACTGAGTTTAGTATTGATTAAGTGAAAATATAAATTTTATTCTTAATGTAAGCTAATCAAAAATCTTAAAAATAGTATTAAAAATTTTACCCTATTTTTTCATAGAAGTACGATACCTTTTCCAATTAAAATTTTTTACATTACATTCAATTACCCAAATTTATGGACTTATAATTATTCTTATATAAATAATCTATTCACCTTTTAGAGAAAGCAGGATACATTTGATCCTGCTTCCGAATTAATTTATACTTATTTTATCAATAGCATTTTTCTTATAGTTTGATAATTCCCTGAAGTTAATTTGTAGATATATGTTCCACTTGGAAGATTGAAACCATTAAACTCAACTTCATGCTTACCAGATGGTTTTGATTCACTAACTAGAGTTACGATTTCATTCCCAAGAATATCATACACTTTTAATGTTACAAAATTTGCTTCCGGTAAAAAGTAGGAAATTCTTGTTGAAGGATTAAAAGGATTAGGATAATTCTGATCTAATGAAAATTCATTTGGGATAGAATTTATCTCCATTTCTTTAGCAAGTGGAAAAGTCGGTTCATTTATATCTCTTTTTTGAAAAAGTGGAAGTTCAGGGGGAGTTGAAACAACCTCTACATAATATTCATTTGATGTTTTTATCGTATTTGATCCATCTTTAACAATACATTTTAATTTGAAAATTCTCAATTCATTTGGGTTATGAGGTTTGCTGAAATATGGTGAGTTAGCACCTATTGGTACCCATTCATTACTAGGAGCAGCGTTAATTATAATACCACCATCTTTTGAATCAATCATATCAATATTCACATTTTCTCTTGTTAAGTTCTCGTCTCTCTGTAAATATTCAATTCCATTCAAGTACATTATTTGCCAATTATAAGTAAAAGGTTCTATTCCATTTTGTAAAGAAACAGACCAATGACCAATTCCTCCAGCGTATAATGTGTTATCTCCAAAAAGAGATACACTCACCAATGGTTGAGGTAATAAATCAGCTTCTTTTGCAAATAAATATAGCAAACCGGAAATTGATCTAATTCCATATACAAAACTATTATTTGAAATTGCATTCATTAGATTATTCGTTATTGGATCGCCATGAGCAGGAGGATTAATATATTGTGAATTTAGGTTATTTATAAATTCGTTTAGACCAGAATAATAAGTAAATGGATCATTAATGCCCGAACCATTATTTCCATCAACATCATCACTTGGGAAAAAGGAAGTTATTTGGCTAGTTGAATAAAATAAATACTTTAATGGATTTGAATTAGTTGTGGGATTTATAAGTCCACCCTGATTAATTGCGTTTTGATATATCCACTGATTATAAATCGAAGGTTGATTCATCCATTCTTCATAACTATCTAGATCAGGATAATGAGGGTCATTGTGTGTATGTGCGGGAATACTCATATCACCTAATAGATGGCAAATTCTTCCTAATATCTCCCATACTACTTTATTCCTAAATTCAAGAGATGCAGTATGCCAACGGTTGCGGGATATAAATTGTCCAAGTATATCGTAATAACCCTTATAATAAATTTGACCATCTTTATAAAATTGGAATAAATTTGACGGGGCAGAATAAGCCTTAATAATTCCATTTTCATAAGGAACTCTTAATTCATATCCGCCATAAATATATTTCCTAGCTTTTTGATATGCATTAGAATAAGAATTTCCCAAAATATTAAATTTTGAATTGTCTCCTTGGTCAGGGTCCCAAAAATGTGTATTTGAGGCCATAAAACCCCCAATTCCATAGCCTTCATTAGTAGCATCACTATGATCTTCCTGATAAGCACCTATAACAATTAGATTACCAGGATTAAATTGACCATTCCCTTGCTCATTATAGCCAACGTGATCCTTCATCTCACGAATATCTTGACCAATAAAATGTTTAAGTAATTTGTAAGCTTCCCTTACCATATGTTGGTGTACTCCTTCTCCATGTGCATATATTCTGTTACCTGAGAAGATAAAAAACAAAATTGCAAAAATAATATTTTTCATAATAGTCCTTGAAAATAGTTAGTTGATTTTAATTACAATCTTTGATTCACTAATAATCCCATAAGTTGTGCCAATAACAGCTCCCGCTAATGTCGAGTAAAGAAGAAAATCTATGCTGAGTCTCGGATGTCCAATACCCCTAGTGAATATTGAAGGTGAAAAACCAACACCACCGCCGATCAATGTTCCATATAAAAAGCCTTCAAAAGCACCTCTAACGGGTTGAGAAAAACTAATTGTTGATATTTTATTTGTTTTTATGGTAATGAATTTATTTGTAGAGTTTTCGATAAAGCCGGTTGTATCTTCAGAAATTTTCAATTCTCTAGCGTTATATTCGATCTTATCAGCGGTTTTAATTATAAGGTCATCTCTATCTTTACAAAGTCTTTCAACTCTTGTAAAGAATTCATTGTTATCTTCACTGCTATATTGTATAAAAGTATGCGTGCATCCACTACTCAGAAGTAGCAACAAAATTACGGACACAAATGTTTTTTTCATATAAGCCTCCTCTAATAAGTTTATAAATCATAAACATGGAACTAAATATTTTGTAATTTTTGTACCGATAACGAGTGTTCCAAAATAGAATTGTTCACCCTCGCCATCAGAATAATTAGAAAGGATGCCGGCAGCACTAAATTCGTTATTAAACTGATAGCCAATTTTCAAACCAAAAAATTCAGGAGTTCAGCTATTTAATGAGACAAAAACAGTTGGTTGATCTTTCAAAAAAACTGAATCCGGTACGAATTAATTTGCATAAACATAATCAGAATGACTAACTGCTATTAAAAATAGGAGAAAAATTATAATTCCATTTGTTTTCATTTTTATACCTTTGAAGAATTAATATATTTAATTATAGAATCAGATCAAAAGTCTAAACAATAAGAACAAACCATGCAATATACTTTTATATTATTCAGATAAAAATTAAATAATTAAAATAAGATATTTTGAATAAATATAAAATAATAAATAAGAAATTTATCAAATCTTTTAGAGCAAATGCTTCGTTCTAAGTTACTGATTAGTATTTTTATTCCCTTCCTTTCCAATTGGACATACTTTTATGAACACCCATTATAATTAACATATACTGGAAAAGTTTATCGGGTAAGATACCTCTTAATATCATAGATAGACGTAATGACCTTTGTCGGCGAACTGCATACTTCCCTTTTTTAAGAGCACATTTGATGGATTCAAAACATGCGATAGTTATTTAGAAGCATCCGATTCATATAGAACAAATGCTTTTTATTCGGATAGAAAAGAGGTCAATCGGAGGATATTGATTTCCGCAATATCAAAGCGTCTCGAAAGAGTATCGAATAAAATAAATGAATTAAACCGAGCAGTACGAATCTAATGAAACATAATATTAATGTAGTATCCTTAAATTAAAAAATATATTTATAAATTTTTCATTTTAATAACTGGTACTGTAAAAATGAATTTACTTCCCTTCCCAAATTCACTTTCTACCCATATTTTACCACCTTGAGCAGAAACAAATTCTTTAGAGATTGCTAGACCTAATCCCCAACCTTGTTGGTACTTTTCACCTACTTGAGTGAACTTTTGAAATAATTTTGGTATATCCTCTTCTGAAATTCCCATACCGTTATCTTTAACTGAAAATTCAATGTTGTTTCCATTTTTTCTAACTTCGACAATTATTTCGTCTTTACTTTTAGAATATCGTATTGCATTATTAAGGATGTTAATAAAAACAAACACTAATTTTTCAAAATCAATATTAATTACAGGTAATTTATCATCAATTATTGTTTGTAGCTCAATGCTTTTTTCTGAAATTTGCATCATAAGTGCAGTAATGCCAATATCGATAACTGCATCCGGTTTGGCTGGTGCAAAATTCAATCTAATATTGCCAGTTTCAATTTGTGAATAATCCAATAATTCTTTTATAACTTTTGATAGTCTATTGCTTTGCTGCCTCAATGAGTTTAATATCTCTTTCTGTTCAATGTTTAGCTCCCCAATTCTTATATCATCAAGTAATTTCAGACTTAGGTTAATAGATGAAAGAGGGGTTTTCAATTCATGGGAAACCGTTGCTAATAAATTTGATTTAGCTTTATCTCTTTCTTGATATTCAGTTATATTTCTTAACAGTATAAGTGTTCCAATGAAGGTATCTTTTTTCCATGTTTTCGAATAAGTGATAATCTCTTCGATTTCTACATTAAAAAAATATTCTTTGCCTTCAATTGTTATGCGCACAGGACTGATTTCTTTATCCTCACCATCACACCGATTTAGATATATCCTATATAATTCTTTTATTAAATCGTTTTTAGAAGATACATCGTTGATATGCTTATTAATAATTTCATCTTCATCCAGTGAAGTAATTTTGATCATTGTATTATTAACTAAAACAATATTTTTTGATTCATCAATAAATAAAATTCCATCTTCAATATTTCTAACGAGCGTTTCTAATCTTTTTTGTTCGAATAATAATTTATCAATCTGCTTTTCTTCATACAGTTTAAGTCTTTCAACCATATTATTGAACGCAATAGCAAGTTCACCTAATTCATCATCTGATTTTACTTCCAAACTTTGGTTATAGTTATTCTCACTGATTGATTTTATTTTATGAGTTAGTTCTTTTATAGGTTCAATAATATTTGAAGGGAAATTATAAACAAAGGATAAAGTTATTAAAATGGCTAAAGTACCAATTAAAGTCATATACAGTGTTACATCATCTGCAGTCGATAGTAATTTATCCATCTTTGATTTTACTGCATCGGTATTAATTTTATATAACATCAATATATTATTCTTTATAAGGTTATGTTTATCGGCGATGACATTAATCAAATCTTCTGAAATATTCGCTTTATCAATACTTTCGATTTCTTCAACATAATCATTGAATAGAATAGTTAGTTCATTTGATAATATTTCTTCACCAGGCTCTGTTAAATTATTTGATTCTTTTTCTAATTCCGTTCTAAACCTTTTTATTTCTTCCTGAATATTATTGTACTTATTAAAAATTAATATTTTATCATAAATTGAATTATCTGTATATTTCTCTATATTATTTAAGTACATCAACATATTGACAGTATAATCAACTGAATTATAGTTTTCTTTAATTGTACCTTTTGATTTTTCAGCTAACTGATTTACAAAAACGATTCCCACTATACTTAATGTAACGATTACAGAGAATAGAAATATTACACCGATTGTTATTTTACTTCTTATTGTTTTCATCTGATGCCACCATTAAAATGTCAATGTTTTCTTTTGAAGTTAATGAAGAAAGCTCTCTAAATAAATTTTTTGGATTAAGTCGATAAAAAACTGAAAATGATGGTTTTCCTATAATAATTAAAACAGCCTCTTTAACCTTTGCAAAATCGACTATTGCTTTTGCAACACTATCATTACTAAGCTCAACAACTTGGGCTCCAAGTTCTGCAGCCAGCTTAAAATTATTTAATAACATTCGTTGTAAGGTTGTTTCGATTTTATCCATAGACTCTTTACTCGTCTGGACATAAATCACAAACCATTTTGAGTTGTATATTTCAGCTAAGCGTGAAGACTTTCGAATTAATTTTCGTCCGGTTTTATAATTTGAGCTAAGAGCAGTAACGATAGTGTCGATTTTATTACGTGAATCTAAAGATATTTCCCTCACCATTTTTCTCTCTACTTGTCTTGAAACTTCTTTGAGAGTTAAATCCCTCAATTGAAGTAATTTTTCAGTTTGGAAAAAATGTTTTAATGCTAATGAAACATTTGAATGCTCATAAATTCTTCCTTCTTTCAATCTTTTAATAAGTTCCTCAATAGTAAGATCGACGTTTACAACCTCATCGGCATCATGAATTATTTTTTCAGGAACAACTTCAGTGATTTTTATTCCGGTAATTTTCTCTACACGATCAATCACACTTTCTATATGCTGAATATTTACTGTGGTAATAACATTTATACCTGCATTTAATAATTCAAAAATATCCTGCCAACGTTTTTCGTTTTTTGAACCTGGCATATTAGTGTGTGCTAATTCATCGACAAGTACAATCTCGGGTTTTTGAAGAAGTATAGAATCAAGATCCATTTCCTCTAACATTTTACCTTTATAATAATTTTGTTTTCGAGCAATTATAGGTAGACCTGATAATAGTATTTCGGTCTCTTTTCTTTTATGAGTTTCTACATAGCCAATTACGACATCAATTTTATTTTCATATAATTCTTTTGCTTCTAATAGCATTCTAAATGTTTTCCCTACTCCTGCTGCCATCCCTAGATAAATTTTTAATTTACCTTTTTTAGATGAGCGTATAAGATTTAGAAAACGTTCTGCCGATATTGATATTTCCCTTTCCATTTATTGTTATTCCAAGTCATTATTATTTAATTTATCTAATGCCATATTAAGTTTAAGTACATTAATATTCTTTGGCCCAAATATACCTAATAATGGTTCTTCGATATTATTATTAACGAGCTTTAATATCTTTTCTCTATCTATTATATTTCTAGCTTTTGCAACTCTTTCGATTTGTATTAGTGCGGCTTGAGATGAAATGTGTGGATCAAGACCACTACCAGATCCCGTTACCAAATCTGAAGGAATTTGTTCTCTTTTGATTGTTGGATTTATTAAAAGAAATTCTTTTATTCTATTTTCTACTTGTACAAGATATTCCGGATTAGTAGGACCTTTATTAGAAGCACCGGCTGATTTAGCATTATAATTCACTTCAGAAGGTCTACCCCAAAAATATTTATCTGAATAAAAATATTGTCCAATATTTTCATATCCCACAAGTTTATTATCCTGATATATAGGTATTCCTTTTGATTGACTTGGGAATAATAATCCAATCAAAAAGATTAATACAGGGAACATAATTCCAAATAATATTACTGTAATGAAATGAAGCTTTATGTCTTTTAGAATTTTCATATTACCCTCTAAATAAATAATGAAACAAATAAATCAATTAATTTTATTCCTCCAAATGGGACTATTAAGCCACCTAGACCATAAATGAGCAAATTTCTTGTTAAAAGAGCAGTTGCTCCAATAGGTTTATACTTTGAGCCTTTTAATGCAAGGGGTATTAGTGCAGGTATAATGAATGCATTAAATATAACAGCCGCAAGAATTGCAGATTGTGGACTGCTTAATTTCATAACATTCAAGAGATCCATCCCCGGGATAGTGGTAGCGAATATTGCAGGAATTATAGCAAAATATTTTGCAACATCATTTACAATTGAGAAAGTAGTTATATTTCCTCTTGTGATAAGAAGTTGTTTTCCAATCTCAATAACTTCAAGAAGCTTAGTAGGATCACTATCTAAATCGACCATATTAGCTGCTTCTTTAGCCGCTTGAGTTCCAGAATTCATAGCGACACCAACATCAGCTTGAGCAAGCGCTGGAGCATCATTAGTACCATCCCCCATCATAGCCACTAATTTACCCTGTTGTTGTTCTCTTAGAATATAATTCATCTTGTCTTCTGGTTTTGCTTCAGCGATAAAATCATCAACTCCGGCTTTATTAGCTATATATTTGGCAGTCAATGGATTATCACCTGTAACCATAACAGTTTTAACCCCCATTTTTTTCATTCTATCGAATCGTTCCTTAATACCCGGTTTAATAATATCTTCGAGTTGTACAACGCCTAAAATATTATTATCAACTGCAATAGCGAGTGGCGTGCCACCATTTGAGGCGATTCTTTCAAAGTAATCAACAACTTCCTTATCGATATTTGTAGAACAATTACACCATTTAGCTATTGCATCCAAAGCCCCTTTTCTAATTTTCTTACCATCGATTAAATCAATACCACTCATTCTTGTTTCAGCAGTAAAATCAATAAACTTTCCACTCTCTGCATCTTTTTGATAAGAAGATGCAACGGACATCGAACCAAGTTCAATTATTGATTTCCCTTCAGGAGTAGGATCTGAAATTGAGCTAAGCAAACAGTATTTTATAAATTCTGGTTCATTTACATTAGTTAAAGGGATTAATCTTGTTGCTTTTCTATTACCTATTGTTATTGTACCCGTTTTGTCTAATAATACAACATCAATATCTCCTGCATTTTCTACTGCTTTGCCTGATTTAGCAATTACATTTGCTCTTAATGCTCTATCCATCCCTGCGATACCAATAGCAGAAAGCAGACCTCCTATTGTAGTTGGAATTAAACAAACAAATAAAGAGATTAGCGCGGTAATTGACACTGCAGTATTTGCATAATCACTAAAAGGCTTGAGTGTTACAGTTACGAATAAAAATATCAAGGTAAAACTTGCGAGCAAAATTGTTAAAGCTATTTCATTTGGAGTTTTCTGGCGGCTAACACCTTCAACTAATGCAATCATTTTATCAAGGAAGGATTCTCCTGAAGCAGTTACAACTTTTACCTTAATTCGATCTGATAATACTTTAGTTCCGCCAATCACACCTGAATGGTCAGTACCTGCTTCTCTAATTACAGGAGCCGATTCACCGGTAATTGCCGATTCATCAATTGATGCTATTCCTTCGATTATTTCTCCATCAGTTGGGATAGTGTCTCCTGTTTCTGCAAGGAATATATCACCTTTTTGTAATTGTGATGAAAATACATTAATAATCTTATTATCAGGAGTTATTAATTTAGCTGCTGTTTCTTCACGAGTTTTTCTTAATGAGGCAGCTTGAGCTTTCCCTCTTGCTTCAGCGATTGCTTCGGCGGAATTTCCAAATAGTACTGTTAATAATAATAATAGAGTAATGACAGTATTATAAACATAATTTCCTTGACCGCTCTCAGATGAAACAAAAGATAAAATGGTTATTGAAAGCATAATTATAGTACCAATTTCTACAGTAAACATGACTGGATTTTTTATCATTACTGACGGATTTAATTTTTTAATCGCCTCAATCAAGGATTCTTTTAAAATCTCTGAATTAAATAATTTTATATTTTTATCTCTTCTCATTTTAATACCTCATCACATTGAAAAATATTCAGCAATTGGTCCAAGCGTAAGAACAGGTAAGAAAGCTAAAGCTGCGATAATAAATATCACACCTAATAGAATTACTGCAAAAGCTACACTATCAACCTTTAATGTTCCTTCCGAAAAAGGAACTACTTTCTTTGAAGCTAAAAATCCACCTATTGCAATTGCTCCAATGATGGGGATAAATCTATTTAGCAACATTATCACGCCGGTTGAAATATTCCAGAAAGGAGTGTTATCTCCAAGTCCTTCAAATCCACTACCATTATTTGCAGCTGCTGAGGTAAATTCATATAGCATCTGTGAAAAACCATGATAAGAGGGATTACTTAACCAACCAATATGCGGATTATTATTTATTATGAATGTGGAAATGCCGGTGCCTGCCAATATTAGGAATGGATGTAATAAAATCAATAGCACAGCGATCTTAATTTCCCGAACTTCTATTTTCTTACCCAGAAATTCAGGCGTTCTACCAACCATTAGACCACCAATAAAAACGGCTATAATTACATACATAAAGAAATTTAAGAACCCTACTCCTACACCGCCATAGATAGCATTAATCGACATATCAAGAATTAATATTCCGCCTGTAAGAGGAGTCATGCTATCACTCATTCCATTTACGGAACCATTTGACGTAGATGTAGTAGAAACACTCCAAAGAGCAGTAGCAGCAGAACCAAGTCTAACCTCTTTCCCCTCCAAACTTCCCAATGGTTGCATAATTCCTAACTTTGCAATTTCTGGATTGCCTTGAGTTTCAAGTTTCACTGCGGCAGTTGTAAATAGGAGAAAGAATATTGTCATTACTCCAAAGAATAGTAATGAGAGCTTTTTATTATTAATTAGGAAACCAAATGTAAAGACAAGTGCAATTGGTATAATTGCCAATGAAATTGTTTCAACTATATTTGTAAAATAATTAGGATTTTCAAAAGGATGAGTAGAATTAACACCAAAAAATCCGCCACCATTAGTTCCCAATTGTTTTATGGCAATCATTGGAGCGGCAGGACCGGATGCTACTGTAACTGAATCACCTTCTAATGATACAATAGTAGAAGGTGATTCAAAAGTTGCGGGTACTCCATTAAGTAGTAATATAATAGCTAATGTAAATGACAAAGGAAGCAAAATTCTTGTACAGCTTTTTAAGAATAGATTATAAAAATTACCTAGGTTAGTAACTTTATTCTGTAATATACCTTTTATAAAAAGTGCAAATGCGGCAATGCCTGTTGCAGCTGAAACAAATTGTAAAAAACCGATTACTAACATTTGAGAAATATAACTTAACCCTGTTTCACCAGAATAATGTTGTAAATTTGTGTTTGAAGTAAAGCTCGCAGCGGTATTAAATGCTAAAGTGGGTTCCATATTGAGTATATTTAACGGATTTAAAAAGCCAATTTCACCTTGCAAAAGTAGAAAACCAAAGCTCCATAGAAAGAAAATGAAATTAATTCTTAATAATGCTTTGCTATTTTCTTTCCAATCCATAGATTCATTTTCATTGATACCTGCAATTCTAAAAATAAAGTGTTCTAAAGGTGAAAGAAAATCGCTCCATACTTTTTCTCCTTGAAACACTTTACTTATATATTTGCCTAATGGAACTGAAAGAACAAATAACAAAAGTATAATTAAAATTACGCCATAATATTCATTTACCATTTTACCCTCTAAAATTTTTCTGGTCTAATTAGTGCATAAAGCAAATAGAACAAGACTGCTATACTTATAACAAATAAAAGAATCATCATCTACCCCTAAATCTTATCAAAAAATTTGATTGATTTGAAAAACAGAAAAAATAAAATCAAACTTGTAATTGTTACTATAAAAACCATATCACCTCCAGATATTTATATGGAGTTATACTAATTATATGCCAAAGGGATAAGAAATGGAATAATTCAATAACATTATGTTATTAAATAAGTTATTAGATGCTAGATGCATTTGTAATTATAGGAGTAAGATTAAAACCACTCCGAAATGGCAGGGTGTTTTTCATTTTGAAAGGGTAAAAATATTTCTTTATTTGATTTTATATAGTTGGATTTTTCTGTAAAGCGTAGTTAGTCCTATGCCTAGCACTTCCGCAGTTTTTGTTTTATTTCCATTTTCTTTATTGAGGATTTTTAGAATATGATTTTTTTCAACATCTTCAAGTATTGTAAATTCATTATTCGCATTTATGGATTCTTTGAAAAATTCTTGTGGAAGAGATTTTTCAGTAAGTATATCTCCATCTAAAAGTATAATTGAGCGCTCTATTACATTTCTAAGTTCTCTAATATTACCCGGAAAATGATACTTATATATAGAATCCCAAAATGATTTACTTATTACTTTTATGTTTCTCCCAATCTTTTTTGAAAAGTGTTGAATATAATACTCAGTTATTTCTTTAATATCTTCTTTCCTGTTATTCAAGGATGGGAGTTCAATTTTAATAACACTTATTCTATAAAAAAGATCCGATCTGAAATTGCCCTTTCCGATTTCTTCGGTTAGATTTCTATTTGTAGCCGCAATTATTCTTACATCCACTTTAGTTAGTTTTGTATCGCCGGGTTTTATAAAATCACCTGTCTCTAAAACTCTTAGAAACTTTGCTTGTAATGAAAGGTCAAGTTCACCAATCTCATCCAGAAAAGAGTGCCTGCGTGAGCTTCTTCAAATAAACCTTTTTTATCTTTAACTGCACCAGTAAAAGCACCTGCTTTATATCCAAACATTTCTGATTCTAAAAGTTCTCGAGAAATGGCACTGCAATTAATAGCTACGAATTGATTGTTGCTTCTATTACTCGAATAATGAATTGCTTGAGCGAATAATTCCTTTCCCGTACCAGTTGCGCCAAGAAGTAAAACGGGAGTATCTGTCTGCGCTACTTTACCAGCAATTAGTTTTGCTTTATTTATTTCATCCGATTTACCTAATATTGAATCGAAATTAAATTTATTAATTAGGCTTTTTTCAAGTGCTGCAATTCTTTTCTTTAAACTAACTTTTTCAATTGCATTATTAATTAAAGGGATTATCTTATTATCTTCATCACCTTTAGTGATATAATCAAAAGCACCATTCTTGATTGCATTTACACCACCATCGATAGTACCATAAGCTGTAATTACTATGATTTCACAATAAGGGCTAATCATCTTAATCTTTTCAATTAAATCAATGCCATTTATATCAGGGAGTTTAACATCAGTTAATACAACAGAGATTTCTTCTTTTGATAATATATCAAGACCGGATAAGGCATTCTCTGAATCAAATGTATTATAACCTTCTAATCTAATCAGTTTGACCAATAACTTACGAAGATCATTCTCGTCATCAATTATTAATATATTTTCAGTCATTAGTAATCTTTTATTTTTTTTCTATGATCAATTATTGTAACTATCTCCCCTTCCAATTAGACATACTTTTATGAACACCCATTATAATTAACATATACTGGAAAAGTTTATCGGGTAAAACGCCTCTTAAAATCATTGATAGACGTAAAGACCTTGGTCGGCGAACTGCATACTTCCCTTTTTTAAGAGCACCATTAACGATTGCTTTGGCAATAACATCATGGTCTTTTACTTGAGGAACGATTAAGTTACCAAAGAATCCTAATTTAGCTCCTTCAAACATTCCGGTTGCTAAATAGCTTGGATGTATAGAAGAGATACCGACATTTTTTTTACCAGAATTAATTATTTCAAATCGCATCGATTCAGTAAATCCCCATACCGCCCATTTAGTGGCAGTATATACAGCCAAATCCGGCACTCCGAGATATGATGAAGCTGAAGATAAATTTACTATATGTCCCCTATCTTGCTTCAATAATATTGGAAGTATCTCTTTTGTAGTATAGACGATTGCATTCAAATTTATCTTAATCGTCTTATCCCACTTATCGTTATCGGTATCAATTAAGCTGCCGCCTGCTACATAACCGGCATTATTGATAAGTATATCGATTCCACCCATCTCTTTTAATGCCACTTGAACCATTTCATGAATTTTCCCATTATCCGAAACATCGCAGTTATGAAGGAATATTCTACCTAAATAATCTTTGAACAATAAATTGCAATTATCAAGTTCTTTCTGATTAATATCCCAAATTGTAACGATAGCGTTCTCGGCGAGCAATCTTTTGGCAGTTGCCAATCCGATACCCATAGCTCCGCCAGTAATAATTACTTTCATATTTTCTAATTTCATAATTTCACTCTCACCATTATTTCATAAATTTGCTATCTTTATAATCAAAACTAATTGAAAAATTGTTGATAGTAAATAAAATTAAATATCCCGTTAAACGAATCCTTATAATCAAATTAAAAGGTATAGGAGATGTAATATTAGCTTCGTTGCTTATTAAGCCGATTCAAGACTATTTTCCGGAAGCAAAAATTGATTTCCTTGCTGATAAATCTTCTTTCGATCTATTAAAATCGATTCCCCTAGTTAATTATATTATAAAAAATGGTAAGACTATTTCAGAGAGATTTAAAACAATATTAAAGATTCGGTCGCATAAATATGATATTGTTATAGATTTATACTCAAATTCTACTACTGCTTTATATACATTTTTCTCAGAGGCAAAGTTAAAAGCCGGTTTTCCTTACAAAGGAAGAAAATATGCTTACAATATTTTTGGACCTTCCGAAAGAGACAAATATCATAATGCAGAACTACAATTTAAGTTAATTGAGAATTTAGGAATACCGGTAAATGTAAAATCATTTCCTATTAAAATTAATGAGGATGATAGAAATTATGCGGATAAATTAATTAGTAATTATGGTGAGGAATTTTATATAGGGATCTCATTGACCGGAGGTTGGAACTCAAAGAAATGTCCACCCGAAAGATATGCGGAGATTATAAAAGAATTAGAAAAGAAATATTTTTTCACTCCATTAATATTATGGGGACCAGGGGACGAAAAGGAAGTTGATAAATTAGAATCATTTATCCCTAATTCGATAAAAATTCCAAATTGTACATTTATGCAGATGGGCGCAATTATGCAAAAGTGTAAATTTATTTTATGTAATGATAGCGGACCGATGCATTTAGCCGCCGCATTAAATATCCCGCTATTGGCATTCTTCGGACCAACGAATCCAAAATTCCATGCTCCATATAGCGATAATTCATTAGTAATAAATTATTCTGAATTGCACTGCATTGTATGTAATCTATTAGAATGTCCTTATAAACATGAATGCTTTTATGAATTGCCGATGGAGCGAATACTTAATCAAATAGATAAATTAATAAAACAAAATAAAATTACTCTTAATGAAAAATATTGAAATCTTCTTTCGTAAAGTATTGCTGAAAATATTTTTATTCTTTTCAAAGAATCATAATACTAATGGTATTCCCGAGATATCAAATAAAAAGCTATTGATAATCAGACTCAATCGAATTGGTGATGCTTTAGTAACAACACCCTTAATCAATTCTCTGAAAAACAATTTTAATCCGATGATTTATCTATTAGCAGATAAGAAAAATCATTTCGTCTTTAAGAACAATCATGCAATTGAGGAAGTAATAATATTTGATAAAAAAAAGGGATTAAGGGAAACAATTGAATATCTCAATAAAATGGATTTTGACGTGATAATTGATACTCATACAGATGTTTCTACTACTGTGAGTTTATTAATTGCGTATTTAAGTGCACCAATCAAAATAGGGTTCAATAAAGAAAACAGAAAAATATATACTCATCTTGTACCAATATTAAACACAAAAGTATTTCATGTAATTGACAGACTATTAGAAATAACAAATTATTTACTTAATTATAAAGGTTCCTTAGAAAAGTATAATATCGAATATTCGATTTCAGAAGAAGCTCTTTTACATGCTGATTCTTTTTTAAATAAGTACATAGATAAGTTTATAGTAGGAATAAATATTTCCGCAGGTAGTGATGCACGATTTTGGGGAATAGAAAATTATAAAAGACTAATTATGGCGTTGGACTATGATAATGTTATACCTATAATTTTATGTGCACCGTCAGATATAGTAAAAGCAGAATCGATTTCTGAAAATAATATTCCAATTTATTATTCCGAAAGTTTTGAAATATTTACTGCAATAATTACTAAATTGGATATATTAATAACACCAGATACATCGATAGTTCATATAGCTTCGGCATTGAAAGTACCAGTATTTGGGCTTTACGTCCAATATGATACAGATGATACTATCTGGTATCCTTATGCTTCAGATTACGAAATAGTATTAACTAAAGAGGCTACATTAAAGAATATCTCATTTAATGAAGTAAAAACAAAATTGATTCCATTTATAGAGAAATATCATGAAAAATAATTTTGAGACATGTAAAAAGTTTTCCGGATATAAGCCTTGTTATCCAGATCATAATTGTTGGAAGGATGGTTGTAAAGATCATTTGGAGATTGGAACGAAAATATTAATAATTAATTTAGATGCAATGGGTGATGTATTGATGACTACCGCTCAGCTCCCATTATTAAAAAAGAAATATCCTGAATCTACAATTTATTGGATAACACTTAAGAATGCTTATGGATTATTATTGAATAATCCATTATTAGATAAAATATATCAATATGATTTTGAGTCTCTATCAATATTGGAACATATAAAATTTGATTTAGTATTGAATGTGGATAAATCGCAGCGGTCCTCTGCCCTTTTAATGTCCATGAATAGCAAAGAAAAACTTGGTTTCGGTTTAAGTGAAAATGGTAAAATAGTCCCGATGAATAAAGGAGCAGAATATAATTATCTGCTTGGAATGGATGATCATCTAAAGTTCAAAGTCAATCAAAGATTGGGGCAAGATTATCTTGCAGAGACTTTTAATTTAGAGTATGAAAGAACAGATTATACATTTGAATTTTCTGATGAGGAAAAACAATTTATCAATAATTATAAAATCGAAGTAGGCATTTCAGAAAGTGATGAAGTAATTGGATTTAATACCGGCTGCTCAGAACTATATCCAAACAAAAAAATGACAATTGAACAGCATGTGGCATTAATTGATAAATTTCTTTCTCTGAATAGATTTAAGATTGTACTGGTTGGTGGACCTGAAGACTTTGAAAGAAATAAAGCAATTGAAAGCCATTTCTCCGGTAAGATAATTAACACACCAACAAATCATGGTATCAGGAAGGGTGCTTGCTATGAAAATATTCCACAATTAATAATTACAGGTGATTCATTTGGAATGCACCTTGCAATAGCATTAAAGAAATATGTTATAGCATGGTTTGGATTAAGCTGTTGGACAGAAATAGATTTGTATGATCGTGGAATTAAGTTGTTCCCTGAAGGATTATTTTGTGCACCTTGTTGGAAAAAGAAATGCCCTTATAATCTTGAGTGCATTCAGATGATCGATTTAGAAAGAATTGTTGCTGAAACAATAAAATATTTCGATGGAAGAAAATGAAAGAATATATTGAGATAAAAGCTCCGGCAAAAATAAATATTGGTTTAAAAGTAGTTTCCAAAAGAGATGATGGATATCATAATTTATACACTTTCTTCTATCCTATTTATGGACTATCCGATATTATGTCATTTAAGAAAAATAATGCTGATTATTTTATATCAAACGAGCCATTAATAAAAGATGACGAAAGTAATCTGATAATAAAAGCAAAAAAATTAGTAGAAAATAAAATCTCAAATAATCTAAAGACCGGAATTACATTACAAAAAAATATCCCTATGGGTGCAGGTCTTGGCGGCGGAAGTTCCGATGCTGCTGCAACCCTGATTTCATTGAACGAACTTTATTCATTGCATATTGCATATAACGAATTAATTGAGATGGCATTAGAATTAGGTTCTGATGTTCCTTTTTTTCTAAAAGCAAAACCAAGTATAGGTGAATCACGTGGAGAGTTATTAAATCAAGTTGAAGTTAATATAGATTGTTTTCTATTAATTGTAAACCCACATATACATATTTCAACTGCTGAAGCATTCCGAAATGTTAATCCATCTGATAGTAATTGGGATTATAAAAATATGATTGAAGGAGAGAGATTTAATTTCTCGAAATTACAAAATGAAACGACAAATGATTTTGAAGATTTTGTATTTGGGAAATATCCCGAAATTAAAAATATTAAAAATATTATGGTAAAAAACGGGTCATTATTTTCGATGATGTCGGGCAGTGGTTCTACTGTTTATGGTTTTTTTGATTCAAGAGAAAGTGCATTACGAGCATCTAATAAATTAAATCATTCATACATGCGCAGAATATATGATCTAAATGATTATTAATCATCATGAACTCCATTAATTATTGGTATTATTAGCCTTACTTCAGTACCTGGATGTTCAGGTTCTCCTATTTCAGATGGACTAATAATTTCCATAGAACCATGATGCTGTTTCATTATTTCATTTACCAAGGTAAGTCCCAGACCACTACTTTCAGTTTTATTATTAAAATCTTTTGCTCTAATATATTCTTTATAAATTCTTTCAATATCTTGTTGTTCGATACCTATCCCATTGTCAATTACTTTTATTTGTAAACCATTTTCAATATTCTTTAAATATATTTTGATTATCCCTTGCATCTGATTATACTTAATTGCGTTACAAATGAGATTGGATATTGCAAGGTGAAATAAAAGCTTATCAAAATCAATAAATGGTTTGTCGTTTCTATTATCTATTAATTCAATTTTAACATCCTTCGAATCGCAAAGTTCTTTAGTGGATTTCAATACTTGTTCAATTGTATCAAGTACATCAAAAACTTCAATCTGTTTTATATCCAATAATCTGAGTTTTGCCATTCTAATTACATTGTTTATTAAATTAATAGCTTCATTCGTCCTAATTCGGGCACGTTCTAATTTATCCATAACATCATTTTCTACTTTACCTAAATATTGATTGAGTACAAGGTCCAATATTGAACGAATTGCTGTAAGTGGAGATTTAATTTCATGCACTAAACCAAGTACATATTTCTGTTTTGATTTTTCTGCTTCACCTAATCTATCAACTGAATCTTGTAATTCTTGCTCTCGCATATATAGTTTGTTTGCTATCGTATTAGCGAGCATTATACTTATAAAAAGCATCATGGCGAATATAGTAATGAAAATTAGCCCGAATATTAATTTATGGGGACGAGGGTAAGCATATAATCCTACTATAATATTATTATCTATCATTCCAAAATTCTGCATAAAAACGAGAATTGAGAATACTATTACAACAACAGAGGCGGATAAATACATTATATATCCAGGAAGAATCATACTTCCAATTACCATGTGGAATATAAAAAACATATAGAGAGGTGAATCAATAATACCGGTATAGTAAACTAATACCATCAAGGCAGTCAAATCTAAAATCATTTGTATGAGAGATAGATGAAGGCAATTAAAACCTTCAGGATTACAAGTTACATTATTTTTAATTGAATGGAGAGCAATATTATATAATAGAATTGAAATTGCGGTAAAAGAGATTGCATAAGTTTGTGCAGATGAGAACTTAAAACCGAGTATAAATTGACCAGCCAATAAAAATAGTAAAAGAATTACTACAGCCGCATATCGCAACTTTATAAACCAAAAATTACGCTGAATAACAGACTTCCAAAATTCATTGTAATTTGTTGCCCACTTAGGAATAATTATAAGCATAACGTATTCCGATTATTGTGGTAATCTTATTTAAATATAGAAAGAGATTTAATTAAAGTAAAATGTTTTGTTTTAATTCGATAATGAAAGTTGTACCAACCCCAATTGCAGAACTAATTTTAGATGGAGAATAAAATATTATTGATCCATCATGATTCTCGATGATACTTTTAACTATGTTCAAACCGGTTCCCGTTCCCTCAACTTGCATTACGTTAGAAGCGCGATAATATTCTTCGAAGATTTTTTCTTTATCAGATTTCGGAATACCTATGCCTGTATCGGAGATTTCTATTGTCAATAAATCATCTTTAGTTGAAAGTTCAATCAGCAATTCCCCATTCGGATTATTATACTTGATTCCGTTATTAAACAGATTTGAAAAAACTAATTCAAAAAGATTTCTATCGCAATTTAAATGTACATCATCCTTCTGTTTCTGATTAAAATTAATCGTTATATTTTTCTTCTCAGCTAATGGATTAATTGAAAGGATATATTTTCTTATCATTTCAGATAGATTAACATGTTCGATTTCAATTTTATTCAATAGCCTAAACCGAGAGAAACGGACCATATTATTTATCATTTGAATTGATTCGTTTATTCTTTCTTTGGCACGTGATATTTTATCTTTAACTAATTGACTAACTTCACCTAGATAATCACCGAGTATTAAATCTAAGATTGAACTTGCTGCTGAGATTGGTGATTTTAATTCGTGAACTACTGCTGCTACATATTTTTGTTTAGATTTTTCTGCTTGATGTAGATCATCTAATGCCCGCTTTAATTGCTGTTCTCTTTCATATAAATCTTTTACAATCTTCGAGGTGATAAATATTGAGATGAATACTAGCGATGCGAATATACTTAGAAATACAAGAAGATAATTTAGATTATTATAAAACTCAAAATTAAATAGTCCAATAATATTTTGATGTGGGATTGTTCCCATTAATTCAAGAGAACTAAAGGTAACAAAGATCAATAGGCAAATAGCTGCTAAAACGTACATCATACCAGCAGGAAGTATTAAACTTCCGATGATCATGTGAAAAATATAAAAAAGAAAAATAGGAGCTTCAATTCCCCCTAACACATAAATAAGAATACTTAATGAAAATAGATCAACAATAATCTGATAGAGTGAAAGAATTACTTGTTCATCTTTCTTTTTTAATCTTATGAGTTTTTGGAAATAGTAATTATAAGAAGTAATAAAAATAATTATAATGATTACCGAAATGTTCTGAAAAAATGATAAAAGAACATCAGGTAAAATATTTAATAGAATAAGAAGGGCTATAAGAGCTAAAATAGCAGCGAAACGTAATTCAACAAACCAAGCGTTATAACGCTTAATCGTCTTGAAATACTCTTCATATATTTGAACATATTTAGGTATTAGCAGCATAAAATAAATCTTAGCAGCCAATTGACTGCTAAGACCCTAAATGAATTAAATAATATATTTACCGCGTTTTACGTAGTGTGTATGTAATAATTTGTGCGATAAATGACTACAAGGACCTTCGGTTAAGAACTCTTCATAAATCTTAGTAATGTGAGGATTCTCATGAGATTTTCTTAATTCAAGCGATTCATCTTCGGCATATATAGCTTGAGCGCGTTTCATACGAATTTCAGGAGTTGTTGGGATCGGTTGACCACCACCTCCAAGACATCCGCCTGGGCATGCCATAAATTCTATAAAATGGCACTCGCTAAACTTACCGCCTGCCTTAATATCATCCATTACTTTTTTGGCATTCGCAGTACCGTGTGCTACAGCAACTTTAAGAGTAGCACCTTTGAGCCAATCCCAATTAGGAACAAGATGAGCAATTAAACCGGGTACAGGACCAAATTTATCACCAAGAGGAATTTCCATATATTTTATACCATCAAATCCACGTACATCAACAACGTTTGCATTTGCAAAAATATCTTCTGCTTTAGCACCTGTAATAAACTCAACTATTGTTCTAATAGCAGCTTCCATAACACCGCCGGTAGCTCCGAAAATTAATCCAGCACCTGAAGCTTCACCAAATGGATCATCGAAATGTGATTTCGGCATTTCAGGGAGATTAATACCTGCTTCCTTAATCATCTTTGCCATTTCGCGTGTTGTAAGACCATAGTCAACGTCTTTATAACCAGAATCAGCCATTTCAGGACGGTTACATTCAAACTTTTTAGCTGAGCAAGGCATTAATGCAACAGAAACAATATCTTCAGGATTAACGCCATTCTTTTGTGCATAAAAAGTTTTAATAAGTGAACCGAACATTTGTTGAGGTGATTTAGCACTACTTAGATTATCGAGATATTCAGGATAATAATGTTCTAAGTATTTTACCCATCCAGGTGAGCATGAGGTGAATTGTGGAAGACTAACGGAAGCATCTTTACCAACTAATGCTTTGTATAGTCGAATTATTAATTCAGTGCCTTCTTCGATAATTGTTAAATCTGCAGTAAAATTGGTATCAAATACTTTATCGAAGCCAATTCTTTTTAATGCAGTATTAAGCTCTTGAGTTAAAGAAGTACCTGCTTCCATTCCAAATTCTTCGCATATCGCAGCTCTAGGTGATGGTGCAGTTTGAATTACTACGTGTTTTTTCGGATCGTCAATTGCTCTCCAGATTTCATCAGATGGATCATTTGCTCTAAGAGCGGCAGTGGGACATCTATTAATACACTGACCGCAATTAATACAGATTACGTCTGAAAGTGGTTTCTCTAAGAAAGTGGAAATATGAGTCATGTCTCCCCTTCCTATTGATTCAAGTACACCGACTTCTTGAAGATCGATACAAGTTCTAACACATCTTTTACATAAGATACATTTACTCATATCTCTAATAACAGCATAAGAAGAGCGATCAATTTCATAGCGTGGTTTATCAACATGTCCAAAAGTATAACCATCTACTCCATACTCTTTAGCTAAATTCTGTAATTCGCAGTTACCATTTCTGACGCAAGAATAACATTCGCCATAGTGTTCACTTAGCATTAAGTCAATAATATGTCTTCTTGCTTTACGTACCATAGGTGTAGAAGTTTTTATTTTTATTGGTGCTGTAATTGGAAAGGCACAAGAAGCTTGTAGAGTTCTCATTCCTTCGACTTCAACAACGCATATACGACAAACACCTGCAATGCAAAGGTCTTCATGATGGCATAAAGTAGGGATACTAATTCCTGCCATTTTACATGCATCTAAAATTGTAGTCCCTAATGGAACAACAACTTTCTTTTCATTAATTTCAACGGTGATAGTCCCGCCAATCGCAGTAAGGTCAGTTGGCTTTTCGATTGTCAGTGGCTGTTGACTTAATGGTGCTCTATAATCTTTTCTACTATCCATTATATCCTCCGTTTCCATTGAATATTTCATCTTTAAAGTTTTCTAAAATCGAGATAAACGGATTTGGAGAAGATTGACCTAAACCGCATTTAGACGCTACTTGCATTGTTCTACCAAGATCGATTAACTTTTCGATATAATCGAAAGTATATTCACCTGATTGAATCATTTTCACACCCTCGAGTAATTTGACATTACCGATTCTACAAGGTGTACATTGACCACAAGATTCTTCAACAAAAAACTCCATGAAATTTTTAAGAATGTGAATCATATTTCTCGATTCATTAAAAATCATAATCGAGCCGCCTGTTGCCGCATCTTCATAAGCTAAAGTTCTATCGAACTGAGTTTTATTAAGACATATTCCGGAAGCACCGCCAACCTGAATTGCTTTAGTATTTTTAGCACCTACAAGGAAAAGAATTTCCGAAAGTTTAGTGCCCCAAGGTAATTCATAAACACCCGGTTTTTCGCAATCGCCGGAAATAGAAAATAATTTAGAGCCGGTAGATTTATCCGTACCATGTTGTCTAAACCAATCGCCACCTTTAACTAAAATATGAGAAACAGCAGCTAAAGTTTCAACATTATTTACAACAGTAGGTCGTCCAAAAAATCCTGTATTTACAGGGTAAGGAGGCTTATTACGAGCTTCTCCTCTATTACCTTCTAATGATTCAATTAAAGCGGTTTCTTCGCCGCATATATATGCGCCAGAGCCCATTCTTATAGTTATATCAAAATCGAATCCATCTTTACCGAGAATGTTATTCCCGAGCAAATTATCTTTTCTCATTGATTCTAAATAATCTTCTAATGGTTTTCTTACATATTCATATTCACCACGAAGATAAACGATACCCCTTGAAGCACCGATTGTATATCCCGCAATCACCATACCGTCAAAAACTAATTCAGGATAATCGACTAAAAGCACACGGTCTTTGAATGTACCAGGTTCCCCTTCATCGGCGTTACATATAACATATTTGATTTCAGCAGTAGAAGCCGCTACAACCATCCATTTCGTAGCAGTTGGGAATCCTGCGCCGCCTCTACCTTTAATTTTAGATTCACGAAGTTCTAAAAGAATATCTTCACGCTTTTTACCCAAAGCGGCTTTTATTCCTTCGCCTCTTTTATATTCAGAGAATATTACTGAACCTTCTCTTTTTGTCTTTTCCATAATCATTTAACCCCCTTAAGAATTTTGACTGCTTTTTCGGGTGTTAGATTTGCATAAACGATATCATTAATTAACATAGCCGGTCCTTGATCACACATTCCAAGGCAGTTAGCATATTCTAATGTGTATTTATTATCTTTCGTTGTTTCACCAAAAGTAATACCGAGTTCACGTTCAATTGCTTGTGCAATTCTTTCTTTACCTTTAATATCGCAAGTAATTGTCCGACAAAGACGAACGATGAATTTACCTTTAGCTTCGGTATTAAGAAATGCGTAAAATGAAATGACACTAAAAACTTCAACAGGATGAATATCTAACAAACGAGCTACTTCTTGTTGAGCAAAATCGGGTATTGATTTGTGATCTCGTTGAATGTCTTGAAGAATTGGAAGTAAAGACGACCTTTCAGGTCCGTATTTCTCTACAAGCTTTTCAATTTCTTCAGTCATTGCATTTTTTTCGAGAATAAGCATTTAATTTCCTCCTATTTTTTCTGCAATAAACTTTCAACTTTTTTGACTAATTCTTCAGGTGAGATTGGTTTTTCGACAAAATCATCGACAGGTACCATATCACTTTTGCCAAATTCTAAACCAATGGCTTTCGATACTGAAGTGTACATTAAAATTGGTGTAGTGATTCCGTTTTTCCTGAATTTCTGTGCCAAGAAAAAGCCGTCATCAGGTTCATCCATCATTACATCTAGTATAATCAGATTTGGATTCCTTTTTGTTACGATGTCGTAACCATCGACCGGGTTAGTTGCTGTAACGACATCAAATCCTTTAGATTTTAGTACCAAAGAGCTTGCATCGAGAATATCCGGATCATCATCGATAATAGCGATAAGAGCCATAGTTATTTCCCCTTTTTAGTTAGTATTTATTGGAAAATGGATTATAAATGTCGTACCCGAACCATATTCAGATTCGACTTCTATTTTTCCATAATAAGATTCAACTATTTTTTTTACGATAGAAAGACCGAGACCGGTACCGCTGATGCCGCGGGTCTTTTCATTTTTTGCTCTGTAAAATTCCTGGAATAATCTATTTTTTTCTTCCGTTTTCATCCCTATTCCGCTATCGCTAATCTGTATCACTGCGTAGCTGCCGGAATGGGAAATACTGATATCAATTTTCCCTTTGTCTTTATTATACTTTATTGCATTGCTAATGAGATTGGTAAATATTCTGTTGATTTCATTAGCATCCGCTTTAATAGTTGGAATTGGTTCTTCATAATGAGTAATTAATGTAACACCTTTTTTCTTGAGTTCTAATTCTAGCATTTGTGAAACTGATTGGACTATCTCATCGAGCTTAATTTCCGTTATTTCTCTCTGCTTTGTCTTTAATTCCATTCTTGAGATATCTAAAAGGTCATTTACTAGATCAGTCAAACTTTTTAGGCGAATAACTGACCTTACTAAATAATCGCGTTGAGTATCATAAGGAATGCTAATAGAATCATCTAGGATAATATTCAAGAATCCTTGAACTGCAGCCATAGGGGTTTTTAGTTCGTGAGCTACCATAGAAACGAATTGAGATTTAATTAACTCGATCTTTTTAAATTCAGTGATATTTTTGATTACTACTACAACTCCTGCAATCGATTTGTCATTTTGAAGTATTGGAGTGCATGTAGATTCAACAAATAATTCATTATTGGATTTTAATTCTAATTGTATGCTATATGTTTTTTGAAGTGCTTGATCGGGGCTATAAATCTTTTTAATAATCTCTACAATAGGAGCGGGTAAATGTATAAGAGCAGAATCTCCTATTGAAAGTGAATCGAGATCAAAATATTTTAAGGCGGCTGTATTAAAATAAACTAACTCACCTATTCTATTAATTACTAGGACGCCATCGCTAATTGCTTTAATTATTGTATTTAGTCGTGATTTTTCTGAAGCAATTTCGATAAGATTTTCATCGCGTTCTTTTTTAAGAAGTTCAGATTCAACAACTAATTGCCGTTGTCTAAATCCTTGTTCAACTTGATAAATTAATTCATCGGGAGTGAAAGGTTTTGGTATATAGCCATATGCGCCAAGGCGAGTGGATTCTATTGCCGTTTCATAGCTTGCATAAGCAGTAGCTATAAAACAGATTGTGTTTGGATGTACGGACTTGATTTGCTTAAGCACTTCAAGTCCATCTACATCCGGCATTTTAAGGTCGATTATTGCTAAGTCGTAATCGGAAGCAACACCAAGACTAATTCCCTGTTCACCATTTTCCGCAGTATCTACTGTAAAATTCTCATCTTCTAATAATCTTTGCGTTCCAATCCTTAATCCTTTTTCATCATCGACAACTAAAATTTTTCCTTTTGTTTCATTCAATTTATTAATTCGTCTTTGGGTTAAAATTTTCCAATTTAGTGATCAATTCTTCAACTACGACAGGTTTATGAAGAATACCATCACATTTAATCCATTCTCTTTCTTCGCTTGTAGAAGCACTGAATTTAAATCCTGTTTCGTATGTGGCAGAAGTAAGAATAAAAACAGGAATATTTTTCCCATGTTCAGTTTTCTTAATTCGGTGAGTTAATACAAAGCCTGAATCCATCTGCTCCATAATTAAATCGACAATACAGGCATCAGGTTTTTCTTTCTGAAATAAACTCCATCCTTCAGACCCAGATTCACCAGTAACTACCTGAAATCCTTTATTCTCAAGGATTAACTTATTTTGTTCTAATAAATCGATATCATCATCCACAAGTAATATTTTTTTTACCAATAAATCCATTATTTTTTCTCCAAATTCAATTTATTTTTTAATTAATATTTTTGGCAATTTGATTTTAAAATCACTTCCTTTACCTAAAATCGTTTTTACAGTTATATCACCCTTATGCATTTTAACAATTCCATAAGTAATTGCTAAGCCTAAACCAGTACCTTTACCCATTTTTTTAGTAGTGAAGAAGGGTGTAAAAAGTTTATTTATATTCTCTTCTGGAATACCTACACCTGTATCAATAATATTTGTTATAATACTTTCTTCATTTTGATCGATATTTATTGTGATATTTTTTATTGAGCTTGCGTCTAAAGCTTCAACTGAATTATTAAGCACATTAAGAAATACTTGTTTAAGTTGATCTGAATCCCCTTCGATAATAGCACCTTCTGTATTATCGTGAAGATTAATAATTATATCAGAATTTTCTGGATTAATCTTAATAGCAGAGACGATATTAGTTATCAAATCATTTAATTTAATTGTAGATAATTTTATTTTACCTTGACGAGCGAAGTTCAATAAATTAGCTACAATATTCTTACAACGAGTTGCTTCTTCAACTATTAACTGAAGGTCTTCGCTATTTTGTTCAGAACAATTAGTTTTTTCCATTTTACGTTTCATCATAGAAGCATAAAGCATAATTGTACCGAGCGGATTATTTATTTCATGAGCAACACCTGCTGCGAGCTGACCAATAGAAGCTAACTTTTCAGCACTATGTAATTGTGCTTGTGTTTCTTTTAATTCTCTATTAGCGTCTTCCAGTTTTTCAATTAAATAAGGAAGACACATATCTTCTTCGGCTAATCCTTTAGCAATTGCAATAGCATATTCTCTGCAAGTGGGATATCCGCAAGAACCACAATTAAGTTCATCTGTAACTAAATATTTTTCAGTTTGAGCAAGAATTTTTTTAATCTCTTCTTCGGAAGGCATAGGTCTTCTTTGATTTTTATTATCAAAGCTTCTAGTTAGATCCAAATCTCTGCTATTATATATCTCACTTTTCCAAACCGCTTTATCAACATTATTAATGTGTTCGTTTATGTAATCAACAACTTTAATTTTGCGTGAATAGTTATCTAGATCACTTCCTGCCGCAGGTCCATTTATGCAACCTTCACAAAACAATATATCGACAAATTTTGCTTTTACTTTTTGGTTGCTAATTTCCTGAATAACTTTTTTTACATTCTTTTTTCCTTCAACTACTAGAATATCATTCTGAAGGATATCATTTGAAAGTTCAGAAGATTTAAGTAAACCGCCTGTTAATGGATATGTTTTACCCATATTGGCAAAAGGAGGATCAAATGGTATCTCATCACACTTATTTAAGTCGATTCTTAATTCTTCGAATATCTCATGCAATTCTACAAACGTCAGTACTGCATCAATATCACCTGCCACTTCTTCATCTTTATATTCACTCTTCTTAGCAATACAGGGTCCAATAAAGACAACACTATAATTTTCACCTAATTTTTGTTTTAAGTATCTCCCCATTGCAATCATAGGAGATACAATTGTCGCTATATTAGGTATGAGATCTACATAATATTTCTCAATCCAATTTGTAACTGCCGGACAAGGCGAACTAATAATTGTTTTATCTTTGTTTGCTTCAATAAACTTTGGATAAAGCTGACTAACTAAATCCGCGCCAAAGGAAGTTTCACAAACATGAGAAAATCCAATTTCTTTTAATCCACCAACCAACTTTTCGTGGTGATCAGGGAAAGAAACAGGAAAGGAAGGAGCGATTATAGCTACTGCCTTTCCGCTTGACAATATCTGTTTCAATACTAATTCTTTATCATTTACTACTTGTTTAGCATTTTGTGAACATACAGTAACACAATGCCCACACACGATACAGCGTTCTTCGATTACCACTGCTTGACCATTAATTACCTTAATGGCTTGTGCAGGACATTCTCTGACGCAGGAATAACATCTTCTGCATCGTTGTCGTATCGTGGTTACAATACCTGTCATTTTTTACTTAGAATCTTTTTTCTATCTACATAAGTAGTATGTAGTACTTCATGAGCTACATGACTATTTGGTTCTATTAAAAATTCTTTATATAGTTTTTGAACTGACTCATTTTCATGCGAACGTCTATTTTTCATTTTCGAATCAATCTCATATAGAGCTTGAATACGTTTTTTCACTTTTTCCGGTTTTTGATGAATTGGTTGCCCGCCGCCATTAATACAACCGCCGGGGCATGCCATAACTTCTACAAAATGATATCTAGAAGTACCATTCTTTATCTCTTCTAAAACCGGTCCGACATTTCCAATACCATTAACAACAGCTACTCTAACTTCTAGACCATTTATATCGATAGTAGATGCTTTTAATCCATCATTGCCTCGCATATCTTCTAGAGCTAAATTATCTAATTCGGTTCCTGTAAGTTTGAAATAAGCAGTTCTAAGAGCTGCTTCCATTACACCGCCTGAAGTACCGAATATTGCAGCAGCACCTGTAGAATCACCAAGCGGATTATCAAATTTATCTTCCGGTAGATCATTAAAATCAATTCCAGCAGCTTTGAATAATCGTACTAATTCTCTTGTTGTAAGAACTGCATCTACATCCTGTAATTTATCTTCAGAAAGTTCTGCTCTCCCCGATTCGAATTTCTTAACTGTACATGGCATTATAGAAACTACATAAATTTCTTCCGGTTTCAATCCCATTTTTTTTGCATAGTATGTTTTTAGAACTGCGCCTTCCATTTCATGAGGAGATTTACACGTAGAAACGTGAGGGAGTAATTCAGGACTGTTTTGTTCGATATATTTAACCCAGCCCGGGCAGCAACTTGTAAACATTGGTAATGTTCCGCCATTGCTCACTCTATTAATTAATTCGGATGCTTCTTCCATAATCGTAAGATCGGCTGCAAAGTTAGTATCGAATACTTTATCAAATCCAAGTCGTTTCAATCCTGTTACTAATTGTCCGGTTGCATTTGTTCCAAGAGGTAAATTATATTCTTCACCGATAGATGCTCTAACAGCAGGAGCTACTTGAACAACGGTAAATTTCTTTTTATCCGTTATTGCATTCATTACTTCTTTTGAACTACTTTTCTCTCTAAGAGCAGCAGTAGGGCATACAAGGATGCATTGACCGCAAAGAATACAATCACTTACGTTTAATCCGATATTGTATGGAGTAGTAACGGTGCTATAAAAACCTCTATTTGTAAAATCAATAGCACCGATTTTCTGAATTTCTCCGCACATTCTAACACATCTACCACAAAGGATACATTTAGCAGGATCTCTTTCCATAGAAGCACTTGAAATATCAATTGCGTGTTCTTTTTTCTCGCCGCAGTATCTATGTTCTCTTACGTTATAGGTCTCAGACAAATCTTGTAATTCGCAATTTTTATTTCTGACACAAACCAAACAATCCTGTGGATGGTTTTCAATTAATAATTCTACAATAGTTTTTCTTGCAATTCTAACTCTTGGAGTATTTGTTTGAACTTTCATACCTTCCATAACCGGATAAGCACAAGATGGAGTTAAACCGCGCATTCCATCGACTTCTACAACGCAAATTCTACATGCACCGGTTGGGAACAAATCTTTCATATGGCATAAAGTGGGAATATTAATACCGACTGATTTTGCTGCATCTAAAATCGTCATCCCCTCTTCAGCTTTTACTTTTATATTATTTATCGTTAATTCTAACATTTTTTCTATCTCCGGTTTCAAATTAATTAACTGTAATAGCTTCAAATCGGCAAGTTTCTACACACATTCCGCATTTGATACATTTTTCTTGAACAATATAATGAGGCATCTTTTTATCGCCTACAATTGCTTCGACAGAACATTTCTTAGCGCAAAGTCCACATCCGGAACAGATATCATTATCAATTGTATAGGTTAAAAGTTCTTTACAAACGCCGGCTTTACAATGTCTTTCATATAAATGTTCTTCATATTCATCTCTGAAATATCTTAGACCGGAGAGAATTGGATTCGGGGCAGTCTGTCCTAGACCACAAAGAGAAGTGTCTTTAATTACATCAGCCAATCTTTGCATGTGCATAATGCCTTTGAATCTTTGAAGCTGTTCAAGTTTATTAGTTTTTTCAGAATATGCAGTAGGGATTCTTTCAATAATTTCTAATAAACGTTTAGTTCCTTCTCTACATGGGACGCATTTACCGCATGATTCATCTTTAATAAAATTCAAGAAATATTTAGCTACATCAACCATACAAGTATCTTCATCCATGATTACGAATCCGCCAGACCCCATCATAGCACCAACGCTTTTCAAAGATTCATAATCAATTTCAGTGTCCATAACAGATTCAGGTAAACATCCACCCGAAGGACCGCCAATTTGAACTGCCTTGAAATTCTTTCCATCAGGAATTCCACCGGCGATATCGAATACTACCTCCCGCAAGGTAACGCCCATTGGCACTTCAACTAAGCCGCTATATTTAACGTTACCGCTAAGTGCGAATACTTTAGTGCCCTTGCTAGCTTTAGTACCGATTGAATTTAACCAACCGGCACCCCTATTAATAATCGATGTAACATTTGCAAATGTTTCAACATTATTGATAACAGTTGGTTTATTAAATAAACCTGAAATTGATGGGTAAGGAGGACGTGGTTTAGGCATTCCTCTCTTGCCTTCGATTGATGCAATTAATGCAGTTTCTTCACCGCATACAAATGCACCAGCACCTTTTTTTATCTTTAGCTCGAATGAAAAATCTGTTCCAAGAATATTATTACCAAGAAGACCATATTCTTTACATTTAGCTATTGCATTCAATATTCTTTTGATGGCTAACGGATATTCAGCACGGCAGTAAACATAACCCGAAGAAGCACCAATTGCATAAGCGGCAATCATAATACCTTCGACCATTTTATAAGGGTCGCTCTCTAAAACTGAACGATCCATAAATGCACCGGGATCACCTTCATCTGCATTACATATAATATATTTTTTATTATTTTTTTGTTTAAGAGCAATTTCCCATTTCATACCGGTAGGGAAACCTCCACCCCCTCTACCTCTAAGTCCACTATCTTTTACTTCTTTTACAACAGTTTCGGGCGTCATTATTCTGAGTGCTTTATCTAATGCTTTGAATCCGCCATTTGCAATATATTCATCAATAGAATCAGGATTAATAATACCGCATTTTTCTAAAACAATTTTATGCTGACGTTTGAAAAACGGGACTTGATCAATACAAATATGACCTACATCTCCTTCTCCATGAATACCAAGGAATTTTCTATCAAGAATTTTCTTTTCAAGTATAGCTGTTTTGATAAGCTCAGGAACATCTTTTGGTGTAACTTCACAATAAGCAATTCTTTTTTCATTTGGAATTTTTATATCAACAATCACTTCTCTAGCACAAAAACCGATACAACCGGTTGGGACTATTCGAGCTTCTATATTTAATTTTGTAAGTTCAGCTTCGATTGCTTCTTTAACTTTTTCTGCACCAGATGCAAGTCCGCAAGTTCCCATGCCGATAAAAATAACAGGGATATCATGTTTTTGATAAAGTAGTTCTTTATTTAGATTTTGAAATTTCTCTTTACATTCAGGATTCTGATGACAAAGTGGACCCTCTGTGCAGCAAAGCACAAACTGTTCGCATGGATTTTCATTAGAATGCCAACATTCATTACAGCAGGTTTCTATAAAATTTTTCATTCTACACTCACGGATTGTTCTGACTTCGATTTCAATGCTTCTTCTTGACGATATTTTTTAAGAATTTTAGGAATTTCTTTAACCGTAACTCTTCCGAAATATTCTTGATTGATATTAACTACGGGTGCAATACTACAAGCTCCGATACATGCCACTGTTTCTAAAGTAAAAAGTTTATCTCTGGTAGTATCTCCGGCTTTAACACCTAATTCCAACTCTAAAGCCATAAGAATATTCGCAGAATTTTTTACATGGCATGCAGTTCCTCTGCAAACTCTAATAACATTTTTTCCTAAAGGTTTCAAGCGGAATTGATTATAGAAAGTTGCTACTCCGTAAATACCGCTTAAAGGTACTTTTATAAAATCTGAAATGTCTCTTAATGCTTCTTCAGGTAAATAGCCATAAATTTCTTGGACGTCCTGCAAAAGAGCGATTAAACTGCTTCTCTCTCCGGGAGCGTAATTTTCAAAAATATGATTGTGCATCTTTTTCTCTCATTTAATTTGATTTCCTGTCATATATAATCATATTGTATGCCAATGTCTTAATTTGTTTTTGCTCTGTTTTTAAAGCTTTTTGCAACTTCTTTGTCCTTTTTTGTTATTTAATACTAAATATTCCTAATAGTGAGAAACGATTATACTATTTGCTAATCTTTCCTTATGTTTGAATGAAGGATTTAGAAAAATGAAACTCGTACAAGAAAATTTACCGGAAAAGAAAAAAGCTGCCTATATATCCCTATTTGTAGGTATTGGAATGTTTGTCTTTAAAATGACAGCATATCTTATTACTGGTTCTAATGCAATATTTTCAGATGCTGCCGAATCAGTTGTTCATGTAGTAGCAACTTCTATGGCACTTTATAGTATTTATTTAAGTGCACAACCTGCCGATGAATCGCATCTATATGGTCATGGTAAAATTGAATATCTTTCAGCCGGAGTGGAAGGGTTTTTAATTCTTACCGCTGCCATAACTATTATCTATTCTTCTACATTAAGTTTAATAAATGGCATTAAGATCGAAAAGATCGATATCGGTGCTTATATAATTGCCGGTGCAGGTATTATAAATCTATTCTTAGGATATTATTTAATTGCTAAAGGGAAAAAGACTAAATCATTGATTCTTACTGCCGATGGGAAGCATGTTTTAACTGATTCTTTTACGAGTATAGGGGTTGTGATTGGTCTAGTCGTGGTATTATTTACGGGTTATCAAATAATAGATCCTATTTTCGCTATTATTGTAGCCCTTAATATTCTTTATACCGGATATAAATTAATAAGGGAATCTATTGGCGGAATAATGAATGAAACCGATCCTGAGACATTAAAAATCATTTTAGATACTCTTAATCGAATCAAAAAAGATTATTGGATGGATATACATCATCTTAGATTTTGGAAATCTGCCGATACTTTGTTTTTAGATTTTCATCTAATACTTCCCTACTTCTTTTCAATTAAGCAATCTCATTTGGAAGAAGAATTTATAGAAGTTGAATTTAAGAAGTTATTCCCTAATTTCAGTGTAAGGATTCATATGGATTATTGCAAACCGGAAGTCTGTAAATATTGCAATGTCGAAAATTGTGTTTATCGAACTGAAGAAAAATCAATCGACTTTGTATGGGATGCAAAGAAATTAATTGGAGAACCGGTTTATAAGATTTTAGACTAAACCTAATTTATCATTTTTCGCCATCGATTCTATCTCCATCTCTTTCTTAAAATCAATAAATTTTTGATATAATATTTCATCGGAAACTGCGAGAATCTGTATAGCAAGAAGTCCTGCATTCTTAGCATTATCGATTGCGACAGTTGCAACGGGAACGCCTGACGGCATTTGAACAATTGAAAGAAGCGAATCCATACCATCAAACGATTTACTTTTTACAGGGACACCAATAACGGGCAAAGCAGTATGAGAAGCTGTTAATCCGGGAAGATGAGCTGCACCACCGGCTCCGGCAATAATAACTCTAATTCCTCTTTTATAAGCTGAATCAGCATATTCCTTTACTTGAATAGGAGTGCGATGAGCTGAGATAATTCTTATTTCGTAAGAGATACCAAATTGCTTACATACCTCACCGGCATTTTTCATTACGTTAAAATCAGAATCACTTCCCATGATAATACCAACTAATGGACTAGCCATATATTCACCTAAATTTTTATTTGACGATCAGCTTTTTTTACTTTAATTAATAGTGCATCAACGCTATTTCCTATAGCAGTGATATGCCCCATTTTTCTACCTTTGCGTGATTTATCTTTTCCATATAAATGGAGATGAAGATCACTCTGTTTTAAAATACTACTATAATTCGATATTACAGAAGTACCGTTATTTTTACCAAGTATATTTATCATAACCGCTTTAGGTCGAAGCATAAAAGTTTCTCCTAAAGGTAATCCGAGCACCGAGAGGATATGATTTTCAAATTGCGATGTAACGCATGCATCTAAAGTATAATGCCCTGTATTATGTGGTCTCGGAGCTATTTCATTAACAAGTAACTTATTTTCCGAAGTTAAGAAAAACTCGATACCAAATATTCCTTCCCCCTCAATTGCTTCTATACATTTATGAGCAATATGGATAACTTCTTTTTTAATTTTATTGGGAATATCAGCTTCAGCAATCACTAATTTACATATATGATTTTTTTGAATTGATTCAACTATCGGATAGGTTTTTATTTCATTCTTACTTTTAATGATAATAGTCGCTAATTCTTTTTTGAAATTGACGAACGATTCAGCATATAAGTCTGAATTTCTTGATTTCAATTTAATAAGTGCCTTGCTAAAATCGCTTCTGTTTTTTACTAAAGCATTTCCATAACCATCATAACCCATTTTTCTTGATTTCACAACAAATTTCTTTCCGAGTAAAAGTGAAATCGATTCATAATTTGAATCTGTATCTATTTGGGTAAATTTTGCTAACGGAATTTTATTATCTGAGAATACTTTTTTCTGAATTAGTTTGTCTTGAATTAGTGAAACTGTTTTAGATGAAGGGACGCATTTCTTCCCACTCTTTTCAATAGCTTCAATATATTTAAAATCGATAAATTCATTTTCTAATGTAAAGATATCACAGAAATCAATAAATTTATTAAATATTATTTTATCATCAACCCATCCGATAAATTCGTTTTTAGTTAATTTACCGGCAGGAGAATTGGCTGATTTTTCTAAAATTGCTACATCAAATCCTAAGCGGACAGCAGGAATTAAAGACATACGTGCAAGCTGTCCACCTCCGAGTATTCCTATTTTCATAATATAATTCTATTATTTTTGATTAATTGAACCCACTCCGGAAACATTTGTCCTAATCTTTTCCGGTTTTCCAAAATAATCAATTGAACCGACACCTGAAACTTCTGCATCAATGTTTTTGGATGCAAAGACATCTGCACTTGCTGCACCACTAACTTTTATTCTAGTTTCTTCTGCTTTTAGTTGTTTCGCATCTAAGCTTCCTGCACCAGAAATAACGGCTTTAAACTTTTTTGTTTTACCTGTAAGATCAACATTCCCTGCACCGCTAAGATTAACTTCAAAATACTCTGAATTTATTCCTTCGACATAAACATTGTTAGCTCCTGAACAATTGATATAATTTAAATCGGGTGTAGTGATGTAAATATTAACTTCTTTACGTGGAGAAAGAGTTTTTTTAGTATCGATATCTAATATATCACCGCGAACTCTTGTGCGAATTAATCCCAAAAGATTTTCTTCGGCAGAAATCTTTAAGCTGTATTTTTCTGCAATTCGTATTTTAACAGAAAATGCACCGCCGACATAGATCTTTTTAAAATTAGAAACATTTCTAACTTCTTCATTGACATTTCCATTACCTCTGACACCCCACATTCGGCAGCCAAATAAAGAAAACGCCATTATTATCGACAATAGTAAAATTCGTGTTCTCATATCTTCCTCTATTTCGTTATCTTATTAGACGAAATATAAATGAAAAAGTTAAAATTATCTCATTAAAATAAGTTTAGATTATTAGCAAATCTTTTGATATTTTTTGATTTCTTACTATTCGGTACTAAAAAATACTTTTTGATGAACGAAAACATAAATATATTATTACAAGAAGCATACGAACATCTCTGGAATGGAAGATATCGACTAGCATTAACAAATGCTGAAAAAGTAATAAATGCGATGCCTGACGATTCGGATGCTGCAATCTGTTATGCGCTTGCTTTATTAGAGAATGGATATCCTGCAAAGGCAATGGAATTTGCCAATCTTGCTTTAGAGCTTAAAGGCGATACTCGTAAAGCTCGTTATTATAGAGCATTCATACTCAATAGAATGAGCATTTATGAAGGTGCTATTACCGATATCGATAAAACAATCGAAGAAGAAAAAAAATATTTAGCAGATACTTATATCTCTAAAGTGAAAGCGTTAGCAGGTCTGAGTAAGTTTGAAGAAGCATTAAATGTATTAGAATTAGCAGTAATATTCGAAGATGGCGAGAATGAGAAATTAAATATTACCAAATCATTTCTTGAAAATGCGATTAGTATTATTGGCAAAAAGAACAAATTAATCCTACCTGAAATTAAAGAAATTGTCACTTCACTTAATGAAGCAATTAAGCAAAAGGAGTATTGGTATTCACTATATATATCACAACTATTACAAAAGGTGAAACTCCCCTCTGAATTAAAAGCAGCATTGCACGTTAAAGAACTAGAATCGATGTTTTATTTATTTCAAATAAAGCCCGCTCTTAAGAAAGCAGAATTGCTTAAAGATGAGTTAGGTGCTACTAAAGAGTTCGTTAATATCTATAATCTTATAAAAAAACAAAGCACAAAGAATAGCGAATCGGCTACTGAAAATACTTTTTCTTCTTCTACTGATGAAAAAAGAATTAAAAAATCAGGGAAAAGAGAACTACCAAAAGATGAGATAAAATTAAAATCAGAAACTATCATTTACCCAAATGAATACGCCGAGGTAGTTTCTCTTAAATTGTTTGATGCAATAAAAGATAAGGATAATGGAGAGCGAAAATATTATTCGCAATTCGATGAATTATCGAATAGAATTGGGTCTGAAATCATTCTTACTAATCCTGCATATAAGAAGAAAGATCTATTATATAATTGTTATGCAGTATGGTACTTGAATGATTTTGAAATATTAAGAAATAATTTTCGATTAAATGTTAAGAAAGAATGGGAATCGATCATTTTTGCACAATCGTGTGGAAGCGATAAAACACACGAATGGAAAAAGGGTCAAGCAAGAGTAGAAATTTACTTAAATGATTTCAAGGTCTGTGAAAGAAATTTCATTATTAGCGATCACCTTATCGAAGAAGATGAACACTTGACAGCGGATAAAGATATTGAAGATAAAGAAGAGCTAAAAAATGAATCAAAAGACTCAAACCCTGCCCCATTAAGAACGCTTGATGAATTATTAGAAGAACTCAATTCATATACCGGATTAGCAAGTATAAAAAATTCAATAAAGGATTTTATTACATTTTTAGATTATCAGAAACAGCGAAAACTACATGGATTAAAAACAGAAGACAAAATCGCTGTTAATACTGTATTTATTGGTAATCCGGGAACAGGTAAGACAACCATTGCACGATTAATCGGAGAGATTCTAAGAGCACTCGGTTTTCTTGAAAAAGGGCATGTAGTAGAAGTAGATCGTGCAGCTTTAGTGGGACAATATATCGGCGAAACTGCTCAAAAAACTGATAAAGCAATTACAGAAGCTATGGGCGGTGTTTTATTTATTGATGAAGCTTACACCCTTATAAAAAAAGGGAGCGGTCAAGATTTCGGTCAAGAAGCGATTGACATTATTCTAAAAAGAATGGAAGATAAAAAAGGTGAGTTTACAGTAGTAGCCGCCGGTTATCCAGATGATATGGAAACATTTCTTAATTCAAATCCGGGACTAAAATCACGTTTCACTCATACCTTTATTTTTGAAGATTATACGCCAGAAGAACTATTAATTATTTTTAATAATCTTATTGAAAAAGAAGATTATAAGATTAATGAAGAAGCAAAAGAATTATTAAAAAAAGAATTTATTAATCTATATCGTTCACGTGATAAATCATTTGGTAATGCTCGATTAGTAAGGAAAATATTTGAAGAAGCTAAAATAAAAATCAGTAAAAGGATTTTAAATCTCGATGATTCTGAAAGAACTCCTGATTCTATAAATTTATTTACAATTGACGATATCAAATCGATTATAACTCGCGAGAAAGCGCGTGAAGTTCATCTCCCTATCAATGAAGAAGCCCTTAAAGAATCGTTAGGGGAACTAAATAAATTAGTTGGACTTTCATCTGTAAAAAAAGAGATAAATGATTTAGTAAAGTTAGTTCGTTACTTCATTGAAGAAGGTGAAGATGTAACTCAAAAATTCATTTCGCATATTCTATTTCTTGGTAATCCGGGTACGGGTAAGACAACTGTTGCACGCATTTTTAGCAAAATATATAATGCTTTAGGAATTTTACCAAAGGGTCATTTGATAGAAACTGATCGGCAAGGTTTAGTCGCCGGTTATGTGGGACAAACAGCCGAAAAAACAAGTGCAATAATTGATAGATCTTTTGGGGGCACTCTTTTTATTGATGAAGCATATGCTTTAGTCAAAAAAGAAGGTGGGGAAAATGATTTCGGTAAAGAAGCAATCGATATTCTGCTCAAAAGAATGGAAGATGATAGGGGTAAATTTATTTGTATCGCTGCCGGTTATACAGACGAAATGAATGTTTTTATTAATAGTAATCCGGGAATGCTTTCTCGTTTTAATAAAACATTTATGTTCGAGGATTATACACCTGAAGAATTATCAACTATCATTACTCTTTCATTAGAAAAAGATAAAAAGACTATCTCAGAAAAAGCTAAAGAAGAATTAAGCAAACACTTTAATGAGATTTACAGGAATCGAGATAAAAAATTCGGTAACGCACGTATAGCAAGAAATATTATTGAGACTGCAAAGACTAAATTACTTTTACGAGTTGCAGATATTGTGCAAGCTGAAAGAACTGATGAGATAATCAATAAGATTGAGTTAGAAGATATTCAAGATGTAATTTCTAAGAAAGAGAATCAAGCTAAGGAATATGAAGTAAAAGGCGATCCACTTGAACTTCAAAAATATATCGATGAACTAAGTCAGTTAACAGGTTTAGAAAATGTTAAGCAAGGTGTTTTCAAATTGATGAGTGGACTTAAAGTAGCACAATTAAGAAAAGAAAGAGGTCTGCAGGTAATTGAAAAAAATCTTAACTGTGTATTTATGGGTAATCCAGGATCAGGTAAAACAACGATAGCGCGATTAATTAGTAAAATATTTAAAGAGCTTGGACTTCTTCAAAAAGGTCATTTAGTAGAAGTTGATAGATCAAGTCTCGTTGCCGGATATCAGGGACAGACTGCAACGAAGACTGATAAGGTAATTAAAGAAGCTCTCGGTGGTACCCTATTTATTGATGAAGCTTATACACTATTTCGAGGCGGTGATAATTTCGGTCAAGAAGCAATTGATACACTTTTGAAGAGAATGGAAGACTGCGGAGGTCAATTAGCTGTTATAATTGCCGGATATACTGATGATATGAAAGTATTATTAGAATCAAATCCGGGAATAGAATCTCGCTTTAATAATATTTTTGTTTTTGAAGATTACAATCCTAGACAGTTACTTAGCATAGTTGCAGACCTTGCCGAAAAGAATGGTTATAAATTGGATGAAGGGGCACTTCAGATTCTATTAGATATATTTAATGATATATGTAGTAAGAAAGATAAGTCATTTGGAAATGCCCGCACAGCACGAAATATTTTGTATAAAGCAATCAGCAATCAAGAAGAAAGAGTATCAAGATTATTTTCACTTAGTGATGACGATTTAATGACAATCATCCTAGAAGATGTTTATAAAATTGATAGTTGATATTAATCCATATGACATTTTTTAGTTTTTAGTTTTTCTACTAATCCAATAAGATAACTTATATCCGATGACATTTCAATTAAGCAATTAATCCCCCATTCTGATTCTGATCTTTCATATTTATTAAGTTTATTTCTATTGAGGATGCAATAAGAAGTTAATTTTAATATTTCCATAAATTCCTGCTTTGTAAGATCAGGAAGTTTAATTCTATTAGTTTTACTAAATATTGGAATGATAAAATCGCCACCGTGTCCTTCTATCGAAAGATTTATTAGATTCTTTGACTTATCTAATAAAGAAATAATTTTTCCTAAATTTAGAACACCTTTATTTAATTCAGAAGGTATGACATTAAAACCCAATTTATGCAAATAAATGAATCCATTTTTAATATGAGTAGCAACTACCCAATCAAGAATTCTATTTGTAGCATAAATCGGATGTTCCATTAAAGTAAGAAGATTAAGAGAATCAAGACAAATTCCAAGTTCTTTTCCCGTTTCTAAATCACAATTCTGGAATATCTTTAATAACTCAAAAGTAGTTAACTCAAAATGAGTTTCAATTGCTAAAGTTACATTATACTCTCTTAAAAATGGTAGTTGTTGATTAAAAGATTTTACAGATTCAGAAATAACATAATCTAAAGGAATTGATTTTTTATTAAATCTAAATAATCCTCCTGAGGAACATCTAACGATTTTCGAACCTAATATTGAAGCCTGTTTTACAATATTAAGATTATGTTTATATATCTTCTTATTATGATTAGTATTAAAGTCGAATGGTAATGAAAAACCACTTCCCCATTCCAAATAAAGATCTAATTCTTGAGAATAAGATTTCAATTCTTCTAAGAAATGATTATCAAGTTTTACCTTTTTAGGTAAATGTAACTCAGTAAATTGGATTCCTGATCCACCATTCTCTTTAACCCATTCTAACATTTTAAATGGATCGCATTCCAAACTTCGAAGCGAATAGCTATCGATTCCAACTTTATTTATAGGCATAAGAATATAATATTACTAAATCATTTCACTTAAGAGTTCGGGACGGGGTTGAGCGATGACTACTTTATTCACCAGCAAACCTTTAGAAGCAATCAATTGAGCGCCTGATTCTACTGCACTTGTAACAGCGGCGACTTCACCTGTTAAAGTACAAAATGCCTTGCCACCCAACGCCATAGCAAGTCGAATCTCAATAATTTTTACATTAGAAGATTTTATTGCTGCATCAGCTCCCTCAATTAAAGAAGCTACCGAAAATGATTCGATAATTCCGAGTGCCTCTAATTTATCGATTTTTGAATGCCCAGCTAATGCAGGGAAAATATCGGGATGTACATTCGGTATAACGAATGTATCAATAACAGCAAAATCGATTTGATTTACTGCCGCATCAACGGCTGTTTGCACTTCTGCTACATCTCCGCCGATCAGCACCATATATTTACCTGAGCAAATTGTTCGAGAAAGTACTAATTCAACTTGTGAGGTTTTAAGCATTATATCAGCTGCCTGCATTCCTGCAGCTATACTTGTTAGTTCTATTAATCCGAGTGAATTCATTTCCATAATTGCCTGCTATCTTTCAATTATTATAAAATTATCATTTGCACTTGTTACAATACCATCAATTGATGAATGTATATTAGCACCTAATTTGCCGTTATCCATTTTTCCTACCAAATCCCCTTTTGAAACTTTATCCCCTACCAATACATTCAATGATGCAGGTACACCTACATGTTGTTTCAAAAATATCTTTATAATTTTCGGCTCGGGTTTCCCTTCGGTAAACGGAGTCTTCTGTTCGTATTTCAAGACATCCATCCTTTTCATTAACTGTTTAAGTGGAACTCTTCTTCCCTCTTTAATCGGATGAACCTTAACCGGTTTAGGCTGGATATATTTCTGATTATTTTTTCTTAATTCCGCTTTACCTTGATCGCATGCTTCACGTGGGTAAAGGTCTTCTGGACAAGCATATAATGAGCATAATCCGCATGAGCAGCAGAGATCAGCATATTGATTCCAAACTGCTTCGCCTGTTGTTGAGAATTGTAGAGACCGCATTACTTTATGCGGCTGAACGTCATAGCCAAGTAAGTAACGAGGACAAAATTCTGTGCAATAACTACATTGATCGCAAGCTGATTTCCCTATTCGGTTCATACTTGTTAATGGGCGATTCATTCGTGTAACTAAATAATGATCTTTCGGAAGTAAAATAATTCCGGCAATTGTTTTTGTTACTACTTCAGTTAAATCGAATGTTAAGCGACCCATGAGAATGCCACTAACAAATATTGCGTAATCATTTGCAATAGCACCGCCGGCAAATTCAATTAAGTCTTTAAATGAAGTACCAATAGGAGCAAAAAATGTTTTCGGTTCTTTTACTAATCCGGTTACAGTAACAATTTTTTCAGTTACAGGAATATCTTTAAGAGCATTAGAAATATTAAAAAATGTCTCAACATTATTTACGACACAACCGACATCTAAAGGTAGTCCATGAGGTGGTATTAATCTTTTTGTCGCCGCATAAACCAATTCATATTCATCACCTGATGGATAAAAATCACCAAGTAAACAAGTTTCTATTCTATTATTTGAATTATGTTTTTCAATCTCTTCAATTGCTATGCTATTCTTAGCTTTAATACCGAAGTAAGTCTTTTTTGCATCGGTATTCTTCATCATTTCACTTACACCCTCAAGTATTTGAGATGGGAAATTTTTCATCAGTTCAACATCTTTATGGATTAATGGTTCGCATTCAGCACCATTAACCAAAACATATTCCACTTTTGAATTAGCTTTTATATGAGTTGGAAAACCAGCTCCTCCGGCACCAACAACGCCGGCATTAAATATTTTTTCAGAAAAGCTCATCTATCTTTCCTTTTAATAACCACAATAGTTTTATCATCGACATACTGGCTTTCAGAAGTTGAAAAGCGTAAAACATCATCAAGAATTAATGCTACAATTTCCTTTGGAGTTTTATCCACATTTTTTTTAATAATTTTTTCTAAACGTTTCTCTTCATAAAACTCATATTTATGATTTGCAGATTCTACAACACCATCAGTATATATAACAAGAATATCACCGTTATAAAAATTGATACTATCAGTTTCATACTTAGAATTTGGAGCCGGACCAATTAATGGACCAGTTGGTTGAAGATATGAAAATTTATTCTTGTATTTACTATAAAAAAGTGGTGGATTATGTCCTGCATTTGCATAAAGAAAAAGTCCTTTTTTATCGTTGGATAATTCACCATAAAATATTGTTGCAAATTTATCATCACTGAATATTTTATTAATGAGTTGATTCAAACGATTCATCATAGGAGATATTTTCATTTGGAAAGTAGAAGCCATTCTGACAGCACCTGAAATGTACATAGCTTCAGCAGCAGCGGCAATCCCCTTTGAAGCAGCATCACCGACCACTATACCAAGACGATCTTCCTCTTCTCCAATTTTTAAGTAATCGTAAAAATCCCCGCCAATTATTTCAGCCGGAATAGTAACGCCAAATATATCGTAATTATGAAATCGATATTCATGCTCAGGTAGAATACTTCTTTGTAATTCTTTCGCTTTATCTAAATCAGCAATTAAATGCAGCTGTGATTGAGCAATTTTTCTCTCGTGCAATTTAGAAGTCAATACGGTAGCTACAATATTTAATGTATATCTTAGATCTTTCCCGATTTCATTACTATTTAGTGCGATAAGATATTCATAATATTTATGTCCATTTACACGAACCTTAATTCCGACTCCCGAAGCAGAATACTTAAATATACCTTTTGAAATAAGAGTTTCGTTTGTTTCACTAGCTAGAACGGTTCTTTCTTCTGTTATTTGGGAAAATATTGGATAGTCATCTAATTTTACTTCAAACTCTTTAGGAATTTTCTGAACTTTTCCACATTGAAAATATAACTTATATGAACGATCAACGGAATTTAATTGCCACACTCTTCCACCAAGAATATCTGTTCTCGGATCGTTAATAAGTTCTTCAAGAATTTCAGTCAATAATTCTTTTTCAGTTTTAAAATGTTTGGAAGCAATATTTTCTAAAGCACGGTATAATTTTTTCTGTATCATTGATTATTTGGAATAATAGTTAATGAAATCGCTCAATACTTTTTTACAAACCGGATTAAATTCATTTACTGAAAATGAATTCATAAGACTATTTACAGAGGGTCTATAAACACCTTTTGCGACATATCCTGCACCTTCGAAAACACCAACTTTGTTTTTGAATTCATCAGTAGTAGGAGTAGGAATTGGTGTATCTTTATCAATCATCGATTTCCATTTATTATCAAAATTTACTAATGTCGTTACGTTCGGCTCCCATGGTTCGACATCTAATGGGTAAAAATCTTGGTAAGTATCATCCCCTGAATATTCGTCAGCGAGACCTGCTAAACCATGCCCAAATTCATGTACGAATACTTGTCCGGCTAATTTATGGTCAGCACCTGTAAGAGAATAGTAATTATAAATTGCTCCGCCACCATATTTAGAAGTATTTACAATTATATAGATTTGATCATAAGGAGCATTTGCAGCAATATCTCTTACATCAAAATAATTTGTCGTCATCAAATAACGTTCACTATCGAATGTGTAAAAATTAGAACCCATAATGGTATTTTTCCAAACATTATCGCCTGGAATATCTGTGCCTGAATCATTTGATGGAGCTTCGACTCCCCATACATTTATATTGTTTTGAAAATTGGAAAATGGTTCATAACTAAATAATGACTTACTTAATCTTTCGCAATCTTTTTTGAATTTGCCCATCTCTTCTTTAGTATATCCTTCGGGTACAAAAACAATATCCAATTTTTCATAACTATTCCCCGAATAGTGTACTTTGAAATTAGGGCATTGATATTTCATTTCATGATGAATGAAATAACTTTGTGGGTCTATACTATATTCTATTTTTTTTACGAAATCTCCTCTTTTATCTCTTCTATAAATTTCTAAAATAGAATTTGCTTTAGGGAATGGGAAACGAATAGAACCTTCGTAAGTTCTTTTTACAGTTTTTGCTTCTTCGGTAGTCTGCCATTCCATAAAGAGAGTTGAGAACCCCATAGAAAAGATTTCCTTATTTGAATCAGTGTCTTTCAATATAAATTTATAATTTCCATAGCCGAATGGATCGATAAGGTTCGTTCTAGTACCAGCCCAATCTCCTTCTTCAATTATTTTATCGAATCCGATCTCTTCGGAATATTTATCTCCGAAATGAGTAAAATCAAAACGCATAGTTTTTTCAGTGAAATAATCATCATATTGAATTTGAGCTATTAAAAGCGAAGGGAACAAAAAGAATAATTTCCAGATTTTCATTTTTATCTCTATTTTAATTTACGGGAACCGGGTTTTACAAACGGAATATTTTCTTTACAAAATGGACAATCTTCTGGCGGATATGAAATAACGTCTAATTCGAGCGTACTAAATTGAGGTACACCGAAATTAGCTTTTTTATTACTTCTATCGACTATAATCCCCACACCGGTAGTGATAGCATTATTTTCTTTTATCAATTCCATAACTTCAAAAACAGATCCGCCGGTAGTAACTACATCTTCGCACACAAAAAGTTTTTCACCCTCATCGATTTTGAAACCACGTCTAAGAGACATCTTTCCATTTTCACGTTCGGCGAAAATAAATTTTTTATTCAATTGGCGTGCCACTTCCTGTCCTACACATATACCACCAATTGCAGGAGAAATGACTGTATCAATTTCTAATTCACTTATTTGATTGACAATCTGTTCTGCGAGTAAAATATTATACTCAGGATGTTGAAGTACAAGAGCGCATTGGAAATATTTATCACTATGTCTTCCAGAAGTTAATAAAAAATGCCCTGTCAAAAGGGCATTTGTATTCAAAAAAATGTTTAATACTTCATCTTTAGAAATCATCTTTATTCCTAATTATTTTCTTTAGTTTCTTCTTCAGTTTTTTCTTCTGATTCTTCTGTATCAATTGCTTTACCGGAGATGAAGTATAATTCTTCCGTTTTCTTTTTATGCTTCACTATTATCTTTTCACCATCTTTAAAATTTGATAGTAATAATTCTTCTGCTAATGGGTCTTCGATATATTTTTGGATTGCTCTCTTGAGTGGTCTAGCACCAAACTTAGGATCAAAACCTTTATCAGCCAAAAATTCAATTGCTCCTTTGGTTAATTCGATAGTCATCTTATTTTCGGCGAGATTATTAATTAAATCTTTCATCTCAATAAACACAATTTTCTTTATATCTTCTTTATCCAACGATCTGAAAACAATAGTATCATCAATTCTATTAATAAATTCAGGATTGAAGAGACGTTTCATTGCATCTTCTACTGTATTTTTTAGCTGTGAATATTCATCAGCATCAGTTCCTTTACCAAATCCAAATCCGCCGCCGATTCTAATATCTTTTGTACCGACATTAGAAGTCATAATAATAATTGTATTCTTAAAATCTACTTTCCTGCCAAGACTATCTGTAAGAGTACCATCATCCAGAACTTGAAGCAAAATATTAAACACGTCAGGATGTGCTTTTTCGATTTCATCGAATAAAACTACCGAATATGGTTTACGGCGTACTCGTTCTGTGAGCTGTCCACCCTCTTCATATCCTACATATCCGGGAGGGGCACCTACCAATCTTGATACGGCAAATTTTTCCATATATTCACTCATATCAATTCTAATTAATGCATCCTCAGAATCGAATAAATATCTTGCCAATTCTTTAGTCAATTCTGTCTTACCAACACCTGTCGGACCTAAAAATATAAAAGTACCAATTGGTTTATTTGATCTTTTCAATCCGGCTCTAGTTCTTCGAATTGCTTTACTTAATTTTGTAACTGCATCATCTTGTCCCACAATTCTTTCTTTAAGAGCAGATTCCATTTTCATTAATTTTTCTGATTCAGCTTGTACGACACGAGTAACAGGAATACCTGTCATCATTGCCACAACAGTTGCAATATCTTCCTCAGTAACATCGAATATTAGATCTTTAGTTTTAGTATCCCATTCACGTTTAGCAATTTCAAGATCAGATTGAAGAGTGCGTTCTCTATCTCTAAGGCGAGCGGCTTCTTCATAATCTTGTTTTTTTACAACCATTACTTTCTGTTGTTTAACTTCCTCGATTTCTTCTTCAAGTTTTAGAATTTCTTCAGAAACTGTAAAGTTACCCATATGAACTCTGGAACCAGCTTCGTCAATAACATCAATAGCTTTATCGGGCAAGTACCGATCGGTAATATATCTCACACTCAATTTTACAGAATTTACGATCGCTTCATCAGTGTATCTAACGTGATGATGTTCTTCATATTTGAATTTGATGTTTTTGAGAATCTGAATAGTTTCTTCAATTGATGGTGGATCAATCATTACTTTTTGAAATCTTCTATCCAAAGCTCCATCGGTTTCAATAAACTTACGATATTCATCAAGTGTTGTAGCACCAATACACTGTATATCGCCGCGTGCAAGAGCCGGTTTGAACATATTAGAAGCATCTAAGGAACCTGATGCTCCGCCTGCACCTACTATTGTATGAAGCTCATCGATAAATAAAATCACATCATCTGCTTTTTCTAATTCAGTCATAAGAGCTTTCATTCTCTCTTCAAACTGACCGCGATATTTAGTACCTGCAACTAATCCTGCGAGGTCTAGAGTAACAACTCTTTTATCCTGAAGAATGCGCGGGACTTTACGTTGAATAATTCTGAGAGCCAATCCTTCAGCAATAGCAGTTTTACCTACGCCTGGTTCACCAATTAAAACAGGATTATTCTTTTTCCGGCGTGATAGAACTTGAGCCACTCTTTCGATCTCTTTCTCTCTGCCGACCACTGGATCAAGTTTATCTTCAATAGCTAATTTCGTTAGGTCTCTACCAAAATTATCTAACACCGGAGTTTTAGTTTTCTCAATTTTTTTACCAACCTGACCAAATTGCATCTGTTGAGCCCCTTTATCACCAAGACCGGCTCTTGCACTTAGAATATTATTTAATTCTGCACGTGCTGCATCATAAGTCAGGTTAAACTGATGTAGAATTTGAGTAGCAATATTATCTTCGTCTCTTAATAGTGATAGAAGAATATGTTCGGTACCTATAAGATCTGATTTATAAATTTTTGATTCAATCTGAGTTATCTTTAGAACTTTTTCAGCTTGTTTAGTAAGCGGAATATTTCCGATAGTAAGAGTGCCGCCAGCAGTTCTGACTGTATCTTCAATTGCTTTTTTAAGTTTTATCAAATCAACTTCGAGATTTCTAATAATTTTAACAGCTACACCTTGACCTTCACGAATAATTCCGAGTAAAAGATGTTCTGTCCCAATATAATCGTGTCCCATTCTTAAAGCTTCTTCTCTGCTAAGTCTAATTACTTCTTGAACACGTTCTGAAAAATTACCATCCATAAATTCACCTTCTTGTTTTTTGGATTTAACATAAAATCCATCTAAAATGTTTCCAAAATATAAATAACCATATTTCTGTAATCAAGGTACTAAAATAGGCAAAATTTAGATATAACCCGAATTTATAATTCTTGTTTTATGACATATTTATTAATAACTTTATATAATAAAAAGTAAGTCAAAAAAGGAGCAATAAATGGAAGTTCAAACCGGATTATCCTTATTAATCATATTTGCAACAATAGTTGTACTATCATTCTTTCTATATTTCGTACCGATCGGATTATTTGTAACAGCATATTTTTCAGGTGTCAAAGTAAAAATATTCCGCGATTTAGTTGGTATGCGTCTTAGAAAAGTTTCACCACAAGTAATTGTAAGGAATTTAATAACAGCAACAAAAGCAGGAATTGAAGTTGATCTTTCATTATTAGAAGCTCATTATCTTGCAGGTGGTAACCCTACAAAAGTTATAAATGCATTAATTTCTGCAAATAAAGCAAATTTGGATTTAGGATTTGAAAAGGCTGCTGCAATCGATTTAGCAGGTAGAGATGTTCTCGAAGCAGTTAAAATGTCGGTACTTCCAAAGGTTATTGAAACACCAATGGTAGCTGCTGTGGCAAAGGATGGTATCCAATTAAAAGCAATAGCACGTATTACAGTTAGAGCTAACTTAGAGAGATTAGTCGGTGGTGCAACTGAAGCTACAATTTTAGCAAGAGTCGGTGAAGGTATCGTTTCTACAATCGGTTCAAGCAAATCACATAAAGAAGTACTTGAAAATCCGGATAGCATCTCAAAAGTTGTACTTGCAAAAGGGTTAGATGCAGGAACGGCATTTGAAATTCTATCGATTGATATTGCAGACGTAGATGTAGGAACAAACATCGGTGCTATTTTACAGACTGATCAAGCAGAAGCAGATTTGAAAGTAGCAAGAGCAAAAGCAGAAGAAAGAAGAGCTGCGGCTGTGGCTTTAGAACAGGAAATGACAGCAGAAGTTTCACGTATGAAAGCAAAAGTAGTAGAAGCAGAAGCCGAAATACCTCGCTCAATCGCTGAAGCATTCAGAAACGGAAATCTTGGTGTAATGGATTATTATAATCTTCGCAACGTTCAAGCAGATACGGATATGAGAAATTCGATAGCAAAACCACCAACTGACAAAAAAGAATAATGGATAATATAATCGAATATATAATTGCATTTTTCTTTATTGTAAGTATACTTAGCGGACTTTTTGGTGATAAAGCCAAAAAGAAGAAAGAGAAAGAAGCAAGAAGTAGAGCTAATCAAGGATTGGATGATAGAATCTATGAACAAGAAGATTATAGAATTCAGTCTGAAGATGATAGATTAATAAATACGGGAGCAAGAGAATCTGCTCCCGTATCTTACAAAGCACCTCAAAAATTCAATAAGGATATTCTCGAAGAGATGTTTGGTGTAAAAATTCCCAAAACTGATGATTGGAATAGTTACAAAGATCCGAATCAATACAATGATCAAAGCACTTGGGACCCAGAATCTGAATTTAAAGTTTCTACTAAAATAGAGGAACAAAAGAAAAAGATTGCAGATTATGATTTAAGACCATCTTTAGAGAGTTATACTAATGCAAAATCAAAGTATTCAAATGCATCAAGAACTGATATTTTTAGAAATGCAGGTAACAATATTGCCTCAAAAGTAGAGCACTTTAGTACTGCTAAAAATGATAAAGTAATGGCAATTAGAGCTAAACTTGATAATAATATTTCTTTGAAAGATATGATTGTTATTACTGAAATATTAAATAAACCTAAAGCACTTCGTAGAAGATGACCAAGAGTTTTACTCTCACGCGTACGAATGCATTACCCGTAACAGTTAATGAAGCGAATTTTAAGATCGATTATGAAAATTCGCTTAATCCTGCTCAATATGAAGCAGTTTCAGCGTTAGAAGGGGTTTTTTTAGTTATTGCAGGAGCAGGAAGCGGTAAAACGAGAACTTTGGTATATCGAGTTGCACGATTAGTCGAATTAGGTTTTGACCCCAAATCGATTCTTTTACTCACATTTACTCGAAAAGCCGCAAAAGAGATGATGAGCCGTGCAAGTGCCTTATTAGATAATCGATGTTCAAAAGTAAATGGTGGTACGTTTCATTCATTCGCAAATACTACTCTAAGAAGATATGCCTCCTACTTTAATCTAAATAATAATTTTACAATTTTAGATCAAGGTGATTCAGAGGATGCAATAAATCTGATCCGTGGTCAATTAAAGTTGGCGGAATTAAAGAAGAAATTCCCTCAAAAACAAACGATTTTTAAGATTCTCAGTCTCAAGATCAATACAGAGAAAGAGATTGAAGAGATCGTAATGGCAGATTATCCCGATTATCTTAACTATATCGATAAAATCAAAGAGATTGAAAACCTATATATTTCCTATAAGAGGAAAAATCACTTATTAGATTATGATGATTTACTTGTATTCCTACGTGATTTCTTAAAGGCGGACGGACCCGGAGCACGATCTTTAATAGAATCTATAAAGTTTATTATGGTAGATGAATATCAAGATACAAATAAACTTCAATCAGATATTATTAAAGCACTATCAAAATTAAGAGAAAATGTAATGGTAGTGGGTGATGACTCTCAATCTATCTATTCGTTTCGTGGAGCAGATTTTAAAAACATAATAGAATTCCCTCATCTATATAAAGATGTGAAATTAATTACTTTAGAAGAGAATTACCGTAGCACTCAGACAATACTTGATTTTGCAAATCAATTATTAGAAAATGCAGTAGAGAAATACCCTAAAGAATTGTTTACTAATAAGTTAGGTGGTGAACTTCCGGTAATAGTTAAAGCAAAAGATGAAAATCTGCAATCTAAGTTTATTACCGAGAGAGTTTTAGAATTAAGAGAAGAAGGTATTCCCCTTTCCGATATCGCAGTGCTTTTCCGTTCATCTTATACCACGTTCGATTTAGAAATAGAGCTTAATAAAGCCGGTGTAAACTATCAAAAGTTTGGTGGAATGAAGTTCGTAGAATCTGCACATGTAAAAGATGTGATCGCATTCTTGCGCATAGCATCAAATCCATTGGATTTTGTTAGTTGGTATCGCGTGCTCCTACTGCATGAAGGTGTTGGACCAAAGAAAGCACAAGTCATAATAGATTCAGTTTCAACCGGTATAGTTTCTCTAAAATCGCATCCAGAAAAGATAAAAGCAGTATATATGAATGATCGCTTGTATCCACTTTTTGAATTATTACATCACCTTCATACAAAAAATAGTTTAACTGCAGAAAAAGTCGAATTAGTAATGAGATACTACGAGCCATATTTTGAAGAAAAATTTGACGATCATAAAAAGCGAAAGAAAGATTTGGATACATTTTTAAATGTTTCTGAACAATATAAGACATTAGATGATTTTTTATCTGATTTAGCACTTGATCCACCTCAAAATAGTGTTGTAGATATGGAAGCACCCCCTGAAGATAGAGAATTTCTTACTTTATCAACCATTCATTCAGCTAAAGGGTTAGAATGGCATACAGTTTTTATTATGCATGTATTAGATGGAGTATTCCCTTCAGCTCAATCGGAAAGAAAACTGGAATTATTAGAAGAAGAGAGAAGATTATTATATGTAGCAGTAACAAGAGCGAAACAAAATTTATATATTTCGTATCCCGAATTTATTTATGAACGTTATAGAGGAAGTGATTTTTCTAAACCATCCCGTTTCCTCTCGGAAATAAAAAGTAAATTTTATGATGAAGGAATAATTTTAGGATAAACTTTTATGACACCAAAAGAATTAATGGATGAAGCAAAAGAGGCAACCAAGAAATCACATGCACCCTATTCAAATTTTCATGTAGGAGCCGCATTATTAACCGAAGATGGGAAAATCTACCAAGGTGCTAATATCGAGACTTCTTCATATAGTCTTACAATTTGCGCAGAGAGGACGGCACTTTTTTCTGCTTTTATTCAGGGTGAACGCAAATTCAAGGCAATTGCTATTACAAGCGACCAAGCGGCATACTGTCCACCCTGTGGAGCGTGCAGGCAGGTTTTGCTAGATTTATGCGGTAAGGATTTGGATGTAATTCTGTTAGATAAAGAAACACCTAAAGTCTATAAAATTTCAGAATTATTACCTCATTCATTTGGGGAGGAGTTTTTAAACAAATGATAAATTATTCACCTCACTTTACACCGAAAGATACAGGTTGGATTGAAGTTATAACCGGCTGTATGTTTAGCGGAAAAACAGAAGAATTAATAAGACGCCTGCGAAGAGCCCAAATAGCGAAGCAAAATGTAATTATTTTTAAGCCGGCAATTGATAAAAGATACTCCTCTACTAGTATAGTATCTCATAGTGAGCTTTCACTCCCCTCTGTGATGATAGAAAAGCCGGAAGAAATCATACATTTATCAGAAGATGCTTATGTTATTGGCATTGACGAAGCGCAATTTTTCGATAATACCTTAATCGATGTGGTGGAAGAATTGGCTAATTCTGGTAAAAGAGTAGTAATTGCCGGATTAGATCAAGATTATAGAGGAATTCCATTTGAGCCGATACCTCAATTATTAGCTAGAGCAGAATTTATTACAAAAACTCTGGCTATATGTGTTGCTTGTGGTAATCCGGCTGATAAAACACAAAGAAAAACTGCAACTCAAGAGAGGGTTTTAGTTGGTGCTTCCGATAGTTACGAAGCACGATGCAGAAAATGTCATTATATTCCATAGTTTAAAGGAGATTTATGGATATTGTTTCTATCCTAAGAGGTATTTTAGGTTTTGTTGTGCTTATTTCAATTGCATTTCTTTTTTCAAATAATAAAAAAGCAATTAATTGGAAGTTGGTGGCAAAAGGTTTAGGTATACAGTTAGTTTTAGCAATCTTTATACTTAAAGGTGATGAATTATCACAATTTTTCGCTCCTTTAGGATATCTAAAAGCTCTTTTTACTTTTATTAGTGGATTTTTCGTATTAGTATTAAATTTCACGACAGAAGGTTCTAAGTTTATTTTTGGTAATCTCGCACTAAGTCCTGGTAATGAAGGTTCGCTAGGAATGTTTTTCGCTTTCCAAGTGCTCCCGATAATTATCTTCTTTGCAAGTTTAATGTCAGTTCTATATTATCTTGGCGTAATGCAGAGAATTGTACAAGGAATGGCTTGGGTAATGCAAAAGTTATTAGGTACATCCGGAGCAGAATCTTTATCAAATACTGCTAATATTTTTATAGGACAGACTGAAGCACCGTTGATGATCAAACCATTTATCAAGGAGATGACAAAGAGCGAAATTCTGACTATAATGGTTGGTGGCATGGCTACAATTGCCGGAAGCGTAATGGCGGCATATATTCAAATTCTTGGTCAATCATATTCTACAACTCATAATATTCCTTTAGCTGAAGCACAATTAATCTTTGCTAATCATCTACTAGTAGCAAGCGTTATGGCTGCTTTTGCATCTTTAATAATATCTAAGATATTAATTCCTGAGACAGAAGAACCTGTAACAAAAGGGACAGTAAAGATAAAAGTAGAGAAAAACGGTTCTAACGTGATAGAAGCTGCGGCGCAAGGAGCAAGCGAAGGACTAACCTTGGCTTTAAATGTTGCGGCTATGTTAATTGCTTTTATTGCGATTATTGCATTACTTAATTATTCTTTTACTGCATTTGGAAATGTAATCGGAGTTAATTCATATTTAATTGCGCATTTTGGACAGCCGTTAAGTCTTCAATTATTTTTTGGATTGATACTCCAATACTTAGCATTTATGATAGGTGTTCCATGGGATGAAAGTTTTCAGTTCGGAAGCCTCTTGGGTACAAAAGTCGTATTAAATGAATTTGTAGCATATTTAGATATGGGTAATCAGATTCAAAATAATATTTTGATTGATAAGAAAGCGATTTTTATGGCAACTTATGCTTTATGCGGATTTGCTAATTTCAGTTCGATTGCAATTCAGATCGGAGGATTATCTCCCCTTGCTCCCGAAAGAAGATCAGATTTTGCTCAACTTGGATTAAAAGCAGTACTTGGCGGAACGCTTGCAACATTATTAACAGCAACATTAGCCGGAGCATTTTTCTCATGATTAATTTTGAACTTAAGTATGAAAAAACGATTAAGCAATTTTTAGAGAGAATAGATTTCGCACCCGATATTGCTATTGTACTTGGGAGTGGATTAGGTGAATTTGCTTCTCATTTAGAAGTAATTAACTCATTTGAAACAAAAGAATTAGCCGGTTATCCTTCATCGACTGTCGAAGGACATAAAGGAAAAATAATAATCGGTCTTTACGGCGGTAAAAAGGTTCTTTTATTTCAGGGTAGAATTCATTTTTATGAAGGATATCAATTATCTGAGTGCTTGTTACCAATCTATCTTGTAGTTAAATCTGGATGTAAGAATCTCTTATTAACAAATGCTGCCGGTGGAGTTAATGACTATTTTAAGCCTGGTGATTTAATGTTAGTAAATTCATTCAATTATATGAGTCTATATAAAGAAGTTGCCGAGGTTCTGGGAATTGGTTCAGTTGATCAAAGAAATATGTTTTTGGATTTCCCATCTAAAGTGATAAATAATAAGATTAGAATGGGAGCATTGAATGGTAAAGTAACATTAAAAGAAGGCAGTTATTGGTTTTCTAAAGGACCTTCCTATGAAACTCCAGCTGAAATCAAGATGTTCAAAAAATTCGGTTGTGATGCTATCGGTATGTCAACAGTACATGAGGCGATTTTCGGAGCATTTCTTGGGCTTAAAGTGGGAGCAATCTCCTGTATAACAAATTTTGCTGCCGGATTATCAGACACAAAACTTTCACATAAAGAAGTAATGGAGACAGGATTAATTGCAAAAGAATCATTTGAAAATTTGGTTAAATCAACAATCGAAGGTTTATAGTAGAATTTGCATTAGAGAAATGGCAGATATTACTGCTGTTTCTGATCTTAGCCTATTTCTATTAATGTAATAATTAGCATCTTTAATATAATTTAATTCATCCTCACTCAATCCACCTTCGGGTCCAAATACCAATAAGTATCGTTTATCTAATTGGAAATCATTTTGAAGAAACGTGCTCCATTTTTTTGTGCCATGCAAATCGAAGACTATACATTCACAATCTTTATTAATTAAGTCAGAGAATTTATTACAGTATTGAAATCGAGGCAAATGTGCTCCCAGATTTTGTTTCATTGCTGCGAGACCAATTTTCTCCCATCTTTCTATCTTGCTCCCCTTTGCAATGGTTCTTTCTGATTCAAAGATTATGAAATTGGTAATTCCGAGTTCAATAGATTTTTCAATAGCAAATTCAAATCGGTCTTGGTTTTTTAATCTAGGAATAGAAACGGTAATATTTTTAAAAGGTGATTCTACCATTTTGCTTTCAGAAATTTTTGATTTGAGGAATGATTTCCCTATCTCAATAATAGAGGACTCAAAAATATCTCCTTTACCATCTGTAATATAGAGAGTATCTGAAATCTTATGTCTCATTACCCGGATGGCATGACGAAATTCATCCCCGGAAAGAGTAATAATATTTTTCTCTATTTCAGTCGAATAAAACAGCTCAATATCAGAAAGATATTCCTGTATCAATTGAAAATTCTCCTTTATTTTTTTGTCCGAAAGCATATTCAAATCGAATAGAATTATAAGGCAAAACCAAGATTGTTATTCCGGCTCCATAACCGGCACTCAACATATCCAGAGCAATTCCTTGATTATTATTATTAAGTACAGTTCCTACATCTGCAAATATTCCGAAATAGATACCAATTCTTCCGGAGGTTAAGCTTTTGGGAATAATGGGGAGCTTTAATCTAAAATTCAAATCCTCAAGTATTGGAGTAAATAATTCTACTGATCCTTTAACAAGATTATTCCCTTCTCTTTGAATGTCTCTCCTTCCTCTGATAACCTCTCCATAACCCAAATAAGAGAGATCAAAAAATGGGACTGTATTAGATGTAAGTCTGTTTGTATATCTAAATTTTGAAAACAAAAAGTCGTTTAGTGGTTGATAGTATCTTACATCAATATAAAGTATATTATAATTAATATCCGTTATACCAAAACCTTTATGCGTTACATTAGCATGTAAGAAAAGTCCTTCTTTAGGAAATTGCTTTAAATCTCGTGTATCATGAAGATAACTAACTCCAACTGCCAATATTCTATCGATATTTTGACGTGATGCGGTAAGACTACGGTCAATTTTATTTGGATAATATATATATGTGAATGAAGTAGGCACGCTTAACACATCAAATTGGTTTAGTCTTTTATAGAGCATGAAATCAGCATTATAGTTTTTAGTAGTAAATTCGCCGCCTACCGTTTCATTTATTGCGTTATTCTTATTATTTGATTCAGAATAGCCAAGACCGATTCTCATTCCTAAATCATATTTAAATAATATCGTAGGATTATCATAAGCAACAGAAAGGGATGGATCATAACCAAAACTCACACCCCCTTTTAGCAATTCATTTCTGCCTCGGAAATTTTTTATTTCTGCATTAATTCCATACGAGTAGGAGTTTTTCTTCTGGTTGGAACGGGAAATAAAGGGAACCGGATAGATATACCAACCTTCTTCGACTACTATATTTAATTGATTGTATTTAGGGAATTTTTCGATATTAAGTTCGACTGAAGTAAATATCCCAAGACTGAAAATTCTTTCTTTATTGAATTTTAATATTCGCTTATCAACTGCATCCTTTTCTTTAATAGACAATTCTCTCAAAATTATAAAATCTTCCGTTAGAGAATTTCCTATAATTTTTATGGAGTCAATAACTGTTGTGCCGGTTTGGGCATTATTATTAGCTGCTAGAGCGAATGTTATTAAAAACAGGGATAGTAAATTAAAACGATATTTTTTCAAGTAAATTATTCTTTATTAGTTGACTTGCAAAGGTTAAAATATACTGCAATACATTTATCTTGAATTACATTTATTCCTGCTTCTTCAACCGGTTTTACAGCTTCATCATTTCTTATTCCCTGCTGAAGCCATAATGTATTTGGTTTAATAGCTAATACATCAGGGATTAGTTCAGCAATAAATTCTGATCTCCTAAAAACATCCACAATATCGATTTTCTCCGGAATATCCAATAATGATGGATAAACTTTAATACTTCCTGAAGAAGTAATCTTTGGGTTAACCCCAATAACATTATACCCTTTTTGGAGAAGAAATTCAGCTATCTGAACGCTGGATCTATCAGGGTTATCGGAAATACCGATAACCGCAATAGTTTTAGAATATTTCAATACATTACAAATATCATTTAATTTTTCCATATCATTCCTCATTTGATACATAATCTGTTATTGGTGGACATGAACAGACCAAATTCCTATCTCCATAAGCATTATTAACACGACCGACTGCGGGCCAAAATTTGTTTTCACGAGTATAATTATCAGGGAAAATAGCTTTCTCTCTCGAATAACTATTTTTCCATTCATCGGCAATTACTGCTAATGCCGTATGTGGAGCATTTTTCAGAACGTTTGAGGCTTTATCGTATTGCCCAACTTCAATTTCCTTTATTTCTTTCTTTATAGCAAGCATAACCGAGCAGAATTTATTTAATTCATTAAGTGATTCACTTTCTGTTGGTTCAACCATTAAAGTACCCGGTACTGGGAAAGAAACCGTAGGTGCATGATAACCGTAATCCATCAATCTTTTAGCTACATCTTCCACTTCTACACCAGTCGTAGCCTTAAACTCTCTTAAATCAAATATAAGTTCATGAGCTACGAAACCATTTTCGCCAGCGTATAGAACTTTATATTCTTTTTCCAATTTAGCTTTAATATAATTTGCGTTCAGAATTGCGGCTTTAGTAGCTTCTGTCAATCCCTTAGCTCCCATCATTTTTATATAAGCATATGGGATAAGCATAACATTCGCACTTCCATAAGGAGCGGAAGAAACCGCATTAATTGCTTTTTCGTTTCCGATTTTTATGAGGGAATGACCCGGAAGGAATGGTAGTAATTTTTCATTAACTCCAATTGGGCCAACACCCGGACCGCCGCCGCCATGAGGTATTGTGAATGTTTTATGTAAATTTAGATGACAGACATCAGCACCAATAAATCCGGGAGAAGTTAATCCCACTTGTGCATTCATATTTGCGCCATCCATATAAACCAAACCGCCATTTTGATGAATGATATCACAGATATCGATTATGTTTTTTTCAAATACTCCATGAGTAGATGGATATGTAATCATTAAGCTTGAAAGAGTATCTTTATATTGTTCAGCTTTTTCTTTTAGATCATTAATGTCTACGTTGCCATGATTATCGCATTTTACAACGACAACTTTATTCCCTACCATAACTGCACTTGCAGGATTAGTACCATGAGCAGATGATGGAATCAAACAAATATTACGATTAAGATCGCCATTATTTTTGTGGTAAGCACGAATGACCATAAGACCAGTATATTCTCCTTGCGCACCTGAATTTGGCTGTAATGAAACACCCTTAAATCCTGTGATTTCTGCTAATTGTTTCTCTAATTCCTTAAAGATGATTTGATAACCTTCAGATTGATTCTTTGGTGCAAATGGATGCATATCGGTAAATTCTTTCCAAGTAATACCGAACATTTCGCTGGCTGCATTCAATTTCATTGTGCATGAACCAAGCGGAATCATTGAAGTATTTAATGATAAATCTTTTTTCTCAAGACTTTTTATATATCTCATCATATCAGTTTCAGAGTAGTAGCTATTAAAGACAGGATGAGTTAAATAACCTGTTTTTCTACCGAATAAAGAATCTAAATCGATTGTTGTTTTCCCATCTAATGATACAGCTTCAATATTTGGAGTTTCTTTTCCTTTTAATTCAGCGAATATCCCAATTAATATATTTATATCATCTATTGTTTTTGTCTCATCGAGAGAGATTCCGATTTCAGTTTCAGATATTCTTCGAAGATTTATTGATTTTTCTTCAGACAGCATATTTAATCTTGCCATCTCTTCATGTGAGGTGAGAGTAATTTTTAGAGTATCAAAATAATATTTATTTGTCTGCTCATAACCAAGATAGGTTAAATTCAATTCTAAGAATTGTGCAAGCCGATTAATTCTTAATGCAATCTCTTTTAATCCAATTGGTCCATGATAAACCGCATACATGCTCGCCATGATAGCCAAAAGAGCTTGGGCAGTACAAATATTACTTGTAGCGTGTTCGCGCTTTATATGCTGTTCACGTGTCTGTAAAGCCATTCTAAGAGCGGGTCTTCCTTGCGAATCAATCGATACACCGATAATTCTGCCCGGAATTTGTCTTTTAAATTCATCACGAGTAGAAAAATAAGCTGCATGAGGACCACCAAGTCCCATCGGTACGCCAAACCTCTGTGCCGATCCAACTGCTATATCAGCTCCAAATTCACCGGGAGGTGTGAGTAAGGTCAAACTTAATAGGTCAGCGGCAACTGCTTTATAAATCCCTTTTTGGTTGGCAACTTCAAATAATTTTTTGAAATCATTTACTTCACCATTAGCATCCGGGTATTGGACTAAAATACCGAAAACATCATCAGTTAATTCTTCTTCAGTTATGTCGCATACTTTTATTTCGATACCAAGAGGTTCAGCTCTTGTGATCATTACATCAAGAGTTTGAGGGAAAACAGAATCAGAAACTAAAAATAGATTAGCGTTCTTTTTGTTTGGTTTACGAAGTGAATAAAGCATACCCATAGCTTCTGCGGCAGATGTACCTTCATCTAATAAAGATGCATTTGCAATTTTTAATCCGGTTAAGTCAGCGATTACAGTCTGGAAATTGAGAAGTGCTTCTAATCTACCTTGAGATATTTCGGCTTGATATGGTGTATATGAAGTGTACCAACCCGGATTCTCTAAAATATTTCTTACAATAACTCCGGGAGTAATTGTCGGATAATATCCTAAACCAATATAGTTTGTAAATAATTTGTTTTTGGAAGCAATTTCTGAAAGATGTTTAAGGAATTGAAATTCGCTCATCGGTTCATCTAATTGTAATTCTTTCTTTAATCGGATCGAATCAGGCAGTGTCAAATTAATCAATTCATCTAATGATTTTACACCTAATAAAGATAGCATTTCATTATAATCTTGTTTGCTGATACCAATATGCCTATCGACAAATTGGTCATTAAATTGGAAATTATTCATAGTATTCACATTTTATTTAATAATGATAAGTAAATATAAAAAACTTTATTGGAATTAAAATTTAGGGACGAGATAAATAATACTAAAAATTATTCTATTGATGATATTAGTTTATTGAGGGCTATTTTGGAAGCTTCTTGTTCGGCATTTTTTTTATTTCCGCCTTTACCGGTACTGTAAAATATATCACCAATATAGACTTCAACAGTAAATTCTTTTTTATGTTCGGGACCTTTTTCGTCAATTACTTTATAGTGAGGATGTCCTAATTTATTAGCATGAGCAAGTTCCAAAAGCTGACCTTTAAAGTTATTATCAGCTTTAACGAAATCGGTATTTACAAAAGGAGCGATAACAAATCTATAAATAAATTCATCTGTTACCTTTTCCCCTTTATCCAAATAGATTGCCGCAATAAGTGCTTCAGTGGCATCAGCTAGGACAGTTTTCATCCCTTCTTTGGAATTAACGAGATATTTTTTATTTAACAGGAGGAAATCTGATAAGCCGATTCTTTCTGCGGAATTAAATAGATTATCTCTATTTACAAGATATGCGCGAGCTTTTGTAAGGAAACCTTCGTCTTTATATCGATTAGCATTAAAAAGAAATTTTGCCACAGACATATTCAGAACCGAATCGCCGAGAAATTCTAATCTTTCATTAGATTTCTCTAATTCAGGATACAATTCCAAATAAGAACGATGCGTAAAAGATTTTAAATAAAGTGCTTTATCTTTGATACTAAAACCAAGCACTTTATTTAATTCCTTTTGTTTCTTCTTATTAAAATGAATTGCAACAAGTTTAGACTTTTTGCTTCCAAAAATAAAACTAAACAATTTTATTCTGAATATTTCTTAAATAATAGTGATGCATTATGTCCGCCAAATCCAAAAGTATTACTAATTGCTATATTTATCTCTTTGGGAACAGCCACTTTAGGCGTATAATTTAAGTCGCATTCAGGATCGGGTTCGTCTAAATTGATGGTTGGTGGTATCAGACTATTATTTATAGCAAGTAAGGTAGCAATAGATTCTACTGCGCCTGCGGCACCTAATAGATGACCAGTCATCGATTTAGTGGAACTAACGGCTAATTTATAAGCATGTTCGCCAAATACAGTTTTAATTGCTTTTGATTCATTTACATCATTTAAGTCGGTAGAAGTGCCATGAGCATTAATATAATCTACCATTTCAGGCTCTACTTCAGCATCTCTTAAAGCTTCTCTCATTGAGCGAACGGCACCCTCGCCGCCGGGAGCGGGAGCTGTAATATGATGGGCATCAGCGGTTAATCCTATACCTGCCAATTCAGCATAAATTTTTGCTCCGCGTTTAAGAGCATGTTCTAAATCTTCTATTACTAATGTACCTGCGCCTTCTGCCATTACAAAACCATTACGGTCTTTATCGAATGGACGAGAAGCTTCCATATAACGGTCATTCCATGTCGATAAAGCTCTTAGGGCATTAAAACCGCCGATAGACATTGGAGTGATTGCAGCTTCTGCGCCTCCGCAAAGCATTACATCTGCTGAACCTCTTTGTACTAACATAAAAGCATCAGCGATTGCATGTGATGATGTAGCACATGCAGAAGTTGTAGCATAGTTTGGACCTTTTAATCCGTATCTAATCGAAATCTGTCCTGCTGCAATATCAGAGATCATCATAGGTACAAAAAAAGGACTGATTCTTCTAGGACCGCCTTCAATGAAAGCAGCATGTTGAGCTTCAAAAGTAAACATTCCACCAATACCGCTTCCAAAAACAACACCAATTCTTTCGAGGTTCTCTTTTTCAAGATCAAGTCCGGAATCCTCCATTGCCATTACTGAAGAAGCTACACCTAATTGTGTAAAAGGGTCCATTCTCTTTAATTCTTTTTTATCGATATATTGAGATGGGTCATAATTCTTTAATTCAAATGCAAAATGAGTATTAAAATTAGTTGTATCAAATTTAGTTATTAGTCCGGCACCATTCCTACCTGATTTTAGACCTTCCCAAAATTCAATTACATTATTTCCGATTGGTGTGAGGGCACCTAACCCTGTAATTACAACTCTTCTATTTCTCATAAAACCCTATAAAATATTGACATTAACTTTTATTAAAAATTATCCCCTGCAATAGCAGGGGTAATAATTTTACTTAAGCTTTTTCAGCTAATTTACTTTCTATATATTTTACTGCATCTCCGACAGTTGAAATTTTTTCAGCTGCTTCATCTGTTTGAATATTAAAAGCACTTTCAAAACCCATTATTAATTCTACAACGTCCAAAGAATCTGCACCTAAATCGTTAGTAAAAGATGCTTCCATAGTAATAGCTGATTCTTCTGCACCAAGTTTATCGACAACTATTTCTTTTACTTTTGAGTAAACATCCATTTTGTTTCTCCTTTAATGATTAATTAATTTGTTAAAATCTATTACATTACCATTCCGCCATCGACAGCTATAACCTGACCCGTTATATAATCGGAATCAGAACTGCTGAGAAATGAAACTAATTTAGCTATATCTTCCGGTTTACCCATTTTCTTCAACGGGACGTTTACTAAAATTGCATCCTTTTGCAGATCGGTAAGTTTACTTGTCATATCAGTCTCGATAAATCCGGGTGCAATGGCATTTACATTTATATTTCTTGAAGCTAATTCTTTTGCATTTGATTTCGTAAGTCCAATTACTCCCGCTTTTGCAGCAACATAATTTGCCTGACCGGCATTTCCTGTAATTGCAACGACTGAACTTATATTTATAATTTTACCAAATCTTTGACCTAAGAACGGTTTCAATATTGCTTTAGTGTAATTAAAAACACTTTTCAAATTCGTGTTAATAACAGAATCAAAATCGCTTTCACTCATTCTTAATAAGAGATTATCTTTCGTTGCTCCTGCATTATTCACAAGAATAGAAACAGAGCCAAATTTTTCAAGAGCGAAATTTACAACATTCTGAGCTTCTTCAAAAGATGAAGCATCAGCTTTTATACAATAAGCTTCGCCACCATTTTTCTTTACTTCCTCAGCCAATTCATTAGCAACTTGTTCAGATGATTGATAAGTAAAGATTACTTTAGCACCATCGGAAGCTAATTGAAGAACAATCGCTCTTCCGATTCCCCTGCTGCCACCAGTTACAATTGCCACTTTATTTTCTAATTTCAATTTTTACTCTAAATTCTTTGAGAAATATTCTACTTTGTATTTTAATAACTCATTAAAACCTTCTTCACCAAGAAGATGCTTTAATTCATTTTGACAGCAATCGAAAACAGTTGATGTCTGATTTTCAATTTTATTACAGTAGTGCATCCGACCCAAATGGTCTAAATCTACCGTAAGTGCTCCTTCATAAATAACTAAGGGAAATAATATACAATATATGGGTTTATATTTCCACTTATTTTCGCCATCTTCAAAGGCGATTTTCTGGAGGGTGCAATAACCGACTTTATCTAAAAAGACACATTTTCCATTATAAACTTCTGTTCCGACTGCAATACCTGAATCAAAATCGCTATCTTCCTGTGGAGCTTCAAACCATTTCTCAGGGTCTTTAATTTGAGAATCATCCATTGATTGAATTATTCTCTCTTTAATCTCCATGATTTTATCGTGCTCTAATTTATCTGTATAAACGCCATAGTAACAGCATTCACCTGAACAGATACATACATCGCATGACTTCACAAATTTCTGCGTGAATATCAAAGGGTCAATAAAAAGTCCATTTATTTTTTTATCATACTTTTGTTCGGACATTAGAGATACTTCTCCAGATCAGAATATTTATCTATTCCGAAAATATTAACGTTCGGATTAATTCTTTTTACTAATCCTTGTAATACCTTTCCCGGACCAATCTCATAAAATTCAGTTGCGCCATCTTCTATCATATTTTTAATTGTATCTTCCCATTGAACTGCGGCAGATAATTGTTTAGATAGATTAGATTTTATCTCGTCTTTAGAAGTAACAGGTTTAGCGGTAACATTTGTATATACAGGAATTTTAGCATCTTCAATTGCAATATGTTCTAATTTCGTTTCCAATTTTTCTATCGCACTGAACATTAATGGTGAATGGAAAGCACCGCTAACGACTAATTCTTTTACCAATTTAGCACCATTAGATTTAGCAATTTCCATTGCTTTCTTAACGCCTTCGACTGAACCAGAAATAACTATCTGTCCCGGTGAATTAAAATTAGCACATTGAACTATAAATTCTTTTGCTACATCAGCGCATATCTCGTATAATTTTGCTTTTTCCATACCGAGTATTGCAGCCATAGTACCTGGCTGTTCAATTCCGGCAGTTAGCATAGCAGAACCTCGAAGTCGCACTAAACTAACAGCATCATGATACTGAATAGCACCTGCTTGAACTAATGCAGAATATTCTCCAAGAGAATGACCTGCTGACATATCAGGTTTAATAGATTTTAATAAGTAAGAGAGAACCATACTATGAATAAAAATAGCCGGTTGAGTAATATCAGTTTGCTTAAGAGCTTCTTCGGTACCATTGAACATTACATCGGAAATTTTAATTCCCATGATCTCTTCAGCAGATTCGATTAGAAGTTTAGCATCGCCGGAATTTTCGAATAAATCCTTAGCCATCCCAATATATTGAGAACCCTGCCCCGGAAATAAGAAAGCGATTTTACCCATTAGATTTGCTCATTAATATTTTAACCAGATTTACCAATTAATCGAGGCTCCATTTAACATAAGCGGCACCCCAAGTATAACCGGCACCGAATGCGGCAAGAATAAGGTTATCTCCTTTTTTAAGTTTCCCTGCTCTATAATATTCGGTTAAGCAAGAAGGTATCGTAGCTGCAGTAGTGTTTCCATACTTATGAATATTAATCATAACTTTTTCTTTTTCGATACCCATTCTATTAGCGGTAGCATCTATTATTCTTAAATTTGCTTGATGAGGAACAAGATAAGCAATATCATCTGATTCTAAATTATTTTTCTTCATTACTTCGTAAGAAATATCAGCCATACCTTTAACGGCAACTTTGAAAACTGCTTTACCGTCCTGATAAATATAGTGCATCTTATTATCAACGGTTTCGTGAGATGAAGGATTAAGACTTCCACCCCCTTTCATATTAAGAGCATCTTTACCACTTCCATCTGTATATAATAATGTATCAATTAATCCGTAACTAAGGTCTTCGGTTGGTTCGAGTAAAATGGCAGAAGCGGCATCACCAAATAGAATACAAGTATTTCTATCTGTATAATCTGAAATTGCAGTCATCTTATCAGAGCCGACTACAATTACTTTTTTATAACGACCGCTTTCGATTAATGCGGCACCGGTCTGTAATGCAAAAAGGAAACCGGAACATGCGGCGGAGAGATCAAATCCCCAAGCATTTTTGGCTCCAATTTTATCCTGAACTAAACATGCAGTAGCAGGGAAAAACATGTCAGGTGTAACTGTAGCAACAATAATTACATCTATTTCTTCGGCTTTAACCGAAGTAGTTTTTAATAGATCTAAGATAGCATTGGCAGCCATATCGCTAGTGGCACCGTTTTCCATCTTTCTTCTTTCTTTAATACCTGTACGGGAAACAATCCATTCATCGTTTGTTTCTACAATCTCTTCAAAATATTTATTATCTAAAACTTTATCGGGTACATACATACCAACAGCAGTTATTTGAGCATTTAATTTAGTTGACTGCATATTTATTAATTGCTTCCTCCATTTTCTCGATTAAATTTTTATCGTACATCTCCTTAGCCCTAAGAATCATATTCTTAACTGCTAATGGAGAACTCGATCCATGTCCTACAATTGCGATACCATTAACTCCCAAAACGGGAACACCGCCATGAGACTGATAATCCATATCTTTCAATGCAACCTTTAGGACATTTTTTACGACTAGTGCTTTTAAGGAATTTAGTATTCCCTTATCTGCATACTGCTTAATTTTTATTTTCAAAAAGCCGATTACACTTTCGGCTAATTTTAGAACCACATTACCTGTAAAGCCATCGCAAACAACAATATCAACTTTCCCTTTGAAAATATCTCTCCCCTCTACATTACCGAAGAAATTCAATTTAGAATTTTTTAATAATTGATGAGAAGCAAGAGCGAGTTCATTGCCTTTAGATTCTTCTTCGCCAACATTTAGTAAACCGATAGTCGGATTAGGATAATTATAAATTTCGCTTGCAAAGATAGAACCCATGATTGCATATTCAAAAAGATGTGATGGTTTGCTATCGACACTCGAACCGGAATCGAATACAGTTGTAAACTTTCCTGTTTGAGTAGGATAAGAAGCCCCTATAGTAGGTCTTCCTACACCTTTAATTCTGCCAATTAATAAAGTAGCGGCAGCGAGCATAGCTCCGGTATTACCGGCACTTACAAAAGCATCAGCTATTTTTTCTTTAACTAAGTTCGCACCAATTACTAAAGATGAATTTGGTTTTTTGCGAATAGCGACAGTCGGAGTATCAGACATATTGATTACTTCTTGAGCATCAACAATGGAAATTTTGGAAATGTCAATTGATTCTTTTGAAGCAGTATCTCGGATAAGTTTTTCATTACCGACTAAGACAACTTCAACATTATCAATCTCTTTCAAAGCAAGAACGGCACCGTGCAATTCATTTAAAGGGGCGAAGTCGCCCCCCATTGCGTCAATTGCAACTATGCATTTTCGTTTATTTCTGGATTCTGTCATTAAAAAAAGGATTATTGTTCGGGAACAAACATCGACCTGCCGGCATAATGACCGCAGTTCGGGCAAGCTCTATGGCTTAGTTTAATTTCACTACAATTTGAACATCTGCTTAAGGAAGGAGCAGTAGCTTTATAATGAGTTCTCCTCTTATCTCTCCTAGTTTTCGACATCTTACGTTTCGGATTTGGCATCTCTTAACCTGTATTATTAGTTAT